>Ga0180007_10007593_pt1 | contig 10201 bp, 11 predicted proteins | sample MM_PC_MetaG_FD_121122 | JGI IMG/M metagenome (GOLD analysis project Ga0180007, IMG submission 121122) | Groundwater microbial communities from the Aspo Hard Rock Laboratory (HRL) deep subsurface site, Sweden - MM_PC_MetaG | ecosystem: Environmental > Aquatic > Deep subsurface > Groundwater...
CGTACGTGCTTGAATCGGTTCCAGAGAGTGGGTACCTACAGCATTGGCTACATTCTGAAGGTTAGGATTGGCACAAGCATACCTACGGGTGACTGGTCCTACTTGGCGAAGTTCAGGGTGCAATACAAATTCCCCAGGCGATAGAGGATCCGGTATCATGTCCTGCTTATAGGGTAGGTAGAACGAGCCCATTAGTTTGCTGGCTCCTCGGTAGGTAAACAATGATCGAATAACAGGATGCTCAGCATAAGCGAATAGCGATTTCATAGCTACCTTGGCTCGTCCACTTTTCGTTCTCTCTTCTACCTCCATTTTTAGATCATCCTCGATTAGTTTGGATACATGCATAGAAGAGTTGGGGTTGAACCGTTCACGTGGCCGTATGCTAGTAGCTTGTCGTAGTTCCTTCAAAGCCTTGTGCTGGATAGGAATTTGGCGAGCAATGGCTTCATCTACTACCTTCGGATCCACCCTTACACCTCTAGTTTCCATAGCATAGGTGACTGGCCATAGTTTCATCTCTAGGTCGTAAACCTGTTTGAAGCCTTCTACTTCACCATGCTGCATACCATACATGTAGAACTGATAAAGACGTATGGTTCGAATAACATCGCCTATAGCATATGTGCGGCACAACCCTAGCCATTCTTCAGGGGTAACATCCTTGGGCACAAGATCAGGATGTTCACGAGCCAATGTAGCAGGAAGCCAGTAGTCGGCTTTTACATCGGCTTTTTGAGTTACCTTCTCGTACAATTGAAGCTTCTCAATGAAACCAATCTTCCAGCCTAGTTTTGACGCTTGTCTACGGACTCTCTGAGTGGCATGGAGCAATTCATCTCGATCTTCCTGGGGATAGTCTAAGTACTTCTCACTCAGCTGCTTCAGCCCGTGAGAAGGCTCCTGACTATTGCAAGCATGGGCCATAATGTAAGTGTCTTCAATAGGTCTAGCAACCTTAATGCCATAGGCTTGTTCCATCATGCGAACGTCGAATTTAGCATGGTGCATAACTTTGGTAACTGAAGGATCCTCTAGTAGTTGTCGCATCCTTCCTAGCTGAACCGTATTAACCTGAGGCTCTCGTGTAAAAGGGTCTACTGGGAATTCAATGTAGGCAGTCTCTTCGGCTTCGTTGCAGAACGAGAAAGCGAAGGGTTTGCACCCGTGCCATACATCGAGTCCGGTAGTCTCTGTATCGAAGGCTATGATGCTACCCCTTAGGAGAGGCTTGAGCTTCCGTCTTCGAATTTGTATCGTCCTTCTAGTCATGCTGCTGTCTCCTAAGTTGAATGGCAGATTGCTGCCGTAGGTCCTCCATTGCAGCTAGTTCATTGATAGTACCGTGATGTCGATTGAAGGCTCGTTGTAGGATACTCAATGCTCGTCCTTGTAGGTCGTCCTGCCGCTCAGCATTGCCAGCAATTTCCAAATAAATCTGAAGCAAGGAGGATACCGCTACTATGCTTCGACGAGGCGACTTAGTCGACATCAAGCTTTACTCCCGTTTCAGGATCGCGATTCCACAATTTGCGATAGAGTTTGCAACGAGTAAGGAAGGCTTGTTGAGCATGATCAGGAAGTCCTCTATGCTGCTGTTCTTTGTGCCACCATAATGGGCATACTGGGTATGGATCGCGAGCAGCCTCTCGTTCTTGGTTTTCAACACCATACAAGCAGCCTTGGAATAGATCATCTGCTCCCTTGATGCAGGGTGGGCACACAAACTCTCGAAAGCAGGTATGCACCTGATCACCTAGTTCCCGTACCATACCTAGAACAATGGGCTGCCACATACCTAGTTGAGCTATCCAGCAACCACGCTTGCTTAATAGATGCAGCAAGGCAGCCAAATTAATACTCCAGGTCATGCGATGTGTACATGCTAAAGGAAGCACCTGTCGAGCATCCTCCATTGGGATACCTGCATCCAATAACTGCTTGTAGGCTTGAGCAATGTAGGCCATGCAGTTTTTGTACACTGTCCAAGAATCATTAGAGGGAGGAGGAGCTTCGTCGTTGAATGGGACATTGGCTGTAATACTCTCTGGTACATAGAATTGGTTGTCAAGGAAAAAATCGGTCATGTCCAGAATTCGCATACCCTGGGACCAGAAACTTGAATCAGCTAAACTGGGGATGGTATCACATCCCAATCGATTACCAAACTTGTGCCCAATTCGATGGCGTACAATCTGCTCGCGAAGACTAATAGGAACACCCTCCAGTAGGAATACGAAGTGAATGGTTTGAAGGCAGGGTATGTTGGTATGAATGATCCGCTGGAAGTGCTCCTCGATATTCGCTTTTAATATAGGATCTGTATCTGCTTGTAGATGGTAGCCATAGGCAGTAAGTACTAGTCCTCTACTTCGACTTTGTACCCATTCCGCATACAGAGTTTCCATTGGATACGCTGTGTGTGAGATTAGTTTTACAGAGGGGATCGCCATGACAAGGCTCCTTCTTGATTCCAGTTTCAGTTTTATGTTCATTGGCCAACACATCATTGACCAATTGTATGTAATTGATTGTGTCTATGAAGTGATCAGGATTGTAAGTACCGCTATGAGTATAGGCTGCTCTTAAAAGCTTCATACCAGCTAGCATGAGCCCAACCACTTCAGGAGGGAACATTTGAGGTAAGGGCTTGTCATAATCCATTAGTAATCCCCTACCCCTGAGATTATTTTCAACTAGAGTTTGCCAAACCCTACCTGTCAGGTAGGCCTGCTTGTTGAAGTTTCCATAGTTTGCTGCCCGTTCATCTATGACAGCCTGGCATGTTTCGTGATCAAGGGGCATCAAAGATCTCCTTCATCAATTGTCCTGCTTGTACCACCAATGGACGAATAAAGTCGAAGCGTTCCTGCTGAAACTCCTCGTAGTAGGCTCGCATAGCTGCAGTATGTTCAATAACACTATGGTTTCGATCCATATTTTCTTGGGCTAAGTAACTCAAAGCCGATAGGAAATCAGCGAAGGCTACAATGCTTCCTGCTACATCATTAGTTTTTGAATACTCCCAGACAGCTACCCAATTTTTACGATCGATAGGTTCCGTAGACCAACCATGCACTACCTGCTCCATTGCTGATTTAGCAGCCACATTAAGTGAAGCTTTTAGTTCTGGAGTACTATGCTTGAATGGTCGTGGAAAGTCGCCACTACGAGCTTCTTCTAGATCGTGAAACACTGCATAGGTCATCGCCCAGGCAATAGTTTCACTATCTGCCCGATACCATTGACATATCAATGCTGTGTAAAGTGCTACATAGTAGCTATGCTCGGCTACACTTTCTGGGTGTGCTACTCGGCAAGTTGAAAATCGTATAATATAACGTAGCCGAGCAGCTTGTCCAATTAGGACTTCCCTCAAATCGATGTTTTGTGCACCAATCATACATAGCCTCCTTTCCAAGCTTTCAACACCCGGTTACCATGACGTAACCATGCTCGAAACATATCTATACCATAGCAGACACCTTCTGCACATTGGCTGAGCATTAGATTTGCAGAATGCTTCCCTTTGTAGAGTCGATTGGTATACATTACGACAGGTTTACAGAGAGCATAGGCTGCTCCCATTTCCCATACAGTACCGGAGTCGGGAAGCAGGATAGGTTTGCCTATGATAGCAGCATCGATTCCCTGCACAGCGACTGGTTCACCATCCTCTGTTTCATTTGGATATTCAGTTACCAATCGCAACGCTTGTCGTTCCGGTAACAGCCAATCAATAACTGCCATCATAGTGTTGCATCCGTTAATGGCTTTGTAGTTATGCTCGAACACTTCTAGTGCTTCAGCAGGTGTCCGTACCGTTACGTCCTGATTGAAGTGTTGTTTTCTGGGTGAATAGTAATCCACTTCCCGTAAATCCATTAACTGTTCCATCTGTTCCAACAATGCGATTTGCTCTGCATTGAAGAATGGAGCAGCCAAATAGACACGACCTAGTTCATTCTTTTCTATTTTACCCATTGGGTACCTCTCATCATCGCACAGAAACTCTCTAGGGCAGAGCATCCATGCTCATACCCCAGAGAGCCAACCCTAGCAAGGGTTATTCGTTATCCTCTTCCATGAGGATCTGAATTTTGTCGAAGCTGTACGACTTGGTCTTCTTGCCGATTTTGATGTCGCAGGCTTCATCCTTCACATTGACTTTGACAACCTTGCCTTCCTTCTCCTTGCCTTCGATGGTAACGATCACTGCATCGCCTTTTACCGGTAGACGAGCTTCGTCCTCCTCCTCATCATCGAGGACATCTAAGCCATCAACTGGTAGATCGATGGTAGCCTTCCTACCTTTGGGTCGAATGGTGGCGACACCATCCTTGCATGATTTGACGATACCTTCGTACCGTTTAATCCTTTTGTCCTTCCCTAGTTTTCCAGAGAAGGCAACGGCAGTTCCTTTTGCCAAGTTACCATCGTCCTCGTCATCCTCGTCCTCGTCCTCGTCCTCGGCATCCTCCCCTCCCTCCTCCTCATCCTCCTCTTCTTCTTCCGCATCCTCTTCTTCTTCCGCATCGCTGCTTTCGTCATCGGCATCGTCGTCTTCATCGTCATCTTCCTCGTCGTCGAGTTCCAGCATCTTGAGAATGCGAAGATTCTGGTACTCGTCTTTTGTCCGCAAACCGATGCGAGCAGCTGGACGTGCCTTAACGACAGCTTCACAGACTTCAGGCAGATCGTCGATGTCAAGATCCTCAACTTCGACACCTAAGGTCTTTAGATAACCAAGGGTATAAGGTATACCCTCTTCTCGTTCGAGACCATCCCATCGATAGGCTTTACTTCCTGTGTCATCGCCTTCAACGACAGTCCACTCGGTTGTGATGCCCATGTTGCCCGAACCACTTTCACCGACACGCATTGCAGAAATACGTGCAGCATAGATGCCGTCGTCGAGTTGTTCGAATGAAGGAAGGTCTTTTTTCCTTCTCTTCTTCCAGGCGGTGACAATCTTCGAGTCTACCTGACTACTGAGTTTTGTTGATTTCTTTTTACCCTTGGCCACAATAGTTCCTTTCTCTAGATGGGTTCTACTCTTACACTGTTCATCATCCGCCACTTGCTACCTACTTTTTCTTAAGGAATTGCTTCCTGGTTTTACCTCCTTTCTTCACCCTGTGTTTCGACTCGGGTTTCTTCGGTGGTATATACATATTGTTATACGCTGCTTCTAGATTCTCGTAGGCTTTAGAAGCTGTTGTTCCCATACGAATAGATCGCAATGGTTTTTTGTCAGGGTTCCTAAAATGCGGAGCATCGGATGAATCGAGTCGATGGCCAGCCCCAGTCATGTCATCGCCTTGTAAAATAAGAATGCGGTTGTCGCCATCATAATCATATGCAAACCAACCATCGACTTTTCCATTCAGGATCTCTTCTGCTTGTCCAGATAGACGTGGTAATAGTTTATCGACCTTGCCTCCCTTCCGAAGCTTCACTTCTTTCCATGATGAATGACAAAGGAACCAAGTACCGCATGGCAGTCGAAGTAATCGATCCACCGCTTGTGTGAATTCTTTTCGTACACCATGCCAACCTTTACCATAGGCTTCATCTTCTGGGTGAGTAATAACACGCTGCTTACAAACATATTCCAAGCATCGCTGGTACCATATATCGGCACCATCTAGTACAACACGATCGAAAGGGAATGGCGTATCGCTTCCAGCTTCTTGTTCCAGGCGTTCTAGGATAGCAAGAAAAGTAGCCCAGTTAGGAAGCTGAAGTTCTTTCCGACGGTAAGCTAGTTGAGGAGGATCGCATTCCAGAAGGAGCACATTGCCAGGACCTTGCAATGAAAGACTGGTTTTACCGATCTTCTTCTCACCATGAATGAGCAATGCATAGTCGTTGAAATTGGCTGCGGGTTCTGTATACTCTTCTGGAAGTACTACCTTTATTTTCGCTTCCTTGCGTTTACGTTTGGATTTTACTTCGATTTTACCCATGTCTAGTTCCTTTCTTGAAAGGTCTCTGCTTCAATAGACTGAAGTCACCCCGTACAATAGGGTCGAACATCGAGCATTTGCCATATTGATTTACGAGTGCTGTAGAATTTAGATAGTGTGGACTCTTACCTAGCCACCATGCTTCCACATCTAGAAGGATAGGATTCAAAACACGATCTACCCACTCGTCAATTTCCTTGGGTGTAAATTCCATCGGTATACGATAGAAGTTCTTCTCGTCGGCATTCTTCCCTTCTAATGATTCCTCCACTCTCTGGAGATAATCAATGGTGCTTTCATCTTTGCGGCGATACAGCTGAGGTCGTTTCACGATGTTTAGGATGCAACCGTAAGGATTGCCAAACTCACTACGGGCTGTTGCTGCATAGAGCATCAGCTGCATGTCGAATGGTAGACTTTCCATGATGTCAGAAACTGAAAATCGCGATAAGCATTTGGTATCGATAATCCATATGCGATTATCACGATCAATAAAAACACCATCACGGTAGCCAATGACAGAGATAGTATGTCCATTGGGCAATCGATGCTTCACCTTGAAAAACTTCTCCAAGGCGAGCCATTGTACTGGGCTTTTCCCTCTAGCTTTCTTCTTAGCCCAGTCATCCACCCATACTCGTTTATAGCCTTTGAAGGCCATGGTTGCTAATTCAATAGAGAGAGCCATGTCTTCACAAGCACGTTCAGATCGGTGCTCACTTCCTACCCAATCCCGGTAGTATTTTGCAAACAGCTTCTTAATCCATGTTTGTGGCGGCAGCTTATGCTGGTTGGAACGGCCATAAGCCTTTTCAAGTAGGTAATGGAATGTGCTGCCGAAACGAAAGTAGAAAGGCTCAGTCATTTGACTCCAGCCTTCTACATACATCAACCTCGTTTGTTCACGACATCGCAGGAAGCAGCCAAGGAAGCTAGCCGATACACCATCACGGTATAGCTGCCATCGACTAGGGGTTTCACCCCGAAAAAGATCGGATGGTTTAGCAGCTACTCGTATCAATCGTCGTTGCTTCTGTTGGCTTGTACCCGTTTGACGGTTCAATTTACAAGTTTGTACTTTGGACATTTCTTATCTTCCATTTTAGGTAAATGCTTCTTCAAATAACGAGTTAAGTGTTTGATGGCACGTTCAGACACATCCGATTTCTTACCTCCCTTCCGTAGTGCATACGCAGGATGTGGTACTTGAATCATGCTCTCAAAGGGGCAAGAAGATGCAGCAGTTTGTCCTAAGCATACGACTACCTGCGGTTTGCAAAGGAATAATACATTATCTAGTCGTGGTCGGCAGGCATCCAATTCATCTTGAGTAGGTACTCGATTAGGACCACCCAGTTCATCAGTAGGTCGGCAGGCAATCATGTTTGTCATCGCATGGGTGAATGGATACTCTGGAATCTCCTTCATCGTCTGATTGATCCAGTAATCAAGTATTTCACCTGACCGACCACAAAAAGGAACTCCCTTCAAATCCTCAGTCTTCCCTGGAGCTTCTCCTAGGAACAGCACATCGCAGGGTACATTGCCTGCTACTAGGACATGACGATGAGCGATCCTGCCAATCTTGCATGCCCTACATTTCTGCCAGTGGAAGAAGAACTTGGCATAGGATAGTTGGGTTGTTCGTGCCCGCCCCTGAGGTACTCTTACCCGTGTCATTCCTCTCGTCTTCACTTGTTTCATAATCGATGTCCTTGTATGTAGAGACCAATCCCAATCGCATCTACTAGGTGACTGGTGCTCCCAGATGGCCACCAGGGTTTGTACAAAGCCCGTAGGCGAGTTTCTACAGCTGCCTTGGGCAACTGACCTTTCCAATCCCGTACATTAATCATTTGTACAGGCACCCCTAGTTGTTCTTCTAGGATATAGCATAGTCCCCCAGTTAAAAGAGCCAGCTTCAGCAGGTTTCCAGACTGGGCTATCACTACCTTGTCGTCATAAAAAGCGGGTGCTTCAATCGCTGCTAAATTCAACCGCATTCCTACCATGGAGTCGAAGCATCTAAAGGCATGAGACCATAAACTAGTTGTACGTTCATACCAGCTACATATCCTTCCCTTCTCTCTGGCTGGCCATAAGGTACCACAATCAATTGGCTTCGGCCAAATTATTGCATCGGATGCACCAGTATCAGGCATCTGAGATTCCCATAATGCCCAGCCAGTGTGAAGGCCAGGATCGATTGATAAAAATCTAGAGCATGTCGTCATTGTCTATCTCCATCTAGCCTTAATACGTTTATCAATTTGGGCTAGCATATTCCGACTACGTTTCTTCTTCAAGCAGAGAGACCAATGTACATCCTCATCGATGGTATCCTTTGCCACTAAGGACAACAGGAATAGTGGTTCGCGTTTCTTGGGATGAGCTATTCGCTCACGAGCTTGGGCTGCGGCATCATAGCTGGTAGGCTCCGAAAAGAAGATTGAAGTAGAAGCAGCCGAGAAGTCCAGCCCATAACGTCCACACATGTATTGCACACATAGTACCTGGGCATCACCAGCCTGGAACCATTGTCTTAATGTATGCCTCGTGTGTATCGGAGTAGCACCACGTATACGGTAGGCTCTTATCCCTATATACCGGAGAGCCTGCTGTACTGCCTTGCCTTCTCGCAGGTAATGAAACCAAACCAGAAATTGTTGATCGCGTAGATCTGTGGTAGCTAGATCAAGCACGGCTCGAGTTTTCTCTTCATGCCCAGGAAAGCTGGGCTCCTTTGGATAGCCTCCTGCCAATTGTTGTAACCAATTGAACACTGTTAGGGAGGATCGTGTCTCCGTCTTGCCTACTGCATAGAGACGTTCAGCTTGCTGATAGGCTTTGCGAACCTTGCCAGGTAGTTCTACGTAACGGACACTTCGAATCAGCTGGTTGCCCAGGCCTACATCCTTCCGACTTCGTACTAACCCATCCCGATGAACAGCATTCTGAATAGCTTTCCGAGTACCTGGTCGTGGTTGCCAGTTGAAACGATCCACTAGATGAAACCGATGGGCTCGGAATCGCCAGTAGTTTTTGTGTCCTAGAAACGAGCCCATGAGAAAGCGAAACTGCTCGAAGAAATCCAAATCCGATTCAGGATTAGGGAGGCCAGAAAGGATCGCTTTCTGAGAAGCACGACTAAGATAACGGGTAGCAATACGAGTAACCGTTGCTTGAGGATTCTTGAACTTAGCTGATTCATCCAGTATTACTGTAGGCCAGTGGTACTTGCCGAAGTGGGAAGCAGGCAGCTGCCCTGGAAATAGACTCTCTTTCTGGCGAGTGAGTAATCCCTCAGGGTTGATCAGGTTCCACTCAGGCAGGCTATCGGCGTTATCAGGAAGCTCTATACGATGCCGCGAAGCAGCGGACCAGAGACGATAGGAATGCTGCCTTTCGAGCAGGAGCTCATCCACCCAAGAATGCAAAGCCCCTAGTGGAGCTACCACCAGCTTAGGTCCAGCAAAGCGAGCAGCCCAACGAATGGCCACTAGAGTTTTACCTAGTCGCATCTCTAGGAAGAGGGCGATGGAGGTTCGACGTGCTGCCCAGTCTAGGGCTAGCTGCTGATGAAGCATTGCTGGCCGCAGCGACGCTCGCATTCCAGTGTTACCATGCAGCAGATGAGAAGGGTCGCCTGCCCTTCGGTCTCCGTAACCCTCCATTTTAAACCTTCAAGTTGGGGGAAGGAGTCCTGCCCTAGATTTTCTTCAAGTTGGGGGAAAGGCTGAAGCAGGCCTGAGGACCCTTCAAAGGACTCTTCCGGTCTCCGGGTCCTGCCCCATCGGCCTGATCAGGGTGCCTCAGGGCCCATGTACCGGGCGGACCGGGCGGACCGGGGGGATGGCAAGGGGATAGGTGGTGAGTGGGCTGAGAACAATTCCTAAACAGAAGCCCCAAGGGAGCTAAGCAGCCGACTCGCCTTGAGGCTCTGCGAAGAAAGGTACTGGCAAACTACTCGTTTTTACCCTCGCCCTTTCGGATCTTCACTGCGACGGTCTTCTTGCTCTTGCCTTCCGGCTTGGCTTTCCCTTCACCCTTGGGACGGCCACGACTCTTAGAAGTAATGGTGTTGCCCTCCTCGTCGTAGCTGTGACTTTGAACCTTTGGAGGAACCTTGCCATTCCACCAGCCAGCATTGTAGCTACGACGAGCCTTGGCCACACCCGCAGCATCAGCGAACTCCACTGACGTCCGACCAGGGAAGTCCTTGTTCATGCGAA
>Ga0180007_10007594_pt1 | contig 10201 bp, 14 predicted proteins | sample MM_PC_MetaG_FD_121122 | JGI IMG/M metagenome (GOLD analysis project Ga0180007, IMG submission 121122) | Groundwater microbial communities from the Aspo Hard Rock Laboratory (HRL) deep subsurface site, Sweden - MM_PC_MetaG | ecosystem: Environmental > Aquatic > Deep subsurface > Groundwater...
CAGAAAATAAAAATTCTGAAAATATTTGTTCTCTTCCCGAGTGGATTCAAATTTTAAAAAAAGCTATTGAGGAAAAAATTAAAAATGGAACAATTAAATTCAATTGATACATCTAAGAATTATATTGGATTATATTCTATATTTATAAGAAGGCTTAAAGAAATTAACACAAAATCTGATTTAATTCCTTTTCCTAATGCTTTTGAAAAATTATGTAGAAATTTTTCTATAAAAAAGGAAGAATGCTGGAAAATTCTAAGATTCCTGAAGGAAAATGGAGTTATTGAAATTATTTTTAGTCATGGGATTAAGATAAAGAAATTCCAAGAGTTAGAGCTTTCTGAAAAAATTTATTGATTCCAAATTAAAAACAAGTTGATCCATTTCTGAAGTCTTGATTTTTTCTTAAGCTTCTTAATTTCTTTTTGCTGTTTTTTTATTTTGCTCTCTATTTCTTTATTTTTCATTTTAGTTTTTGATTTATTTCTTCTTCCATTTTTTCTAAAAGTTTACTTACTATTTCTTTATTCCCTAAAACTTTGCTTAAATATTCTTCAAATTGTGACTTTTCCATTTCAACCTGGATAAACTTCCTTGCTTCTATATCATCCAAAATTAATCCGCATTGATTACAGAATTTTGTGGTTGCAGGATGAATTTTATTACATCTTATGCAAGTCTTCGGTTTAAGTTCTTCTCTTGTCTCTTCTTCTTTTTGAATTTTAATTCCATTTAAATTTAAGATAGCATTATCAGTATCTCTTCCTGAAAGATGAACATAAACTGCAGCCATTTTGCTTGATTGGGTCCATCCTAAATATTGCTTCATTTGAGCTTCTGTTAATTTGCTTGCTAAAAATGTGGCTCTGCTATGTCTGAATAAATGAGGATAAATTCTCTTCTTTATGCCTACTGCTAAGGCATTTCTTTTTATGATACTTGCAAATCTTGCATAAGATAGAATTTTACCATTGCTTCTTTGAATCCACACATAATTATTTGGATCATAATTAAATTCATGATGATTAATCCATTCTTGTAAATAAGGTCCTGAAGTAACTAATCTCACTCTCCTTGCTCCCGTTTTTCCAGCAACATTTATTATAGCTCCATATTGGTCAAAAGAAACATCCTTTATTTTCATTAAGCCAACTTCACTTATTCTACAGCCACTTTCATAAAGAACTGCTATCAATGCCCGATCTCTTGCATTTCCTGCATGTGCTATCATCTGTTTAATATCAGTTTCGCTTACCAATTCAGAAGGGGTTTTCTCACTACTTTGCTTTACAGTAGAATGAAGCCATTTTACTCTTTCCGGATAAACTCCTTTTTCATCTGGTCCTTCAATACTTTTATAAAATTTTCTTATCATTACCTTAAAGCCATGTTTTGAATGAGGACTCCATTCTTTCTGCTCTATTTGGGCGACAATAGCCTTTAAGTCGTCTCTTGAAGCATCAAGTAGGTATTTGTTTACCATCTTAGCAAATTTATGTACATCATAAAGATATCTGTCAATTTTACTAATACTTAGACCCTCTGTAAAACAGTTATCTCTAAACTTAAAAATTAGCTTTTTATTTTCTGCAGAAATGTCAGAATTTTGAATATTTTCGACTGTTTTTTCGAGTCTTCTTTTGTAATTATGTATATCCATACTTGTTTTAAATCGGGCTTAATATTAAAACACGATACAGTAAGGGCGTTGTAAAAAGAGAATTACGCCCACGCCGGGAGTTGAACCCGGGTTACAACCGCGACAGGGTTGTGTCATAGCCGTTAGACCACGTAGGCACATACCAATTATAAAAGAAAACGATTTTTAAGGTTTTCTAAAGTAGCTAAATCTTTTTTGAACTCTATAAGTATTTTTTCCACGAGAATTTATCCTCCAAGAAATATACAAATCCCACGGATCACTATTTATTTTTCTTGCCTTTTTCCATTCTTCTAAATATTCTTTTGCTCTTTTTTCATTATCTGCTAATTCTGTTTCAATAAAGAATTTTAAGAGATCCCCCTCTACAATATTTGCTTTTCTTTGCAAACCTTTAAACAAAATTTTTTCTAAATCTTTTAATGTCATTTTAAGTACCTATAAGAATATTATTAGATTCAGAAATTTCTTTTTAAAACTTACTATATTTTAGAACACCATATTTATTCATAATTAGGTTACAACAAGTTGCTCAAATTAATATAACTCCAAAATCGCCTTTGGCAGATTTTTCCGTCGTTAAAATTGTTAATACATAAAATTCTAATCTATCTTATTTATTTTTTTAAAATTTTGGCTTGATAAAGTCTGGTAAAATTTATTAATTATAAACCAAATATTCTCGCTATGCCCCGAATTCCTAAGAAACTTTTCCTTCCCACAACATCATCAAAGCAACTTGTTATAAATCGAAGCAAGCAACCACGCAAAAATAAAACCATCTATAAATGCATAAACAGCCCCGAGAATTGCTCCAACAAAACTAATACTGTATCCTAAAAATCCATAAATGTCTTGAATTGACAAAGCACAATGTTGACCATAACCAATCCAAGTTGCTGAAAGAGTCATTAGAAAAACACAAGCTGCGAACAAAATTCCGCTTGCTAAACCCAACTTTCCAGCATCAAGTTTTCCTGCTTTTTCTTTCTTAATTTTTTTCTTAACCATTTTTAACCTCCTTTTAATTAATTCAATTAAACTATAAACAATACAAATTAAAACATAAATCGGAATTAAAATTATAGCAATAATAAAAAACACAGGCTCGTCTCCACTTGTTGCGTCAAAATATGATTTAAACAAAGCATAAAATAAATTATGTAGAATGACAGCTAAAAACCAACCTACAACAATTATCCAAGCCTTTCTCCAACTTAATAAAAAATATTTATCACTTCTTTTCATAAAATAAATAAAAAAAACAAACTATAAAAACTTACCCTCTAGCTTCAAGTATTGGCAAATTCGCTTCTGTAGGAACATAAATAACTTCTGTATTTCCATCATTTAATCCTTCGACAAATTTATATTTAATATATTCATCTGTTAAACTCCCGGCAATAATTTCGTTAGCTTCTGCAATTCCTTGTGCCCGAATAACTTCTGCTTCTGCCTTAAGTTTTGCTGACTCTTTCAAAGCTTGAGCTTCTTGAATTGCAATTTGTCGGTTCCATTCAGCTTCACGTAATTGCGCTTTTCCATTAAGTTCTCTTGAATAAACATTATAATTTGGAAGAAGCCACATTAAAAAGCCAATTACAAGAATTCCAAAAACCACCATTGTCACAATTTTTTGATTATTTTTCATTTTACCTCCTTTCAGATATGTTTCCATGTTTGAATGAAAATCTTTGATTTACTTTCAATTTTTAACTTATAATTTGTTATATATTAATGCAAATACCAATGTTAATATAAATCCGTCTATAAAACTTAAAATTGATATTAAAATAACTGCAAATAAATTAGTTTGCAGCCCAAAAATTCCATAAATTTGATTAAAGAAATTTGCTAAGCTAGGTGTGTATCTTGGTCCAATTAGCATAGCCATCCCTGTTAAAAAAATACAAATTACAGTTATAAATCCCCCTGCAATCCCAAACTTTATCGCATTTAACTTTTGTGTTTTTACCATTTTATTTTTTAATTTCAATTTTTTTCTTTCCACCCATATAAGGTTGAAGAACTTTTGGAATTTTTATCGAGCCGTCTTTTTGTTGGTTGTTTTCCATTAAAGCAATCAAGGCCCTTGGTGAAGCTAATACAGTATTGTTTAAAGTGTGTGCAAAATTTGTTTCACCTTTTAGTTCATATTTTATATTCAGTCTTCTTGCTTGAGCTTCTTCCATATTTGTACAACTTCCAACTTCAAAATATTTTTTTTGCCTTGGACTCCAAGCTTCAACATCGCACGACTTTGCCTTTAAATCAGCTAAATCTCCTGAGCAACATTCTAAGGTTCTAACAGGAATGTCCAAGTTTCTAAAAACATCAACAGTATACTGCAACATTTTTTCATACCAATCATAACTTTCTTTAGGTTCACAAATAACAATCATTTCTTGTTTTTCAAATTGATGAACACGATAAAAACCTTTTTCTTCAATTCCATGAGCACCTTTTTCTTTTCTAAAGCAAGCAGAATAAGCAGTTAGTTTTGCAGGCAAATTTTTGCCATTTATTTTTTTATCCTTGTATATTCCAATTAAAGAATGTTCTGAAGTTCCAATTAAATACAAATCTTCGTCCTGAATTTTATACATCATCACATCTTTTTCTTCAAAACTCATAACTCCATCTACAACTTCTGACCGAATCATATAAGGTGTTACAATCAGTTCAAAACCTTTTGAAATCATAAAATCTTTTGCATACGATAAAATAGCTGTGTGCAATCTTGCAACATCACCCTTTAAAAAATAAAAACCATTTCCAGAATTTTTCCTTGCAGTATCAAAATCAACACCATTTAATTTTAAAGCTAAGTCTGCATGATTAATAATTTCAAAATCAGGTACTTTTGGTTCCCCAATTTTTTTCAATTCAACATTTTCAGATTCATCTTTTCCAATTGGAACAGATTTATGAATTATATTAGGGATTTTATACATTATTTTTTGAATTTCGCTTTCAAGTTTTTTTCTTTTTTCTTGAAGAACTTCAATTTTTCCAGGAATTTCTTTTGCTGATTTTTTCAATTTTTCAATTTCGGATTTTTTCCCAGATTTAATAACTTGATTAATTTGTTCAGAAACCTTATTTCTTTCAGCACGTAAATCTTCTTCAGATTTTTTCAACTTTCTCCAATCCAAATCCAACTTTAAAACCTTGTCAACTAAAACAATTTTTTCATTCTGAAACTTTTTCTTTATATTTTCCTTAACAAGTTCAGGATTTTCTCTCACCAATTTTATATCTATCATAAGCAAACCAATGAAAACTTATTTATATATTATTCGCTCATCATACAATGTAAAGACATTATTATCGAAAAATTAGGAAAATTGTCTCACTCACGATGTTCGCGAGGAGGTCATATTATTAATAAGAACTTTGATTTTGAATATTAATTTTATTACACGAGCTTGCGAGTGCAATTAAAAACCAAACAAAACAAGTAAAAATATTTATAAACATCTTTAGCCACCTTAAAAAATGGAAGCAGTGATTGGCAGTTCTTCGGTAGGAATTGTAGGAGCATATAATGCATTTGTTTCTCTTTTACCTAATTGGGCACAGAATTTTGTAGGACTGTTTTTACTTATCCTCGTAATTTTTGCTTATGCTATTATAATTTGGCACGGCTATCGTTTTATTGCAAAGAAAAATATTCTTGGATTAGACCTTAACAAATATAACAAATCAAACCATCCTTTTTTCACAAAATTTATTGCAGCATTGTTTTATTTTTTAGAATACTTAATTATTTCACCTGTTGTAATTTTTATTTCATTTGCAATTTTTACAATTTTCATTATTTTCTTAAATGAAGGTTTAGAAGTTGGAACAATTTTATTAATTTCAGCTGCAATTATCGGAGCTATTAGAATTGCTTCATATTACAAAGAAGATCTTTCAAAAGAACTTGCAAAATTCCTTCCTTTTACAATGCTTGCTGTTTCAATTTTAAATCCTGGTGCTGTTTTCAGTTTTGAAAAAATCCTTGGCCAAATAAATGAAATACCTGACTTCTTAACTTTAATAACTTCTTACCTTCTTTTCACAATTCTTCTTGAAATTGTGCTAAGATTATTCGACTTTATATTTTCTTTATTTGGTTTAGAAGAAGACGAGAAAGATAAGGAAGAAGAAGATTAGGGATTAATAAGATACTTTTCTTATGTTTTTTATTCCAGCATTTTTCGCAGAGTTTACCCCCACTTCTGAATCTTCAAAAACAATACAATTTTCTGGAGAAACATTTAATTCTTTTAACGCTTTAAGATAAGGGTCTGGAAATGGTTTTTGCCTTTTTACATCTTCACAAGTTACAATAATTTCAAAATATTTTGAAAGTCCTGTTTTATTCAAAATTCTTCTTGTTAATTGTTTATTGTTTGCAGTAACCAAAGCAATTAAAGGACTTAATCCTAATTTCAAATATCTTAAGAGTTCGCTATTAATTTCAATTTGAATATTTTTTAAAATCAGTTCATATTTAGAAATAAATTCTTTTTTTATCTTTTTTTGTAATTGTTTGTCTGAAGTTGTTTTTGAAATATAATCTTCTAAAGAATATCCCTTAAATCTTTTATGGGAACTTAACCCATAGGAATCTAATATTTTTTTTAATATCTTTCCGTCAAACTTTTCAGTATTAACCAATGTTCCATCTAAATCAAAAATAAGAGCAGTTGTAGTTATTCCTCTTGGGATATAATCAATTTTGAATTCTTCTGCAACCATAACAGATTCATAAGCTTTTATTAATTTTGGAAATTTTTCTTGTAATTCTTTTTTTATTCCAATAATTTCTTCAGCTGATTTAATATGCAAATCCAACATTAAATTATAATCTCCTATTGTGGAAGTTATATAATAAGTATTTTTATGATATCTACAAAAATCCATTAATCTTTTTCTTTCTTCTTCATTCATAAAATCTAATTTTATTAATAGCAAGTGCCATTGATAACCTAATTTATTTATATTTAATTTTGGCTTGAACCCTTCTATAATACCACTTTTTATTAGTTTCTTCATTCTATAACTTAAAATATGTAAAGGCATCTTACACTTTTTGGATAAACTAACAGTATCTATTCTTGCATTTTGTGAAAGAACTCTTAAAATTTTTTCATCAGTAACATCTAATTTTAGCGATTTATCTCTTTCCCCTTGATAAAGTGGTTTGTAGTTTCTTGAACCTAAAAATTTATATCCTATGTGTTCTGCTTCTGAAAGAATTGTAAATTTGTAATCATATAAATTTGGCTCACAAATTTTAATTATTTTATTTAATGTTTTTTCAAAATTTAAAGATGAACTTTCATTAACATTTAGAATAATATCCCATTTTCCTATACAAGAGATTAACCAACCCACCTCATTTATAGAATTTATTTTTTTTAAAATGTCCTCTTCTTTTTCTTTGCTTATTTTTTCTAACTGAAGAAATACATAGTAAGTTGTTAATCCTAAATTTCCAATATTCACAACAGCATAAAAATTACTAATTATTTTTTGTTTTATCATCTGCTGAATTCTATAATTTGTAACTTGTTTAGAAAGTCTTACTTTCTTAGCTATGCTTGAATCTGTTTGTCTTGCATTTTCTTCTAACTCTCTAAGAATTTTTTTATCTCTTTCATCAATAATATCGCTTTTCTTTGGCATGTTATTTTGTAGAATTTGCTATATTTAAATGTTGTTATTTTGTCAAAAATAAAAAGAGATATTTTTAAATAAATGATAAACCTATAAAATAGTTAATAAAGTTAATAAAAATATAAAAAAAACAATAAGATGATTTTCAAAAGAAAACAAACAACTCTTTGGGATTTAAGAGGGATTGTAAAAAGTGCTTCACGGATTGAATATTATAAACATTTTTCAAAAAATGGCCCATACGGATGTCCTGATGAAATTGGATACTCTTCTGAATGTTTAGAAATACAAGATAACAAAAACTTTGTAAGAATTCAATGGCAATGGAGAGGGGAATTAAAAGAGGAATTTTTATTAAAAGATAGATATCTTAATGTCATAGAGGGGATAAAAAAAAGAAAGTTCTACTCAAAAAGTTATTTTTATCATAAAGAACGCCCTAATGAAGATAACACACTCTTAATTGAAATAGCTTCAATTGCTCGTGAAAAATATCTTGCTCAAAAAGAAAAAAATATAGAAGGCATGGTAAAATGAGCATATTAGAAATAAGAACAAATCTTAATAACTTAAAAAAAATAGCAAAAAGGGCACAAAAAGTTGAATATTCTTCCTCTTATTCAGGATACACCCCTAGATTAGGAGAGGTAAGTTGGGAAGAATTAAATTCAAAATATAAAGGAAATCGCATATCTGTAAGTTGGCAATGGATGGGAAAATTTGAAAAAGGAAATGGATTAATGGACGAATATTTATGGACGGTAAGCGGAGTAAAAGGTGGATTCTTTCTCTTTTCTGAAACCTACTTTTACCATAATAATAAATGTTACTCTAGAAACTATAATCGAAATTTTATTGATAAGAGAAAAGATAAGAAAATTAAAGAAATAGCATCTATAGTCAAAGAAAAATATCTTGCTCAAAAAGAAAAAAACATAGAAGGAGTGATAAAATGAAAACCAATAAATACAATTCATTAAAGAACAAAATCAAAAGAGGGGTTTTAGAAACTTTGATTATTGGAACAGAACTTTTAGTTCTCATAGGATTTGCAAATGGAATTACAACTTGTTGGCCAAGACCTTACAATCCAAATGGAAATCCATTCTTTGAAACTAATAAACCTTGTGCTGCATTGAGAACTGTTGAAAATAGAAAAAGGGTTTTAGATTATAATTATGAATTAAAAGAAAAAATTAAAGAATATATTCTAGATAAAGGAGAAGAATTGTATCATAATTTATTTCCTTCAGATTCTAGTTAAACAAATGACAAAAATGAAAAACGATAAAGAAGGGCTTGTTAATATTTTAAAAAATAGCAATCTATGGAAAAATGTATTAATACATACATTTATTACTACACCTATTTGTGCATGTCTTGGGTGCTATCTTGGAGAACATGTTGGGGAATTTGCTGGAAAGATAATTGATAATATCCCAATTATTAGGGAAGTAACCCCCTATTTTGTAGAAAGAATTGGTCTTATCCCTAATGTAAAAACAATTCCGAATGTAAATGAAAATTTTTATCAAACAGTTGGTTTTATTACTGGTCTTTGTAAAGGGTGGATATTCCCCATAAAATATTTTCATTTTTAATCCCTGCCAAGATTTATAGCAATTAAATAAGACAACGATTAAATTTTTAACAAATTCTAAAGCAAAATTATTTAGACAAAGAAAAAACTTAATTACAAAATAACCTCAATCCCTCTCAACTTCAGAATGTTCTTTCCATTTTGTTCGCCTTTCTTCAAGAACTTTAATATGTGCTTTCTTTTGTTTTTCATATCCTTTAAAATCTGTTTTTGAATTTTCAATCATTTTAGCAATATATTCTCCTCCTAAAAAATGCGGAGTCAAAACATAATTCGCGCCTTTTTTGTAAAGTTCAAGTGCATCATTAATTGTGTGTGCTCTTAAAATAATTATTGAATTAGGATTAAAATCCCTTACATTTTTCATTAAAAGAATATTTGATTCAACATCAGGAATAGTTGAAACAACCATTTTTGTTTTGCTCAAGTTTAATTCATTTAAAAATTCCTCGTCATCCACGTCCCCATATTTAAATGCGATTTTTCTTTTAGACAATTCAAGAGCAGTTTCAGGATTATAATCAACAACCAAAAATTTCTTTTTTAATTTTTTAAATGATTTTAAAATATCATAGCCAATTCGATTATACCCAAACAAAACAATATCATAATCTTTTGTTTTTGATTCGTTTTTTCTGGCTTTTTTTCTTTCAAATATAGACAAGTATTTAGATAAATAAGGATATATTTTATCAGAATATAAGATAAGATATGTTGAACCTGAAATAGTTATTAGCCCAACAATTGTAACCAAAGACAAAATTTCATTAGTAAGATGACCAACACTAACTCCTAATGCAATAAGAATTAAAGAGAACTCACTTATTTGGGCAACTGTAAATCCTGCTTGAAAACCTATTTTTTTCTTATACCCAAGTAAACCCATTAATATCATAACAATTAAAGGATTTCCAATAAGAATAAACAAAGAGAAAACTATTGCTGGAACAATAAGCTGGTTTATATTTCCAAAAACCATTTGTGAGCCAAGAAGTATAAAAAATAAAATAATAAAGAAATCTCTTAAGGTTCTCATTTTAGAACTAATCTCATAATGATAAGGAGACATAGAAAGTGCAACACCTGCAACCAAAGCACCAATTTCCATTGAAAGCCCAATATAATGGAACAGAGACGCTAAACCCAATCCCCATGCAATTGAAAATAAAAATAAAAATTCTTGAGACCTTGCAAAAAACTTTGACAAACTCGGCAAAACATAAACACTAATTAAAATAAATAAACCAATTAATAAAATTCCCACAAAAATA
>Ga0180007_10007595_pt1 | contig 10200 bp, 8 predicted proteins | sample MM_PC_MetaG_FD_121122 | JGI IMG/M metagenome (GOLD analysis project Ga0180007, IMG submission 121122) | Groundwater microbial communities from the Aspo Hard Rock Laboratory (HRL) deep subsurface site, Sweden - MM_PC_MetaG | ecosystem: Environmental > Aquatic > Deep subsurface > Groundwater...
GCAAGAGCGATAAATCCTTTAGCTTTTGCGTATATTCTGAATAGTTCTTCGTCTTTTAATCTTCCTAAAAACTCAACTTTCTTCCTGTAATCATTTTCTATGCCCGAAAACCCCGCCGATTCTCCGACAATTTTCAAGTTAAATCCGATCTTTTTAGAAAAGTCTATTGCTTCTTCTATTCCTTTTGCCCCGGTAATTCTTCCCGCAAGAAGAAAAAAGTTTTCTTTCTTTATATTTTTGGTTAATTCAATGATTTTTTCTACATCGCAGGGAGGATAAATTAAGGTTGAATCCCTTCTATAAAACTTCTTTATTCTCTTCTGAACATTTATGGAGTTTGCAATAAAATAGTCAACCTTTTGTGCGGTTTTAAAATCAAATATCCTTATAAAGTGTCCGACTATTGCAGCGTAAATTTTTACCGGCCAGTATTTGGTAAAACCAACCGAAGTTTCATATCCGTAAAGCCATCTTGGAGGAGTATGGCAGTAATCTATAACCTTGGTATTTTTCCCTACCCTAAATCCCCTTGTTACATACCAGCTTGAGGAAGTAATTACCAAATCATATTTACTTAAATCAAAGCTTTTCCATATAACGGGAATTAAAAACCTTAGAGGAGAATAGAGTTTCCAAATCTTTAATATGGGTGCAAATCTGCTTTCAATTATTCTTACTCCCCTAAACTCTTTATCCGCTGTTGATCCTTTAACTCTGAAGGCGGTATAAATGGGGGCATCGGGGTACATTTCAGAAAGTGTTTTTAAAACTCTTTCTGCTCCCCCAAACTCTTTTATGTAATCATGAACCAAAGCTATTTTCATTATTGGTTTAAAAAATATTAATAGTTAATAAAGATAAAGGAAAATCTAAAACAAACTTCCTTGTTTTTCCTGATCTAACTTTTCTCCGACTTCCTTAATTCTTTTTGTTAACGACCTAAAACCAAACTCTTCAAATAATTTTAGTACATTAGGTGATGCAATGTTCCACTTTTTCATTTCCGCAAAGTCTATTTTAATGTCAACATCCTTAACAATGGTTGCAAGCCTATGGAAGAGTAAAACGTCTGTTTTTCCTTTTTCCAGTTTTTCCCTTACATTCGGTTCAATATCTTTTAAATGCGCATATATTTTATCAATATCTGGATATTTTTCCAAAAGCTTAATTGCAGTCTTTGGACCAATTCCCGCAACTCCCGGATAGTTGTCTGAGGGATCTCCGACAAGGGCTTTGTAATCAGGAATTTGTATAGGGTCAACTCTCATCCTTTCTATTGTTTCCTCCTTACCAAAAAGCTTTGCTGAAGAAAGTCCCACAATCGGCATATATATTTTTATCTTCTCGTCTACAAGCTGAAGTATGTCTTTATCCCCCGTTGCAATAACTACCTCTTCACTTTTTGCTTTTTTAGCAATTGTTCCCAGTAAATCGTCTGCTTCATAACCTTCCTTCAAGTAAGTGGGAATTCCTGCCGCTTCCAAAAAGTCTTTTGCCTTTTGAATTTGGCTTGTCAGCTCATCTGCCATAGCGGGCCTCTGTGCTTGATAGTTTTTAAATTCTTTGTGCCTAAATGTGGGAACTTTAACATCAAAACAAACAGCCAAACTATCCGGTTTTAAATCCCCTATTACTCTTAATGTCATTGAAATAAAACCATATACGGCATTTGTGGGCTCCCCTTTTTTATTTGTTAAGGGAGGAATCGCATGGAAAGCTCTGTGAAGAATTGCAAAAGCATCAATTAAAACCAGCTTAGACATTTATGAGGTTATTGTAACATCAAGCCTTCTTCCCGACTATCTTTTCAAAATCATCTTTATCTAATGTTTCTTTCTCAAAAAGTTTCTTGACAACTGCATCTAATGTTTTTCTGTTCTTTTTAATGATTATTTCTGCTTCTTTATAGGCTTTATCAATTATCTTTGATATCTCATTGTCTACCTTCTCCTGCATAGCCGGAGAAATTTGTGAGCCTTCGTACCATTCCATATTACCAAAGTCACCCATCTCAGAGTTTGATCCTAAATTTACGGGTCCTAAAATACTCATGCCGAAATCCACAACCATCGCCTTTGCGTATTTTGTTGCAACTTTAATATCATTTGAAGCTCCTGCAGTAAGTTCATTAAATACTACCTGCTCTGCGGCACGGCCTCCCAGCATTGATGTAATGGCTTGTATAAGCCTTGTCTTTGTTTCATGGGTTCTGTCACCGCTTTCCGGAGAGATTTCCGTATGTCCAAGGCTCATTCCGCGGGCAACGATGGATATTCTTTGGACAGGATCGGTCTTTGGTAGCATATGGGAAACAAGTGCGTGTCCCGCTTCATGATATGCGGTTAGATTTCTATCCTCTTTTGTCTGGATCCTTTTTTTTGCAGGGCCTAATTTTACTTTTGTGGCAGATTCTTCTAAATCAAGCATTCCTATTTCTTCTTTTCCGTTTCTTGCTGCAGTAATTGCTGCTTCATTAAGCATGTTTTCAAGATCTGCTCCCGAAAACCCTACGGTTCTGTCTGCAATTTTTTGCCAATTGATTCCCTTTGCAAATTTCTTTCCCTTGGCATGAATTGTAAGTATTGCTAAACGTCCCTCTTTATCCGGCATATCTAAAGTTACCCTTCTATCAAATCTTCCGGGCCTTAAAAGGGCGGGATCCAATAAATCCCCCCTATTGGTTGCCGCCATAACCAAAACATTATCATTTGGGGTAAAGCCGTCCATTTCAACTAAAATCTGATTCAGTGTTTGCTCTCTTTCATCGTGGCCCCCCATTACTCCTCGTCCCCTTTGTCTTCCTATCGCGTCTATTTCGTCTATAAAAATAATTGAAGGGGCTGAGTTTTTGGCATTTGAAAATAAATCTCTAACACGGCTATTATGAAGCAAAACCGGTTTTTCTCCCCCAAAGAAAGCTTCATTTTCTATCCCGCAAAGATCATAAACATACCCTTTGTACGGCCTTTTAATAATCTCTTTAACAATGGCACGCTTAAATTGATACGGATGCGCTACATCCTTTTCTAAAAATGGGTTTGTCGTTTTTCCAATTATCAAACTCCACGATTCACAAGAAGGAAGGGGTCTGTCTTTAATTATTCTTCCTGCGGGAACGATTTCGTGCTTAATACCCACTTTTATTCCATGTAGACTACAGAGCCATGCAAGTTCGCTTATTAACTGTTTACTCACAGAAGAAACAACCAATTTGCCCGTCTTGGTGTGATATCCATCTCCTTGAGAATAACCTTCTAAGAAAGATAGAAAGTAATCTTTTGATAAATCCCAAAGAAATTCGGGGATATGTTTATTGTGTGATCCGGTACCACAACACCTTTCAAAAAATCTCCCCAGATGTGCCGAATTAAAGGTGATCCTAAAAGCATTATCGTCTGTTTTATAGGCTCTACTTGGTTCAATTCCGAATGTTTTCTTCATTAGACCAGTACATTCCTTGTGTAAATCTTTTTCGTGGGCTCCAAAAACAAAGTGCAATCCATGATTTGATCTGCCTTCAGCGGTGTAGAAACCAAGAACTTTTAATAATTCTTTTGTAATCAAAACCCTATCGGGTAGGTCCATTTTTACCAACTTTTTCGAAAGAGCTTGGGGATCATATTTACCTTTTTGCCAATTTCCAATCGTTGCTTGAGAAACTCCAACTTCTTTTGCTAATGTATATTGAGAAATTTGACCCCTGTGGGCAACAACATAATCATATTTTTCCCTTAATTTCTCATCCTCTCCCCAAAAATCCAAATATTTCTTCTTTTCGATCTTAGAAAATAGGTGAGATTTTATTTCATGAACAGTTTTCTTCTTAAGATAATCCCAATGCCGCATATTTAATGGCAGTTCAACTAACAAGTCTCCCCTCTTTAGTTCATCTACCCGCTTAGGAAATATGTAACCACTATTTCTAACAAAAACACTGTGATCTCCCGTCGTTTTTAAAATCCCTCCCAAATAATGAATCTCATAAATTTTATTTACTTTATGCCTATAAACACCCGTAACTCCTTTCCATGCGCTTGTTTCAAAAACAGATTTGTCGCTCTTTTTTGACCTTGTTCCCCAAAATCCTGTTCTTTTCTTCTCGAAACCTAGGGTTTGAACTCCGTTTATCTTTACGACTCTATTTGCATCACCCTTTTTGTAATATTGATCAACAAACTCGCTAATTGAGATAAGTCTTGTTGCATCTTTATCCTTAACAAGAACTAATGTGTCTCCTGTTACCGAAGCGCCGACACCTACTAACATTTCCATAAATTCCGATCCTGCCATTGAGAAAAAAGGAACATTAGCCTCCCCCGCAACAGCTTTTGCAAGAAGAGTTTTACCAACTCCGGAGGGGCCGAAAAGAAGCACACCCTTAGGAGTTCTTGCTCCAATTTTTCTGTACTTTGCCGGATTTTTAAGAAAGTCTACAACTTCTTCAAGTTCTTTTTTGGCATCGTCAACTCCGGCAACATCCTTAAAGGTAATATCCTGTTTTCCTTTAGCAAATAATTTTGCTTTACTTCTGCCGAACGAGAATATATCCTGAGCGCCTCTTGATTGAAGCTTAAAAATAAAATAAAAGGCTCCGATCATTAAAAGAATTGGAAGAACGGTTCCTAATATACTTCCAAAAGCTTTGGTTAGAGAAGAATCGGCAATTGTGTAATTGACTTTAGTAGGATCAATACTAACGCTTTCAAGAAGGGAGGTAAAACTCTCGCTTTCTTCTTTAGTTGTATATTTCAAATTCCCGTCTTTGTAATCCAAAAGAAGTTTATTTTCCTGAATTGTTACTTTTTCAATCTTTTCAGCCTTCAAATCAGATAACGCCTGGGATAGTTCTACTTTTGAGTCTCCACCTTTTAAATCGAGAAAGGAAAGAAATGCAGGTAAAATAAATAAAAGAAGAAAAGCAACCAATATAATGCTTCTTAGGTTGATTTTAATTTTTACCTGAACTCCTTTTCCTTTGGGTAGTTCCTTGTTATTTTTTTTCTTTTCTTTCATACGGAAGAATTGTAACACCTAGAAGACTTTTGTTCCATTTGGAACCTTCTTTGAAAGTTTAAAAAGAACAGGTGCTATATCATTATCATCCCCTCCGGGACAGGCCATAATCATCATAATCTCACTAAACTCTTTGTCAGGACCTATCTTTTTAGGTTCAAGATTAACGATAAAAGGAAACTGCTTACCCACAAAACTCTCAGGCTTGAAAAACTTCATAATTCCGGAAAAACATACTTTCTCACCAATTCCTTCTCCTAAATCTGCGGTTAGTCTCATCACCCAATGGCTCCAGGAAGGAACTTCGGCCTTAATAATGGTTCCAATTCTGATATCTACTTTCTGAAAATCGTCAAATGAAATAGTATCCATATCAAATGAGGCCAATTTTCCCTTTTACTTCTTTAATGGTTTCTTTTGCAATTTTACTTGCTTTCTGGGCTCCTTCTTTAATTATTTCATCTACTTTTGAAGGATTATTTTCAAATTCTTTCCTTTTTTCCTGAATAGGTTTAAGTTCTTCATAAATAGCTTCTGCAAGTTCTGTTTTTAAATCTCCGTATCTAATGCCGTCTTTAATGTAATCTTTTTCATATTTATTTCTTTTTTCTTCCCCTTCAAAAAGTTCTACAAAGGTAAGTAAGTTGGCAACTCCCCCCTCTTTAGGAACCGTGTCTCCACGCCCTTCATCTGTCGGAGCAGAAGCAAGTCTTTTTTTGATAGTTTCCAAATCATCGGTAATGTTAATGAAACTTCCCTCTATACTCTTGCTCATCTTGCCTTCTCCGCTTAAAGAAGGAATATACTCTCCCTTAGTTGAAAACCTTTTCGGTTCCGGAAAATCAGTTCCGTATTTTTCATTCATTTTTCTGGCAATCTCCCGTGCTACTTCCAAATGCGGCTCCTGATCAATACCAACAGGAACAAGGGAAGCTTTATAAAGAAGGATGTCGGCAGCCATAAGTACGGGATAATTAAGAAGGGCTATGGTTACGCTTTTGGGGTACTGTTTTACCTTGTCTTTAAATGTAGGCAGATGCTGCATCCTGGCAACCGTTATTTCAGATGAAAGAATTTGTGCAAGATATGTGTGTTCCTGAACCAAAGATTGAGCAGTAATTATTGATTTTTCAGGATCAAGTCCGCAGGCCAAATAATCCATAACCACATCTTTGGTGTTTTGAGAAAGAGTTTTATTATCAAACGGAGTTGTTATTGCATGCAAATCCATAACCATATAAATGGTTTCATAATTAAGATCATTTTGAAGCTCAAGATATCCCTTTACCGCTCCAAGATAATTGCCTAAATGCAACCTTCCGGTCGCTCTTGTTCCTGAAAACACTCTTTTTTTCATAGGTGCCAGGGGTGGGAATCGAACCCACGACCGCCGGGATATGAATCCGGTGCTCTACCGACTAAGCTACCCTGGCTTCTAAGAACCAATTTTAACAAATTCCGTGGTATAATACCAAAGTTAGTTATATGCGGGGTAGTGTACGGCTGCACGCGAGGCTCAAAATGGGCTGCTCTGATTAAAACAGAGTAGAATTTGGCTATATCGGTGAAACCTAAATTTTAAAAAACATGGTAACGCCGAGGAAAGACCTTTAAAAAGGAATCCGTAGAGACTATACGCCAAATCCTAATTAAATAGGAAAGACATAGTCCGATACTTTTCGAAAGAAAAGATTAACAATAAAAGCATAATCTCGCAGGCCAGGTTCAACTCCTGGCTCCGCAACCGAAGTATTAAAAAAGAGCGTATATACGCCTTTTTTTGTTAGGTTCTAATTTGTTCCAAGTTGGTCTTTTCAATTAATAATCTGCCACTGGAAAGAATAAAGCTATTTTTCTTTTTCTTGAGGGACAAAACCCATTTGTTTCCTAGTTTTTCGAATTTTTTCATAATTTTCTAATTCTTTAAGAACATCTTCCGTGGAAACCAAATTTACACCATTTCCCATGCCTTCCTGCCTTACTTTTTCCTCAAGGGTCCTCCTAATAAGTTCTGAAATATCAGCCCCGCTTAATTTCTCTGTTTTTGATACTAACACTTCCAGATTTACGTTATTAAATAGTTCTCTTTTGGCAATTTCTTGTGCGATATTCATATGAATTGTAAAAATTTGTTTTCTACCCTCTTCATCTGGAAGCGGTGCTTCTACCCAGCGGTCAAACCTTCCTGCTCTAAGTAAAGCGGGTTCAATGGAATTTAATCTGTTGGTTGAAGCTACAACCATTACGTTATTGTTTGAAGCCATACCGTCCATATTCTCAAGTAAAGTACTTATCACTCTATGTGTTGCCTCGTGGGCTCCTTCTCTAAATGGAGCAATTGCATCAATTTCATCAAAGAAAATTATTGTTTTCTTCTCTGACTGATTTGCCAGTTCGAAAATACTACTAACAATTTTCTCTGAGTCTCCATACCACTTAGAAGCAATGTCCGAAGATTTTACATGGAAAAACTGTGCATCTGCTTGCGACGCAAGAGCCTTTGCTAAAAGTGTTTTACCTGTACCTGGTTCTCCAAAAAGAATAATTCCCTTAGGTGGTTTGGTTTCCCACTTGAGGTATAGCTCAGGATTTTTTAAAGCAAAAGCCAAACCCTGAACTTCTCTTTTTGCCCCACCAAGCCCGCCTATTTGTTCAAATGTGACATTTGGCTTTTCAACGGCTATTTTACCCAATAACTCTTCGGGTGTCTTAGTTTCCCCGAAAAGCCCACCCAAACCACCCAATCCTCCATTCATTCCTTGTTTTGGGGAATGAAGGGTCATTATTTCATCGGGTGAATCTTTTTTATCTATTTCATATATTTTATCAACTGCTTTTTCAACAAATCCTATAAAACTTGTGGTGGCTCTATTAAATTCTTCATTTTCTAGTTTAGGCTCAGGCACAAGTTGTATACTTTTATCTATAAAATCTTCGACGCAACCCGTCGAAATCATTATTTCATCCAAACCCACACTTCCACGTCCAATAACTAATTGTGTTTTGTCGGCAAGTTGAATAATGTAATTTCCACCTCGTTCTTTTGCTTCTGGGTATTCACCAACAATTGTTTTAATTAAATCTCTCTCATGAATTCCCCTATCCATACTAGCTCCAAGGCTCAATCTAATTTTCGCTACGAGATTAAAACCATTCGGTTCTTTAGTGGCCTTTATCTTTATTTCTCTGAGTGGGTCTTGTAATAAATGCGTTCCCAATTCTCCCGAAACACCATCTTGAAGAGCTTTAAAAATTAGCTCAGGCTTATCAATGTGGATTTGAAAACCTTGAGATTTTGGTCCACTTTCTTCACCAGCACCTTGCACAATAGACTTTTCCATCCTCTATATTCTATCTCAAATTTCCAATTAAAAAAATAGAATTTCTTGCAGAGTTACCAGCCCCTGACAATATCAGCGTAAGTCAGGTATAAATACGGGTGTGGTTTGGGCAAGAAATAAGTTTCTTATTTCCTCCAATCCCCGCAACAGAAAGTCTTAAAGAAGTTTAAGTATTTCCTCAAAATTATCCTCTTGGGAAGTTTTATTTTTCATTACTTTCTTACATTTTTGGCATTTATGGGTAAGGACATATTCTCCATTTTCTATTTCTGCTTTAATCGGTTCCATTAATCCATTGCAGTTAGATTGTCTATCCCCCGGAACCAGCTCATCAACATGTAAGCTAAAAAGACAGTTTGGACAGTGATTGGTATAACCCGTTCCGTTTACATTTGTTCCACAAACCCTGCATACAAAGTCTTCTTTCTTTTTAATAAACGTCATATTTTAATATCAAAGAGTTTTAACCATTTTACATAAATTGGATCCGGAAGATAATCTTTTTCATCAGGTATTTCAGGAACCAAGCTTCTAAGAATTTCGGCATCCGGCAAGATCACTACACTCTCACCTTCTTTGGCAAGCCCAAGTTTATCTCTTAACTGAGTTTCTAAGTATTCATTTCCCTGCATCTTTTTAAGTTCTTCTTCCAAAATCTTTCCCTCTTCCTCCAGTTTTACAACCTTCTCTTTTTCCCTTTCTATCCTGTTTTTAGCCTCATTTATCTTTAAAATATTTCTAAAAAGGGATATTCCAAAAAGAAATACAAAAAGAATAAGTAAGTAAATTCTTGCTTTTATTAACTTTTGTTTCAGTTTTTCTCCCATAGTGTTGACTTAAAGAAAATTGTAACTATAATATAGGATCACTACCCACAATTAAATAGTATTATGACACAAGAAACAGTTAAAAGCCTTGTCCCGAAATTTATTGAAAGCTTAAAGGTTAAAGGAAGATCCCCTTCAACGGTTATTGCATACAGGGCAGATTTGGAACAGTTGGTTGCCTTTCTTCTAAATAAAAATAAACCACTTCTAGAACAGGTAATATCTACAGATTTGGAGAATTTTAGAGACACTCTTCTAACACAAAAATACACACCAAAATCGGTTTCCAGAAAATTAAATGCCGTAAAAACCTTCTTCCGATGGCTTATTTCCGAAGGATTGATAACAACAGACACCTCAAGCTCAGTTTCCCATCCTAAAGTAGAAAGTTCTCTTCCTAAGTTTCTTTCTCAGCTTGAATACAGAGCCTTAAGAGATGTTGTAAGGGCAGATACCAGAATTGCTGCAATGATTGAGCTCATTCTTCAAACCGGAATGAGAATATCGGAAGTTGCCAATCTTAAAACTGAAGATGTTAAAGATGGAAATGTTAAGGTTGAGGCATATGCAACACAGGCCCAAAGAACTATTCCCCTTAATAAGCCTGCCAAAGATGCACTGGATACATACTTAGTAAATAGGCCTAAAGTAGAATCCGAATATGTATTTATTAGTAAAACCGGAAAACCAATTGCAGTAAGAAACATAAGAGCAGCAATTGACAGATACATGCAAAGAGCAGAAATTCCCAACTATTCAGTAAATGATTTAAGAACAACCTTCATGATTGAAAACTTAAAGGGAGGGGTTGATTTAGTTCTTCTTTCTCAGGTCTCGGGACATAAGAGACTTTCAACTACAGAACGTTATATTGAACTTGCGGGAGTAACTGAATCGGGAAAACGCCAAATCCTCATTGAGTTGTAATATAAGGAATCGCATCAGAGTAGGAAATTTATATACAAAAATCCCTTTATGTGGAGCAGAGAGTAGAGGATCCACCATTCAAATAACAGACC
>Ga0180007_10007596_pt1 | contig 10199 bp, 6 predicted proteins | sample MM_PC_MetaG_FD_121122 | JGI IMG/M metagenome (GOLD analysis project Ga0180007, IMG submission 121122) | Groundwater microbial communities from the Aspo Hard Rock Laboratory (HRL) deep subsurface site, Sweden - MM_PC_MetaG | ecosystem: Environmental > Aquatic > Deep subsurface > Groundwater...
GAAAAGACCCTGTCCAGGGGTTTTTTCCGGGCATGGTCAGCGGAGATACCGGTCATGCGTTCCGCCTCAAGGTTCCACTGGGTGACCATCCCCTTGTCATCTACCCCGATGAGAATGGATGGCATGGAATTGATGATGCTTATGACATAGTCCCGGGCGAATCGAAGTTCCTTTTCCGCTTTTTTAATCCGGGTGATATCCGTATAATTGACCACCATACAGGTCTGTTTTTCGTCCTTGTCCCGGTATAAGGAGGCGTTTATGCTGACATCCAGAAGCGATCTGGATTTTGTGTACCGCTGGGTGATAAAATCCAAATTTCCGGCAGGGTTTGAGTAGGTTTGGCGGACAGCTTCTGCCGTGGCCTGTTTCTGGTTTTCAGGAATAAAATCAAGGGGTGCCCCGACCAGATCGTCCCGGTCCCAGCCAAATATCCGGGTAAACGATGGATTGACATAGGTTACCTCCCCTTTTTCCGAATAATAGACAATGGGGGTGGGGGAGGCCTCCAGCATGGTTCTGTGTCTTTCTTCACTGGCGCGAAGGGCGGATTCGGTCTGTTTTTGTTCGGTAATATCCCTTAAAACGATGAGCCAGCCGTTCTGCTTCCCCTTGGGGAGCCGTAAAGGAGAGATCCTTAAATGCCATTGCCTGATATTATCATTTATCTTAAGGTCAGTCTCAATCTCAACAGCGGTTTTTTCCCGGTGGGTGTCTACAAGGGTGAAAAGACCGGGAAATAATTCTTGTGCCGCATCCTGGCCCGGTGTAAAAGTTTTGAGGGCAAAGATATTTGAGCTGGCCTTGTTGATCTCCATGACCCTGTCGTTCATATCCAGAACGATTACAGGATCCCCCATGCCGTCCATTACGGCTTCATGGGCAAGGGGAATCAGATTTAACAACTGATACCGCAGAAGGCCCCAGGCAAATAAAATTCCGCTGATCATAAAGGAAAATGGGGTCAGATCCAGGTAGCGTAGCGGTTGAAAACCGAACAGGTAGGATACATTGCACAGCCAGGGAACCAGAATACCCGATAAAAGAAGGGTCAGCTGTTTTCGGTAATTGCCACTGGACGGTACAAATGCTTTTACCAGGACCAGGGTCGCCCAGAAGAGCAACCCGTAGGAAAAAGTCACATACCCCCAGAAACCGCTTGCCCGCTTGTACATGACCACCTGGAAGATGGCATTTGATTCCAGCCAGGCCTGCTGCCACATTATGCCGTGGAATTCATTGGTTGCGGCCAGAAAGATGGTCAGAACCGGGACCAGCAAGAAAATATAATTAAGTTGCTTTTCCAGAGGATAGGTTCTTCCGGTGGCACTGCAAATGAATTTAAAAATCAGAACACCCACCCAGGCGGCACCGATATATTCAATCCGGACCCACCAGAGTTTTAAGAAAAGGTCCGGGCTTAAAAATTCCATCCCATACGCAATGGACCAGACGGAGACACCTGCCATGAGCAGCAAAAGCTGCCGGGCGCCGGTTTTACCGCGGTAGGGGGCCAGGTAGATGGCAATGGCGGCGCTGATCATCCCGGAAATCAGGGAAGAAAAGCCGTATAATTGGGTCCAGGTCATGGATTTTATATTACAATAGTTGGGGGCTAATGCAAAACACCTTTTTTAATGGGAAAAATTATTTTAGTTTCACCGGAAGCATTCCAAACCCATCCTTATTCTTGATTTATGTCACTGCCATGTCTATAGTAAAAGTCATCTGTGAGAAAATTATAGGCAATCTGGGTATCATCCACAGATCCGTCTTGTCTGAAAGGAGCTTGCCATGGATAAATCAATGAGTGTTCACGTTAGACAAAGCCATGTCCGGGAAGAACCATCGTTTCTTGGCAGAATTCTGGCCCGGCTGTCCTATGGGGACAGGGTTTTTGTTTTGAATGACAAAACAGACTGGTTCGATGTCAGGGTTGAAGGCACAGGCACCCGGGGGTTTATGCACACCTCCGCCCTTTCCGCAAAAAAGGTGATTTTAAATCCAGGAGAACAGACGGTGGAAAAGACCGCCACCCGCGACGAATTCGCCCTGGCGGGAAAAGGGTTCAATGAAAGTGTGGAAGGCCGTTTCCGGGCGGAGAATCCCCATTTGAATTTTGGCGGCATTGATCGAATGGAAGCGTACGGGGTGTCTGAGGACCAAATGCGGCAATTTCTTTTTGCAGGCAAGGTGATGCCCAGGGGAGGAACCCTATGAAAGAGACCACCCGGAGAGATTTTCTAACCGCAGCCGGAGCCTGTGCCGCCGCCGGACTCTTGCTCGCCGGCTGTAAAACCATGGAGGCGGTAACCCAGATAATGGAAGTGGCATCCGTGGACACCGGCCCCGTCACTTCCTCCCAGGTTCAGTCCGCAGTCAAGGTGGGTCAGGCGGTTGCAAAAACCTTTGAAAGCTTTACACCGGAGCAGGAGTACTATATCGGCCGTACCGTCGGGGCCATGGTGCTGGAAAAATATCCCCCCTTTAATCAGACAATTGCCAATACCTATATAAACATGTTGGGACAGACCCTTGCCGCCGCATCGGACAGGCCGGACACCTTTGGGGGATACCGATTCCAGATCCAGGATTCCGATGAGATCAATGCCTTTGCCGCCCCGGGCGGATTTATCTTTGTTACCCGGGGTCTTATCCGGTGCTGCAAGGATGAAGATGCCCTGGCCGCTGTCCTGGCCCATGAAATCGGCCATGTCCAGGAAAAACACGGTCTGGGGGCCATCAAACAATCCAGAATCACTTCGGCCTTTACCTCCATTGGCCTTGAAGGTGCCAGGCAGTTCGGGGGAAAAGAACTTGCAGCGCTGACCCAGACCTTTGGGGAGAGCATCACGGATATTACCCAAACCCTTATCGTAAAAGGTTATTCCAGAACATTGGAAAGCCAGGCAGACCTTGCGGCGGCAGAGATTCTTACCCGTGTGGGCTACTCCCCCCAGGGGCTGCTTGAAATGCTGACCCAGATGCAGACCCGCATCAAACCGGGATCCCTGGATTTTGCCAGGACCCATCCGTCTCCTTTGGACAGGATAAAGGCCCTGGAACCTGTGATCGGCAAATTCATCCCCTATTCCCAGCCCAGGGCCCGGCTGGAAAGGTTTATCAAGTATATTGCCCGGGCTTAAATCGGGCATGGACGGCAAAGGGCTCAAAAGAATGGTCCGGGGGGGGCTGCTTGGACTGGCCGCCCTGGCCATTTCCCTGGTGTTTCACTGGGCCGGTTGGCTTTCTGCCATTGAAAACAAAACCTGGGACTTCCGGGCATCCGTTCTGGCGGATGCCCAAAAGGCGTCCCCGGAAATTGTAATGATTTTGCTGGACCAGAACAGCCTGGACTGGGCCGGAAAAACCCTGGGCCTGACCTGGCCCTGGCCCAGGGAAATCTATGGTATCCTGGTGGATTTCTGCAAGCGCCGGGGAGCCAGGGGCCTGGCCTTTGATGTGATCTATTCCGAGCCCTCCCCATACGGGGTGGCGGACGATAGGCTGTTCGCGGATGCCCTTTCCCGGTTCGGCCATGTGGCCAATGCCGCAGTTCTGGGCAATTCTTCGGGCACTCAAACCCATTGGCCTGGAACCATTCCCAGGCCCGGGTTCAGGGTGGAGAATCTGAAATCCCGGTCTGGCCAAATCCAAAATTATGGCCCGACATTTTCCAGGATCACCCTGCCCATTCCGGAAATTGCTGAAAACAGTCGCATACTCTGTAATGTGAATCTGGCCCCGGATACAGATGGCATCTACCGGAAAATACCGGTTTTCAGTCTGTTTGACAAACACGCCGTTCCCGGCATGGGTCTGGGACTGTTTTTGTCAGCCCATCCCGGAACACAGGGGATCATGACCTCCGAGGGATTGAGGCTCAATGACTATACCATTCCCCTGGACCGCCAGGGCAGAACCATTCTCCGGTACAGAGGCCCGTCGGGCACCCATACAATCGTTTCCGCAGCCTGGGTGCTGCAGTCGGAAATTTCGTTCCGATCAGGGAAGGAACAAGGGAACGGTGAAAGGACCTCCTTCAAGGATAAATATGTGTTTTTCGGGTTTTCCGCCCCCGGGCTGTTTGATATCCACGCATCTCCCATTGACAGTCAGTGTCCCGGGGTGGAGATCCATGCCACCTTTCTGGACAACCTTCTGTCCCGGGATTTTATCAAGGCTGTTCCTTTTCCCCTGGTGCTGGCCTCGGCTTTTTCTCTGGCCGTTTCCTGCGGTATGCTTAGCGCCTTTTACATCCGGGTCCGGCCCTTGGTCGCCATCGGCATTGGATATGTGATGGTTCCTTTGGTATGCGGTCTGCTGGCCTATGGCATGGGGTTCTGGCTGCCAGTGGCAATTTTGGAATCAAGCATTGTGCTGACCATTTCCTTTGTCTGGGTTATCAATTACGCTGTGGAAGGTCGTCAGCGGCGGTTCATTAAAACCGCTTTTCACCATTACCTGAGCCCTGAGGTCATAGACCAGATCATCCAGAACCCTGATAGGCTGCGCCTGGGCGGGGAGCGCAGGATATTGTCTATTTTTTTCAGCGACCTGGAGGGGTTTACCAGCCTTTCGGAAAGTATGGAACCCGAAGCATTGACTGAATTTTTAAACCAATACCTGACGGCCATGACCGATATTATTCACCAGGAGGGCGGGACCATTGACAAGTATGAGGGGGATGCCATCATTGCCTTCTGGAATGCCCCCCTGGAAACCTGCGACCATGCTATCAAATGCGTCCGGGCCGCCCTGGGCTGTCAGGAGAAGCTGACCCGGATGCAGCCTTATTTCAGAGAGCAGGTGGGCCGGGACATTTTTATGCGCATCGGCATGAATACGGGTCTTGCCGTGGTGGGAAACCTGGGGTCCGACACCCGGTTTGACTATACCATGATCGGGGATGCCGTGAACCTTGCGGCCCGGTTGGAGTCGGCCAACAAGCAGTTCGGCACCCATACCATGGTGTCCGAAGCCACCCATGCCCTTGTCGCATCTGAATTTTCCTTCAGGGAACTGGGCAAAATCGGGGTCAAGGGCCGCCGCCAGGCGGTCCGGGTCTATGAACCCATGTTCCCAGAGGTCTATGAGGCCAATCTGCAGGTATACGCATCCTTTGCACGGGGATTGGCATTGTATTATGAGGGCCGGTTTGAGGCCGCAGAAGCGCTTTTTTTATCCCTTGCCGACAAGGACCCGGCTGCCGGGGCCTATGTCGCCATCTGCCAAACCTATGGGGCAGCGCCTCCCCTGGACTGGGACGGGTGCTGGGTGATGACCCAAAAGTGATCCAATGCCCCCAAAAAAATCCAGGGTTCAGATCTGCCGGATAAATTTTTTAAGCCGGTGGAATTCTTTTTCCAGATCTTGCAACAGGCATGGCAAATCCAGGCTTTGTCGCTTTTTGCCAGCTGTTTCAATGGCGGAAGCGATTTTGCACAGATCCAGCGCCACGAGGTTGGCAGCTCCGCCCTTAACGGCATGGGACAGCTCCCGGAGGGTTTGAAAATCCTTTGTCTTTTCTGCTGTGACCATGGCCGGGATTCTGGTTTCAAGAGTCGTTAGAAAGTCTTCCATGACTTCCAGGAAAAAGGGTTTGTCATTTTCAAATTCAACCAGGGCTTTTTGAAGATCAAGGGGTGTTTCAGGCATGATAAGGCCGTCTTCCGTTTGTGGTAAATGCTCGCCGGAGTCCGGTACTCGGCCGGGGAGCGGAGTGTTTTCTGCAGCATAGGGGCCCACCAGGGAAAGAAAGGTCTTTTTTTTCATGGGCTTGGTTATGAAATCATCCATGTCTGCGGCCAGGCATTTTTCCCGATAGCCTTTCATGGCATGGGCGGTCATGGCAACAATGGGGGTGCGATACCACAGGTGCTCCTTGCCGGGGTTGTTCAGGACAAAGGTTTGTCTTGATTTTTTTTCGTGCTCCCGGATGAGACGGGTGGCTTCATAGCCATCCATCAACGGCATCTGAATGTCCATGAGAATGAGGTGGAATCGACTGGTTTTGAACATTTCAACGGCTTTCTGCCCATTTTCCGCCAGGCTGACCTGGCATCCTAAACCGGTTAAAAGTTTGATGGCCACCTGCTGGTTTGTGGGATAATCTTCCACCAATAGAATTTGTATTTTTTCCCGGCCTAAGGGAGGAAGCCCAGGTTCTGTGGCAGGGACCCACAGTTTAGAATCAGACCGGGTGTTTTCGGAAAGATTTTCCATGAAACAAGCTGTAAACCAGAATGTGGAGCCGGTATAGGGACGGCTTTCCAATCCGATTTCTCCACCCATCATCTGGACCAGGTGTTTTGAGATGGTAGTGCCAAGCCCTGTACCGCCATATTTTCGGGTGGTGGATCCGTCTGCCTGGGCAAAGCTTTCAAAGATGGTTTTCTGTTTTTCCTCCGGAATGCCGATGCCGGTGTCTTGTACAAAAAACTGCAGTTCGACCCGGTTGTTTTCCTGTTTTAAGGTTTCGACCCAGATGGAGATTTCTCCCCTGTGGGTGAATTTTATGGCATTGTGGATCAGGTTGACGAGAATCTGCCGCAGCCGTACCGGGTCTCCGATCAATCGCTCCGGGATATCAGGGGGAAAAGAGGAAACAAAGGCCAGTTGCTTTTTCCGGGCCGAAATGGCAAAGGTGGTGGACAGCTCTTCAAACAAAAGTCTTAGATTGAACGGCGCAAGTTCCAGTTCCAGTTTCCCGGCTTCGATTTTTGAAAAATCCAGGATGGAGTTGATGATCTCCAATAGGGAGTTGGCTTCCTTATCAATGGTGGTGACCAGGTTTAGCTGGTCTGGGTCAAGGGCCGTGTCCAAAATGAGTTCTGCCATACCAATGATCCCGTTCATGGGGGTGCGGATTTCGTGGCTCATATTGGCCAAGAATTCGCTTTTTGCCTTTGTTGCGGACTCTGCAAGGACCTTGGCATGCTGGAGCTGCTCTTCGGCTCTTTTCCGTTCCGTGATATTGGTAATGGTGCCTTCGATTCCCAGGGCGTTGCCATGGGAATCGGTATAAAATTTGCTGCTGGACATGACGGGAACGGGTGTGTCGTCCCGGGTCACCAGGGTCAGTTCAAAATTACTGACCCGGCCCTTTTTTTTCAGCGTCTTTAAAAAACGGGCGTAATGGGGGCTGTTTTTATAGAAAAGGGTTCCGATATTATTTCCCAGAATGACGGCGTCGGGGTCATATCCCAAAAGCCGAAGCCCCGACGGGCTTATCATGGTGAGGTTCTGATCAATATCGGTTCTGTAGAAAACATCCTGCATATTTTCAATCATCCCCCGATATTTTTCCTCGCTGTATTGTAATTTCTTTTCCGCATGTTTTCGTTGGGTAATATCCCGGATGACTGCCTGGAGCATTTTTTTTCCATTCAGCTCCATGACGGATAACAATACGTCGGCCGGAAATGTTTTTTGGGTTCTAACATTTTTGTGGATCCACTCAAAATTGGCCCTACCGTTTTGGTAGGCTTCTTTTAGTTTTTCACCGGCCAAATCTTCTGATTTTTGGCCGTTTCCCTGCATTTCCGGAGAAAAATTCCAGATCTGGAAGGAGCAGAATTCTTCCTTTGTCTGACACCCGAAGATGGTCAGGGCTGCCTGGTTGCAGTCAAAACAAACAGTTTTATCCAGCAGGACAACTGCGTCGGAACTGGATTCAAACAGGGTTTTGTATTTTGTTTCCGTCTGTTTGCGTTCTGCAATCTCTTCTTTAAGGGCCCGGGTTCTTTGTTCAACCTGTCTGCCCAGGACATCCCTGTGTTCTTTCAGTTCGTTTTCAAGCCGGTTCCTGTCGGTAATATCCCGGATATTGCTGATCCATGCAGGCCGTCCCTGGTATTCGGTTACATCGCTCCTGACTTCCACATCAATGGTTTTACCGTGTTTGGTGATGTGGGTATAGCGATGGGTCTGAATTTTTTCTGTGTCATGGATGTTTTGGTTGACCTTTCCCCGTTCTTCCTCCGGATGCAGATCGTGGGGGGTCATGGTTTTGAGTTCATCCCTGGTATACCCGTATACCGTTAAGAATGCCCGATTGCAGTCAATGATATGGAGATCTTCCTGATCGAAGACCATTATGGGGTCGGCAATATGATGGAAAAGGCCCTTGTATTTTTTTTCTATTTTCTTGCGCTCGGCAAAGGTCTGATCCATATCTGTTTTCAGAACGGTAAGGGCATCAAAAACAAGTTTAAAGGGGTGGGAATCCGGAATGTCCTCCACCGGAATTCCCTCTTTGTCCCAGTTGATGGAGCCAATATAGTTCAGAATTTCTTGGGCCTGGGCCCGGGATTTGTTCTGGAAAGAAAAATTTTTCATCAACCCATGGAAAAAAGAAGTGTATTTTGATTTTTGATTCTGGATTTCCAATGCCCTTTGAATGGCGTCTTTGTAGTTGGTAACGGCAAGCATGGGAATGGCAGATTTTTTTAGGCGTGTCCCGACATTGTACATCCATTTGATGTGGGTGGGCACATTATAGACAAAATGCCCCTTTAGAAATCCCTGTTCTATTTTTTCATGTAATAGCGCCAACACCTTGATCCGGGTTCTTTTGGAAGGAATATTGGTCACCCGGCTGTAATCGGAAATTTCAATAAAATCGCGACCGGATAGACCCGTTGCCTCCAAAAACTGGTCATAGGTTTTAATCAACGCCAGGGTGCCTTCGTAACTGATTTTTCCTTTGGGATAGGAACTTAAAATATTGTTATTGATCAGATGAAAGGAGACCGAATACTCCCGGGTCAGTTGGATATCGATCCATTGGTGACTGGTGTGGATCATGACCCCGGTTTCAGAACAGCGGGTCTGGGCAAAATCATCGGGCAGATCTGGTTTTGGTATCGGTTTCATATAGCGGTTTCCTGAAATTGGTTTAGGAAGCGGGTACCCATGATCTCTATAAATTAACCCATCCCGGGGATATTTGCACGGATATTTTTGCTTTTAAATTTGTCTGCCGGATGGTATGGATACCTTTTTTAAAAAAACAGATACTATAAATATTAGCATTCCGGAGAATAAAAAAATGCCCAAGGCCTGTGATTTGAAAAAAGGGAACGTTGTGGAGATCAACAATGAAGCTTACATGGTCAAACATATCGATGTGAGATCTCCTTCGGCAAGGGGTGCTGTAACCCTTTACAAGATCCGATTCAACAGCATTAAGACCAAACAAAAATACGAAGAGACCTACAAGGGAAATGATATGCTAAATGAGGTGGCCCTCCTGAGAAGGCCCGTCCAATATCTATATCCCGACGGGGCTCTCCATGTATTCATGGACAGCCAGGAGTATTCCCAGTACATGATTGAAGGGGATGCAATCGAAGATGAACTCGCCTGGCTCACAGATGGTATGGAAGGCCTTGTTGCACTTATCATCGATGAAAATATGGTTTCCATTGAGATTCCAACGGCCCTTGTTTTTGAAATCGATAAAACAGCTCCCGGCATCAAGGGGGCAAGTGCATCGGCAAGGACCAAGCCTGCAACCCTTTCAAATGGTATTGAGATTCAGATTCCGGAATATCTTGAGGCCGGGGAGAGGGTCAAGGTCAATACCGAAACAAGAAAATTCATGTCCAAGGCCTGATCAGGGAAGGATCCTGCAAATAGTGAAAACAAAGTGTTCAGGCCTGAGAAACGGCGATAAACCCAGAGACTACTCGAGAAGCCAGGATTCGTGGTTATAGATGGTGAGCAGCACAGGATGAAGGAGGGTGTTGATTTCGGTTCGGTCCGTTTCCAGCAGGCCCTTGCCGAAAACCAATTGGCTTCTGAAAACGTCCGGGGTCAAGAAGCGGGTCTGGACGGAAAAGTTCAGGCCGGCAATCTTGTCCATAAGTTTGGGGGTTTGTACGGCCGGGTTCCAGGCCAGGTACCAGCCCCAGTCTCCGAAGCTGGGCACATTCTCATGGAAGGGGAGAATGGAAAACCCTGCGCTTTCCAGGGTGCGGCCGATGCACAGAAAACTTTCCTTTGCCATGTAAGGGGAGGTGGACTGGACAACCATGATCCCGGTTTGGGACAAACGCTGTTTGATTTTTTTGTAGAATTCACGTGTGTAGAGTTTCGCAAGCTCGGGGCTGGAGGGGTCGGGCATGTCCACGATGATCACATTCCAGAATCCCGGGATTCTGGAATGTGATCATCGTGGACATGCCCGACCCCTC
>Ga0180007_10007597_pt1 | contig 10197 bp, 7 predicted proteins | sample MM_PC_MetaG_FD_121122 | JGI IMG/M metagenome (GOLD analysis project Ga0180007, IMG submission 121122) | Groundwater microbial communities from the Aspo Hard Rock Laboratory (HRL) deep subsurface site, Sweden - MM_PC_MetaG | ecosystem: Environmental > Aquatic > Deep subsurface > Groundwater...
AACTCAAGAACCGTGGAGTGAACGACATCTTCGTTGTCTGCGTGGACGGCCTCAAGGGCTTCCCTGAGGCCATTGCAGCGGTCTTCCCATATGCGGACGTCCAGCTCTGCCTGGTGCACCTGGTGCGTCACAGCCTCAAGTTCGTGAACTGGAAGCAGCGCAAGGAAGTCGCCGCCGATCTGAGGGCCATCTACACTTCGACGACCGTCGAGGCTGGAGAGCAACGGCTCACGGAGTTTGAAGAAAAGTGGAACCAGACGCTGGCGCCCATCGGGCAATCCTGGCGCAAGAACTGGGAACGGATCATTCCGTTTTTCAGCTATCCCCAAGAAATACGGAAAGTTATCTATACGACCAACGCTATCGAATCGATCAACATGAGCCTGCGCAAAATCACCAAAAACCGGGGCTCGTTCCCGAGTGACGACTCCCTTGCCAAGCTCTTCTATCTGGCACTACAGAACATCAGTCGGAAATGGACCATGCCGATTCGGGATTGGAAGGCCGCTTTGACCAGATTCAGCATCCAGTTCGAAGACAGGATGACAAACCTTTAGCAACTCCGTTTACACAAAATTTCGGACACCCTCGGGACTGAACGGTTGGGTGATTCTCCCATTTTCGGAGCCTGCTTTCTTCAAGAGTAACAAAAATGCCTTCGCCGTATAGCTGCACCGCAGGAAGCCAGTCTGACGTGCCCACAATATCTGCCGGAACGAATTGTTCATCAAACCTGAGTCTTCTGAAACCCCGAAATACCTTAATGGCTTTGAGACGATCCACGCGCACCAACCGATCAATACCCGCTGCCATTTGATACGCTTTCAATTCTTCGCTTTGGTCATGTGTAACAAGATCTTCATCATCTCGTTGATCCGCCAATATTTCCGAAAAAGCGTCAAACTCACTTTCGCGCAACAAGCCTGGCGTGAAACTCATGCCATAGTTGGGGTACCCTTTTGTGATCTCTTCCAATGCCTCTTTAACATCTGAGGGCGAACATCGATATTTTGCTGCCAGTTCACGGATATTCGAGTTTTTAGCCAAAGGGGTGCGAGCTTTGTCGATACGCTCACGATCCCTTGAGTTTCGATAAAGCTGATCAACCACTGTACCTTTGCGCACGCGTGATTCTGGGGGAATGACCAGCGCTATGTCGGCGACCGGTGAATACGTGCGTGTGTCGTTGACAGCAAGAATCTGAGCGTGATTACTTTCTTCCTTTTGTGAATTTGTAACAGGCGGCACAAGGTCGTCCTTTGTCCAAGGTTGCACGCGTCCTTGGCCAAAATCCATCCATTCATCGCCGCGAAATGTAGTTTCCGTCTTGCAGGCGAGGCACCCCAAAGTACGGGTACCATGGGAATCTTTCAAAAAAAGTTGATCCTGAGTTTTGCACGCCTTTTGACCTGGGTGTCTCGCATTCCTGTGCGCAAGGAAGTGCCAGGGCACATCAGCAAGATAACCTCTTGGGTCCACCATCACCCACGTCACTTGCTCTAACAATGGAAGAGTTTTCTTATTTCGTACACATCCCTCGCGCGTACACCGAGGTGGTTCATCTGAGTTATTTTGTTGCCATGACAAACGATACATGGCCCCACAGGCCGGGCAACGAGCCCAGGTCGGAAATCGCGTCACCGGTACGCAAATACCGTCAACCAATCCGTTTTTAAGTTCGCTAGCCACTGGAGGTTCTCGCAATTGTTCCGAAATCCCGAGGGCGGATCGAACCCTCTCGACGTAAGGAATCTCAAGGCCTGCAACACCCCCATGACGGTCCGTCCAGTAGCGAATATCTTGGACTACGCCGAGCCAGTTAGGGCCGCGAACAATTGCGCCAACGCCGCTATGACTCAACAAATGTGAAAGACGGATAGGAGTCAGCTTGCTGGACATGGGTCAAAGCACCTTCAAAAGGGCAGTATGTTCAACATTGCGCATTGAATGTAAGGTTGGCCATAATCCGCGTATTTTGTCATCGTGAGCATAGAGCAGCCGGTCGCGCCCATTCTCCGCATCCCGAACCTGGTAATCCAAGGCCCGTGGACAACGACGGCAACGCTCAGCCTCATGTTTCCACTCTGATACAATCGCATCCACGTGTGCATTCACGCTTTCAAAGTCTTCCTTGGCAGAATCGCCGCAACGCTGCTTGAACTTGTTGACAGCCCTGGCAACGTGGTCATCACGGGGATCGAATTCTCCAGCTTTATCGTTAGCCAGGAAGTTGATTCCAGCATGACGGATGACAATAACTAAGCCCGCATGTAAGGCGCGCAATCGGGATTGATATGTGTACGGAGTAACGCTTGTCGGCTCAACAAATCTGTAAAACGCCTCGTGATAAGGTCGGAAGGATTCATAATGAGACAGACTGCGCGCTTGGTCACGGTAGTAATTGGCAAAAACAAGACCTGGCACATCGCTTCGACCTACGCGGCTGCTAGACTGAATGTATTCTGCCGTGGTCAACGGCTGCCCATTGACGACCATTAATGCCAATCTGGCAACATCCAATCCCACCGAAATCATATTAGTGCCTAACACGCCATCAAGGCACCCTTGTTCATGGCGCTTCAGAGTTAAGCGATTAAAGATGGCAGCGTTTTCTTCAGCTGTCTGCAGACTAGTAAGCTGGGCAATGTCCGTGGTTGATCTATCGGGCAGTTTTGGAACTTTGAGTAGTTGCATGAAGTCACGCACAGCACTGGCAAAGGCTGTCGCACTATTGCCCACTCCTTTGAGACTGCCGTGAAAGACGACCTGCGTCCACCAAGCGTCGAGCAAGTCCTGTTCGTTTTGTTGTCCCGAGAATAAAGCCAACGGAGCAAGAAGTAATGTTGCCGCCAAAGGAGCCATACATTGCTGTCGGTTAAGCAGAGGAGCAAGATATCCTACGTAAATGCGCCCAGGACGTTGATCAAGAGAAACGGTGCGTGCGAAGAAAGAGTCGTCGCAAGATAGGCCAGGTGGAGGGAAAACCGCAACTTCACGCCCATACAGGCGCCGAACCTGTTGGCTGGCCATGCGAATAGTTGCCGTTGAGGCGATGTATTTGGGGTAGACGCCGCGCAATTGCAAAACCGTGTCGATGGCGGCTTCATACAAACCGGCCACAGAACCAAGAGCCCCGGCTATCAAGTGCAATTCGTCCTGGATGATCAGCTCTGGCGGGCGTGCGTTCCGGCCTCCAAAAAAAACATTGGCACCTTCCACCCAAGCTAGTCTTGCAAATTTGTCAACCGTGGCAACCAGCATGGTGGGTGGGTCTTCATAAAGTGCCTCGTCCACGACATTGCAGGGGAGTCTTCCCGTGGATGAACTTCCAAATGCACAACTGCTATTACGGCACAAAAAATGGAAAGATCTGTCAGTGGACTCGTAATTACGCCCTGGAGTGAACGAGTCTCCACACCATGGGCAGTGTTCGATTACCAAACCTGGTATTGCACCGCTTCCACGAGGATTGGCGATCTTCTCATTAACACTCCAAAAGCTATTTGGGCTGGTTGCATCTCCGACCCATAGACCGATGGAAATAGGCTCGGCACCAAGGTCGCTTCGTTTTCTACGAATCAGTTCAAGAGCGCAAATCATCCGGGTGGCGCGAATAAACTGGTCACGAGTGAGGAGACGTAGTGTGTAGCGCATTAATACCGTGGTTCCGCCGCCAGTTTCAGGATACCGTAGACGGCGTAAAACAATCTGAAACGCAGTTAGGCCAAGGTAAGCCTCCGTTTTGCCACCTCCGGTTGGGAACCAGATCAGATCGACAGTGTCCCGATACTCGCTATTTTCATTGGCGCTTGATTCTAATGAGGTCAGTAAGAAAGCTAACTGGAACGGGCGCCATCGATAATCAGTCTCTTGCCGAACATTGCCGCGTAGTTGATCGTTCTGGCGCATTTGATCTAGCATGGCGCGGTTGGCCAGCGCAAACGCTGTCCTTGTCTGAGTATCTTTGTTAAGTAATTCTAGTCCCATGCGCATGCGAGACAGCGCCACATCCATTCTTTCGACGATACGTTTTCCAGCAGTGTGATCTTCTGCGTGCAGTTTGTCTGTGTTTGCACGTTGTTCGGTTACCCATTTTTTGTAACCAACTACAAAGCGGGATAGCTCTGCAAGCTGCTGGAAGTGTTCGTTGTCGAATTTTTCCAGATATGCTAAGGACAGTACATTGTCATTACCAGAAGTTATGTCGGCCGTTACCTGAGGAACTTCAACGGTAGGCAATGTGTTCGACCTCAGTTCTGTTACCGTATTGCCGCTTACGATCCAGTCTACTGCACAGCCATGTCCAACAGCGTATATGTGGCGATTCACGTATTGAAGCTCGATCTCCTGCGCTTCTTCATCAAGCAGACTGCGATCAACGCGTGGATAAACTCCTACTTCACCAGTTTCGAACACGCACCGTAGTTTTGCTTCAAACAAAGTTTTTTCAGCACGTTCATGTGAGTAATTTTTTGGAGGATGATTATCTATCTGGTTCTCATTGCACAAAGATGTTGTCACAATCCATCCATTCGCAAATTGACGCCAAAGCAATTCTATACGGGCTTTTCCTTCAAATACGTCAATTCGCAGACTCTCATTTTTTCCAGGGCACGCGGCGTTGATGACGTGTTCATTTTTTCCATTGAATGTAAGAGATATTCGCTTCCACTTGTTAGAAATAAAACGACCTAGCTCATCACGTTCACCAGATTTGATGTTATAATAACAAGCAGCTGAACACAGAACCTGAAACTGAATGTTGTCACCTGAGATAAAGAAGGAAAAGCCTAGCGATGATGGAGGCATATAGCGCCTTACGACAGCAGGCTCGGCACTATTCTCCTCGCCCGCCGATATGTCGGCACCCGCTTCGTCCACTTCTTCTTCGGCAGGATCAATACCTTCGCCCCATTCCGATACCGGATACAGAGCGCCACAAGGAAAGCGCTCTGTTGGAAACACCCCGTTCAGTTCCGGCTCTTCGGGATCTTCCATTGGAGATGGTGGGCCTACGAGTTGTTCTCGTACCCACTTGATCATCTGTCTTCGCGGTTCGATGTAAATGTTTGATTTTGACATGTGTGCCATTTTCAGTTTTTTTCGAATTGTCGCTCGGCGGGGGACTTTCAGTGCCGAGTAGATAATCGGACAGAGCAAAGAAATTTTCTAACCTGATAAACCTGAGTGGTAACTGTTTGTCAACATAAGATATGTATGACAAATCATGCGACGGTCGCTGTGCTTCGGTGTACGGTATTTTGGACAACGTATTGCGTGAATACGTCTCCTTGAACTCTAAGAGAGCAAGGCGGAGTTACTAGACCGTATCCAACCGTCGGCCTCTCCTCCGTTGATGATGTACAGATAGAGGCCGCCCCGGTCTTGCCGGAGCGGCCTCAGAATCGAAGTGTCATCCGGTCACGAGACGTTCAATTCTTGCCTCCAGATCTTTTCCTGTCTGAATTATTCCGGCAAGTTTGCGTAAAAGGCGCACGTCATCCCGCGATATGGTCCCGCTTTTCTTTGCCGCAATCAGGATCAGGTTGAGGGCCACGGCTTTTTCCGTTGGCTTGGGTGATGTGTTGGCCAGTATGTCGCGCAATGCATCGATAACATCTTCGGGCACTCCCCACGCTTCAAGCATTGCGAAGGTGATGACCAAATCCGGATGGTTTGTGATGGCGATGATGACCTGTTCGAGGAAGACTTCCATCCAATTGCCTATGGAATGTTTGTTGTTTGACTTTTCAATCTGTTCGCACGTCTCGCCGAAGTCAGGCCAGTGCCCAAACGCGGGCATATCATCCATGATGGGCATTTCCATGTCACACATGAGCATGTCTCCCCACCCACGCGGAATGTTGTGCTCCACACTACGCAACTGCGGCAGCCCGGTCGGTTTCTCGTAACCGATCAATCGCCCCCATCTTCCATGGTGGCGATTGATCTGCGATAGGGGCAGGAGTTCTATTTCTTGCGCGGCTTAGGCTTGGGGAGGCTTGGGAGGAGGGATCTGTCCACGTGCTGCGGCATGAGCGCCCGCATGTCTTCCGTGGTCTGCGCGGCGGGGAATCGCTCGAAGAGGAATTTCAGGTAGGCTTGGGGTTCGATCTCATTGGCCTTGGCAGTTTCGACCAGGGAAAAGAGCATGGCGCTGGCGCCCGCGCCCTTGGGCGCACCGGCAAAAAGCCAGTTTTTCCGGCCCAGGGCCACGGGGCGGATGGCGTTCTCGGCCGCGTTGTTGTCGGGCGTGAGCAGGCCGCACTCCACGTAACTCACGGCCCGGCTCCACTGGTTGCGGGCGTAGGTCATGGCCTGCCCGAGCAGGCTCTTGGGCGGGACGTGGTCGATGCGTTCATCGAGGATGGCCTTTATCGCGTCGAGGATGGGAACGGCCAGCTTCAGACGTTCCCAGACCTTTTTCTCCGGCTCCAGTTTTTTGATATTGTGCTCGACCTTGTAGAGCAGTCCGATGAGATCCAGGATCTCCTTGGCCGTCCCGTGCATGACCTTCTTCGCGGTCGCCTTCTGGACGTCCATGAACTTACGACGGATGTGGGCCATGCAGCCAACGTGGACGATATCGTCCGATTCCCCCAGGGCCTGGTATCCGGCGTAGCCGTCGGTCTGGATATAGCCTCTGAAGTCGCCCAGATACTCCTTGGGGACGCTGCCCGACCTGGACGGATCGTAGCGATAGACCACGGTCGGCCGATCTGGATCGCCGCCACGGAAGAGCCACAGGTACGACGTCGAGGTATTGGGTCGTCCAGGTTCCTTGAGGACTTGCAGGGTGGTTTCGTCCATGTTGACGACCGGGCCGGATCGGATCTCCGCCTGGAACAGTTCCTGAAGCGGATCCAGCGCCTTGGCCACGGCCATGGCCCACCCGGACATGGAATGACGCGGGATGTCCACGCCCAGGCGGGCAAACTGCTTGGTCTGGCGGTAGAACGGCATGGCATCGACGAACTTGGCGGTAATGACCTGGGCCAACAGGTTCGCAGTGGCGAGGCCTTTGGGGATGATCTGCGGCGGCATGGGCGTGATGCGCACCACCGGCATGCCCTCCTCGCCGTCGCAGGCCGGACAGGCGTACTTGGGGCGGACATGGCGTTCCACCTGCACGACGGCCGGAACGTAGTCGAGCTTTTCGGAGACCTCTTCGCCGATGCGCTTCAGGCAGGCCCCGCAGGCGCAGACTTTCTGGTCTTCGGGCAGATCGTGGATGATTTCGATGCGCGGCAGGTGATCCGGCAGAGGCTTGCGCCCACGCTTGGCTCTGGTGTGGGCCGGAACCTCGACGACGGGCACTTCCTCAGGCTTGGACTCGGCGATCCTGACTATGGGAAGCGGCAGGATGCCCTGGTAAAGGTCTTTGGATTTCTCGGATTTGGGAGCGTACAGGGCCGCCTGCAACAGGGCCAAGCGGTCTTGGAGCTGGCGGTTCTGCTGGTAGTAATCCCAGACCAGATGCTTGAGTTGCCCGACGTCATCGGGAAGGTTTTCGATGTCTCCCATGCAAGAATATTTAGCAATAATATATTGAAATAGCAAGGATTTTGTTACTACAGGACCGATTTGTAATGCAGCCTTTGGTGCGCTCCTCGCGGCGTGAGCGTGAGCCCGTCGAGGAGCCAGCCGAGCTGCTGCGGGGTGATGTTCATGACCTCGGACACCCGCTCCGGCCAGCAGAAACGATGCTTCTCCAGACGCTTGTGCCAGAGGCAGAAGCCGTTGCGGTCCCAGCACAGCACCTTGATGGCATCGCGCCTGCGGTTGCAGAAGACAAAGAGGTGGCCGGAGAATGGGTCCAGATCCAGGGCTCCCTGAACCGTCATGCTCAGCCTGTCGATGCCGGCGCGCATGTCCGTTGTGCCGGGAGCGAGATAGACCTTGGTTGCAGGCATCCTCAGCATCGAGGGTCCAGTACGGAGAGCAGCCGGGTCAGCGTAGCTTCGTCGAAGTCGGCAGGGATATCCAGGGCGTAACGGTTGCCAACAAGCAGTCCGATGGACGGAGCCTTTGGAGCCAGGGTGAACGGGAGAGGCACGATCGCCGGTGGCGAGACAGGAACATGCTCTGGAGCGGATCGCGACTTGCGCAGCCAATAGCGGAACGAACTGAAATTCAGGCCGTGCGCCGTGCAATATGCGGACTTGCTCATGCCGCTGTGCCGCCACTGTTCCACATGAGCAAGCCATCTGGCTGCACGCTTCTGGCGAACATGAGATTTCATAAGGACCTCCTTGGATTGAAGGCCCGTTATCTCATGGTTTGAAATTATTGGAAGATGGGGTTCTTAGAGCGCTTACGGTTTCTCGGATTCGGCCCTTTCCAGCACGGCCAGGAAGTTGGTGAAGGGGCTCATCAGGTTGTACTCGACCGCCAGCGCCGTGGCTTCGCGTTCGGGCAGGGACTCCAGTTTCATGGCTGCCGCGAAGCGGGTCAGGGCGTTTGCCAGGGCCGGGGATTCCTTCACTTCGGTCTGCTGTGACATGGAGCCGTCCGCAGTGTCGAACCTGAAGGAGACGGCTTTGGGCGGCGTTGCGAACCAGGCGCAGCCGAGCACCATGTCGCCATCGAAGACGGCCGGCAGCTTCTCCGGGCAGACGGCCAGCGGCTTTGTCCCGCCGAAATCAAAGGCCGGGTTTTGGGCGGGGATGAGGGTCATGCGTTTGAAGTGCTCGAAGACCTTCTTGCCCATGTCTTCCTGGACGCTGACGAAGATCGCGTCGCCATCCGTTTTTGAAGAGAGGGCGGAGAGGACGCCGCGTTCGACGGCGCTGCCCACCCCGATGCAGAACACCCGGTGCTGTTTTTTGGCCAGCTTTCCGGCGACTGCGCCCATGTCCCAGACCTGTCCGTCGGTGATGAGCAGGATGTCTTCGGGCATGCCAGCCGGGGAGGCGGAGTTCAGTGCTTTCTCCAGCGCCTGCTCCATCTCGGTGCCGCCCATGTTGGCGTCCATGGATCTTGTCAGCGTGATGGCGGCTTCAAGGTGCGTGGCGTCGGCGGGTTCCTGCCTGTTGAAGAGCGCGGTGCAGGAAGACCCGAAGAGGATGATGTTGAAATGGTCTTCGGGGCGCAGGCGGTCCAGGGTCCGCAGCAGGGCCTGTCTGGCCTGGAGGATGGACTCGCCGCCCATGGAGCCGGAGCAGTCGACCACGATCTTGATGCTCCTGGCCGGAGCCGGTGCGCTGAATTTCGGGGTGAAGCCGGAGAGGACGACATGCCCGCCCTTGTCCGGTGCGCACACGGCAAAGGACCTCGGCATGTCCTGCGCAGTGAAGGCCATGATGAAGTCGCGGTCCATGGCGGTAGTCTCCGCCAGGAGCGAGATCTCGACGCGGCCAGCTTCCCTTTTCATGACGGTCTTGTGGGCGGGGGTGAGGATGTCCGCAGTGGCGAGGCACCCCTCGATGTCAATGTGCAGGCTGAATCTGTTGTCGGCCAGGAGACTGTGCCCCGGAATCTGGTGCGGGGCCAGGCCGCGCGCGGCCGGATCGCCGTAGAGGGGAGCCAGGGTCGTGGGCAGCTCGTAGCGCACCTCGTCCGCCTTGGGGCTCAGAACTTCCAGGAATTCGACGCTGACCACGGCCTTTTCGCCGGGCATGATGTTGCCGACGTTCAGGCTGTACAGCCCGGAGTCGAGCCGCTCCAGCATGATCGGGGAGTCGCCGTCCGAGATGGCGTCTTCATAGCGCTCCTGGGCCTCCCGTTTTTCCACGGCGATGCCTTTGAGCTCCCTCTGCCCGATGACGATCCCCAGATCCGTGAGCACGCCGTCAATGGGTAGGGCAAAGGTGTAGACGGCCTCGATGTTCACGTCTTCGCAGTTGACGAAATGATACTCCATGCGCGTGCGGGCCAGATAGTCGCGGATGTCGACGCGCACGTTCGCGCTCTGCAGGAGGACATTGCGCGAGTCGATGGTTTTCAGGGAAGGGGCTGATATCTCGGAATACATGTTTCACTCCTTCGGGTTCATGGCCGACACCAGGGCGGTGATCTGTCCTGCCAGGTGTCGAAGCTGATTGTTGTCAAGTTTGAGTTCCGATGGATCGAGATGCAGCTCCAGACCCGGCGCCAGCCAGACCCGCGACCAGATGTGGATCTCGCCGGGTCGCTGGGTGCGGGGCAGGGCTGCGGCATCGGGCCCGGCCAGTTCGCCGGTCATGATCCCGCGAATGG
>Ga0180007_10007598_pt1 | contig 10197 bp, 9 predicted proteins | sample MM_PC_MetaG_FD_121122 | JGI IMG/M metagenome (GOLD analysis project Ga0180007, IMG submission 121122) | Groundwater microbial communities from the Aspo Hard Rock Laboratory (HRL) deep subsurface site, Sweden - MM_PC_MetaG | ecosystem: Environmental > Aquatic > Deep subsurface > Groundwater...
ACTTACCAGAAGTGAAGATAGTAAAAGACATAGAAGCAGCGTCAGCTTCAATAGCAGCTATACAAAGGGCAAAGCTAAGAAAGAGACAAAGATGGTAAAAGACTTACCAGAAGTGAAGATAGTTACAGAAAAATTAAGTATTTGGTATGGTCGTCAGTTGTCATTAAGTTCTATCTCTCTTGCTGTTTGGAAGAATGAAATTTTAGGAATAATTGGACCAGCTAATAGTGGAAAAACTACATTTCTACAAACCTTTAATCGTCTAATTGATCTTATCCCTCAAGCACGGATAGAAGGTAAAGTTCTTTTAGATAATGAAGATATATTTAACCATGATCTTGATCTAGAAAGATTAAGACGAAGAGTAGGCATGGTTTTTGCTTTACCTACTCCCCTGCCGCTGTCTATATTTGAAAATGTAGCTTATGGATTAAGAAGGAAAGGTATAAAAAAAAAGACTTTACTGGAAGAAATGGTAGAAGAAAGTTTAAAAGCTGCTTATTTATGGGATGAAGTAAAAGATAGACTTTCTCAATCTGCTTTAACTCTTTCTGGTGGTCAACAACAAAGGCTATGCATTGCCAGAACATTAGCTCTTAAGCCGGAAGTAATTCTTTTTGACGAACCATGTTCAGGTCTTGATCCTATCTCCACGGCTAAGATAGAAGAGGCTATGTATAAGTTAAAAAAGAACTTTACTCAAATATTAGTCTCTAACAACACCAAACAAGTAGCGCGAGTAGCAGATCGGACTGCTTTTTTTTTAATGGGTAAGTTAATCGAGGTAAACAAGACCAGAATCTTATTTACCGTCCCAAAAGATAAACGAACAGAAGACTATATTTCTGGAAGATTTGGTTAAATTAGCTTTTCGAAATCTTGAGGTATGAGATGGCCATCATTACTATAAAAGATCTTAATCTACACTATGATAGATTTCAAGCCCTGCGAGGAATTAATCTTGAAATTAAGTCCAATAAGATCACGGCTTTGATTGGCCCTTCTGGTTGCGGCAAATCAACTCTTCTGCGAACTCTTAATCGGATGAATGATCTTATCGAAAACGTAAGGATTGAAGGAAAGATAATGATAGACCAAGAAGATATCTATCATCCCAAGGTAGATGTAGTTAATCTACGAAAAAAAGTAGGAATGGTCTTTCAAAGACCTAATCCTTTTCCTTTTTCAATCTTTGAAAATATTATCTTTGGTCTTAAAATTCATAATCTTTCTCTTTCTAAGGAGAAATTTGATGAGATAGTAAAAGAGTCTTTAATGGCCGTAATGTTATGGGAGGAATTAAAAGATAAACTCTCAATTAATGCTCTTAAGCTTTCCTTAGAACAACAGCAACGATTATGTATCGCCAGGCTTTTGCCCATAAAGCCTGAAGTTTTACTCATGGATGAACCTTGCTCGGCCTTAGATCCTATAGCTACCCAAAAAATTGAAGAGTTGATCCATTTCTTAAAACAAAGTTATACCGTGGTCATTGTTACCCATAATATGCAACAAGCTGCTAGAATTTCAGATGAAACAGGATTTATGTGGTTAGGAGAGTTAGTAGAATTTGGTGTCACTCAAAAAATATTTACTACTCCAACTAAAAGAAAGACTGAAGATTATATTACCGGTAAGTTTGGTTAATCAAAATATTAACTATTTTTTCATAATTTATTGTTGCTTCTTTATCAGAGGAGTGATAAAAAAAAAAGAGGAGTGATAAAATGATTAGATATTTTGATGAAGAGTTAAAAGAATTAAAAGAAAAGATTTTGCAGATGGGAACTATTTCAGAAGAGATGATTGATTATGCAACTAAAGCTTTAATGGAAGAAAAAGAAGAACTAATTCAAGAAGTTTTTACTCGAGAAAATAAGATTAATCAGTTACATATAGAGATAGATGAAATGGCTTTGCAGCTTTTAGCCCTTCATCAACCTACCGCTATTGATTTGCGATTTATTACCGCTGGCATAAAGATAAATAGTGATTTAGAACGAATTGGTGATTTAACGATTAACATTACCGATAATATTCTTACTTTACTTAAACAACCTCAATTAAAACCTTACCTTGATCTTCCAAGAATGAATCTTTTTGCTAAAGAGATGTTAAGAAAGAGTTTAGATGCCTTTATCAATAAGGATGTAGAATTAGCCAGATCCGTACTTTTGATGGATACAGAAGTAGACAATCTAAAGGACCAGATATTTCGAGAGTTATTAACATTTATGCTTTCTGACTCTCAGGCTATTGAACGGGCTTTAGCCTTAATTCTTATTTCTCGCCATTTAGAGCGCATTGCCGATCATGCTACTAATATTGCCGAAGATGCTATCTTTATAGTCATGGGTAAAGATGTCAGGCATCATCTGGAAAAAAAAGAATAACGATTAAGTGTAGGAGTAATTCTTATGATCACCAAGATGGACTGTATTGAGATTGTTGGTATTAAAAAGCATTTGGATAAGCTTATCAAAATGCTTCATAAATTTGGAAAAGTCCACCTCGAGAAGATTACTATCACCGAAGGAGAAGAAAGACCTTTCTTACAAAAAGTTACCTTAAGTGAAGCCCAGGCAAAGGAAAGGAAACAGAGAGAGGAGATTTCAGATGCCTTAAAAGATCTCATTTTACATCTGCCTAAGCATCTCTTGATTCAAAATAATGAAGAAATAGTCCTAAACAAAGAAAAGGTAGGAGAAAAAAGATCAGAATTACTTAATATGAAATTAACGGAACACCATCATTATGTTACTAATGTCCACCAACAATTAAGATCTTTAATTAGAAAAAGAAAGAGTTTAGAAGATGAACTGCAATTACTTTTAGGCTATAAGAAGATCATTAGCGTTTTTAAAGAAATCTTTCCTTCTCAAGGCTTTGAAAAAGAGGATAATTTTATAGGAATTATTCTTCATAAACAAAGTAAGCATCTTCTGCCTCTTTTAGAAGAAGAGTTGGCTAAGATTACTCATAGTGATTATAAGTTTATTTTTAAAGATTTAGATGGCCAAAGATCAATAATTATCTTAGGATTTAAAAAAGAGCAGGATAGAGAAGTAAAGGAATTTATTTGGGGCAAAGGATTAGATGAATTAAAGCTTCCTACGGAGTTTGAAGATCTATCTATGAATAAGGCTCTACTTCTTATGGACGAAAGGCTAAAAATTCTTCCTACCGAATTAAAAAAGATCTTAGAAGAGATAGAGGATCTCTTTCAAAAAGAAGGATTAGCTATCTTACTCTTAAAGACTATGAATTTGGATAGTTTAAATGAGTTTTGGGCAATTTCTTCTTCTGTTAACTCAAACTATACTTTTGTCGTTAAAGGTTGGGTGCCGGAAAAAAGCTTAGAAGAGCTAAGGAAGAGCTTACAAGAAGAATTTAAGGGTTTAGTAGTCATAAACGATTTACACCTTTCTAAGAAGGATTATCTCAAGGCTCCCATTTTATTATCAAATATTAAAGTAAAACGACCTTTTGAAAGACTTTTATCTTTACTTCCTTTGCCCAAATACGGGACACTTGATGCTACTATTTTTATGGCTATTGGTTTTCCTTTATTTTTTGGACTGATGTTAGCTGATATTGGATATGGTCTGCTCTTACTTTTCATCAGTCGCTATATCTTATCTTTAGCTAAAGGGGGAAGAATAATTTTTAAGGATATTTCTAAAATAGTCTTTACCTGTGCTCTTTCTTCTATTATCTTTGGCTTTGTCTTTGGAGAATTTCTTGGAGACTTAGGAGAAAGATGGGGGCTATACCCTCTATGGTGTAAAAGAGAAGAAGCTATAAAACCTTTAATTATGTTAGCTATCTTTATTGGTATGGTCCATATAGTGCTGGGTTTAGTTTTAGGGGTAATTAATTCAATCTTATCTAAGAATAAAAAACTCATGTGGGATCTGTTGGTAAGAATAATTATCTTAGGGGGAGTTTTCTTAGTGGTAGGTAAGATAGGAAATATTTTACCAACTGTGTTTTTTAAGATAGGCGTAGGAATCTTGATCGTCTTTATTCCTTTAGCCATTAAAATTCATGGATTTTTAGCTCCTTTAGAAATAATCTCGACCATAGTTAATATCTTATCTTATGTGCGAATTGCTGCCTTAGGAATAGCCTCAGCTGTCTTGGCTCTTTTAGCTAATAAATTAGGAGGTTCTTGCGATAGTTTATTTTTAGGAGGCGCTATCTTCCTTTCACTTCACAGCTTAAACTTTGTTTTGGGTGTCTTTAGCCCTACAATACAGTCGATAAGACTACATTATGTAGAGTTTTTGCCTAAATTTTATCTTACTGGAGGAATAAGGTATCAACCTTTTAAAAAATGTATTTTATAAAATAAAGGAGGTCTTTAATGAAAAAGGTTACTTTAATGGTGGCAGCTTTGTTATTGATGCTTATGGGGGATGTTGTTTGGGCAGAAGAAGCTGGAGAGGCAGCAAAGAATAGTGGAGACATCGGGGTAGGATTAAAAGCTATCGCTGCTGGATTAGCGGTAGGATTGTCGGCATTAGCCACCGGTATGGCTCAAGCTAAGATTGGTACTGCTGGTGTAGGAGCTACTGCCGAAAAGCCAGAATTCTTAGGAACAGCCATTATCCTTTTAGCCATTCCAGAAACATTAGTTATCTTAGGGTTTGTCATTGCGGTTATGGTTTTACTTTAAGCCTTTACTTTAAGTTTTTAGTTACAAAACCTTGTTCTTAATGGATTTGTCATTGCGGTTATGGTTTTACTTTAAGTCTTTAGTTACAAAACCTTGTTCTTAATTAAGAAGTATTTAAGTTGGAGAGTATTTAAATTGGAAGATTTAATTAAAAAAATAAAAGAGAATGCTAACTTAAAAATTCAACAAATTAAAGAAAAAGGAACCTTAAAAGCAGAAGAAATCAAGAAAAAAATAAAAGAAGAGATAGAATTAGAAAAGATTGCGGTAGAAAAAAAAGTCAAAGAGAAGCTAAGTATTGAACAAGCAAAGACAATTGGAAATATAGAGAAAAGCTTTAGAAGCCAAGAAAATAGTTATAAATGCTTATTAATCTCTAAAACTAAAGAAGATTTAATCAAGCAGTTTGAATCTTTCAGAAAAAAAAATGCAGAAGATTACAAGAACATCCTCAAGAATTTAATAGAGGAAGCTCTGAAGGAAATAAAAGATAAATTTTTAGTTAAAGCATCTTCGCGGGATAAAGATTTTTGTCGAAAATATCTTCAAGGAAAGAACATATCTTTTCAGCTATTAGAAGATAATGATATTAAGTTTGGGGTAGTAATTTGTGACTTAGAGAATAAAGTAGAAGTTTATAATACTTTTGAATCTCGTTGGAAGATTCTTTACCCTCACATTAGAAGAACTGTCGCTAAATTATGGCAAGAAGAGGAGAGTTTGTAACTTTGGATAAATCAATTTCCACTGATAACTTTGACTATTTAAATGCTCGCCTTCGGGTAATGCATGGTAAGCTTCTCTCTAATGAACATTACAAACAACTCCTATCTTTAAAAGAGGTGGAAACATTAGTTGATTTTCTACTAAATTCTCCTTATGCCGTAGACTTATCCGATACTTTAGTCTCTTCTTCTGGATACCCAGCCATAGAGATAACTTTAAGAGAAAACTTATCTCAGACTATGCAAAAAGTATTATCCATGGCGGAGGGAAGGACAAGATATTGGATCGGGTTATTACTTAGCAAGTGGGATATTTATAACATTAAGACCATTATCCGAGGAAAATTAACCCACCAACTTCCTGAAGATATATTCCAAAGCTTAGTTCCCATGGCAACTTTAAAAGATGTTCATTTAAAGATGTTAATAGAGCAGGAAGAGATAAAAGAGGTGATTAGTTTATTGGCTACTTGGGGATATAATCTTGATCGCAAGATTAAAGAAGCAATCATCGATTTTTATAATCAATACCCAGAAGTAAGTTTAATCTATAAACATCTAATAGAGATAGAAAATTTAATAGATCGGTGGTATTTTGAGTACTTAGTGGAAAGTTTAAAGACAGAAGATGAAGACTCTTTTTTTGTCCAGAAGATGGTGGCCAGCGAGATTGATTTCTTTAATCTAACTATTTGTTTAAAATTAGTTTCAGAAGGAAGTAATTTAAAAGAAAAATCCTCTCTCTTTATCAAAGGGGGGTTAATAAAAGAAGAGTTACTTGGATCCATGTTAGGATGTCAAGAAGTAGAAGGAGTTTTTTCTTTGTTAGAAAAGACAGAGTTTTCTTCTATCGCAGAAGAAGGAAGTTTGTTGTATGGTAAGATGAAAAAACTATCTATTATAGAAAGGCTTTTAGAAGGAGTAATCATTAAAAAAGCTGCTCGGATGTATTCAAAAAACCCTCTCTCCATCTCTATCGCTATTGGTTATTTATGGGAAAAGTATAACGAATTTGTTAATTTAAAGAGTATTACTTGGGGTATCAAACATCAGGTACCTCCTGAGATTATTAAAGGAGAATTGATCTTTGTATAAGATATTAGCAATTATGGAAAGTAAAGCTATCGATGGGTTTATGCTTACGGGTATAGAAGTAGTAAATACTAAGTCAAGGAAAGAATCAGAACAACTTCTCTCGGAAAATTTGGGAAAGGGCAAGTATGGAATTATCATCATTGAAGAGGATTTGTATGAAGACCTTAGTCTCTCCTTAAAAAAGGTGATCGAGAAAGGCGATCTTCCGGTTGTCATTCCTTTGCCTTTAAATATGGAATGGAGAGAAAAAGACCATCTTTTTAAGAGTAATTATATCTCTCAGTTATTAAGAAAGACTATTGGATATGAAATAAAGATTAATTAAAGATGAGGAAAAGTGATTATGAAAAAAGAGATCAGCGGTGTTATTGCTAAAGTTTCTGGTCCCGCAGTAATTGCCAAAAATATGATTGGTTGCAAGATGTATGATGTGGTGGAAGTAGGAAAGTTAAAGTTAATTGGAGAGGTTATTAGGTTAGATCAAGATATAGCTTTTATTCAAGTGTATGAAGATACGACCGGACTAAATGTAGGGGAAGTGGTGTGTTCTACTAATGATCCACTATGCGTGGAATTAGGCCCTGGTCTCTTAGGAGGTATCTTTGATGGTTTACAAAGACCATTAAGTGAAATAGAAGCGATTACTGGAAGTTTTATTGCTCGAGGAGTAAGAGTCCATAATCTTTCTCGAGATCGTAAATGGCATTTTATTCCTAATGTTAGTCCTGGAGATCCCGTAGAAGCTGGGGATATATTAGGTGAAGTTCAAGAAAAAGAAAATATCTCTCATAAGATATTAGTTCCCCCAGGTATTTCTGGAAAAATAAAAAAGATCGAGGAAGGTGAATATTTCTTAGAAGAAGAAGTAGCCTGGTTAGAAAATGAAGTTGGTTTAAAGATGTATCAAAGATGGCCGGTAAGAGTCCCCAGGCCAATTAAGAAAAGATTAAGCATTGAAAGACCTTTTATTACGGGACAACGAATACTTGATTACTTGTTTCCAGTAGCCGAAGGGGGCACGGCTTGTATTCCAGGAGGTTTTGGAACAGGAAAGACAGTGACGGAACAAACTTTAGCTAAGTACTCAGAAGCTGATGTTATTGTCTACGTAGGCTGTGGGGAACGGGGAAATGAAATGGCTGATGTTCTTCATGAATTTCCTCAACTTAATGATCCTAAAGGAAAAGGTAAATTAATGGATCGAACCATCTTGATTGCTAATGTTTCCAATATGCCGGTAGCAGCGAGAGAAGCTTCTATTTATACAGGAATAACTTTGGCTGAATATTACCGAGATATGGGGTATAAAGTAGCTTTAATGGCTGATTCTACCTCGCGCTGGGCTGAGGCTTTAAGAGAAATATCCTCTCGCTTAGAAGAATTACCCGGAGAAGAAGGATTTCCTACTTATCTGGCAGCCCGACTTTCTGGATTTTTTGAACGTTCTGGAAGGGTTATTTGTTCAGGCTCTGACAAGAGAATTGGTTCTCTTACCGTTATTGGAGCTGTTTCTCCGGCCGGAGGTGATTTTTCAGAACCAGTTACCCAAAGCGCTCTAAGAATTACTGGATCTTTTTGGGCATTAGATACTGCTTTAGCTTATCGAAGGCATTTTCCTTCTATCAACTGGCATCGAAGTTATAGCTTATATTTTACCCTTATTAAGAACTGGCTTAATAAGCAGGTAAATCCAAACTGGGAGAAAAATAGAGAAAGAGTTATGAAGCTTCTCCAAGAAGAAGTTTCGCTTCAAGAAACAGTCCAGTTGATAGGTCCAGAAAACTTAAAGGATGAAGAAAGATTAATCTTGGAAACCTGCAAAATAATCAGGGATAGTTTTTTAGCCCAAAATGCTATGGATCCAGTTGATGCGACTACTTCTTTAGAAAAACAATTCTTGATCTTAGATAATATGTTATTTTTTTATGATAAGACTATGGAGATTCTTAAAAAGGGAGGAATATTCCAGGATATCTTAGATTTACCCATCAGAGAAGATATTTCTCGACAAAGAACTATACCAGAAAGTGAATTTTTGAAAAAAGCAGAAGAGATTAGGAAAGAAATTAACACTCAATTAGAAAACATTATTAAAAAATAAAAAATAAAGGAGAAAAAAGTAATGAGTCTTTTATTAAAAAAGCATTCTGGGGTTAAGTGCATTTCTGGTCCTTTAATTATTGTAAAATATGTACCTGAACTTTGTTATGGAGCTATTGTCGAAATAACTGATGGATTAAATAATATTCGCCATGGACAAGTGTTGGAGGTCTCAGAGGAGCATGCAGTTATTCAGGTCTTTGAACATACCTTAGGTTTAGATGTAGAAAAAACTTCCGTGAATTTATTAGAAAATGAAGCTACTTTAGGAGTAACTAAAGATTTGATAGGAAGAGTCTTAAATGGCTGCGGAAAACCTATTGATGGCGCAGGAGAAATAATACCTGATCTATATCTCCCTATTATTGGCCAGGCCATAAATCCTGTCTCCCGAGAAATTCCCAGAGATTTTATTCAGACTGGAATTACCAGCATTGATGGCTTTAATACCTTAGTCCGAGGCCAAAAATTACCTATATTTTCTGGAGCAGGTCTTCCTGCAGATGAAATTGCCGCTCAAATTATCAAGCAAGCTAAAGTATTAGAAAAAGATACTCATTTCTTAATAGTATTTGCGGGCATGGGAATTACCCAAAGAGAAGCTAATTTCTTTATGAATTATTTTGAGGAATCTGGAAGTTTCAACAAAGTAATTACTTTACTAAATTTAGCTTCTGATCCTACAATTGAGAGAATTTTAACTCCTCGTTATGCTTTAACGATTGCTGAATATTTAGCTTTTCATTTGAATTATCATATTTTAGTTATCCTCACTGATATGACTAATTACTGCCAAGCTTTAAGAGAAATAGGCTCGGCGCGAGAAGAAATTCCAGGAAGAAGAGGTTACCCTGGCTATATGTATACTGACTTAGCTACGATTTATGAACGGGCAGGAAAAATTAAAGGGAAAGAAGGTTCTATTACTTTAATCCCTATTTTAACTATGCCCGATGATGATATTACTCACCCTATTGCTGATTTAACTGGTTATATTACAGAAGGACAAATTGTCTTATCTCGAAAGTTTTATCGGAGCGGAATTTATCCACCGATTGATATTCTTCCTTCTCTTTCTCGACTGATGAATAATGGCATAGGCACAGACAAGACTCGAGAAGATCATCGCCAATTAGCCAATCAATTATACGCTTGTTATGCCGAAGGATGTGATATTAGAAAATTAGTAGCGATTGTAGGCGAAGAAGCTTTAAACGAATCTGACCGCAAATATCTAAAGTTTGCTAAGGATTTTGAAGAAAAGATGCTTAGTCAAGGAAATGTTAATCGTGACATTGAAGAGACTTTAAATTTAGGATGGGAGCTGTTATCTATCTTTAAGAAGAGTGAATTAATCAGGATGAATAAGGATTTATTAAATAGGTATTTAACAGAAACTATGGAAGATGGAGTAAAGAGCCCATTTTTATAATCTTAACTGGACTTTGGCAAATTTGCAAAATTATTTTAATTTGAAATTCTATGGTACCTTTAATTAAATCAAATATCAAAAATAAAAATGCAAAATGACAAATCAAAATTCAAAAAGGATTTCAAAAAGAGGTTATATAGCTTTACTCTACGACTTATAGAATTCCT
>Ga0180007_10007599_pt1 | contig 10197 bp, 6 predicted proteins | sample MM_PC_MetaG_FD_121122 | JGI IMG/M metagenome (GOLD analysis project Ga0180007, IMG submission 121122) | Groundwater microbial communities from the Aspo Hard Rock Laboratory (HRL) deep subsurface site, Sweden - MM_PC_MetaG | ecosystem: Environmental > Aquatic > Deep subsurface > Groundwater...
GCAGCGAGGCGCCGGGCCGCGCCTTCACGCGCAAGGTCGTGCGTGCGATCCTGGAGCGCAAGTACGGGTACATGTGCTCGCCGGAGTACATCAAGATGGTCGTGGAGTCCTTCCGTGACGACCCGGTGCGGCTGCGGGAGCCGAAGTACGTGAAGACGCCCGTGGCCGGTCCCCTGCCGGCCGAGGTGCCGCCGGACCGCCGCATCCTGCTGCTGGTCAACGAGGCCCATGACGTGCACCACGTCCACGACCGCGGTTACGTCGAGGCGCCGGTGCGGATCCGCACGATCATGAAGGAGCTCCGCACCTGCAACTTCTTCCAGCCCGGGGCGGTGCACCACTTCGGCGAGAAGGAGCTCCTGCGCGTCCACGATCCGGGGTTCATCCGGTACTTCAAGAAGGTGACCGAGACCATCGGCAACACGCGCTCGGTGTATCCCTACGTGTTCCCGATCCGCAACGTCGCGCGGCCCCCCAAGGAGCTGGTCGTGCGCGCCGGCTACTACTGCATCGACACCTTCACGCCGCTCAACCTCAACGCCTGGCTGGCCGCGACGGGGGCCGTGGACTGCGCGCTGACGGGCGCCGCGGCCCTGCTCGAGGGCCGCATGATGGCCTACGCGCTGGTGCGCCCGCCCGGACACCACGCCGAGCGCCGCTCCTTTGGCGGCTTCTGCTACTTCAACTCCGGGGCCATCGCCACGGACTTCCTCAGTTCCCGCGGGAAGGTGGCGACGCTGGACATCGACTACCACCACGGCAACGGCCAGCAGGACATCTTCTACGGGCGCGCCGACGTGCTGACCGTGTCGATCCACGGGCATCCCAGCTTCGCGTATCCGTACTTTTCAGGCTTCGAGGAGGAGAAGGGCGCCGGGGCCGGCGAGGGCTTCTGCGTCAACCACCCGCTGCCCGAGACCATCACGGCGCAGCGCTACCGCGAGACCCTCGAGCGCGCCCTGAACCGCATCCGCAAGTTCGCGCCGACGTTCCTGGTCGTGCACCTGGGCCTCGACACCGCGGCCGGGGATCCCACCGGCTCCTGGCCGCTCAAGGCCGAGGACTTCCGCGAGAACGGCCGCATGATCGGCGCCCTCTGCCTGCCCACGCTGGTCATCCAGGAGGGCGGCTACAACACCCGCAACCTGGGCGTCAACGCCCGGGCCTTCTTCCGCGGCCTGTGGGCGGGCAACTGGCAGCCGGGCCTCGCGATCAAGCCGTTCCGGAAGGCTTGAGCTCTATCGCATCAACAACAGACTGAGGGCCATCACCGCCATGCCGGCGACGAGCCCCAGGAGGCTGTCGTGCCCCTTGCCGTAGGCGCGGCTCGTGGGCAGCAGCTCGTCGAGGCTGATGTACACCATGATGCCGGCCACGCCGCCGAAGAGGATCCCCATGATCTCGGGGGGGATCATCCCGCTTTGGCCCCCGAGGAAGAGCCGGATCGCCGCATAGGCGATGAGGGCGCCGACCGGCTCGGCCAGACCGCTGAGCACCGAGTACATGAACGCCTTCCTCCGGCTGCCGGTGGCATAGAAGATGGGCACGGAGACGCTGATCCCCTCCGGTATGTTGTGCAGGGCGATGGCGATGGCGATGGGCACCCCGAGGCCGGGATCCTGCAGCGCCGCGAGGAAGGTCGCCAGGCCTTCGGGGAAGTTGTGGATGCCGATGGCCAGCGCGGTGAACAGCCCCATGCGCATCAGTTTGTGATGATGTGGGCCACCATGGACGGGAGCGCGCTCCGCACCGGCGACGGGGGAGGGCGTCGCCCCGGGACCGGGCGCCGGCGCCGTGGGATCGCGCAGCTGCTCCGTCTCCCGCTCCGAGTGAATCTCATGGGGATTCTCCGCGGCCGGGATCAGGTTGTCGATGAGCCCGATCAGCAGCATCCCGCCAAAGAAGGACGCCGTGTTGACCCAGTGCGCGCCGGTCTCACCGAAGCGCGGCACGAGCGCATCAACACCCTTGAAAAAGATCTCCACGAAGGAGACGTACAGCATGACCCCCGCCGAGAAGCCGGTGGCGACCGAGAGGAAACGGAAGTTCGTCCGGCTGGCGGTGAACGCGATGACGCTGCCGATCGCCGTGGCCATGCCGGCGAAGAAGGTCAATCCGAAGGCGATCCAAAGGTTGCTCATGGGGGGGGCTCCCGCGGGGTCGTGCTGGGTCGTGGACGGGCCGCTTCCCTGCGGAGCCGTCGAAGAATGCTGCATACCATGCATCGGACTGCGGTTCAATGATCGCGGAGGATGATCCCTCCACGGCGATCGAGTTCTCATTTTTCTGGACAAGAGGATCCACGTCGTATCCGCCTGGAAACTTCGGGGGGGGCAAAGTGCCAAGTCGAAATCGAAATCGAAATCGAAATCGAAATCGAAATCGAAATCGAAATCGAAATCGAAATCGGTCCAGAAATCCGAAGGCTTCTTCGTCACGAAAGAATGGACGCTTGCCAACCAGCCGTCGAGTCTTTTGGCTGGATTCATTAGAACCGATGACATCGAAAAACTGTTGATTTACGAGGAAATTGAATCGATTTCGATTTCGATTTCGATTTCGGGGGGAGTGGACCCTTCAGTGAATAAATTGAGTTAGAACTCGACTGCACTGAGGATCCATCCACGGCAGGGTCTCCCACGGAAGCCCCACCGGCGTCCTGGCCCGGCCTTCGCGGGCCATCAGGGCCTCCCACCAAAAAACATGAAAAACAGGGTTGACGTCCCGCCTGCTTCATGACAGACTCAGTCAACTTACAGACATTGTGTCCACCAACCAAGGAGAATGCACATGACACTTGCTCGCCAAATTTCAAGGGTGCTCCTCGCGCTGGGTATTCTGTGCTTAGCCGTCGGCTGCGATGAGGAGAAGAAGAAGACCACCGACGCCTGCGACGGCGTCAACTGCGGAGACCACGGCACGTGCGTGTCCACCACGGGGGCAGCGGTCTGCGATTGCGATCCGGGCTACCATCCCGAGGGCCTCACCTGCGCGGTCAACACCGAGAACACGCCGGCGGCCTTCGATTCCACGCCGTCGGCCGATGCCACCGAGATGGATGAATACGCCTATGACATCGTCTGCACCGACATCGACGGCGACAATCTCGTCCTCACGGTGGACGGCGCCGACACCTGCGGCGGCACCCTCACCGATGACGGAGACGGCACGGGCATCTACGTCTTCACCCCCCAGGTGGGAGTGTCGCTGACCGGCTGCGTGCTCTCCATCGGCTGCGATGACGGGTCCGGCCCGACGCTCCAGACCACGAATATCACCGTCCACGAGCTGCATTTGCGTGAGTGCCTGGACGACGGCCAGTGGCTGGGCCAGCTCAACGGCACCACCGACGCGTCCTCGATCAACGGCGGCACCATCGCCGAGGTCCCCTGGGACGCCAGCTACGACAGCGGAATGGCCGAACTGCTGGCCCTGGTGCCCGTTGACCCTGGGCAGAGCGCGACCGTGAACGTCACGTTGACCGGGGTCACCGTCGTGGCGACCTACTATGCCTTCCCCGATCTGGTGCGCATGTACCTGGCCGACGGGAACGGGACCATCAAGGTCTATCTCCCCCAGGACCCGGCCCAGCTGGCTCCGTGGCTGCCCAGGACGGGTCAGCGGATCACCGTCACCGTCACCCAGGTGTCGAACTGGAACGGCACCCCGCAGATCCAGCTCGTGGACGGCGAAAGCTGGGTCGTGGACAGTACCGGCAACGAGGTCGAGGTGGCGGAACGCAACGCCGGGGCGCCCATCACCGCAGCCGATGTGAACGTGCTGATCCGGGTCACCGGGACCCTGATCTCCGACGGTGTCGGGTGCGGCGGCGATCTTTTCTGCTACCAATTGGACTACGGCGCGGATCAGCCTGTCACTTTCCGGACCGCCACCAGCATGCTGCAGCCCAACCTTTGCCTCACCTTCATGGGGCCGGTGACCCTGTTCAACGGGGAGCCGCAGTTGACGACCTACGGGACGGACTGGTCCGTCTGGTTCTGACGGCCTCCCGGCCCCACTCCCCACGCCCATTCCAAATATGGGACTGCGGTCACTTGGGACCGCAGTTTCTTCTCAAAATATGGAACTGCGGTGGCTTGCCGGTCGAAGACGACCGGGCACCGCCTTTTCCCCATTTCCCATTTCGCAGTCCCTCCATCTTCACCGTTGACAACCACGCCGTGCAGTGCTTCTAATTTTCGTGGCTTTCGCCCACCGACATTTGGCGAAAGAAACGGAAGGTAGTTGACGCATGCAGTGGATCGCACCCTCGGAAAAAGACGCCGCGACGGCCAAGCTGGAGTCGGCGGGGGCGTCGGGCCGGCGCGGCAGCCGCTTCCCCTTCGGCCTGCCCAACACCGACAACGCCAACTACCTGTGGATCCAGCTGTTCTACACCTCGCCGGCCCCCACCGGCCGCGCCGCAAACGTGGCAGGGATTCTGGAGTCATGACCCGGCACCCCAAGGACCTCATTCCCTCCAGCGGCGAATTTCTTTTATATGCGGCCGCAGACGGCGCAGTCCGGGTGCGCGTTCTGTTCCAGGACGAGACGGCGTGGCTCTCGCAGAGAGGGCTCGCGGAGCTCTTTGGGGTACAGGTGCCCGCCATCACCAAGCATTTGAAGAATATCTTCGAGTCCGGGGAGCTCTCCCGCGAGGCAACTGTTTCCAAAATGGAAATAGTTCAAACCGAAGGAAGCCGTGAGATTGAGAGGGAGATCGAGCTCTACAACCTCGACGCCATCATCGCCGTCGGGTACCGTGTGAACAGTTACCAGGCCACGCAGTTTCGCATCTGGGCCACGAAGACGCTGCGGGAGTTCATCATCAAGGGTTTCGCGCTCGACGACGAGCGGCTCAAACAGGGCAAAGCGGCCTTCGGCAAGGACTATTTCGACGAGCTGCTCGAGCGCATCCGGGAGATCCGGGCCAGCGAGCGTCGGTTCTACCAGAAGATCACGGATCTCTACGCGCTCTCCGTAGACTACGACGCCAAGGCTCCCCTTACGCAGGAGTTCTTCGCCACCGTGCAGAACAAGCTCCACTGGGCCATCACCGGCCAGACGGCGGCGGAGTTGATCGCGGCCTCGGCGGACGCGCAAAAGCCGTTCATGGGGCTCACGACCTGGAAGCACGCGCCCATGGGCCAGATCCTGAAGTCCGACGTGACCGTCGCGAAGAACTACCTGTCCGAACCGCATATCCAGGAACTGAACCGTATCGTCTCCGCGTACCTGGACCTGGCGGAGAACCGCGCCCAGCGGGGCATCCTGATGAAGATGGTCGACTGGGTGACCTTTCTCAACGGTTTCCTGGAGTTGTCGAACTACCCGATCCTCGAAGACAAGGGGAAGGTCAGCGCACTGGAGGCCAAGCTCAAGGCCGAGAGTGAGTACGAGGTGTTCCGCAAGCACCAGGACGCAGCGTACATCTCCGATTTCGACCGCGTCGTCGAAGAGGCCCGCCAACTGGGGGGGCGGAACAAACCGGAGAAGGCAGACCCCACCGGGAAGGGAACGAAGTGATGAGCGCTTGGCGTTCGAGCATCCGACGGGCCTGTAAGAACTGCTTGCCCGCCTGGACCGCCGGCATCGACCTCTTGCGTGTTTTCACTCCCCATTCCCCATTCCCCACTCCCCACTCCCCAATCCCCATTCCAAATATGGACTGCGGTGGCTTGCCGGTCGAAGACGACCGGGCACCGCCGATGTGAGCGGTCATCCATAGACTTGAAAAAATTTTAAAATCAGGCTTGACATTGCCGTCTGATTTGATAAATGGATCTCCATTCGTCGATTACCAGACAATGCCCCAAGGCATTGCCTGACCAACAACTTCCAAGGAGTATTCACATGTCCACCAACGCCATCATCGAGAATTCCGTCGTCCTCGCCACCCGCATGGAGCCCCTGGTCAAGAAGGACCGTCCCAAGCTCGAGGCCCGTCTGGAGGCGGGCGTCATCGACGGGTGGGGGGCCGACCTCATCATCACCAGGGACGAGTCCACCGGCGCCGTCGTCGCCCGCCAGTCCAGGAAGGCGGCCACGTCGTCCCAGGAAGAACTGATCGCCCTGATTACTGTCATCATTCAGGCCGTGCGCAACGGCTGCAAGCAGAAGCGGCTGCCCAAGGAGATCCTCGATGACGTCGGCGTGGGCAAGGTCGTCTCGAAGTCCGTGAAGTCGGTGACCGACGCCGCGGCGCTGGTCATCAATGCCTACGAGGCCCACGTGGACGAAATGCGCCGGGCGGGCGTGCTGCCGGCCGACATCGAGCAGATCACCAGGCTGCGCGACCAGCTCACCGCGACCGACTCGGAGCAGGAGCACCGGAAGACCACCTCCAAGGACCAGACCCAGATCCGCAACGCGGCCCACAAACGCCTGGTCACGGCCATGGCCGCCATCATCGGCGCTGCCGAGCTGGCCTTCGCCACCGACCCCGAGCGCCTCGAGCTTTACCGCGCGCTGCGCCCGTCCCAGTCCAAAGCCAAAAAGCCCGCCGCCCCCGTGGCCTAGGCTCCTCGAAGTCGTCGCTCTTCTCCGCGTCGATGATGCGCTGCATCTCAGCCAGCTTGTGGGTAACCTTTCACGCTCAATCCGCTCCCGATGCTCAACACCATCTGCATTCGGTTCGGCACGAGCGTATGGACATGGAAATGATTGACAAGGGAAGGGGGAGGCGTACAGTCGCATTGGTCCCTAGTACGAGGTGGTGCATGTCGACAGTAAAAACATGGTGGGTGATGCTTGGTATCCTATGTTTGTCCGTGGCCTGCGAAACGAAGACCAGGACGGTGGATTCATGTGGAGACGGCTTTCTGGATTCGGGTGAGGAGTGTGACGGGAGCCAGATGTCGGTGACCACGTGCGCGGAGCTGGGATACTATGATCAGACCGAGACCCTGACCTGCCTGGAAGACTGCACCTTCAATCTGGCGGTCTGCACGGGGGGACGCTGTGGGGACGGCGCCATCCAGACGGTTCATGGCGAGGTGTGCGACGGCGAGAACCTGGCCGGCGAGACCTGCATGGGGCTCTCCCTGGGGAGCGGCACGCTCCGGTGCTCGGATAACTGCAAGTGGGACACGTCCGGGTGCGAGTTGAACGGCGTGTGCGGGGACGGCATCCTGCAGACGGCCCAGGAAGAGGTCTGCGACGGCGACGCCCTGGGGGACGGCACCTGCGTGACCGAGGGTTTCTACGAGGGCGAGTTGACCTGCGGCCAGGACTGCCGGTATGACACGAGCGGTTGCTCCCTGTTCTGCGGGGACGGGCTGCTGCAGGCCGATCATGGCGAGGCCTGCGACGGGACCGACCTGGCCGGGCAGACCTGCGTGACGCTGGGACACGGACAGGCCAGCGGGGCGCTGGACTGCACGGCCTCTTGCACCTTCGACGAGACCGCGTGCGTCCCGCTGAGCGCCAACGCCGATCTGTCCTCCCTGGCGATCAGCAGCGGAACGCTGACCCCGGTGTTCTCGGCCGGGACCACGTCGTACTCGGTGACGGTGCCGCTCTCGGTGACGACGGTGACGGTGACGGCGACGGCGGCGGATCCCTACGCGAGCCTGGACATTTCTCCGAGCCAGCCCGTGACACTGAACCCCGGCGACAACTCCGTCACCGTGACGGTGACCTCCGAGAGCGGGGCCCGGAAGGAAACCAACGTCACCATCCACCAGATCGTGACGGACTATGCGTCCCCGAACATCGGAACGCTGCTCTATGTCCCGGGCGGGACCTTCCAGAGGGATGTCACGCCGGCGAACCTGAGCACGGTGTCCACGTTCCGCATGAGCCGGTACGAGATCACCAGGGCGCAGTGGACGGCCGTGACGGGATGGGCGGATCCGAGTGACCTGGCGACCTCCGGCGGCGACGGCGACCCGGTGCAGATGGTCAACTGGTACCATGCCATCGCGTTCTGCAACAAACTGAGCCTGCTGGAGGGCTTGACCCCGGTCTACTCCGTCTCCGGAGTGGACTTCGCGACGCTGACGCTGCCGGCGATCCCGACGACCAGCAACACCACATGGAACGCGGCGGCGGCGAACTGGAGCGCCAACGGCTACCGCCTGCCCACCGAGATGGAGTGGATGTGGGCCTCGATGGGCGCGGACACGGCCCAGCCCGGCCTGACGAACACGACGGGATACGCCAAGGCGTTCGCAGGGAGCACGGGTGGCAACCTGATCGGCGACTACGCCGTCTTCGGGTATCCGACCACGGAGGAGGGGAGGACCCTGACGCAGCGGACCGACGCGGTGGGCTCCAGGTTGGCCAACGAACTGGGTTTGTACGACATGAGCGGGAACGTATGGGAGTGGACCTGGGACTGGTATGGGACGTACCCCACGGGGGCCGTGACGGACTTTCAGGGGGCGGCGTCGGGCGTCTTCCGCGTGATTCGCGGCGGCGGCTGGTACCACGCGGCCTCCAACTGCACCACGGCCTACCGCATCAACAGCGACCCGCACGGCCGGATCAATTACTTCGGGTTTCGCGTGGTCCGCCCTTGAGCTCTGTGGCGATACCGCTCTCCATCGCCGGACCGGATGTGGAGCTCGACTCAAAAGGGCGAAATGGGAGTGATCCTGGGTGGACCTGTGCGTTCCGGTCGGCGACTGGCAGGTGAGCTCGTCCCCGGGCATGCGTTCGGGCGCCAGGGTTGGCGCGCTGCTGGAGAGGCGTAGGCTCCCGCTCCCGTATTCCCAATTCCCCATTCCAAATATGGGACTGCGGTCACTTGGGACCGCAGTTTCTTCTCAAAATATAGAACTGCGGTGGCTTGCCGGTCGAAGACGACCGGGCACCGCTTTTCCCACTCCCCATTCCAAATATGGACTGCGGAAGCTCTGCTTCCGCCAATTCCCCGGCGCCATGCGGTCGTCTTCGACCGCCCTCGCGCCGCCCTGACCCGCGCTGTAGCAAAAGATGCGGCCCCAAGTGGCCGCACTCCCAAACCCCAATCCCCATTCCCCATTCCCCATTCCCCCTTGTCCTCCCCCGCCCAACTCTGTACACTACCCCTGTCCAACGACGGGAGTCGCCATGTTCGCACTGAAGACCATCCTCGACACGTACCGCTCCGGCGCCCTGACCGAGCGTGAAAAGGGCACCTACTTCGAGCGCCTGATCCGCTGCTACTTCAAGAACGAGCCGTGCTACCAGGATCTCTTCTCCGATGTCTGGATGCACGCCGACTGGGCCCGCGCCTGCGGGCTCCCCGCCCAGGACACCGGCATCGACCTCGTCGCCCAGACCATCACCGGCGAGCTGGTCGCGATCCAGTGCAAGCTCCACGCCGAGGACCACACCCTCCAGAAAAAGGACATCGACTCGTTCTTCACCGCCTCGGGCAAGACCCGCTTCGCCCGCCGCGTCATCGTCAGTTCCACCAACCAGTGGAGCAAACCCGCCGAGGACGCGCTCTCCGACCAGAACCCGCCGGTGACCAAGATCGACCTCGAGGATCTCGAGCACAGCCGCATCGACTGGTCCAAATACCAGCCCCTCGAGGAGACCGTCCCCCTGCGTCCGCGCAAGACCCTGCGTGAGCACCAGGTCGCCGCCGTCAACGACGTGCTCGCCGGCCTGGCCAAAGCCGACCGCGGCAAGATGATCATGGCCTGCGGCACCGGCAAGACCTTCACCTCCCTCAAGATCGCCGAGCAGATCGCCGGGCGCGGCGGTCGCGTGCTGTTCCTGGTGCCCAGCCTGTCGCTGCTCTCCCAGATCCTCACCGAGTGGACCCAGGAGAGCGCGATCCCGCTGCACTCGTTCGCCGTGTGCTCCGACAGCGACGTCGGCAAGAAGCGCACCACCGCCGGCAACGACGACGACGTGCAGACGCTCATCCACGAGCTCAAGTACCCCGCCACCACCGACGCGGCCTCCCTGGCCCGCGCCATGGCCCGCGTGCATGACCCCGGCCACCTCAGCGTCGTGTTCTCGACCTACCACTCCATCGAGGTCCTCGGCGAGGCCCAGCGCGACCACGGCCTGCCTGCGTTCGACCTCATCGTCTGCGACGAGGCCCACCGCACCACCGGCGCCATCTTCGAGGACGCCGACGAGAGCGCCTTCGTCCGCGTCCACGACGGCGACTTCATCCACGCCCGCAAGCGCCTCTACATGACCGCCACCCCGCGCATCTACGGCGACGCGGCCAAGGTCCGCGCCGAGACCGAGAGC
>Ga0180007_10007600_pt1 | contig 10197 bp, 7 predicted proteins | sample MM_PC_MetaG_FD_121122 | JGI IMG/M metagenome (GOLD analysis project Ga0180007, IMG submission 121122) | Groundwater microbial communities from the Aspo Hard Rock Laboratory (HRL) deep subsurface site, Sweden - MM_PC_MetaG | ecosystem: Environmental > Aquatic > Deep subsurface > Groundwater...
CCATATTGTGTAATCAGGTTTCTGATTTGGATTATTGAATTAGGCATTTGATTAGATCATATAAATTAAACTGAACAGTGCATCCAGAAAAATAACCGCGAATATAGAGGCAACGACGGCTGAAGTTGTAACTTTACCGACTCCCTCAGCGCCCCCCTGGGCTTTAAAGCCGAAATAACTGCCGATAATGACAATGACCCAGGCAAAGAAGATACTTTTACTGAGGCCGACCAGCAGATCTTCGGCCGTGAGAATACTGATAGTCTCATTGAAATAGGACACAAATGTCAGGTCAAGATAGGTCAGTCCGATGACAAATCCGCCCAGGATTCCGAGAATCATTGACAAAGTAACAAGCAACGGCATGCAGATCGTAATTGCCAGAAATTTCGGGACAACAACATAACTGATCGGGTTGATCGCCATCATTCGCAAAGCATCCAGCTCTTCTGTGACTTTCATAGTCGAAATTTCAGCCGCAAAGGCTGAACCGCTGCGCCCCGCAATAATAATTGCTGTCATCATTGGCCCCATTTCCCGTACCATCGAAATGGCAATCAGGTCAGCGACGTAAATGTTGGCGCCAAATTGCCGCAACTGAGCGGCTGACTGGAGCGCCAGAATCAGGCCGAGAACAAAAGAGAGCAGTGCGATAATACCGATGGCATTGCTGCCAATCAGGAAACTTTGCTGGATAACCGACCCTTTGCGGCGGCTGCCGGTATGGAAAATACCATAGAGAGACCACAACACTATTTCTGATGTCAGATACAGAAAATCTAAAGCTGATTCCCCGAAACTATAGACAGAATTTCCAACAGACTCAAAGAAGTTGGGTTCCGGTGACTGTTCGGGTTTTCGATTTTGATGGGATGAAAAAGTTTCAAGTGCTCTCAGGACTTTTTCATTCGCTTTCTGAAGATTCGCGGCCGATCCGGTTCGCTCTGTTAATTGCTCCAGAAAAGCCACACCGGCGCTGTCGATGTAGTCTACACCGGAAAGATCGATAGTCGTGACCGTATCCAGCCGGGTTCGCTTCAGATTTTTCTGCAACTCCGGAATCGTGTGAATAGAGAGCGGACCCTCAAGGATTAGTAATGAATCCCGACAGAGAATTCGGGATGATTTCAGGGAATTATCAGATGCCATATTATTCATAAAGTATTCATCTCAGGAAGTAGGTAATTCTCAGGAAAAGGGCATGGCGATCAACAAGATAATCCTTGCCGTCTTCCGCCTGCTTATTGCGTAATCGCAGCCGGTAATCGATGGAGATGTATTTGAATAATTTCAGATTGAACACATTTTCCCATTCCATCGTTGTGGCCTCATCACTGCGGAACGGAAAAAGAAAATCTGCATTTGTATAATAAGTCAGATTCAGAGGTAATTGAAAATTCCCGACAACCGAAACCTCAGTTCCCCGCTTGGAGAGCGAACTCAGGGCGGAGAAGACACGATAATTCACACCATCGATAGGTTCAGATTGGTCAGAAAGGGAGTAAACATTATCATAATAATCCTGGCGCAAACCGAACCCGGCCCGGATGTTCAGATTGGCCCGGCCGGTATTTAAGGCTCTCAGGTTTATACCGATTCCTTCCTTCAGTGTCATTGGCATAAAACCGGGTTTGATTTGAACCCGCTTGGATTGCAGACCGACTTCCAGGGTGTCCCCGGCAGGACTCTTTTTAAAATAGTTGATCGGTGATGAAAAATAGACATATTCATTCATCAGATGAGATTCACTGTCAAACCGGCCATACAAACCGATATTTTTCAGAAAATAGAGGATAAAGGTGTTCCTAAAATAGAAATTATCATTGGAAATCCGGAAATCGGTATCCGTCGTTTTGGTTGTGCCCAGTTCGATCAGATTGCGGAGGGTGTAATATGCGGGGAAATTATCATAGATAATCTTATTTTCAAATTGAGTATTCAGGGTTATTGTGGTTTCCCTTTCCGTGCGAATTTTCTCGTTGTCACTGTTGTAGTTGGCATTGCCGTAAAACGCGTTCAGGAACCGCCAGTATCCGGTTGAAGCAGCCATTTCATTTTCTTCGAGGATTCCGGCGCCGATCAGATCCGTTGGTGTACCTTCCTGATCAGTTCCGACTACGATTGTCAGCCGCTGAAAGGCACCTTCTTTTAGAAAAACTGTTGAAAAATTCCGGTAGGTATTAAATGGCTCGTTATTGATGGTGATTTTATAAAGTCCCGGTTTCAGGACCCAAATTTTTTGCTGCTCTCCGTATTCCCTTTCGGCGGGAATATCGGTACCAAAACTCTGTCCTGTTTCGGATTCAAATATCTCATAACGGACCTTTACAACTTCCCGTTTTTCGTCAATAATATCGACAAGGAGACAACTCCAATCAGGTTCAAGGATAGTTTTATACCGCGGGACTATTTTAATGTCCTCCTGTTCCAGCAACTGATTCATGCTTCCCGATCCGTATCTGATGGAATAGGTACCGGCGTTCAGCGGAACCGCTTCGCCCGGTGTGCCGATAGTTTCGTTCCCATCGCTGTCGATAATTTTGAAGGCAGGCTCATTATCGGTGTTAGATATTGATGGAAAAAAGAGAACACCCATGCCTTCTGTGCTTTCTTCCGAAGCCTCGACAAACAGTGAGTCGTAAGTGGTTTTGACAAGCTCTGTCCCGGCTTCAGCTGTGCCGTCGAAGTGGTGGAATATTTTTACCAGGAATTTATCAGTCTCTTCCAGTATGATTTCGTTGATGACCTGAACAAAGGTTTCCATCTGGTTGTCGGGAAGAACCGATTCGCGGTTAATGGAATGCACAACGGTATAGGCTTTTGCACCGCGCTCCTGCAGGAAAAAGTCCATATTTAAGCGGGCCGCTTTGAGATTTTCAGATTCGTAAACTTCAATATTGTTGATCTTTGTGATTATTTCATAATCCGGTCGAATACTGAGAAATTCCCGGGCGACCTGTTTGAATATTCCGTAGCGACTGATTCGTTTCACGATCAGGTTGGGAATAATTTCAGATAGATCGACTGCCCAGATATCGTTTTCAGAGTAGGTAATTCGGGGGCCAAAGTGCCGAATCACGATTTCTTTTCGGTCATAGGTTGTTGGGATTGTCAGATCGTTTACCTGCACGGTAAAATTCAGTGGTGTTTCCCGCTGTAACGCTTTTTTTTCCGTATGGGGAAAATACTCGAGGATGTAATAATTCTTCGAGACAAACTCTTTATTTGAGCATGAAAACATGAAAAGGATAATCAGCATTAAATAGTGTCGTTTCATAGAATATCCTAACAATTAGCGTTTTGAACGCAATAGTATTGAGGGGTCTTCATTGATCTTTCGGGAAAATTCACTCAGGTACTCGGCAGATTGTTTCAATGATTCGATGGACTTGATCAGATCCTGCCGCGCTTTCAGAACGGTAAGGTCCACATGGGTGAACGTGTTGTTAATAGTGGTCAGGGTCGTGCTCATTTCAGTTGTAAGTTTCTCGACGTCTGTAGCTGCCAGTTTGTCGCTGAAGATTGACGCATTGGTGATGGCACCGTCCAGTTTATCGAGACTGTTTTCGGCAGAACGCACGAACTTCGCCATGTGGTATGAAGCAGAATCCAGCTGGCTGAAAGCCCGATGAAGCGGTGCTCGGTTTTCCTCAATAATGCTGTTGGTGCTGGTCAGTACCTGGTTCAGCATTTTTCGGTTTTCATTAATCAGTTGGTTTAAGGATTTCAGAGTTGTTTTCAGAACATCCCGGTTTTCGGTCAGCAGCAAATTCATATTTTCAATGGTACTGTTCAGAATTGTCCTGTTTTCTTCAATCAGACTATGAGTACTTGAGAGGATATTATTGACTTTTACCCGATTGTCATCGGATGTCATTGCGATGATATTATTCAGGAGCAATTCAAATTTTTCGGCGATTTTTTCGGCCTTACCGGTAATATCATCGATATATGAAATGCCCGGTTGTATGTTTGAATCGGGTGGCAGTAAATCCGCCTCATTACTGCCGCCGGTCAACTCAATTTGTTTGATCCCGGTAATCCCGACGCTGACCAGGGTTGCGACGACATCGTTTTTTACCGGTGTTCCTTTTTTTATACTGATCTCAACATTGACATTATTGATGTCTTCGGTATCGATGGTGATATCTTCGACCTGTCCAATATTGATACCGTAGTATTTAACGGAGCTTCCGACCTGTAATCCAATGACCGATACATTCCGGTACTGAATGTAATAATGGTCCCGCTTTTCCATCAGTTTATTGCCGGCTACGATGACAAAAGTGACAATCAACAGGATGGTCGTGAAGGTGAGAAAAATGCCAAGACGAATTTTCTGAGAACGATTTACCATTTCGGTCCTTTTATTATATAAAAAGATAACACTATTTTTGAGAAATGTGAAATACTATCGTAAATTAATCCGGTTTTCTTTTGCGGAGGAAATCAGATCGGCCACTTCTCTTTTGTTCAACAGATCTAATCGCGGATCAGAATAGTATAGGGCAACCAAATTCCGCCGCTCACCTTTGCCAGGTGGTAGTGTTTTAAAACTTCAAATAGGTCACGAACTGAAGACGGAGATTTTCGCCGTCTTCGGCCGTCAAACAACTGGTCTTAAGATATTCGGTTTCCAGCATGAAAATGAGACTCTTGCTGTAGTTCAATGCCACGTTTCCAAAAAACCCGGCAGTTGCCGGGCGATCTATGTTGAGTGAGTGCAGTCCCGACCAGTCGGGACGACCCACGGCTTAAAAGAACGTAGGGCGCTCGTCGTGAAAAAATAAAAGTGTGCTGTAACTGTGCTGTTTTTTTGTCTACTCCTGTCTACTCCTGTCATATCAAAGATCAAAATTGTGATAAAAAATGGATGTGGGAACAGTAAAAGAAAAAGCCCGATTTGTGGTCGGGCTTTTAGTGTGTTATGTGAGATTCAAGTTACTTGATTAGTAACATTTTCCTTATCTGTTGAAATCCTTCTGCCTTTATCTGATAATAATAGACACCAGAACTGTATCATAATCTATCCATCCGTAGTGTATAACCCCTAGTATCCTGGCGCTGAAGGATATATGTACTTGAAATAGGTTTGATGCTTAATAAACTTTAGAATATTCGTACCTTTTTTTATCTTACAGAACCACTTTCTTTGGCCACGGCTTATGCTTTGAAGTCCCCCAAAGTGTACTGATGTAATCTATTGAAAACATGTCTTCAAATGCATGAAGCCAGAATGTTCCCCGGTCGGACAACACAATATCTTGTCCGTCGTCCTGCAGGAAGCCAATGGTTTTCAGGGGTTTCAGATATTTCCCATACACATTGTCAAATTCCCGATGAAACCGGAGATAAAAATCCTTTTTACTGAACTTGGTCTCATAAATTCGCCAGTAAAGCCAGCCAGCCATTTGCATTCTTTCAGATAGATCGAGAGATAATGCGAAAGCAGGCTTTCCGCTTAGAAGTGCTTTTATATACTCACCGGCATTAAAGGTATTAAGATAAAAAATATCCTTGAGATAGGACCCGCCGCTGGCCCCGAGTCCGATATAAAGTGGTACCGTGACAGAACAGTATTTCTCTACGCCTTTCCTAGTGAAAGCCCAAACCGAACTTCTTTCGAATCCGGCATTATAAAAAATCTTTTCCAGGACATGGAGCATTTTTCTTCTTTTAATTATAGTTGGTAAATTAAAAGCACTTTCCACGCCATTGCTCCCCATTTTCGTATAAGGAAACCGGAAGATCGGATAGGCGGCAATCTGGTCTACTCCCATATCACACAAAGCATTGCCAGCCTGTTCGATTTCTTTATATGTCTGTCCCGGCAATGCAAACATTAAATCCACATTGACACATTTAAATTCCCGGTCAACAACGCGACTGATGATTTTTTTCACGTCGTCTGATTTATAGGGTCTGCCAAGCCTGTGTAAGTGTCTGTCCTGTAGCGATTCTATGCCAGCACTAATGTATTCTACACCCATAGATTGGATTATGTCCAGATTTTCCTCACTTAAATGATTAGGATGACTTTCCATGTGGATACCACACTGCATATTGAAACGGTGGAAAATGTACGTGATGATGTCAGCCAGACCATTGTGAAGCATCATTGTGGGTGTTCCACCCCCGATATAAAATGATGTTATGGGTTTGTCACCGATGATTTCTACATAAAAATCGATTTCCTTTTTTACGGCAAGAGTGTATTTTTCAGCGACATCAGGTTTGTAAATCTCTTTGTTATAAGGGCAATAGGGACAAATTTGATTGCAGAAAGGAATATGCAGGTATAGCCCCGACTCGTTAATATTCCGGAATTTTTGCTTCAGTACCGACAATGAAGGAACATTATTATTTAATTCAAGTTTGTCCTCTTTGGTAAGGATCTTTCTAAATGTGTTCCTGAGATATCGCTCAATCATTTTCTTTACCTGATTATTCTGTCAGAAATATTTCAGCGCATTTAAAATGGCTGACGGTTTTAATTTTAACGTCTGATCTATTTCAGAATAACTCAGATATCCACAGTTTTTACACAAGTTCGGATCTCTTGGAGTCCGGCAACATGTGTAAATTTCCCCTTTTTCATAAACCTGGCAAATATCCAATGGTCGTTTCCAATCATTTCTAAGAGCCGATTTCAGGCCTGCTTTGGAATTTAAAATCTTGTAATTCTTTTTATACTTAATCAGCCTTTGTAATATTTCTTTCCTTTCTTCCGGTTCAATGTATAGATCGTCAAATCCATAATAGGGTGTATGAAAATAAAAAAATACTCCTCGTATCTGATCAATATTATTAATAAACTCGCAGAAATTCTGGATTTCATTTTTATTATAATTATTAATTGTAAAGTTGATATAAAGTGCAGGATGTTTAGATTCACTGATATTTTTTACAATTCGATCAAATGTTTTTCCTCTTAAATAATCATGAGTATCGCCAAGACCGTCCAAACTGACAAATACTGTATCAGCAGCAGTATTAATAGGAATCGTGCCATTGGTATATATTATCGTTGTTAGAAAGCCCATCTTACGTGAATAAACGACAATATCTTCCAGTGTTTTTTTTCCCTCTTGCCAGACAAATGGTTCACCGCCCTGAAAATAGACAGTCCGCCCGCCTTGTTGATAAAATGACTGCAAGGCCGTGGTCATTTCTTCAAAAGTCAGACTTTTTTTGCCTCTTTCCGCTACCCGGCAGTGACGGCAGTGTAAATTACATTCATTGGTCACAGTCAACCCGCAGATCAATGGTGTTTTCTTTTTGAAAATGTGATAATTAACGATGTATTTAATGCCAAAAAATAGAAACTTCATGAATGGATATCTTTTGTTCATTTGTTATAGGGTAAATAGATGTTGATGTAATTATTCATAAGGCCACTCAAAATTAAAGTAAGTATTTAGAACACCAAAATCCACAGAAGAGATGAAATGTTTTACAGTTTGGATTGACGCTCATTTTAATATGGACCAGTTTGAAGGGGAAAGCTCACTGTAACTGTTTTTTTTTGTCTACTCCTGCCAAATCAAAGATCAAAATCTTGGTAAACAATGAGTGTGGGGACAGTAAAAGAAAAGCCCGGTTTTTAGGTCGGGCTTTTGGGTGTAATGTGGTAATCAAGTTACTATTTTATTAATAAACATTTCCTAACTTGTTGAAATCCATCTGCTTTTATTTGATAGAAATAGACACCTGAACTACAATTTGAAGCATTCCACATTATTGTGTAAAGTCCTGCATTTTGTTTCTGATCAACTAACCTATCAATAATTTGCCCATCTATGTTAAAAATAGTAATTGTCACATGAGAAATTTTGGGTATATCGTATTTGATTGTCGTGATTGGATTGAATGGATTTGGAAAATTACTATACATCTTATAGACATTGGGTTTTAATTCATCCTGAAAAATTACCGACTCTGTTTTATATTCATATGCACCTATATCTGGGGCATTCCCATAATAACCCGTGGAATCAATAAATATTGAATCCTTAAAGTTATTATATACAAGTAACCGATTCTGGATTCCAGAATCTATACAGGGACTATTTTCTTTTAAATTATATGTATTGTCACTAAATAGCGGATCATTATTAATGTTCCCCTCGATAAAATGAGATATTCCATTTGTTCCATAAATACCATTAGAATCCCCCTGGACATCCGAATAGAATAATGTAATTGAATTAGTGGGATTATTATCTTGATATTGAATTTGATGAGATGAATTTCCCCACAATATGGAATTTATTAAAACAGGGTGTGAATCATCCCAACAATTAATACCGCCTATGCTATTATATGCTATTGTTGCATTTATTATAATCGGATTTGCGGAAGATTTGCATGTTATACCACCTCCCCTATATGTTGATTTATTATTTGCAATTACGACATTTTTTACTACTGGTGTTACATAAGCAAAAAAATGTATGCCTCCACCATCGTATACTGTTGTATTATTGACTATTATCAATGAATCAAGAATTGGTGAACAATGATCCCTACACATTATACCACCACCATAATAAGCTGCATAATTATTCTTTATTACAGAATTTTTTATTATCAAATCAGAGTAACTAAGAAAAATACCACCTCCGTCAGATGCATTATTCTCTTTAATTAATAGATTTGTTAGTATTCCATTTGAATAACTACTGTAAATTCCTGTATCACCATTTCTAACTGTTAATCTTGAAATTGTAAAATTGCTTATACCATATAGGGATATCACCGCATTATCTTTATCAGATTTTAAAATTGTCTGATCTTCCCCAGCACCTTCAATTGATACATATGATACTCCATTTATTGGAAATTGATGCCCAATTATTGACGTATCATAAAGACCTTTTGCAAAATGTATTATCCGCGGATTTAAACTGTCTGCATATATCAAAGATTGAGCTAAAGAAATAGTGAACATTGGTTCATCTTTGCTTAATCCACTATTTAAATCCGATCCACTTGGAGATATGAAAAAATCGTCACTAAATAGTGTTTTTACGCAATTCTTTATTTCTAATTTAAAAGACTCTAATGGCAATGTATAATATGAAGTTGGTTCAATAACAGTAAAGGTATCAAGATAAACTTGATGTATCGCCGTTCCATTTGGTGTTCCTAGTGCTAAATTTTGGTACAGGTCACAACCAAGTCTAGCATGATTGGAATAAATACTACACCTATTATTGGGATCAAAAATAAGTAGAGAATTTGCAGTATGTATCCCCCCACCCTTATTCGCACTATTCTCCTTTATAATAACATCTTCAAGATTTGTTACCGAAAATAAAACATTATAGATTCCACCGCCACTTTGACTAAAATTATTTTCAATAATAATATGCTTTAAGACGGGTTTTGATTCACGTATCATTATTCCACCACCCCAGTGTGCCTTATTTTTTAACAGTGATGAATTTATAAGTACTATATTTGAGCCTTCATTACAATAAATTCCTCCTCCACCTGAATTTGCTTGATTATTCATTATTAATAGATTTTTAATATGGGATTACTATTATTACATTTTATTCCCCCTCCATCTGAATTATAGCCATTTCTAATTATAAACCCATTCAGAATAGTTGTTGAATCTTCCATATTTTCAAATGTAACAACACTTCCACTACTATCTCCGTCAATAATTGTATGCGATATATCAAAAGTATCTGCCGTTAATATAAAAATACTTGTCAAAATTATATTTTTTCCCTTGAAATTAATATTTTCATAGTATATTCCTGGTTCTACTAATACAGTATCACCATCGAAACTACCATCTATTCCAGATTGAATAGTCAACGAATCAGTTGGCACATGGATTGTTTTACCATTTATGGTGTGAAAAAGAAATAGTATTCCGATATTAAAAAAGAAATTTACATTTTTAATTCTTTTTGTAGTCATATTTTTCTCCTTATATAGTCTAACGGGTCAAGTATGAAGTACGCGAAAATACTCAAAAATGGTATAAATCGAGTAGCTCTAAGCGTTACTTCCACCATACTATTACGCTTATGAACAGACTTAAAATAAATAGCGGGTATTCCTCCTCTGACAAGTTATTTTTATACAGTGGCCACTATCGGTCATGAAAAGGAGATACCCGCTATGAAGATTCAAACTATTCATTCAAAGATCATTCCTGACAACAAATTAGTTGTTGCG
>Ga0180007_10007601_pt1 | contig 10197 bp, 11 predicted proteins | sample MM_PC_MetaG_FD_121122 | JGI IMG/M metagenome (GOLD analysis project Ga0180007, IMG submission 121122) | Groundwater microbial communities from the Aspo Hard Rock Laboratory (HRL) deep subsurface site, Sweden - MM_PC_MetaG | ecosystem: Environmental > Aquatic > Deep subsurface > Groundwater...
AGTGTTCTCTCCTATCCATCGTCTAACTAATAATCCCTCTCCTTTGCCACGTTTCCAAGCATACCAATCTTTAAATAGTTCTTTTTGATGTGCTAAAAGTTGTACAGCAAAATCAGCACCATAACGCTTTTCCACTTCCTCTGGCGGTAAAAAATGATCAGGTAGTACTGGTTTCTCTAATTTAGTCATAAACAATTGTGGCTTATACATAATAAATATGTATTCTACTAATTATAAGTTATATATTATATACTTATAGGTCTTTTATGTCAAGAAAAATAGAAAAAATAATGCTTTTATGCATCTCTAAAATATATAGGGGAGAATCAATAATAAACTTCAATCCAACTTCAAAAACCCATCAATAATCAGATTTTCTGCCTGTTTCTTTGAAATTCCACGAGATTGTAAATAAAAAAGTTGAAATTCGGGTATTTTGCTAATACTAACTGCGTGAGAACACTTGACATCATCAGTGAGAATTTCTAATTCTGGCACTATTTCTGCTTTGGCTTCATCCGATAAAAGTAACACACGCTCGGTTAAAAATGAATTACTTAAACCACAATCTTTCTCAATAATGATCTTGCCAAAAAATTTAATGCTTGATTTGTCACGACCTACACCTCTCAACGTTGTGTTCGCTAAAGTATTTTTAGCCTTGTGACAAATAGTAATGTTGATATTAATTTTTTCATTATTTTCAACCAAAAAACTCCCAAGAATCTTAGCTTTCGCTCCCACCCCAACCAACTCCACTAAATACTCACCAGATTTTTCAATCTTGATTATTTTTTTCTCGTCTTTTTTAACTATGTATTTTGTCATTTTTTTATTATTTTTAGTATTGGTTGATTTGCTTGGATTTTTAATAAATATTTTAAAAGCGAACATTTAGGCGAACTGCCTGCGAGAGCTTTTAAAATATTTATTAAAAAATTAGAATTAACCAATACTTCCCTCCATCTCATGATCAATCAACCGATTCATCTCCACCGCATATTCCATCGGAAGTTTACGAACCAAATCATCAATAAATCCGTTGACAATCATTTTTCTAGCTTGTTCTTCCGTTACGCCTCTGCTCATTAAATAAAATAACTGATTATCACCAATTTTGGAAACAGTTGCTTCATGTTGTATTTCAACATTTGAGTTAAAAATTTTATTAATCGGATAAGTATCAGCTCGCGAATTTTCATCTAACAACAACGCGTCACAAATCACGGTATTTTTTGAGTCGTGAGCATGTGGCCCCACATTCACTAGACCTCGATAACTGGTACGACCGCCACCTTTACTAATTGATTTAGAAACGACTGAAGAACTCGTATGTGGGGCCAAGTGTATAGACTTTGTTCCAGTATCTTGATGCTGTCCCGCTCCTGCCAAAGCCATTGATAGCACTTCGCCACGAGCTCCTTTTCCTGCTAATACAAATGCAGGATATTTCATAGTCACTTTTGAACCCATATTGAAATCTGTCCAGATCATTTCAGCTTCTTCTTCGACGTAAGCCCTCTTGGTTACTAAATTGTAAATATTCTTGTACCAATTTTGTACCGTAGTATACTGACATCTAGCACCTTTTTTGACATAAATTTCAACCACTGCAGCATGAAGCGAACTACTGGAAAAATTTGGTGCGGTGCAACCTTCTAAATAGTGAACACTTGCACCCTCATCAATAATAATCAAAGTTCGCTCAAACTGACCCGCATTTGCAGAATTAATTCTGAAATAAGTTTGTAACGGCATTTTTACATGAACCCCTTTTGGGATGTAAACAAAACATCCCCCCGACCAAGTAGCAGTATTTAAAGCAGAAAATTTATTATCACCAAAGGGAATTATTTTATTGAAATATTCTTTAACTAAATCTGGATACTGCGCCAAACCTTCATCCATAGATAAAAAGACTACACCATCTTTGGCCCAAACATCTCTCAACGAACCGTAAACAACTTCACTGTCCAATTGTGCCTTTACACCTGCCAAGACCTCACGCTCGGCTTCTGGGATTCCTAATTTTTCAAAAGTTTCTTTAATCTCTGCTGGCACATCGTCCCAAGATTTTTCTTGGCCTTTGGATGGACGTAAATAATAATGAATTTTCTCATAATTAATCTCCGACAAATCAGCACCCCAAATTGGAGTTTGCTTTGTTTGAAAAGCTTTGTATGCTTCCAAACGGATTTTTAGCATCCATTCAGGTTCGTTTTTGATTCCAGAAATTTCTTTAACAACACCCTCATTAAGCCCTGGTTTTAGAATATATTTATAGCTATCAGTTGAGTACGAAAAACCATACTCATATGAATCTGGGCTATCAGTTTTAAAATTTTTTGTTTTTTTTGTTGTGAATCTTGCCATCAAACTTTACTTATTCTTTTAATTAAAGGACTATTTCGATAAAGATTTTTTAATGATTGTTTTAATAAACTCTCCCTTAAAATCTCCAAAATTGTAATTATTAATCTCTTCAAAGGATATCCATCTGTAATTAATATGTTCGCGACTAATTAAAATACTTTTTTCATCAAAATCATCTTCTAAATTAATTTTCCAACCGACAATCACGCTGAAAACTTGCTTTTGAGCTTCAAAGTATGTTCTAAAATCTGCTAAATTCTCCGTAAGAAATTGATCTTCCAGAAGTTCAATTCCAGTTTCTTCAAAGACTTCTCTGACAGCATCTTTCTGATGCGTGTTTTCTTTATCTTCAAGCGTTTCTGGATACTGAGCATTGCCCCCTGGTAAATCCCAAGCCAATGGTCTTGAAGGTGAGTTCTCTTCTCTTTGTAAAATCAAAAGCTTATCTCCATGGATTAGAACAACTTTTTGAAGCAATTTTACATCATCTGTTAATTGGTGAGCATTTTTTTTCATATGATTTATTTAATTTAGTTTAAAGATCAACGTAACCTTTCTTTTCAAGCTTATCTACAAGTGTGGCGTCACCACTTTCTACAATTTTTCCTTTGATCATTATATGTACAAAATTTGGTTTCAAGTAATCTAAAATTCTCTGATAATGAGTGATAACTATCACTCCTGTTTTGTACTTTTTAATAATTTTTGCAACTCCATCTGCAACTTTTTTAATTGCATCAATGTCTAGCCCAGAATCAGTTTCATCTAAAACTGCAAATTTTGGCTCTAGCAAAGCCATTTGCAAAATTTCTAACTGTTTTTTTTCACCACCACTAAAACCCTCATTAAGTCCGCGACCAAGAAATTCTTTATTTATTCTCAATTCATCGGCCAAACTTTGTAAATGTTTTCTAAAATCAATTGTTTTCTTGAATTGGCGCTCTGGCCGATTCTTAAATCGAGCTTCATAAGCCAACTTAAGAAAATTTTGAACTCGAACTCCTGGGACCTCCACCGGGTATTGGAATGCTAAAAATAGTCCTAGATTGGCTCGTTCGTCAGGAGACATTATTAAAATATTTCTCTGAACTTTGTTTTTTCCAACACCAAACTGGCTTTCTCCATCTAAAGTAACAGCTCCGCTGTCAACTTTATAGCTAGGATGCCCCGCCAATGTATTGGCTAAAGTAGATTTTCCAGAACCATTAGGACCCATAATTGCATGGATTTCTCCAGCTTTGATTTCCAAATCTACTCCTTTTAGAATTTTCTTGTTTCCTACAGAAACTTGTAAATCTGAAATTTCTAGTACCCTTGAGGGTATCAAAGTATGTTGTTGCATTAGACGTTATTTATTTCTGAAAAGCTATTTGTGATAAGTTTAAATCCATACTTTATTTCATTCTTTATATCATCAACTGTCTCTAAGTCTGAAAGATCTTCTAAAGAAAACCAGGCAATTCCATCAGTTTCCTCAACGTTTTGTTTAAATTCCACACTATTCACAGGTTCCACTAAAAAAATATAGTTTAAATGCTGCTCGCAACCACGCGGCCACATTTTTGTTACAACTCTTTTATCTGGATTAACACTTGCAACTCGCTCATTATAAATATCTTTATTGATCCAATGTAAATTCGCCAAAATTGGAGTTGGACTATATTCAGATATATCTGATTTAATTAGCTTAACAATATTTATTGTTTTTACCTTTATTCCAGTTTCTTCCCAAAATTCTCTCTCAGCAGCTTTGTGTGGTAGCTCATCTTCATCAATATGACCTCCAGGATTTAACCAAAAACCGAGTTTTTTATGCTTGACCAAAAGAACTTTTCCATCTTGGATAAGCATCCCCGATGACGTGTAACAAATTTTTGCGGAAAATTTTTGTAGATCGATCATATTTTACCTTTCATTAATTAGCTAGTTAACGTGAGCTAACAAATGAAATTTATTATTTGAAAAGCGAACATTTCGAACTTGTTTCGTTGGAGAGCTTTTAAAATATTAAATTTCATTTGTTAAATTAAGCTCATCTGCAACCCAGCGTCTTTTTTTTGGATAAAACTAAAGTCCACTGGACATTCCACCAACCTATTCCATTTATTCTTAAACTTCACATAACCTTTTTTCAAACCAAAATCATAGACATCTCTTGTAACAACAACATCTTGAACACAATACTTTTCCAGCTTGTCCCACTGTTTAGTATGGTAGTATTTTATTGCATCAAGACCATCACCAGATTTTCCAATTCCTAATGTTTCCTGTGCAACTGCGTCTAGACTAATTCTGTGACCAGCACTTTCTTTGATACGAGTTAGAACATCCAAAGTTGGTATTTTTGTAATATCAGCGCTGTAATAAGGAACAAACGTTTGCATATCAAAATTATCTACATTAAATCCAATAACTACATCTGCTTTTTCCAATAATGGAAATAGTTTTGGCAAATCTTTCTCCCAATAACTTTGCATCTCACCCTTGCCAGACAAACCTTCTCGAATACACACACCAACAAAAGAAATACCCAGTCTATCTGGGAAAAAGCCACCAACTTCATCAAATGTTTTTTTGGTTTCTACATCTAGAATAATTTGCAACACAATAATACCTCCCCAATCCCGAATTAAATTAACAATAATATGAATTATCTAGCTGATTCGTAACGTCTCTCAACCTCGGCCCAATTCACCACATTCCAAAAAGCAGCAATATAGTCTTGTCTTCTGTTCTGATAATTAAGATAATAGGCATGTTCCCAAACGTCTAAAACCAAAATCGGAGTCCGTCCGACTGACAGTGGACAATCTTGGTTAGCAGATGACATTATTTCTAGCTTTCTATCTTCATCAACAACTAACCATGCCCAACCAGAACCAAATCTAGCAATGGCTGCTTGACTAAACTGATCCTTAAAAACTTCCAAGTTCCCATATTTTGACATCAGCGCCTCACTAAATACTCCTGTTGGACCTGCTCCACCTTCTGGAGAAAGCACGCTCCAAAATAGTGTGTGATTATGATAACCACCACCGTTATTAACTACAGCCTGACGAATTTCGTCTGGAACTGCCTCAACATTTTTTAAAATTTCCTCGATTGTCATTTCTAACAAATTTGCTTGACCTTGTAAAGCAACATTTAATTTATCTGTATATACCTGATGATGCTTTGTATAGTGAATTTCCATTGTTTTTGCATCTATATATGGCCCTAAGGCGTCATATTCAAATCCCAATTTTGGCAATGTAAACATCAAATTTATCCTCGTGCTATTTTTTACTACTAATAAAATCTAAAACTTCTTGAACCAAATAGCTAATAAATGCATAAACAAATATAGCAAACAATGTTGTAAATTCTAAAACAAATTTCCCATTAACACTTGGATGAGGAAATGCCAATAAAAATGGAGATAATAATGGTAACGTATTCTCATAAATAAAATTTACAAAGCTCGCAGCTTCATTGGCCCCCAAAAGCTTCATAAGAAACCTAAACATCAATGATACTCCTACTATTGAAAACACAATATTTGACAGATCTTTTAAAAATTTGTTCATATTAACTTTCTACATTCGAGCTAATCTCAATAGCAATTCTATTAACTTCAATAACCTTATCTCGTATATCTGTCTTTATGTACTCTTCAATTTTATCTCTATTTTCGTATGATGATAATACTTTTTTAACATCTTCGCCAAACCAAATTGGATCTCCAGCCATAAATCCTTTAGCTCCACTCTCCACACAAATTCTTAAATTATTTTTAAACTCTTCATAGCCTATCTCCCTTGCGTTATAAATCCATGGGGTGTCAAGAGCCGCAGTCATAGTTACTGCCGATAATGAATCACCTAAAAGTTCCAAACCAATGAGATCGCAACCTCTTGAAAGTTCACTAATAGCTTGAAGCTGAGTTTCTAACATTATTTCTTCAGTAATTTCTTTACTCCCTCCAGGATGATAAACCATAAGCTCTAATAGAAAGTCTATTCCCACATATTTGCAATAATCATGCACTTCAGCCACAAACTGCTTTTTTTTCAATGCTTCAGCTTCCTGAGGATTGTAAAAAAGTTCCAATTTAACTAAACCATAATTATTTCTAATTTGTTCAATACCCCAATCATCTGCGATGATTGGCATACCAAATGGATCTAAGCTATCTTTCTTTTTTTCTAGAGACATTACTAAACCTGTACTATTAGATTTTTTGATTAAGTTAGAAAAATCAAATTCAGGATCAATAATAACTCCAGAAACCTCTGGAGAAACATATTCCATAATTGTCCCCGAAATAAAATCAAGAATATCTTTGCGATCTAAGTGATCAATGTCTAGGCCAATAGATTCAGCTAAAGTGGCAATTCTAGAAAAATCTAGTAATGAAAATACGCCTGAAGTGTTCTTAATATTTTGAAGCCTCATACTGTAAAGTATGAGGCTTCATCAAATTCTTTTCAAGAAGAGTTAACTAGCGATTTCCGCCATAGCTACCGCCTCGATTACCACTACGACTTCCGCCACGATCGTTACCACGATCATTGCCACGATCTTTACCACGATAACCACCGTTACTTCCACCATTTCCACCATTTCTACCTCTAAAAGATGGTCTTTGTGGACGCGATTCTCTTTTAGCGTTTATTTCTGTCTGTTGATCCTTAGTTAGCATACTCAAACCAATCTTACCGTCATCTTTGATTTCAGAAATCATAACATGAACTGTATCTCCAACTTTAGCCAAATCGCCAGCATCTTTGATAAATTCGGTACTCATTGCTGAAACGTGAACTAAGCCTTCTTTGCCATCTAGATATTCAACAAATGCGCCGTAACCTTCAACTCTGATAACAACTCCATCAAACTCTTCTCCAACTTCAACAATTCTCATCATGTTTGTAATAATTTTTGTTGCTGCATCGATTTTTTCTTGCTCTGGAGAAGAAATGTTAACTAAACCAAGTTCATTGTCCTTGTCTTCATCAACGCTAATCTCAGCACCAGTCTTTTCAATAATGCTTTTGATCATTTTTCCACCTGGGCCAATAAGCTCACCAATCCTGCTTGCAGGAATAGTGATTTGTTGAACCTTTGGTGCGTATGGTGAAAGTTCTTTTCTTGGGGCATCAATTGCTTTAAGCATCTCGTTCATGATGTGCAATCTGCCAACTTTAGCTTGTTCCAATGCTTGTTCCAAAACTTTTCTAGGAATTCCCTTAAGCTTGATATCCATTTGAATTGCAGTAATACCTTCTTTGGTTCCTGCAACTTTAAAGTCCATATCGCCTACATGGTCTTCAAGACCTTGAATATCTGAAAGCACAATATATTGTTTGCCATCGCTCATTAGACCCATTGCAATTCCTGCAACCGGACGCTTGATTGGCACACCTGCTGCCATGAGTGAAAGAGTTGAACCACAAACTGCCGCCTGCGAAGTTGAGCCATTTGAACTCATAATTTCTGTAACAACATGAATTGTATATGGAAAATCGGCCTGATCAGGCAACATTGGTCTTAATGCTCTTTCTGCGAGTGCTCCATGTCCAATTTCTCTACGTTTTGGGAACCCAAATCTGCCAGCTTCACCAGAAGCATATGGAGGCATACTATAGTGATGGAAATATTTAAGATTTTCCTCACCACGAATGCTCTCAATTAATTGACCTCTTGATGGATCAGCTAAAGTTACAATTGTAACTCCCTGGGTAGCGCCTCTTTTAAACATTGCTGAACCATGAGTTCTTGGAAAAACATCTACCTCAGTCCAGATTTGTCTGATTTCGTCTATTTTTCTACCATCAGGTCTAACGCCGTCAGTTAAAATTAATTCTCTTGCCGCTCTTTTAGTAAGACTATAAAGAGCTGTTGAAACGTTTTTTTCAGAAACTTCATCGCTTTCTTTTGCATTTTCTTTGACGAATTGTACAATTAATTTTTCTTTAAGTTTATCGAAGCCTGATTCTTTGATTAATTTTCCTTCTTTTTTAACTATTTCTTTGAGTTCAACAACATTCTTTTTGTAAATTTTGTCTGCTAGAGCTTTAATTTTTGCATCGATTACTTTTGTTTCATCATCGATAAGCTCAATCTTGTCTTTACCAATTTCAGCAACAATTTCGTTAATTGCGATACAGATTTTACCCATTTCTTCTTGGGCTTTAATTAAAGCGTCAACCATAACACTCTCAACAATTTCATAGGCACCAGCTTCAACCATAACGACAGCATCACCAGATCCTGCAACAATTAAATCAAGACTAGAGTTTTCTCTTTCTTCGTAAGTTGGGTTAGTCATGAACTCGCTGGTTTCTTTGTTATAACCAATTCTAAGTCCTGCTATTGGACCATCAAATGGGATTTCGGAAATTGCTAAACCAATAGCACTTCCCAAAAGACCAAGCATGTCAGGATCATTTTGGCCATCGTATGAAAAAACAGTGTTAATAACTTGAACTTCATTAGTGATTCCTTCTGGAAATAATGGTCTTAAAGAACGATCGATAACGCGTGCTTTCAAAATGACTTCGTCTAAAGGACGACCGTCTCTCTTGACCCAACGAGAACCTTTAATTACTCCTGCTGAGTATAGCTTTTCTGCAAACTCAACTGAAAGTGGAAAGTAACCTAAATTCACTTTTCTGCCCAAAGCAACTGTACTATGAACTATTGTTTCACCACAAGTAATTAACACCGCAGCGCTAACTTGTTGTGAAAATTTACCGACCTCAATTGAGACGGTTTTATCACCTACAAGAATATCTTTCTTGTAGGTTGTTGGATATGTCGGATATGACATAAAATCCTTTCTTAAACTCTTAAGCTAACAGCTTATCAGATAAAAGATCGAATGAGAGTATTCCATGAGAAAGGACAAACAATATCCACTCTCTTGAATCCTCAGAAATCGAGTTTTTTCCTAGAGTTTTACTTGTACCCTTGAGGGTATTAAATTTTTTATTAGACTCACTTACGTAAATCTGACTGTATTATAGCATGGATAACTGAAACCTACTTCTTCCTACTTATCAACATATTATAAAGAACAACAAATGACACAGTTGCTACTGGAATTGTCACAAGTAAGCCTACAAGCAAAGCCAAAGCACCTAAATACATTAACACCATGATTGCCGCTCCAAACCCTACCAAATCCCATTTAATACCATCTGTTAACTTGGCACTAGCCTTGAGCGCCTCGATAGGACCCATTCCTTTATCGATCACTAAGTAAGGAGTGAACATATATTTAATAGAAAATATAATTCCTGGAATAATAAAGAGTAAAAATCCACCCAAAATAACAAGCGTCACTAATATTTGAGCAGCCAAGTAATTGAGGATTCTTGGAAACATTTTTGTGAATGTTTTTAAAGTAACTTTTTTACCTCTAGTGATTGCAAGAAAAGCATTACATACACCCATGCTAACAACCATACTAAAAACCATATAGCCACAGTACCAAATCCAATAAGTTGGCGTTCCTGGCTCTACACCCAATGCAGATTGAGAGAGCACATAAGCTGCTAAAGTCAACCATGGCAAAATAATTACTGCGTAAATTGAAATCCAATCTTCTTTAAAAATTTTCCAGGCTTCCCCAATAGTATTTCCAATAAATAAACCATTGGTAGTTTCGACAGTTTTTTCCATTGCTTCCTTAATTCGTTAATTACTAAATATAGCTATTTAAATTATTTGCTCAATCCTAATCTATCAAGCAGTTTTCTATATCTTTCCTCACTTCTATCAAGTAAGAAATTAAGAAGGCGTCTTCTTTTTGCAACTTGTTTTAATAATCCTCGTCTTGAATGA
>Ga0180007_10007603_pt1 | contig 10196 bp, 11 predicted proteins | sample MM_PC_MetaG_FD_121122 | JGI IMG/M metagenome (GOLD analysis project Ga0180007, IMG submission 121122) | Groundwater microbial communities from the Aspo Hard Rock Laboratory (HRL) deep subsurface site, Sweden - MM_PC_MetaG | ecosystem: Environmental > Aquatic > Deep subsurface > Groundwater...
CGTCTCCGTCTATTCCCCAAGGGGCGTTCGTGAGCGTTATAGTCCTGCCGACCACGGGGCCCGCGCCGGAGACGCAGAGCAGGCTCGGGGCGGGCGCGCCGGCGGCGCGGGCCTCGGAGATGAAACGCCCGAGAGGCTCGGCGAGCGACGGCTCGGCCTTCGTCGAATAACGCCGTTCGAAGCGGATGGCTAAGCCGCCCTCCCCCGATGCTACGACGGCGCAGCTGGTGTTGGTTCCTCCGACGTCCACGGCCAGGACGACCTCGCCGGACGCGTTCGATAGTGCGTGCATACCGGATACTAGCGCGAGGGCGGCCTTCCTGTTAAGTACCGGGGGCCCGTCACTCGATGGAAAGGCGCCACATCAGGAACGAGTCCAAGGCCCCGAAGACGAGCGATACGACGGCCGCCACCGCGACGCTCTGGATCTGCTCTTCGTTGCTCAGCTTGTAGGAGCTCTCGTTCTTGAAGGGCCACGGGACGTAATCGGCCGCGAACCCCTTCTCGACGAAACGGCTTATATCGAAGACGAAATTCGTATAGAAGAGGATGAGCGGGAAGGCGCCTAGGCTGACGATCTCGAAGCGCCTTAGGCCGACGGCCCACGAGGGGAACTCATCGGCCGAATACGGCTCGGGTAGCGACGATTGATTCGCCTCCGCGCTCGTCGGCGTCGAGCCTGACGGCGTCGAGCCTGACGACGTCGAGCCTGACGACGTCTGTGCCCAAGCCGAAAGGGCGGATAGCATGAGCGCGGCGATCGCGACGGGAACCCTTAAACGCCTCAAGCGCTCGCCCTATTCCCGAAGATAGCCGTGCCTACGCGTATCATCGTAGAGCCCTCCTCTATGGCTAGCTCGAAATCGTTCGTCATGCCCATGGACAGCGTGTCGAAGCCAGGCGAGGGGAATCGGGAGGAAGCCGCCGAGAACGCCGCGGCGCAAGCCCTGAACGACGCTCTGATCCTGGCCTCGTCATCGGTATACGGGGCCATCGTCATGAGGCCCCTGGGACGCACGAACGCCATATCCGCCGCCCTCTCGAGGGCCCTCAGCAAGGAATCCGCGTCGGGGAAGCCGCTCTTCGACTCTTCCCCGGTATGCAGCTCGAAGAGCACGTCGAGCACCTTCCCCGCTTCCTCGGCCCTGCGGGCGAGCTCGGCGAGTATGCCCTCGGAGTCCACGGACTGGACGCAGTCGAAGATCGCGACCGCCTTCTTAGCCTTGTTGCTCTGCAGGTGGCCTAGCAGGTGCAGCTCTGAGCCGGGGACCGATCCCGAGAGCGACGAGAATTTCGCCTCGGCCTCCTGGACCCTGTTCTCGCCGAAAACTCGCAGCCCGGCGGCGTAGGCCGCCGCTACGGCGTCGGCGGGGTTGAACTTCGTCACCGCCAATAGCCGCACCGAGTCCTCCGCCCTTCCGGCCCTCGCGCAGGCGGCGAGCATGCGCTCCCGCACGGCCGCGACTGACTCGGAGACTCCCGCTCCCAACGCGCCTCTCATCGCGGCCGCCGGCCTGGCCCCGCGCGGAGGCGCGGGGCGCTCGCTAGCGTTTCGACGCAGTACGTTTCCATACCGGCTCCTTTCGCGCGCCTAGGGAGGCGCGAAGTATCATGACGTCGCCGAGCCCCAGGGACTTCGCGGCGGCGTCTATCGGTCGCTTCAGCCAGGCCGGGCGCATGCCGGCGGGCCAGCCGCCCCACGTCCCGAGGTACTCGACGTCGAATCCCTCGGAGGCGAGCAAGGCTGGCAGGGTACGCGCTGAGAACAGGTACAGGTGATCGCGGATGGCGCTTCGCCAGCGCGATCCCATCAGCCTGGCCTGGAACCCGTCGGAATTGGGCGTCACGAGGAACAGCTTACCGTCGGGACGCAGGGCGCGCCGCGCTTCCCGCAAGAAGGACCGAGGTTCGTTAAGGTGCTCGATCAAGTGGGTCGCGACGACGGCGTCGAAGGAGCCGCCCTCGACGCCCGCCGTCTCGAGCGTACCCGTGACGACGTCGAGGCCGAATCGCGTCCTCGCGTACTCAGCCATGGATTCGCCAATCTCTACGCCCGTCGCCTTCCACCCCGCCTCGGCGAAGGCCGAGAGCAGGGCGCCCGTGGCGCACCCTATCTCTAGCACGGATCGCCGCCTCTCGCCCCCGGGGCCCGCGTCCCCTGGCGGCGCGGCTTCCGGCCTAAGGCCGGCCTCGGCGAGGCTCAATAGCGAAATGGCCCGATAGTCCATGTGGCGCTCGGTCTCGTAGGCGAGGTACTCGTCGCCGTACCTCGCCGCGATCGCCTCCGCGACGGGCTGGGGATCCTGGCGCCACAGGCCGCAGGACGCGCATCGGACGAAGACGACGCCCTGCGCCCGCCAGGCCGCCCGCGCGGCCGAGGAGCCGCAGAGGGGACAGGGCAAGGACCTGACCGGGTCGCGGTCGTCGGCCGCCGAGGAGAACGTCCTTATCGCGTCGTCATTGCACCGATATGGAATACGTCTGCTCCCGTCTATTGCTCGCGTAGTCCGATGCCGCGACGGTCACGAGGACTCGCCCCCTGGACAGGGAGAACGGCCCGAAGCGAACCCGGCCGTCGGCTACTAGGTAGGCCCCTTCCTCGACGCCGACGCCGCCGAAGAGGGTCGCCCTGCCGTCCGCGGCCCATGCCGCGTCGTAGACCATACGCCCGCGCTCGGAGCCGTCGATGAGGACGCGCAGGTCGAACGGCGAGCTCTGAGAGCCCGAGGGAGAGAGGTCGTACGCGTCGACGACGACATAGTAGGAGCCTTGCCGGATCGGCTTCGATTGGTCCGCGTACGATCCGTCGGCCTCCAGGGAAAGGGCCATGGAGCGTATCACGGGCGGCTTATCGTCGCTCACGCTAGGCATCACTATCATCGGGTTGATGAAACGCCGCTCCTTGGCGTCGAACGTATAGAAGGAGACGCCGCGGGCGTCCTTCGCCTCGGAGGAACGGCCCAGTACGTCGCCCTTCCTCACGTTCTTCAGGTACGACGAGACCGAACCGGGCTTGAGGCCGGCATAGACGGTCGTCATGGAGGAGGCGTGGGCGACCACGACGAGAGAGCCGGCGACGAGCGGGTAGCCGCCCGGAAGCCGGGGTCCCTGAGCCGAGAAAGTCAGCTCGCCGTCGTCGGCGGCTGTAACGAGGCCGTCTGCCGAGCCGAATTCTACGCCCCGAAGGAAACCGCCCCTCGGCGCGCCGAACCCGAAGCGGAATCTACCCGCGTCGGCGGGCCATTCGAAGGCGAACGCCGATAGGGCTGAGAGGGCGATGACGAGGCCCGCGACGACTCGGATACGGATTCTCCTCACGTCATTCCTCCATGAAATCTAATCGCGCCAGCCAGGTCTTCCCCCCGACGAAGGCGGAAGAACCGGAGAACCTCGCGTATTCGCTGTAGTCCGGCAAGGCTATCCTGCCTAGCAGGGTCGCCGGGAGCCTAAAAGCCACTATCTCCGATTTACGGCCCCGCCTGGCGACCAGATACGCTATGCCCTTCGAGCCGTCTAGGGCTACGTCGAAGTCGTCGGCCTTGACCGGGAGCACCTCGTCCACGGATCCGTCCACCGACCATACGCCTATCCCGTCGGAACGCCTGTACAGCACGTGCTTATCGTCGTCCAGCACGACTACGCGGACCGGCTCCCTATAGTCGGTATCCAGGTAGCGATGGCTCGCGACCCTGTAGTCGACGCCGCCCCTGCCGAGCACGACGAGGCGCTGCTTGTCGACGCCCGAAACCGACGCGACCCAATCGCCGGAGCGGGATACGCCTATCCCTAGCACGACGGGCAGCCGGGAGCCTCCCGGCGCGAAGGAGAAGGCCCTTCTCCCGTCCAGGGAAACGCCTTCGAGCCAACCGTCGACGGTACCCCCTACGACGAGCCCGTCGCCCGCTGAGAACGCGCTCAGCTGGCAGGGGAAAGCGTACTCCCACATAGCGCGCCCGGCGGAGTCGTAGGCGGCCACTCCGCTGCCGTCCTTCTCGGCCGAGAAAAGGCGCCCCCCGGAATAGAACGGGAAGCGCGACTCGATGGAGGCTATCGTAGCGCCGTCGGGTCGCTTTAGGACCCGGTCGCCTCCGGCGGCCTCGAGGCTGACGTAGGAAGCGTCGGAAACGGGGGCGCCGCCGGCCGCTTCCGCGATGAACGATAGCCGGCCGTCGGGGTAAAAATAGCCGAACCGGTCGCCGGCCGAGAACGCGATCGGCTCCGCCGCCGGCGCCGAAGCGGCCGCGGCTTGGAGGACGTCTATATCCGTCTTCCAACGCGGAACGGCCGAAAGCTCTGGCGATAGGGGCTCCGCGAAGACGAAGAAGTACAAGAGTATAACGACGACACTCACGAGAACGGCCAGTACTGCTCGCCGTCCCTTCCCATCGCTCATGCTACCCCCTGCGACTAATACTATCGGTTAATTTATCGCCTGTCCCAGGAACAGCCGTCTCTGGCATTATACGCTAGGATGGTATATAGTATCGTCCCGTTCCGTCAATACGAAGCGATCCTCTTGGACGGGAGAAAGCCGGGACCATGGAACGCACCGAACTCTTCGAGCTAGCTAGGAAGGCGGCGGAGAAGTCGTACTCCCCGTATTCCAAATTCAGGGTAGGGGCAGCCTTGCTCTGCGACGACGGCACGGTGGTAAGCGCCGCGAACGTCGAGAACCGGTCCTACGGGCTCACGATCTGCGCCGAGCGCTCGGCGCTCGTATCAGCGATAGCCCAGGGCAAGAAGGGTTTCTCCGCCCTCGCCATCTCCTGCCCGGACGCCGACTACCCGGTGAGCCCGTGCGGCGCCTGCAGGCAGTTCATAAGCGAGTTCGTAGGAGCCGATTTCCCCATCAGGTTCGGGGGCGGGGACGGGCGAGTCGTCGATACGACCATGGGGGAGCTCTTGCCCCACGACGCCCTGCACGAGTTATCGTCGCGATAGTAATCGCGTCGCGATAGCGATCAGCGCTTCTTGGATTCTTCCTCGCGCTTCTTCTGGTCGCTCTCGAGCTTGCCCGACCATATCTCGATCTTCTTCTTCAGTTCCTCGGCCTCGTTGCGCTCGCCGAACACCACGTGGATGCGACGCAAGGCGTTCAGGTACAGTATGGCCTGCTTGAAGTCGTCCATTTTCATGGACGAGACCTCGTATTTCTCTCGATAGCGATCCGCGGTCGTCTGGAGTAGTTTCTTGACGAACGCCAGGTACGAGAAGGCTATCATCCTATTAGGCGAGGCCAGGTCCATATCCTGGTACGCGCGCTTGAGATCGAGGCAATTCTTGGCGACGGCCGCCAGCTTTCCCCATAGCTCTACGAACGACCATTTCCATTTCGAGTTGGCTCCGTACCCTTCCTCTATCTCGCGTATGGCGAAGCCGATCTTGCGAAGGAGGGCGTATCGGTCCTCGTAGGTGACTTCTGAGATTTCCTCGAGGTTCTTCTCGTACTCGGAGAAGGGAGCGTCGACGTACCCGGTCACGATATCCTCGAGGTACTTCATGCTACGGCCGATGCTCTTCCTCGCCTCCGCGAGGGAATCCTCGTTCTTGATCCCTAGGAGGGAGACGGAGAGGTTATTGACGAGGACCTGATACGAAGTCAGCGCCAAGGTCTGCTCGGCGAGCTTAATGCGTACGTAGCCCAGCCCCTGCCCCCCGGGCTGCTTGAGCAGGTTTAGGAACGACTGCTCCTTCGACAGGATGGAGTCGCTGACGGTCTTGTATTCCTTGACCTTGGCCGCGTACCTATTTCGCTGTTCCTGCGTTATCTTCGACATCGTTCACCTCGCGGATTTCCGAGCTTGGCCACCAGTTCGGCCGCATGGTCGAGCGAGGCCCGGGACGAGGGGTCGCCCGATAGCATGCGCGCGATCTCCCTCACGCGATCGTCCCCCTCGAGGCGCGCGACCCTCGTCACGGTCCGTTCGCCCTCCACTCGCTTCTCTACCATAAGGTGATTATCGGCGCGAGAGGCGATTGAGGCGAGATGCGTAATGCATAGGACCTGCTTAGTCGCGGCGAGCGACGCCAGGTGGGAGCCTACCCCGAGGGCGACCTCTCCGCCTATCCCGGTATCGACCTCGTCGAATACCATGGTCGGCGCTCCCCCGTCCTCGGCTAGCGCGGTCTTCAAGGCTAGCATGAAGCGGGACAGCTCGCCGCCGGAGGCTACGTCCGCGAGCGGCCGGAGCGGCTCCCCCTTGTTCGCGGAAACGTAGAACTCCAGGTCGTCGGCGCCCGTCGGGCCGACTACTATCTTTCCCGCGGACGGCGGGAATCTCTCGATACGTACGGTGAATCGCGCGTTCGGCATGCCTAGCGTCGCGATCACCGACAGGACGGCTGATTCGAGGCGCTTCCCGGCCGCGGACCGAGCCTCGGTCAGCGATTCGGCCTTTCCGAAGACTTCCGACTCGAGGGCCGCGACCTGCCTCTCGAGGCCGGCCCTATCCTCTTCCCAGTTCTCGAGGCCCGCGAGCCTCTCGGCCGCCTCCGTTCGGTACGCCACGACGGCGGCGAGATCGAGCCCGTACTTCCGCTTGAGGCGCTGCAGGACCGCGAAGCGGGCCTCGATCTCCTCGAGGCGCGCGGGATCGAAGTGCGTCTGGTCCGCGTAGCTCGATAGCGATTCGCCGAGGTCTTCCAGCTCGTAGTATGAATCGTCGAGCCGCTTGGAGCGGTCTAGGAGGCGCTGGTCGATAGACCCCGCCGATTCTAGCAGGGGCCTGGCGCGCCTAAGCTTCGCGATAGCGCCGTCGGCGTCCGATAATAGCTCCCTAGCCTGGGAAACCGCCGCGAAGAGCTTCTCGTGCTGCGAGAGCCTGCGCTCCTCGTCTCCCAGCTCGTTTTCCTCGTCGGCTCGAGGGGCGGCCGCGTCGATCTCCTCTACGGCGAACCTCAGCAGCTCTATCTCCCTGGCTCGTTCCGCTTCGGAGCTCGCGAGGGTCTCGAGCGCCTTCCTCTTCGCCCCTAGCTCCGCGTAGGCCGCCGCGTACGACGAAACCTCGGCCTCGATCCCGGCGAACCTATCGACGAGCGCGCGATGCTTGTCCTTCTTTAATAGCGCGTGGCCCTCGCGCTGTCCGTGGACCTCGACGAGGGTAGCGGAGAAATCCTGCAGGTCCTGGCGTACCACCGGCACGTCCTGCACGTACGCAGAGCCTCGACCGGTCCGCTTTAGCCCGCGTCGGATTATGACGGCCCCGTCCTCGGGCTCGATGCCGCGCTCCCCGAGCCATGCAAGGGCCTCGGCGTTGCCCTCTACCGATACTACGCCGGTTACAAGCGTCTCCTCGGCTCCGGATCTGATAATCCCCGTATCAGCCTTAGCCCCTAGGATGAATCCCAGCGCCCCTATCATTATGGATTTTCCGGCGCCCGTCTCACCGGTCAGGAGGTTTAACCCGAGCTCGAAACGGATCGACAGCCTGTCGATGATAGCGAAATCCCTAATAGACATTTCCTCAAGCATCGGGGCCTCCGGACCAATTGAGCTTCGTCCTAAGGACCTGGAAGAAGGCGGCTCGCTCATGCCTGTAAAGCCTCGCCTTGAACGCGGAGCGCCTGAACGATATCCTGTCGCCTTCCGCGAGGTCGAAGAAATCCTGCCCGTCAACGGTCAGGATCGTACGCTCCCGCTGTCCCGGCTCGACGAATAGCTCGAGGCACTCTCCGCCGGGGATGACGAGGGGCCTGTTCGACAGGGTAAACGGGCAGATAGGCGTGAACACCATGGCGTCCATGTCCGGATCGAGGACCGGCCCCCCGGCGGCCAGGGAATACGCGGTCGAGCCGGTAGGAGTAGAGACGATAAGCCCGTCGGAGCGGTACCTGCCTAGCGGTGCGCCGTTTACCGATATGCTCAAAGCGACTATCTTCGCCGGGCCGGATCCGGACACGACTCCGTCGTTCAATGCGCTGAAACCGGCTATCGGGCGGCCGTCCCGCTCCACCGACACGTCGAGCATGAAGCGTTCCGAGACGGCGAGGCTCCCCGAGACCGCCTCGTCGAATCGTTCTTTCCACTCGTCCCGCTTTACCCAGGCTATGAATCCTAGCGTACCGAGGTTAATTGGAAGGATAGGCACTCCGAACGGCGCCGCGACCCTGGCCGCGTACAGTACCGTACCGTCGCCGCCTAGGCTAACTAGGATATCGGCGCCGCCTATCGAGGGCGGCTCGGCGCGTTCCTGGCAGAACGGCACGAACATCGTGGACCAGCCGCCCTCCCGCAGTCGGGCGTCCATCTCCCGCGACATCCTTTCGGCGTCGTCCTTGAGCGAATTGACTAGGATTGCCACGAGGCCGCGGGTAGCGTTCAATGCGTCCCCTCCGATTACGGTAAGGTAGCGAGTACCTTGGCTATCTTCTGGGCCGCAATCTTGCCGATACGCTGACTCATCGGAAAAGCGACCGAGCGGTTGACGAGCGAGGCCGCCGAGGGGCACACGCCTTCGGGGGTGATTCCCGCGGCGGCGCAGGTATCCTCGAAGGCCATAACCGTATCGACGTCCTTCTTCTTAGCATAGGCTCGTACGTCCTTGACCCCCGATTCCAGTACCACGACGCATCCGAAATTCGAAGGCTCGCATTCGCAAGCCGGGGCCAAGGGCCTCCGATGCGCCCTGGCGAGGGATTGGGCGTATAGCTCGGAGAGCTCGCGCCTCTTCTCGATGAACTTCTCAATATCCTTTAGCTGGGATAGGGCGAGGGCCGCGTTCATGTCGCTCATCCGCTCTTCCTGCAGCAGCCCGTCCAGGGCGTTACGAAGCGGCTGCGCTTCCCTACGCCCGGGCGCGTATAACAAGGCGCCGCCGCCTGCGGTAATGGAGGAAGCCGGTTCTAGGCCGAGGATCGTAAAAGTGCCGAGGAAACCGGCCCTCGACTCTCCGGCGCGCGCTCCGATGGAATAGGTCGCGTCCTCGATTATCGGGACTCCAAGATCTATGAGAGAGGCGGGGTCGGGCATTACTCCCCACGGCTCGGCTAGATAGAAGGCCTTGGATCCCTCCGAGGATACGCGATCGAGGGCCTCGGTCGTGACGGCCGCGGTAGCGGGGTCGATATCGAGCCATACCGGTCGCAAGCCGCGCGCCGCTATGACCTTGTGCACCCATGCGTGCGATAGGGCCGATAAGGCGATCGCGTCGCCAGCGACTAGGCCGAGGCATGATACGGCGACGTCGAGAGCTACCATAGGGCTTCGGAGCGCGAGACCGTAATCGAAGCCGAACCTATCTTTCGCGGCCTTCATGAACCTATCGCCGAAATCACCAGGGGACAGGCGATCTGTGACGAGGCAATTCAAAACAGAATCCATATCCTTGCGGCGGATATACGAACTTCTTACGAGTATTTCCATTAATCGAAAGCCTATTTCCTAATCTCTTCGATTTTTTGAAGTTCCTTGGCGTTGAACAGCTTACGAATATCGAGAATTATCAAATATCCGTTCTTCTGGTTAGCGACGCCTTGGATATACTCCGCGCCTATCCCAGAAATCATCTGGGGAGGGGGCTGTATTTCTTTATAATCTATAGAAATAACGCGTTCTACCTTATCTATGATCACGCCGAGCTTCATACCGCCTAAATCAATAATAATAAACCCCGATAACAGGCTATCGTCATCGCCTAACTGCGCCTTCCTGAGGTGGAAACGCTTGTGAAGGTTGATTATCGGGATAATCTCGCCGCGAAGATTGTATAAGCCCTCAACGAACGACGGCGCATTCGGAATCGCTCGTATCTCCTGGAGAGTCACGATCTCCTTAACGTCCATGATATCTATTCCGTACAGCTCTTCGCTGAGCTGAAACGTTACGAGCTGAAGTAGAGCTTCCCTCTCGACCATGCGGCCCTCCGCCTACGCGATTATTGGATTCTGGCGTTTTTCAGTCTAGCATCTTTCACCCTCGCGGGCAAGTGATGGATATACGCGGACTTCTTAGCGCGATTATCCCGGAGCTCTTCGACTAAAACGCGCGATCCTCTTTATCGAGCCGCGCGAAGCGGCGATTTTTTCCCCGGATTGCATTGACGGCCCCGGGGGCGAAGAGGTATCCGCGAAAGAATAAAAAAAAGCCCGGCGACGACCTACTCTCCCACCACGAAGGCAGTACCATCGGCGTTAGAGAGCTTAACTTCCGTGTTCGGAATGGGAACGGGTGTGGCCTCTCCACGATAATCACCGGGCAA
>Ga0180007_10007604_pt1 | contig 10194 bp, 8 predicted proteins | sample MM_PC_MetaG_FD_121122 | JGI IMG/M metagenome (GOLD analysis project Ga0180007, IMG submission 121122) | Groundwater microbial communities from the Aspo Hard Rock Laboratory (HRL) deep subsurface site, Sweden - MM_PC_MetaG | ecosystem: Environmental > Aquatic > Deep subsurface > Groundwater...
ACCCCAGCGTGGCGACCAACAGGCCGACGAGGGTCAGCACGATGAGCGTCTTCCTGAACTTGGGTCTCAACAATCCCAGGACCAGGAACGAGATCGACGCAGCGAGCCATGGTCCTCGCGTATAGGCGAGAAGCAAAGCGACGAGACTGCAAACAAAAGAGAGGGCGAGGAGAGCCTTGGCAAACAAGCTCGTCTTGCGGGTCAGAAATATGAAATAGACGGGTATGAACATGGCGATCAACTGGCCGAACAGGGGCGGATGCATTACCGGTCCGCGCGCACGACCCGGGTGCCACAACTGGCCGACTGTCGGGTCGAGAATGGCCTTGGGCCAGACCAGCTGACTCCAGCCGAAATGTTCACCGATCGCGGTGATGTAATAATAGACGGAAAGCCCCAGACAGAAAATGAATATTGTGCGTAACTGACTGTCCGCCTTGATGATGTGCCTGCCGTACAGGTATGCGAACAAGGGTACCAGACTGCTCATGAGCCAGGCGGGGAAAGCGTCCGGCCGCGAGAATATCATGCTCACGAAGATGTAGACGGTGTGGACGATGATCAGGATGTCGACGGTAAAGGGTCCCTGGAGCTTCTTCTTGTAGATCACGAGCTGCAAGAGAAACATGATGATGATCCAGATCAACAGCAGGCGATCGATGGACAGGTCGGGCAATCCCGGCATGGCGAGTCGGACCGAGTATTGAAAACCGGACATGGACAGGAACCAGAGGACCATGGCTATCGAAAGATCCCTGGTGGAAATCTTGAACAGCAGAAATACGCCGATGACTCCGCCCAGGACGACCACGAAATAAAGCAAGCCTAACCATGTGAGAACGAAATAACTGGCAAGGGCCGAAAACGAAACCAGCAGAGACAAGACGATGGAATCGCCCCATACACTGTGTCTGGCTCTGGCTTCGAATTCACTCATGTCCTGGCCACTCCGTGGATCACGATCCCGAATCGGCGGGATCGGTGGATATTGACCCGAGAACAGGGACATTGAGGGCCTGGACGGCCTGGGAGCGGTCGTAGATGCGGTGATCTTGGTTGTCGACGAACCAACCGGTGATGAGCCCCAAGACCATGGCCAGCAGGGCCGCCGTAGCCAGATAGATCGATTTCTTGCTGCCCACCAGAGACATCGTGATGAACGGCTCGTCCAGCCGGAAGATATTGCTGACGCGTATATCGGCCCCGGCTTTCAACTTCACCTCGCCGCGCTTCATCTCCAGGGTTTCCAGAAGGTCCAGCTGGGACTTGATCTGCACGTCGATAGCCTCGATACGGCGTTGCACGTCCGGATAGTCCTCCAGTTGTGCTTCCTGTGCCAGTATGCTCTCCCGGAAGGAATTCTCCCGCTGGGTCAGCTCGTTAATCTCGATCAGGAGGCCGCGCAGGTAATAGTCGCGTTCGCGGCTGATCTCTTTCCAGACTTCCCCCAGCTGTTTCTCCTTGTTGGTGATCCTGCCCGACCCTTCCTGCAACCGGCTGCGAAGATCGGCGAGTTCGGTGAGGAGCTCATCGGCGCGTTTTTTCAGGGTTTGTGAATACGCTCCCGTGCTCGAAGTCGGCAAATAGCTGGGATCGTTCAGGATGGCGTCCTCGATATCCTCCATCCTCGCTTCGAGGGCCTTCCGCTCGGATCGGATGGAGAGCATGCTCGTTTCCAGCTGCCGGATCTGGTGCATGATCGCCGACGTGTTGCCGGCCAGCGCTGCCACTCCCGCTTTGTTCACGATATCCACGCGATGCTGGAACAGGGTGTCGATCTCGACGTGCAGGTTCTCGATTTGATCCGTGTAGTACTCCACGGCCGGCAGATTCTGCTGCGACTTGATGCTGAAACTCATGTAGGCATCGATGATATGCTCGACCACGGCCAGGGCGTATCCACTGTGGATGTGCGAGTAGGTGATGGCGAGGATGTTGGATTCCCCGACCTGTGTGCAATCGACTTCACCCGCCAGCGTCATCAGGACGTCATCGACCGAATTGAAGACGGGGAAGGTCGGATCCGCACCGGACATCACCGACACGCTGTCGAAGAGCGCACCTGCGGCCATTCTCGCAACCGGCAAGCTCATGACGACCTGCGCGGCCGAACTCAACTCCATGTCCCAGTTGATGGTCCCTTGCAAGAAATCCGGCGTCTCCGGCTGTCGGCCGATGATCATGAGCCTGGCCTTGGCGGTTGTTTTGTCGGTGGCTCTCAAGGTCACGAAGGCGGAGACCAGGATGATCGGCAATGCCACGCCCAGTATGATCCAACGCCGCCTGATGAGCAGGGACAACAGGAACTTGAGCTCCAGATCGCTGCCCGACGAAGGAGCCGTTGTACCTTGCTCTGGACTACCTGCCTGCATTTCGATCCAGTCCTTCCCCTACCTGACGAGCCGATCGATCTTGTCGATGTTCGTGATGGCATAGATATCCCAGAAGAGATCGCCCACAGACAGCACGCCGGCCAGCATGGTCCTCCTGAAGAACGAGAAGTCTCCCATGGCGGACTGCGGCACGTAGATGACGTCGTAGGGTTGCAGATCGTAGATTTCCGGCGCCATGAAGGCCCGTTTCTCGAGATGTGAGAGGTCCAGGTGACGGTACTGATACCCCTCCGGCGTGATACGCACGTGCAGCACTTCGCTCATCGAGGCGTCTTCTGTGAAGCCGCCGGCTTCGGCCACCGCCTGCAACACGCTTGCGTTCTCGCGCTGCAGGATCACGGAACCGGGTTTGAAAACCTCTCCCAGCACGTACACGCTGAGTTCGCCGAATTCCCTGATCACGATGGAGAGTTCAGGGTCGAGATACTCTTCGGCGTATCTGCTGGTGATCGCGCTGTCCAGCTGGCTGATGGTCAGACCGACAGCCATCGTCCTATCGATATGAGGCAGGGCGACTCGCCCGTCCGGCAATACTATCATTCTGATCTGATCCATATCCGGATAATATTCGAAAAGGACATCGAAGACATCGCCCTTGTGCATTCGGTACTCGGCGGTGCTCGCCTGGTCCCATGCCAGCTGTTCCTCCGGCGTGAACGGCTGCATCTCAGTGTTCACAGAACGGAAACTGCTGGAGGCACAGCCACCGGCCGTCAGGCAGATACCGGCAGACACCAGGAAAAGGGCCGGGAGAGCCAGCCGCCAGACTTGCCGTACGGCATTTTCGGGTTGAGTGGCTGAGCCGAGCAAGATCACGAGCCTCCTTGCCGAACACGGACGAGCGAGCGGGCGTCTGGATCCAACGGGCCACCGGCTGCTATAATGTCCCCCGATTTGTCGGGCGGCAACCATCAAGATCTCTTTCGCCGGGCTTCCCGTACCGACGACTTGGGTACTCACACGCCGACGATTCTCCGGTAGAGAAAATCGGGTATGTCGAAGGTCCGCTTGTTCAGAACGGTACCGATCACGTTGACGCCCTGGTTACGCATGTCCTCGATGTTGCGCAGGATGATCTCGTGCTTGAGCCGCCGGGTTTCAACGACGATCACCAGACCGGCTGTCGGCTTGGCGATATGCCCTACATCGATGGACTGCGTGATCGGGGGCGCATCGATGATCGTGAAGGCGAAGTCCTTGTTCAACTGTTCCAGAAGATCCAGGTAACGGTTGCTGAGCAGGATATCCGTTTGCTTCATTGGCCGGTTACCGTGAGGAATAACGGCCATTTGACCGGTTCCTTTCAGCTTGTCGGCGAGCTGCGGATCCAGCAGAAGGTTCCTGAAATCCACAGGGCTGTCGATGGGTTTCCTGAGCGGCGAGATGAAGTTGGCGTCGATCCAGGCCACGCGCACGTCGAGGATAATCGAGAGATGTCGGGCTACGTTGAAGGAAACATAGCTGTTTCCTTCGCCCTTGATGGAACTCGCGAAGGTGACCACAATCCCCGATGCGCCACCGAGCATCGCTATCATGGAGTTGGCGAGACGTTCGAACTCCGCCATCTGCGCCCCTGGCGGCTTGGGAAACAGATCCCCGCTGTCGAGGGTCTTTAGCTTGAACTCAAGATCGAGTCCCTGCCCCGACTTCTTGCGCATGGCTGACATAATCTTGCTCAATTTAGGTACGTCCTCACTCCATCGAACCCGACTGGGCTATGCGGGGCGCCAAGCACGACGGCCGAAGCACGCCCCCTGCGTCGCCGGAAGGGGATGTCAAGCCCCGGGAACAAAATACATCTCTTGCCACATCTATGCCATCGTCACGGCTATGACATGCTTTAGCAAGAACTCGTACCTGACTCCCGGAGTTGGAGTGAAGGAAGAAAAGCTGTTCAAGAGAGTAATCAGTATAACAACATACAGTTAGGGTGTCAAGGCAGAGCTACGGAGCGCCAGGAACTCCCACCTGCATCACCGGCGATACTCATCGAGTCTCGCCAGGATCTCGTCCACGCTGAGGCCGCGGTTCCATTTCAACATCCTCTCGGCAACCATGAGCAGGAGATTGGCGCGGTTGCGACTGCGGAAGAGATCCTTGCGGCGGCGGTCAACGAGTTTACGGCCCACGAATCGCTGCAATCGCTCGAACTCCTCGTCGCTCTGCATCAGTTCCGAGTACGAGAGAACCAGGTATTCACACGAAGTCGAACGCAAGTATCTGAGAATATTCATGTTATGTTCGTGCCAGCGAATCATGTACTTCCATGCGGAAAAGGGCATCTTGTAGCTGCCGAGCAGGCTGTGTCCGGCGAAACGCTTCCAGAGCTGGCTGGGATGACGGTAGACCACGATCACCTTGTGCTCGGGCAGGGACTTGCTCCACAGCGGATAGACCAGACAGGTACGCGGATCCTTGAAGCCCCAATCCCCGTACCGGGCGGCGTTGTCCTTCACGATCCGGTTCATCCGCGCCTGCTGATCCGCCGAGATCTCCAGTCGTGTCGGGGCTGCGAGATCGATCACCTGGTAATCCCGCACGCCCAGGATCTCCATGTTCAGGTGGAGAATGGTCTGCCGCTCGTACTTGTTACCCTTGTCATACGAGATCGACTCGTCCAGATCGTCGACCATGTTTATGCCCGAATGGTGGAGGATCTGCGATATCAGTGTCGTACCAGACTTGTGCATTCCCAGCACAACGTAGATCAAGACAAGTACTCCTCAGGTTTGATGAACCCCGTGGCGCGGGCGGCCGGACCGCCGCGCTAGCCCTTCCGTTTCCCCTTGCGGGTGTAGTAGTCCGGGATCGAGAAGGAATCGTTCCTACGCACCACCGACTCCCAAAACAGCCGCGGGATGAGTCCGAAGAGCACCCTCAGACCTGCTGCGAAGAGAAGATCGTACAGACGTCTCGGCTCCTGGAAGAAACGATAGAGCCAGGTTAGGCTGAGCTTCTTTACGAGCCGCGGGATCGGCTTTGTCTTGCCGGCCAGGATATCGATGGTGCCACCGACGGGAGCCAGTACGGAGGCCTTCAGCTCATGCCGATAGCGATGCACGAACTCCTCCTTCTTGGGCGATGACATGCCGATCAGGAGGATGTTGGGATTGCGCTCGTTGATCAACCTCACCACGGCCTGTTCTTCTTCGGGACGGTAGAACCCGTGCATGCCTGGCAGGACCTTCGCCCCGGGGAAGCGGGCTCGAATGTGGTCGGAGGCGATCCGGTTCGAAACTTCGTCGGTACCGAACAGCATGACCGAGAATCCGCGGGCGTCTGCCAGCTCGAGCAGCGACTCGGTTATCTCGGGCAAGGAATCGTCCGACCGCAGGGGCACGCCGAACATGCGCCACAACAGATAGAAGCCCCGGCCCTCCGGAGCCATGATCTCGAACCTGTTGGCGATTTTCGGGAGCTGCGGCATGTGAACGAATCTCTCAAAAACGGTCAGGCTGTAGCCGTAGCAGACGGCCTGCCCGCCCTCCTCTATGCAGGCCTCGAAGAAGCGCATCAGGTCGGGCGTGTCGAACGCCGTGACCTTCACGTCGAAGAGGTCGTAGTTCTGTATGTTGAACCGATCGAGATCCGGATGCATGTCTTTCCGTTTCGCCGCTCCGTCCGTACGGGGCCCCGGAGGCGTCAACCGTTCCGGGCGAGGTCCCTGTACATCTCTAGCAACTTCTCTTCCTGTGTTCCCCAGTTGTAGCGCGTACGCGACAGCTCCCTGGCCTTGTCCTTCATGACCGGCAGGTCATCAGGGTTATCGGTCAGCGCATGCAAGCCCTTGACGATGGATTCCACGTCGTCGGCGTCCACGGCGACGGCGGCGCCCGGTTCGACGAACTCCTCGACGAAGGCATCGAGATCTGAGCTCAGGATGGGCAGACCCGCGGCGAGGTACTCGTACATCTTGTTGGTGCTGCAGTAACGGACGTTGAGTTCGTCGAAGGGGTTGGTCAGCAGGTTCACCGCCACGTCGTATCGGGAGATGGTGGGGATGACCTCGCTGGGATTGACCAGAGGCACGAAACGGACCCTGTCCTGGAGCCCCAGTTCGTCGACCTTGCGCTTGAGGACCTCCTCGCTGTCCTGGTAGCCGAAGGCCAGCAGATACAGGTCGACGCCCGGTACCCGGCGCAAGGCTTCGAGCAGGAGATCGAGACGATTCCCGTTCAGGTTGTAGCCTCCGCTGAAGATCATCCGCAGCGGCCCCTCTTCGCGGGCGGCGGTCGGCGCCGGCTGCTCCCCCTCGAGCCGGGGATAGTTGGAGACGATGGTGAACCGTTCCAGCGGGATACCGAACCGCTCGCCAACCGCCCGCGCCCGCCCCTGGGAGGCGTTGATCAATCCCTCGGCCTCGTGGATGAACCGCGCTTCGAGCCAGGCCGCCAGCCGCGAGGCTTCCCATTGCACCTCGTGTGCGTCGTAGACGAACCGCCCCCCGTGCAGCCTGCTCGACAGGTACATGCCGACCAGGAACATGGTATTGTGGGCGTGATAGAAATCCGCGCGCGTGAAGAGCAGGATGAGATTGATGATGGCCACGTTCACCAGCCCGGCCAGGTTGCGGAGGAACCTGTACCTGCGGGAAAACACCGGCAAGGTGTACAGGCGGAAGGGGAAGGTCTGACCCGCCGGCGCCTGCCACGCGCCGCGGAAACCACGGACTGTCACGTCGTACCCGCAACCGGCCAGGGACACGGCTTCCTTCTGCACGCGGTAATCGTGGTAGATGTCCGACGATTCGGCCATGACGACGCGCAATGGCATGGTACAGTCCTCCGGGCGATGAGATCCTGCGGCGCCGGTCGGCGTCAGGTGTCCAGCCGTTTCAGCCAGATCTTCTGGTTCACGAAATCGATGTGGCTCAGGATGATCTTGGCGACCTTCCAGGAGACCTGATCCACGTCGTAGTCGTCCGGGATGCGGCAGGGGCCGAAACGCTCGAACTGGGAGAGCGTCAGCTCGATCGCCTGCAGGACCCGCTCCTTGCGGATGCCGCTCATGACCAGGACGCCCTCGTCCATGCCCTCCGGCCGCTCGTGGGCCTGGCGGATGGTGATGGCCGGGAAGCCGAGGATGGAAGACTCCTCGGTGATGGTGCCGCTGTCCGAGAGGGTGCAGCGGGAGTCCTTCTGCAGGGCCACGTAGTCGATGAAGCCCAGGGGAGGCATGACGCGGATCCGGGGATCGAGGTTCAGGCCCCGCGCTTCCAGCCGCTTGCTCGTCCGCGGGTGGGCGGAGAAGACCAGGGGCTGGTCGTACCTCTCCGCGACGCCGTTCAGGGCGTCGACTAGGCTGTCGAGGTGGACCTCGTCGTCCACGTTCTCCTCCCGGTGCATGCTGACGGTGAAGTATGCGCCCCGGGCGAGGCCGAGGCGGTCATGCACGTCCGAAGCCGAGATCGCCGCGGCGTGGTGATCCAGCACCTCCTTCATGGGCGAGCCGGTCTTGATGATCCGGTCCTGCGGCAGGCCCTCGGCGATGAGGTAGCGCCGGGCGTGCTCCGAGTAGGTGAGGTTGAAGTCGCTCACGTGGTCCACGATGCGACGATTGATCTCCTCGGGCACGCGCATGTCGAAGCAGCGGTTGCCCGCCTCCATGTGGAAGACCGGGATCTTCAGGCGCTTGGCCGCGATGACGGACAGGGCGCTGTTGGTGTCGCCCAGGACGAGCATCGCGTCCGGCCGCTCCGCCTTGAATACGGCATCCGACCTGGCGATGACGTTGCCGATTGTCTCGGCGGCGGTCTCGGCCGCGGCATCCAGGAAGATCGCCGGCCTGGTGATGCCCAGCTCGTCGAAGAAGATCTCGTTCAGCTCGTAGTCGTAGTTCTGGCCGGTGTGGACGATGACATGCTCGGTCACCTCGTCCAGCACGGACATCACGCGAGAGAGCCGGATGATCTCGGGGCGCGTGCCGACCACCGTCAGAACCTTGATTTTCTCCACGTCAGACCTTCTCCCAGTAAGTGTCCGGAGCCTCGGGCCGGAAGATCTCGTTCGCCCAGAAGATGGTGATCATGTCGTGCCCGCCGCAGTTCTCGATGGAATGCGTGTAGCCGGGCGGGATGTCCACGATCTCGATCTTCTCATCCGAGACCTCGTACGCGACGATCTCCTCCTCCCCCAGCTTGCGCAACCGGATGACGCCCCGGCCCCGGATCACGCAGAACTTCTCCACCTTGGTGTCGTGGTAGTGGTCGCCGCGCGTGATGCCCGGCCTGGTCTGGGAGACGAAGATCTGGCCGAAACCGGGGGAACGCACCAGCTCGAAGAGCCAGCCGCGGTCGTCGGTCCTCATCTCGGCCGGGACGGAGAAATCGCCGGCATCGAGGAAGGACAGGTAGGTCGAGTACATGTAGCGCGTCAGATCGTCCGAGAAATCGGGCACGATGGCCCGGGCGCGCGCGTCGCGGAACGAGACGATGAGGTCGTGCAGGTCCCCCAGGGTGATCTCGAAGGTCTCGTCCAGCTCGTGGTATTGCCGCGAGGTATCGAACGCCTCGCTGTCCATCAGGGAAATGAAAGTGCGGACCACGGTGTCGACGTAGCAGAAGTGGATCACGTTCGATCGGTCGCTGAGTTGGACGGGCAGACCGCGGGAAATGTTGTGGCAGAGGGTCGCCACCACGGTGTTGTAGTTGGGCCGCGACCATTTGCCGAAGACGTTGGGCAGCCGGTAGATGAAGACGGGCGAGTCGTTTTCCCGGCCGTGCCGGGCCAGGATATCCTCCGCCGCCTTCTTGCTGACGCCGTAGGGATTGTCGCGCTCGGCCTGGATCGAGGAGGTGAAGACCACGGGTACGCGCCGGCCGTCGGCCTTCAGCAGATCGAGGAGGCGGGACGTCAGATCGACGTTGCCCTCGCGGAATTCGGCGGGATCCTCCGGGCGGTTCACGCCGGCCAGGTGGAAGACCCAATCGACCTCCCGGATCAGATCCTCCAGATCGGCGGGGTCGTCTTCGATGTCCAACCCGTGAACGACCGTGTCCGGCAGGCGGCCGAGGGCCAGGCAGAGATTGCGGCCGATGAACCCGGCCGCGCCCGTGACCAGTACTTTGCGCGTCATCCCCTCAAGCTCCCAGTTCCTGCTTGATGTAGTCGAGGTCCAGCAGCATCGCCTTGAGCTCGTCGTCGCTCAGCTGGGTCGTGTTTTCCGAGGTGTAGTCCTCTTCCCGGGATACCTTCTGCTCGCCCTTCTCGAAATAGAGCTCGTAATTCAGATCCCGGGTGTCCGAGGAGATCTGGTAATACCGGCCCAGATCCCTCGCCCGGATCATCTCCTCGCGATTGAGCAGCGCCTCGTGCTTCTTCTCGCCGTGGCGCGTGCCAATGATCTGGACAGGGACGTCGGATGCGAAGATATCCGTCAGGACGCCGGCGAGTTGACCGAGGGACGCCGCGGGAGACTTCTGCACGAACGTGTCCCCGGAGTTGCCTTTTTCGAGTGCGAAGAGCACAAGATTGGTGGCGTCCTCGAGAGACATCATGAACCTGGTCATCTCGGGATCGGTGACGGTCAGCGGCTGACCGGCCTTGATCTGGCTGACGAACAGGGGGATCACCGACCCCCGCGATGCCATGACATTGCCGTAACGGGTCACGCAGATCGTCGTTTCATCGGGAGCCAGGTTCCGCGACTGGGCGATCGCCACCTTCTCCATGAGAGCCTTGGAGATGCCCATGGCGTTGATGGGATTGACAGCCTTGTCGGTACTCAGGACGATGGCGCTGCGGACCTTGTTATCGATGGCCGCCTTGAGGGTATTGTCGGTCCCCAGTACGTTGGTGCGAAC
>Ga0180007_10007606_pt1 | contig 10192 bp, 11 predicted proteins | sample MM_PC_MetaG_FD_121122 | JGI IMG/M metagenome (GOLD analysis project Ga0180007, IMG submission 121122) | Groundwater microbial communities from the Aspo Hard Rock Laboratory (HRL) deep subsurface site, Sweden - MM_PC_MetaG | ecosystem: Environmental > Aquatic > Deep subsurface > Groundwater...
AAAAAAGCCCCTAACTCATATTGAGCTAAGGGCTTGAATTTACTGGCGCACCCGGCACGATTCGAACGTGCGACCTACGGATTCGTAGTCCGGCACTCTATCCAGCTGAGCTACGGGTGCTTTGTTTGAAGAAGTGATTTTTATACCTTATCTGGACCAATTCATCAATACAATTTTTTGACTGTCTCGCAAAACCCCCGCGACAGCCGTACAGTGCATGATAACTTCATGATTTGTCGTCACGAAAATTCGGCGATGAGACTTTACGAAACCATCAATTTTTCAGGAAAAGGAGAAGACTTTCCCTGGGCGCATGGCTGCCCTCTGGGCCCGGCCTACCACACGGAACGCAGTCCCTGTTTTTTCCTGACCTGATCGATACGTCTTTCCAGATCAACCCGCCAGTCGGCATGAATTCGCGCCCCGGACGGACCGATCAGTTCCGGCAGTCCATAGACCAGGCGGTCGGCGGCGCGGCTTGCCTCGATGACCGCCTCAATGGAGCGTGCTCCAAATTTGTATTGGGCAATGAGCAGGCGCAACAGCAAACCCGAGGTTTTTCTTGCCGCCTTTTTCCAGTGTGTATCCATCTGGTGGGCGATGATAAAGGCCCTTTTCAACAGGATCCGGCGCAACTCCTCCAGCTCAGCAGGGGATGCCGAATCGCGCAGCAGCTCCTCACCGATTTCTATGCCGTCAATATCGAGCACAACCCGCAGGCGGCTCATGAAGTCGGGAATCTTCAGGGTTTTGGTCATCTGCAGCTCCTGGGGTGTGACTTTGCTCAGCATCTCCTCCATGGCCAGCCAGCTTGTCTTGACCCCTCCGGCAAAGACAAAGATAGAGCGGCCGATATAATAGGGAATGCCATGTACATAGGTCACCCCATCCTGCATGGAAGGAAGAAAGTAGCGCAGATAGCCGAATTCATGTCCACCGTAACGGCAGTCAAACTCATCCCAGAAGGTGATCGGCACCTTGCCCTTGGCAACCGAGGCGCGAACCAGATCAATGGCCGAATTGATCTCATCCGGCTCGGCAAACTGGGTCAGATTGAACTCAAAGAAATCAAAGGGATCCCGGTCGAATTTCCTGCCGATCACCTTGGCCACCTCTTTCACGGCAAAGGATTTGCCGGAGCCCGGGGGCCCGAAAACGCCGATACAGAGGGGACGCTGAAAGCTCTCTTTGCTGACATAGGAGTCCATGACCGACTGCAGGGTGAGCACCGGGCCGATTTCCGCCGGATCGGTGGTGCGCAGATGGCCGACATTGAACATGCGCAGATTCTCAAAACCGCTTTTCCGACTGACCTCTTCCTTCAGATAATGCAGCACCTCCAGAATAATATCCATGTAACCGGGGGGCACCGCACCCGCCCGCATGGCCATATGATGGGAAGAATTACAGCCGGATTGGGAAAAGAAGGAACGCAGGCCGGCCATTTTTCCCTTGTTCCACTCCTGGGCGGAAACAAGTTCCAGACTCTTGTCAAATTCTGCGGAAAAACCGGGAAGTTCGACAAAACAGGGGTCATTGTAATCAAGAAAGGAGCAGGGGGCGCCATTGGGAAAGGTTGAGGTAAAATCAAGATTCGGCAACTCCAGCGACTCATTGAAATAGTAGCCGTGATCATAGAGCAGCTGCCAGTTCAACAGGGTCCTTTTGGAAAAGTCGCAGAAAAAACTGCGGCCCGCGACCACCTCTCCCATGCGGATAAAATCCATGGCCAGCATGGAGGTGACCAGGGTATCATATGCCGGAACCGACCCCTTCTGCCGAGGGGAACTCTTTTCCGGCAGACTCCCTTCCCTGTGGCGGAAAAAAACGTTTTTCGGACTGACATACAGCAGGCCGTGGGGAAACATCTCGATCATGACATGGCAGCGGAAGCGACCGCGCTGGGCATCCCAGATACCAACCTCCGGTGAACGCAAGGCCCGCAGGGACATGGCCACAATCGATTCCCACACCACGGAACTGTCCATCTCCATACGGGTGGTTTCCAGATCGGACAGCCGGCCAAAAAGCACAAAATTCTCGCCGAACTGTTCCGCCCATTCCAGCCAGTGGGCCACGCTGATGCCCATGGCAATGACCCAGGCAGCAGGATTCAGCCCCTTCAGCTCCGCGGCGATCTGGGGAGGCCGCCCCCCGTCATCAACAATCATAATGCCATCATGGCCGCTCAATTTTTCGCGATTCTCGTCGGTTATGGTCAGTGCCTTCTCATCGGAACCACGCCCGGCAAAGGGCAGGATCTGATGCACCATGAACCAGCCGTGGTCCTTATCGATTTCCGGTCGCTGTCTTTTTCTGAAAACCTGGAAAATATCCTTCTGATCGCCATAGGTGATGGTGGTGATCTGCGGGCTCAGATTGCCGCTGGTCAGATAGGAGGCCAGCCAGGTCAGGCACTGTTCCAGCCGCCCGTTTTCCACGGCAACCTTGCCGGCCAGCAGTTCGACAAAATCGCCTGGATTATACCCGTATGCCGGCAGGCTGCCCTCTTCAATCAGGCTCACCTCCTTGATCGGCAGATTACGGATCTTAACGTTTGAACCAAGAAAAAGTATTTTTTGATTTTTTTCATCTGTTTCCATTTTAAGCGCTCCCTTTAGTGCATCGAGTGTGGTCGAACCGGGAAAATATAATTTATGATAATAATTATCAATTATTATCATAATAGTTTTCATTTTATTCGAAGCATGGACTCAAGCGGTCGGTAAATTCGCTCTTTTGTCTCCCCCCCCTTTTCATTGACTTCCTAACGTTGTATTGTTTACCTTCCGGGGAAAAAATAGATTACCCGGCTAAAGTCGGATACAACCACAAAACCATATATTACTCCACCATGGATGAAACAGAAGCGATTGACATGCCGATTGACGGCATTCTTGATTTACACACCTTCAATCCCCGCGATGTGAAGAGTCTGGTGCCGGAGTATATCCGGGTCTGCCGGGAACGCAACATCCTGCAGGTCCGCATCATTCACGGCAAAGGCACAGGGACGCTGCTGCGCACCGTGCACGCTATTCTGGAACGGATGCCGGAGGTTGTCTCCTTCCGCCTGGCCCATGAGGACAGAAGCGGCTGGGGTGCAACTCTGGTCGACCTGGCCGCTCAACATTAATCACATATGCCCTGAAAAATATGTACATTATATGCTCCAACTGCCATAAAGGGCAAGCAGTTAACTTCTTTTCCCCGCGGAAGATAATTTACCTTCCTATGGTTTTTTTTATAATAATTTTTATAGTTACTCCTAACAGATCATGACGGGGAAGCAATACCGCCAATTTTGCGGTCCCCGCTGAGTGAGCAAATGAAAAGGAGACAATGTATGCAAAATTTACGGATAATTTTCATGAAACCGACAACTTTCATGCTGGTCCTGCTCCTTGCCGCAATGGGTGCGATCATGACGGCCTGCAGCACCGGTTCATACGGCCGCCTGGATTTCAAGCTCGCGGTCAATGACATCTTCGAGTCGGGACAGGTACTGGACAATTACAACTACTATTACATCGGCCCGGATGCGGAACCGGTGGCCATCATGGCCATAGACAAAAAGTACCAGCTCACGCCAAGCCTGTGGAAAGAGATCAATCTCACCTCCGAACAGCTCAAGGCCTGGATGAGCCGTATTGACAATCGCTACCGATTCAACAACAGGTACGATGGGGCGTTCATCCTTGACCAGGACGGCAATCAGGTCGGCATGTGGTATTCCCACCTTGACTGGACCACAATCCAGCGTGGTGACGGCAATCAGCTGACAATTTATACCCCTGATACCACCAAAAATATGGATCATGGCGGCAGTGGCGTTATCTTGGGCTCAGGTGGCAATTAATCACGGGAAAAAATGGACAACTGGCTGCTGTCGGCATTACTGGCTATGATCATTTACGGCTTTTGGGGCTTCTTCCCCAAAATTGCCGTAAGCTATATTTCACCCCAGAGCGCTTTGGTCTATGAGGTAGCCGGCGCTATCCTGGTTGGACTGATCACCCTCTTTTTAATTAAATTCAACCTGCAGCACCACCCCAGGGGTATTCTGTTTGCCGTGCTCACCGGTATTGCCGGCATGACCGGCACCCTGTTCTTCTTCGCTGCGGCCCAAAAAGGAAAAATCTCCATCGTTGTGGGTCTGACCGCCCTCTACCCACTTATCACCGTTATGCTGGCCGTTATCTTTCTGCGGGAGCCTATTACCCTCAAACAGGTCATTGGTCTGATTCTGGCCTGCGGCGCCATTCTGCTGCTGTCCACCTGAACGGGACTGCGCCGGGATGAGGCAGATTACGCGTTTTTCCGGAAATAAAAATTTGCACATTTATTGACATCCAGGCAGTATTATTGAATAATCTTAACGAAAAAACCTTGTATATCCGCACCATTGCCAGGTAAATATGACCAGCTTACCGATCAATTCAACTCTATCCATAAATGACTGGAGGAACAAAAGATGAGCAAAACCGAAGAAAACCTGCAGGCAGCATTTGCCGGAGAATCCCAGGCCCGTAACAAATATGACTATTTTGCCAAGGTTGCCAGGAAAGAGGGATATCACTACATTGCCGCCATTTTTGAAGAGACCGCCATAAACGAGATGCAGCACGCCAAGGACCAGTTCAAGCTGCTGCACGGCATTGGCAACACAATCGCCAACCTCAAGGAGGCGGTAAAAGGCGAAAATTACGAAACCACCGACATGTATCCCACCTTTGCCGAGCAGGCTGAGGCAGAGGGGAACATGGAGGCTGCCTTCCTGTTCCGGCAGATTGCCAGGGTTGAGGCACACCATCGGGACCGTTATCAGCAATTGCTGGAAATGGTGGAGAATGGCACGGTTTACAAAAGAGACGAGCCCATCAAATGGAAATGCAGCAAGTGCGGCAACATCCATGAAGGGACCGAACCCCCTGAAAAATGTCCGGTCTGCAAGCATGGCAGGGAGTATTTCGGCCCTGCCAATCTGATTGACTAAGGTCCGGGGAGGATAATACTTTGACAACTCCAGGCGAAAAAATCGTGCTCTTTGCCTTCCGCGGTGATCCCCTCTGTTTTATCCACGTGCTGCTCAACGCCCTCGATCTGCAGGAGCGGGGTCTGGAGGGCAGCATTGTCATTGAAGGGGAAGCGGTGAAACTGATACCCGTCATGAGCCAGGAAGACCATTTCCTGGCCCCGCTCTACCAGCAGGCCAAGGCGAAAGGCCTCATTGTCGCCGTATGCAAGGCCTGCTCTGCCAAGTTGAAGGTCACGGAGGCGGTGGAACAGGAAGGTCTGCCCCTGGTGGGCCACATATCCGGTCATCCGTCAATGGGTAAATTCATTGAGCAAGGGTACCGAATTATTACCTTTTAAAACATTCACTTCCGGAGAAAAAATATGCAGCAAGTCGGCCCCCGCAAGGAAAAACCTGATCCAGAGAGAATGGCCATACTGCGCGCACTGCCAGTTGAGGTCAAACAGCAGATAACCGGTGAAGAGGCCCAGGCCTTCCTCTACAAGGAAGCACTGCCCGACTCTCTGCTGGAAAAGCTGAAGGGCTATATGGTTGAGGATGATTAAGAGCTAGCCAGGCAATACTGCCCCTGGCTCAACTGGTAAGCATGCGGTAAATCTCAGGCACGCGCAGGGGCAGCTTTCTGACATCATTGATAAAGGTATAATTGATCTCCCCGAGCATATGGCCCATGTAATCCTGGGCCTCCCAGTCGATGGTGATGCAAAAGGGATGAATTCCCGCGTTCTTGGCCTCGATCAGGGCATGTCGGGTGTCTTCAATGGCATATTCCCCCTTGTAATCATCATAGTCCTCCGGTTTGCCGTCGGTCAGAATGATCAACAGCCGCACTTTGGCGTCCACCTTGGACAGCACCCCGGTGAAATGCCGGATAGGAGGGCCCATGCGGGTATAATCCACCGGGGCAATGGCGGCAATGCGCCCCCTGATCTCATCCGTGTAGGGCTCAGCAAATTCCTTGATGTGATAAATCTCGCTGCGGGTGCGGCGCATGCCGGAAAAACCATAAATGGCATACCGGTCCCCGAGAGAGTCCAGGGCCTCGCTGAGCAGCACCAGGGATTCCTTCAGGGCGGTCCCCACCCACCCTTCCGTGGAAGAAGACATGTCCACCAGAAAGAGGGCGGCAATATCCCGCTGGTCACGCTGCAGCCGGACATAAAGACGCTCCGAAGGCACCTGCCCGGCCCTGATATCCGCATAGGCCTCGGTCAGGGCATCAAGATCCACATCTTCCCCGTCCCGCTGCCGACCGACAAAAAGATGTTGCGTGCGCAGCATCTCAAACTGCCGCTTCAGCTGTATGATCTGTCCCCGGTATTTTTCCAGGGTGTTGCGGACAAAAGTTCCCTTGACAGCATGCAGCCGCTTGAGGTTCAACCGGCACCAGTTTTTGCGAAACCCCTGCCGGCGGAAATCCCATTCATCATAAAGCAGGCCACCCTGCAACCCCTCTCCTTCCTCCTGCTGCGGGCCTTTTACCGGACTTTTACTTTGCCCTCCCGCTCGCTAGCTGGCGCTGGAGATATAAAAAGAGGGCAGCGAACCAAGATCTTCCTCGATCTCCCGGGCTAACTCCCGCAGCTCTTCCGGCAGTACAAGATGCTCATCATCCAGACAGATAAAGCGCGGTTCCTCAGCCGGCTGTTGATCTGGTTCCGCTTTGTTCATTGTATCGTGACCGGCCGGGGTAATATTGGCGCCGTTTTCCACCACATTGGCAGCAAGTGGCTGTGGCTCATTTTCCGACTCAGCAGCTTTTTCGGCGGTTGCCTGTGGCGGCAGAATGGCGGCAAGGGCCTCGATGAATTTCTGCCTGTTGCTTTCCCGTCTGACCAGGCGGGCACGGTGCGCTTCCCGGGGCCGGAACTCTCCCTGGAAGAGAAGCGGGGGCAACTGCTCGTATGCCGTGTCATCACGGCAGTAGGCATCATAAAAACTTCTGGTGACCATGAAGATATCCCCATTGCCCGCCTGTCCGCTCCAGGCGGCATCCACAATAGTCCTGAGATGGGGATGGACGCCCAGTTCGCTGACCTTGTCGCCGCTTAACTGACCGAGCAACCACTGTCTTATTTTCTCCAGCAGATAACTGACGCCTATCAGCTGATGAATATCCGGACGCTTTTTCAGCAGCAGGGCAAAAAATGGCTTAAGGTCGCGCATCAGGCCGGGATACTCTTGCTGCAAGAAAACGGAAACCCGCAGCGTTTGCAGCAGGTGATAAATGTCCTGTGCCAGTTGCTGATTGGCAAAGGTATTAAAAAACCGGGCCAGGATATCATCACGATCCCCTTCTGTGCCCTGTTGCCCGTCCCCGGGGATATGGATGGAGGCGGACCGGAGCTGATTCTGGCAGTACAGATCCTGACTGATAAACCCCCACTGGTACGTGGCCAGCAGCTTATAAACCTGGAAATTACCGGTATGGTCCCGGTAGAAGCTGACATCCCGGGGCAGAAAAATGGTTGAGGTATCGGTTGCCACCGAGGCCGACGGCTCAAGCTGGAGACTGCGGCCGGATAGGCCACGGATATAGGGAACAAGCCTTCCCTGAGCACCGGCAAAGGCAAGCCCGCTCTCACCCCGCAGCCGGCAGAGAAAATTATTTTCCACATCAGACATATAGAGGCGCGCCGCCCGCAGCCCATCTGCCTCATAGACATGCAAGATCCCTTTCACCCATGCAGCAAGTTCTTTTGGCTCCAGGCAGTGCAACCCGTTATGCAGCTGTCCAAGGAAGGCAAAGCACAGGGCATGGCTGACCGGCCAGATGACGGCGATCTGCTCCAGCACCGCCCTTTCCAGCTGGGCGTCATAGGCAGCCAGCTGTTCGATCAGCTCCTCATGTTCCCACTCGTTCAGCTGATTGTCCGGGATAATCTGCTGCAGGCTTAATGCGGTGGTGACTCTCGCCATGCCATCCCCCTCAGATAACCGAACTGATCATTTCATCAATTGCCCCGACCAGCTCACGGTCGTCCGTCAGGGCCTCGGTGATGGTCCCGTGACAGGCCTCCCGGGGAGCGATTCCCTCCCTGATCAACAGCCCGGCATGCACCAGCAGCCGCGTACTTGCGCCCTCCTGCAGGCCGGAATCCTTCAAGCCCCTGGTCATGGCCGCTATCCGCACCAGGGAATGGGCCAACGGCTCCTTCACTCCGGCCTCATGGCGGATGATTTCCGATTCAAGCTCAGGGGGGGGATAATTGAGTTCCAACGCCACAAACCGCTGCCGGGTGGACTGCTTCATGTCTTTGAGGACTGACTGGTATCCGGGATTATAAGACACGGCCAGCATGAACTCCTTAGGCGCTGTGAGCAACTCGCCTCTTTTCTCAATAGCGAGCTGACGCCTGTCGTCGGCCAGGGGATGGATGACCACCGTGGTATCCTTTCTTGCCTCAACCACCTCATCAAGATAGCAGATGGCGCCATGGCGCACGGCCAGGGTCATCGGTCCGTCAAGCCAGAAGGTTTCTCCCCCCCTGATCAGATAGCGGCCAACCAGGTCGCTGGTTGACAGGTCATCATGACAGGACACGGTGATAAGGGGCCGCTTTATCGTCCAGGCCAGAAACTGCATGAACCTGGTCTTGCCGCTGCCTGTCGGTCCTTTGAGCAGCAAGGGCAGACCATTGCCGTAAGCGGCAAGGGCCACCGCCAGTTCATTTTTCTGAGGCAGATAAAAGGGCTTTTCCGCAATAAAATGTTCTTCTATTTTTTGACTCTGCATGTCTATCGTGTCTCCTTGTCCGCAAAGAATTTCACTTTTTACTTAACAAGGTAATACCGACAAAGACATTTCGCAAACGATAACCCTTATTAATTATCCCCTCCATTATTTCGCACCAGCTCAAACCCGCAATTGTTGCCGAAAAATAATAAATTGCGGTTTAGATTGATACTCTATATCATCATTACAAGGATAGAGACTTACCGCAGAATCCCTCAATTACCGATGAAGTATCAGGGTTTACCCATTATGAAAAAATTTCTTTTCCTTTTACTGGCGGGCATCTTTGTGTTAAGCGGCTGCCAGAAGGCGGCAAAGCAGGAAACAAGCAAGGAGTTGCTCATTTACTGCGGCATTACAATGATCATGCCTGTGCAGGAAATAGCAAAAATCATCGAACAGCAGGAAAACTGCACCATCAAGATCACCAAGCAGGGCACTGGTTCACTGCTCAGCAGCATTAAGGCGAACAGGGTTGGTGACCTTTTTCTCCCCGGCTCGGAATCATACATCAAAACCTGCATTGCTGAAGGACTGGTAAAAGAGACGGTAGCAGTCGGTTATAACCGCGCGGCCCTGATCGTCCAGAAAGGCAACCCGCTGCATATCACCCCTGACGTAAAAAACCTGACCAGCAAACAATACCGGGTCGTGCTCGGCTCAGCGGAAAACGGCAGCATCGGCCAGGAGACAAAGCGGATCCTGAGCTCGCTTGGCATTTATCAGGAGGCCCTGGACAATTCTCTTTTTCTCACCACCGATTCCAAAGGAATGGTCAAGGCTATCCTGGATAAGAATGCTGATCTGGCGCTCAACTGGCATGCCACCTCAGTATGGGATGAAAACCGCCCATACATGGATGAACTGCCCCTGGACGACGGGATTGCTCCGTCCCAAAGGCTCGTTCTCGGCCTGCTCACCTTTTCTCCCTATCCGGATATTGCCCGCCGTTTTATGGAGCTGGCTTCATCAGAACAGGGTCAGGAGATTTTTGCCCGATACGGTTTTATGGGAAAATAGTTTTTCATGAAAAACATCGGGGCAGGGGGTGGCCGGACCAGAAGGCCATTCTGGTGAGCGGTTTTCCCGCAAGTGATGCGGTCGGCAGGGCAGCGTATTGTGATCATTTAGAGGGCTTTGCGAGATATCCATTTACATCTCTGACAATTTCGTTGCGGCCCCTTAAGCTGTTCCATCCTATGCGAGGTTACAGTTATTTTTTTACAACGGCTCAGTCAATTCACAGCAGAAACAGGTGAGATATTTCTGCCCTGCAAATGGTCCAGTTCGTCTTCAAAAAAGAAGCGGTCTTCATCAAAAGCCGGTTGCAGTTCGTCAAGCCAGGTTGACTGCCCATCAAAGGCGGCAAAGAAGGGCTGCGCCACCCATTGCGGATTCCGGCCCTGGAGCATCTGCAG
>Ga0180007_10007608_pt1 | contig 10191 bp, 14 predicted proteins | sample MM_PC_MetaG_FD_121122 | JGI IMG/M metagenome (GOLD analysis project Ga0180007, IMG submission 121122) | Groundwater microbial communities from the Aspo Hard Rock Laboratory (HRL) deep subsurface site, Sweden - MM_PC_MetaG | ecosystem: Environmental > Aquatic > Deep subsurface > Groundwater...
AAAACGTTTTTCTAGTTTAAATTTCTTTGTTAACATAAAAAATATCTCCAAGCTCTGTCCAGAGTTACGCGATTTCGCTAAAATTGGGGAGATAGTGTGTGCATAGTCGAGTCAGCGGGAAATCGAAATCGCTATGTTTTCTGCAACTCCGGACAAATCTCCCTTTAAAAAAACTTATAAACTCCTATTTCCTGTGAGTTTTACGAAAAGGAGGTCATTCCATGGCAACAACCGGATATTGCGTTAAATGTAAGAAAAAGGTCGAGATTAAGGACCCTAAAGAATCCAAGACAAAGAAAGGGACAAAGATAGCTAAGGGCAAATGCCCTGACTGCAACACGACCGTATGTAGAATGGGCGGAATTCAAAAATAAGCCCTTTTCTTTTTATTTTTTCGAATGAGTAGAATTTATATATCTTTCTTTCTAGTTTCTGAACTAAAAATATAATTTGGAAGTTAATTACATAAACAAGACTCTCAAAATGTCTGCGGGAAATACATCTACAATCTCATCAGCTTCTATATAATCAAATTCGTGCTGTGGCCTCTCTCCTCCCTTAGCAAAACTTAGGTGAATATTGAATCTCCCTACTTCCAACGCCTTTGGAGAACACTCTCCTCTTTCAGCACCAGTTATTGGAACAGACCCATCTTTCCGATTAAAATCTCTACCATACCACTCTGACTCATACAACGGACCACCCATATGCTCATCTGTGAATATAACTACTCTTCCAAACCCACTCATATTTCCAAAACTCTGTCGACCCCAACGCGGCTCATCTAAACACCCAACTGGCCCTAACGGTTTGCTTTTGTAAATTCTTCTTCTACCCATAACCTTTTCCAAATTTTTCCCTATAAAAACCTTTCCCCAACCTTAAAGAAACTATTTTATACCCTAATTCTCTCTTTCTAACATGCCCAAAAAAGAAAAACCCTTCTCAAAAAAAGAAACCCCTTCTCAAAAGAAAGAAATCCCCCACAAAGAAAACCACCCACCAATAAAAGACTCAGAAAAAGAATTCCTCGCATTCATTAAAGAAGCAGGCCTTGTTTGGGGCCCTTCCCCTGAAATCTACGGCGGCTTCGCCGGCTTCTATACCTATGGTCCTTTAGGCAAACTCCTAAAAAACAAAGTAGAAAACTCAATAAGACGCGTATTCAGTTCCCAAGGCATGCGGGAAATCGAAGGCCCAACAATCCTCCCTGACACAGTCTGGAAAGCCTCCGGCCACCTAGAAACATTCTCAGACAGAATAATCAAATGCTCCAAATGCAAAGCAGCCTTCCGTGCAGACAAACTAATCGAAGAAACCCGCGATGTCCCAGCAGACTCTTTCTCAGACAAAAAAATCCTAGAATTCATAGAAAAGAACAAAATAACCTGCCCCTCCTGCAAATGTGCCCTAGAAAAAAATATTGAGCAACAAAGCCTAATGATGAAAACTCAAGTTGCAGGCGAAGACGCTTCGTTAAGGCCAGAAACAGCCACAGGAACTTACCTCCCCTTTCCCCGCTTCTTAACATACTTCCGTAAAAAACTACCCTTCGGAGTCTTCCAAATCGGCAAAGCCTACCGTAACGAAATCTCCCCACGCCAACACGTCCTCCGCGGAAGAGAATTCACCCAAGCAGAAGGCCAAATCTTCCTCGACCCAAAAACAAAAAACTCCTGGGAAAAATACGAAGCAATAAAAAAAGAGCTCCTGCCATTTTGGGATTACAAAAGCCAAGAAAAGAACTCTGTGGTTAAACCAATCTCCCTAGAACAAGCTCTCAAAAAGAAATTTATAAACTCTCAAGCCTACGGTTGGTGCATCTACCTTGCTTACATTCAATTCGTAAACTTTGGAATCCCAAAAGAAAAAATAAAATTAAGACAACACCATCCAGATGAAAAAGCATTCTACGCAGAAGATGCCTGGGACATTGAAGTCCAATTAGACAACTACGGCTGGTTTGAAATGTGCGGAGTCCACGACCGAACCGACTACGACCTAAAACAACACTCCAAGTTCTCAGGAGAAAAACTAGAAGCACAACGCGAAAACGGAGAAAAATTCACACCCCATGTTTTAGAAATCGCCTTCGGCTCCGACCGCCCAACTTATGCCTTAATCGACCTATTCTATGAAAATAAAAACATCAAAGAAGGCAAAACAACATTCTCAATCCCATACCACATGGCACCAATAGATGTTTCTGTCTTCCCCTTGATGAAAAAACCAGAACTAGTAAAATTCGCAACAGACATCAAGGAAGAACTCGAACGAGATTTCGTAGTCGACTACGACCAAACCGGCTCAATAGGAAGACGTTATCTCCGCTCCGCTACAGCAGGAACACCATTCGCAGTCACAGTTGACTATGAATCCTTAGAAAACAACGATGTCACAGTCCGCGACCGCGACACAGAAAAACAAATCCGCGTCCCAATCGACAAATTAAGAGAGACCCTACACAACATCTTCAACGACCGCCTAAAGTTCGAAGACGCCGGCACGCCGGTGAAATAAGATATATTTCCCAAAACAAGTTTCTTTATATATCCCAAAAAAGACAAACCCTCATGACACAGGGTGCATACAACGCAATAAAAAGTCAGATCCTCAGGAGATTCAACAGTTCGAATGCTCGGAACAGCTGAATATGCTGCAGAGAGGGGTGTAGATGTCGCAAGAAAAATCTTGGAAAATGTTAGACAATCAATAAATACTAGAAAAGCGCAGATAGTTATAGAAGCCGGATTGGGATATAGACCAAATGAAGAAGAACTAAGAAGAGACTTCCCAACCATGATCAAAAACAAGCATTTGGACATCATGGAGGAAGAAGGCCGATCAGCATACCGCTCTCCCAAATTAGGGATCTGGATAAGGGGTGAACCGGAAAGACGCGGCGATGATCTCTATTGCCATATTACTAAAGAAAAATTAGAGTTCACTCGGTAATGTTTTAAACCAATTCCTCCTTCTTAATTATGAATCAAAATGAGAAAACGAATAGGCATCCCGCTAATAATCATAATCCTGGCCTTACTATTCTACACCCTAAAAGACATAAATTTCCTCGAAGTTTATTCCCTACTAAAACAAATAAACCCCTTATACCTCATACTAGCAATTCTCTCTTATCTCTGTTATTTCTTAATCTGGAATGCAAGATGGCAACACACTATGAAGGGCTTCGTAAACGCAAGATATTTTTCCTTGCTCAGGATCCTATTCGCAGGCGTCTTTGTCAACACCATCACCCCAGGCACAGGAATCGGCGGCGAACCAGTCCGCGCTTACTACTTAAAGAAAAAATACAAGCACCCAAAAACAAAATTCCTCGGTTACATCCTCGCAGACAAAACATTTAACGTAATCGCCTTCGCAATATTCATAGTCTTCTCCCTAATCTTCCTTTCTTTCTTCCTAAAAATTCCCTCAATAGCAAAAACTATCTCATTTACAATCCTCGCAGCCCTAGTTATCTTCACCATAATCCTCCTACTAGTCTGGAAAAACTCTCGCTACGAAATGCGCTGGCTCGCTGAAAAATTCTACAAAATTAAATCGATAAGAAAACGTTTCAACAACCTCCCGCATTTAGAAAAATACCTCACAAGAAAGACACACAACTTCACAATAGTCTTCAAAGAAGTAGTGACAGACAAACACAAGATATACTTTGGAATTATCCTTTCAATAATCTTAAGATTATTTGAATATCTTGCAGTCTATCTTATCTTCCTCTCACTGGGTGTAAACATGAACTTCATTTCAATAATAGTTGTTGTCACCCTCAGCCACCTATTAGGCGATCTCTCCCCCACCCCCGGCGGCATCGGCGTCGTCGAAGGCTCAATGATCTTACTATACTCTGCAATCGGCATCCCTCCTGCTCTTGCAGCAGTGGTAGCTTTATTAACCAGAGTCATCTATTATTTCTATACCCTCTTGCTCGGAGGCCTGAGCTTACTATGGCTAAAGTTAGCATCAAAATAGCAAACTTAGCTTGCCAGTAAAGCCTCAATTCTAGCTTCTCTTAAATTCCCTCTTGCCCTCTCTGGATAGTCCGTATGAAACATTTCAAGACAACCACTCACATAACCATCGTGGCTTATCCTTACAGCTCTTGAAAATGTCTCTGGAACAGGAATGTAATTAACAAAAACCTTAGAGCTACCTTCCTGCGTATATTCATTAAAGACAACCCCATACTCATCCATCCTAAGATTTCTCACATCTATAACGCCCCTCTCAACTAACTTATCCATTAACCCCTTCTGAGCGTCATAATCCGATTTCAAAATAACTTCAGTCCTTCCCAACCGCGAGAAATCAATCCCTTCTCCACTAACAATCCCACTATAAAATTCAACCACTCCCTCCTCCGCCAATCCAAGCTCATCCCGAGACCCTGGCGTTGCAACATAGGGCGAAACAAGAAACTTGGAAAAACCTAAAGAACCCATCTCTTCAACCAGGTCCGCAAGCGCCCCTTGGTTATGTCTCATCAATGTAAAACTCACAAAAACTCTTTCTACTAAACTTGAAGGCAACCCTCTAAGATTCTCTACAGTTCTCTCATAATTCCCCTCCCCCCTAATATAATCATGCTCTCTTTGAGTTCCATCTAAACTAACATCCAAATAACCAGGATCTATCGCAGCAATCTCTTCCAAAACCCTTCCATGCAAAAGAGTTCCATTCGTCACTAACCCAAACCTTAATCTTGGATTTTCATCTCTCCTACTAGCTAAATGTCTCAAAAGAGCTACTGTCTTATCCGGAGAAAGCAATGGCTCCTTTCCAACATTCCCAAAAGTCAAAGCACTCATCTCGATAAGCTTATCAAACGTTTCAGTCCATTCCCTAATAGGCAATCCCCCGTCAGTCTGCTCATACCCAACATAACAGTGCCTGCATGCCAAATTACATACATTATTAATAAAATAAGAAACCTCTAATGGCCTATTAACTAAATCAACCTGTCCAGAAAGTCCTAACGCCATGCTAGTCGCCTCTTTGCTCAGAAACTATCTTTTCTCTCAAATCTCTCAGCCCGCTCAGTGCAGTTTCATAAAGCACTCTTGCAGTTTCCTGATCTCTTGGGATTCCATCCAATAAATGCTCATATTTTCGAATACCTGCGTCTACATCTGCAACTACAACTCTCCTGTAAACCTCTCCAATTCCACCATTCGAACCAGAGACCCCAAGTGCCATTTAATTAACACCTCTACTCATTCTTTTCTGCAAATTCCTCAAAGAATCAATAACCCCTACATATCTCTCCTTAACCTTCACATCAGAACATTGACCCTGAAGTTCTTTATATTCCCTAATTCTCTCTTCTACCTCCGTAATAGAGAATTCTCTATAAGCTTCTCCAATTCCACCATTCGATCCAAAAAATCCTAACGCCATATCTTACTGTAAGATTAAAAATATTTAGAAGTATTTACCATATTTTACTAATAAAAGTAAAAATAAGCAACAATAAATACCTAAATTAGTAAGTTTTAAAAATATCACTCCCCTTAAAAAAATATGGAAATCAAACTAGACAAGATAGACCAGAAACTATTAAGCTATCTCTTTCACAACTTCAGAGAACCAATAACAAAAATAGCCAAACAATGTCATATCTCAAGGGAGCAGGCAGAATACAGAATAAAAAAATATGAAAACTCTGGATTAATCAAGGGTTACTTTACACTTTTTAATTTACATTCCCTTGGTTACACTAAAAATTACATAATAAAATTAAGGGTGAAAAATCCCAACAGAGAAAAACTCTCACAAATCAATCCTCAAAAAAACGTGTTAACCCTAACAAGAGTTCAATGTTACGGCGAATGGGACTACGGTTTAACAGTCTTCACAAAAGAAAAAACAAACATTCTTGATTTTATCTCCCAACTTTACGATCTATGAAAAAACGACCTCTTAGATTACGAAATCTTCGAGCCAATAGAATTACATTTCTTCCCGTTAAAAATCTTTGGAAGTAAAAAGGAAGATAAAACATTAAGCTTGGTTGAAACACCACAAGCCAGAATTGACAAACTAGACCAAAAGATACTAGAAGAACTCTCTAATAAAGCAAAAATGAAAATAGTAAAACTTGCAGAAAAAACCAAAGAAAAAGTAGAGACCGCAAACTATAGGCTAAAAAGATTAGAAAAAAACACTATCATAGGATACAGGATATTTCTCGATTTAGAAAAAATAGGATATCATCTTGCATTAGTCACCTTAAAGCTAAATAACCTTTCCCAACAAAACAAAAATAAGATCCTAGCGTATGGAAACCAAAAAGAAAGAATCCATGCTTGCGGCATTGGGATCGGAAAGTTCAACGTTCTTTTTCAAATAATCTACAAAACACCTTCAGAACTAAGTGAAGAAATAAACAAAATTAAAGAAAATTTCTCAGACAATCTTGTCGAGTATGAGTTAATACACATAGAAAACGAACTCGAACCTAAAACAATATAAATCACATTTTATTCTTCTATATATGAAAATAGCAGCACTAATCTGCGCATACAACGAAGAAAAACACATCCGCAAAGTTGTAAATCAATGCTTAAAACAAATCAAAGATGTAATTGTAGTAAACGACGGCTCCAAAGACAACACCTTGAAAGAATTAAAAAAAACAAAAGCAACAATAATAACTTACAAAAAAAACCAAGGCAAGGGTGCTGCTTTGAGAAAAGGCTTTGCATACGCAACAAAAAAGAAATTTGATTATCTAATACTCTTAGACGCAGACGGCCAGCACGATCCAAAAGAAATTCCCAAGTTCATCAAAACAATAGAAAAGTCCCAGCCAGATCTAATCATCGGCTGCAGAAAAAAGCGCCACTCAAACATGCCCTACATCCGCCGTGCAACAAACTTCTTAACCTCTCTAATAATCAGCGTAAAAGGAGGCACATACGTCAAAGACTCCCAATCAGGCTACCGCGCAATAAAACTATCTTTCCTAAAAAAGCTAACTCTAAAAAGAAAAAGATACGACCTTGAAAGCGAAATGCTACTCAAAATGATGAAAAAACAAGCAAAAATAAAGTGCATCTCAATAAGAACAATTTACAAGGACGAAACCTCAACAATCCACCCAATTAAAGACACAGCTCGATTCATCAGAGCACTAAAGATAAAATGACCTTCACATTCAAAAACGAACTCGCAAGAAAATTCGTCCACTTCCTCTCCCTATTCATAATCCTCGTTTACTTCCTCGCCTCCGACTTCTTCAGCGAGAAAATCGCGCTAATCATTTTAGTATTAATTCTAATAATCCTCTTAGAATTTGAATACCTCAGAATAGAACTCGGAAACAAAATCCCAATCCTAAGCAAAATCTGGTCTTACATGCGAAGAAAAAAAGAAAAAGACAAACTCGGCGGCGATATCTTCTTTGTAATCGGCGCAATATTAGTCCTCGCAGTCTTCGACCTAAGAATTGCAATAGCAGCAATCTTAATGACCACTCTCGGCGACCTTTCAGCAGCCCTCATCGGAAAAAAATTCGGCAAACATCCCTTGTTAAAAACAAAATCCTGGGAAGGCACAATCGCAGAATTCATTGTCAACATAATAATCGGCATCTCAGTTTTCATAATCTACACAGGCACGTCATTCGCCAACTGGCAAGCCTGGACAATCATCTTAGTCATGGCCCTCACCGCAACTTTCGTAGAAACCGTAGTAAACAAACTAGATGACAACCTCTTAATCCCAGTCTTCGCTGGCTTCAACGGCCAGATCGCTTTTCTGATTTTGAGTTATATTTAACAACAAACCAAAAGAACATAATCAACTGCAAAGTAACTCACAACACCCCACCTCCGGTCGAGATTTATTTGATATTTATGGGTGGCGGGGGAGTGATATAATATTTATCTTCCAAAACTATTAAATACCTCCCATCATTTCAAAAAACATGGCAGCAGAAACATTCCTCATCTTCTGGATAATTTTCCTAATCTTCATCATCTTTGCAATAGCAGTCCTTACAATGATTTTCTGGATCTGGATGATTGTAGACTGCGCTCAGAGAAACTTCAAAAACGAAAACGACAAAATCCTCTGGATACTAGTCATAGTCCTCGCAGGCATCATCGGTGCAATAATCTATTACTTCGTAGTCAAACACAAAGATAAGAAATAAGGAATTAACCTTATTAACTCTCCCCTCTTCTAATCAACATACCAAGCGAAGCAGCACTTATCATTGCAGTTTTATTTGTCTTAGCGTACATACGCACTCATCCTAGCAGTCTTCTGGCTCCGGATGCTAATCAACGCAATAAGAAGAAAATTCAAAAGCTCTGGCGAAAAAGCAATCTGGATTTTAATCATAATTTTTGGAACTGTCGCCGGCGCAATAATCTACTTCATCGTAATCAAACACTTCAATCCTAAAAGCCTTCCTAAAAAGAAATAATTAAATAACTTCCCTTCTTTCAACAAACATGCACCAAGTTTGGTTTTATTCGTTGATAAGCGTTATCATAATTAGTCTAATATCCCTAATAGGGATCATAACCCTAAGTATTAAAATAAGCAAGCTCAGAAAATTCCTAATTTACTTGATTAGCTTCGCCGCAGGCACATTGTTTGGAGACGCTTTCATCCACCTCCTACCAGAAACAGTTGAATCTTACGGCTTTGGCTTAAACATCTCTCTCTACATCCTGCTTGGAATCGTACTCTTCTTCATCTTAGAAAAAGTAATTCACTGGCATCATTGCCATGGCGAGGTTCTTGAAAAAAACCACATCCATCCTTTTGCATACATGAACTTAGTTGGTGACGCCTTCCACAATTTCCTGGATGGAATAATCATCGCAGCCTCCTACATGATTTCCTTACCAGCAGGAATTGCAACAACCCTTGCTGTAGCGTTGCACGAAATCCCTCAAGAAATCGGCGACTTCGGCGTTCTAATCCATGGAGGTTTCTCCAAAGCAAAAGCCCTTGCAGTAAACTTCCTCTCAGCCCTATTCGCAATCCTTGGAGCTGTCCTAACATTATGGATAGGAAACAGCATAGAAGGCATAGAACTAATCCTAGTCCCAATTGCAATAGGCGGTTTTCTCTACATTGCAGGCTCAGACCTCATACCCCAACTTCACAAATACTCTGAAAAACTCAGCAAATCAATATTACAAATAATAGCATTTATCCTAGGCATTGCTGTAATGGCTGCTCTTTTGTTGTTGGAATAACTTAACCAGCCGCAAAAGGAAGTTAGTAAGGCAACCGATAAGGTTTCTTACAAGTGGACCTGCCGGGAATCGAACCCGGATCACACGAATGCCATTCGCGTATACTAACCGTTATACTACAGGCCCCAACCTACACTGAAATCTTAAATTATAAATCTTCCCACGCAAATCTTATAAACCCTCCTTCATTTTTCTACACATGGCAAAAACAATTGGCATTATCGCCATAAAAGGAGGTGTAGGCAAAACAACTATTTCTGCCGCTCTTGCTTCAGATTTAGCAAATCACTACAACAAAAAAGTTTTACTCGTGGATGCTAATTTTTCTGCACCAAACCTCGGCCTGCACATGGACATTCTAGAACCAGAAAAAACAATTCACCATACATTAGATAAAAAAATACAAATCAAATCAGCCATACAAAACAAATTCGGCGTTGACGTCATCCCAGGCGAATATGTCTACAACAAACCCCTGAATTACTTAAAACTCAAAGACAAACTAAATACAATAAAAAACAGATATGATTTTATTATTCTTGACTCTTCCCCGAGCTTAAACGACGAAGTCCTCTCAACAATGCTTGCTTCAGATGCTTTATTTGTCGTGACAACTCCTGACTATCCAACTCTCTCCTGCACATTAAAAGCAGCCAAACTCGCCAAACAGCGAGGCAAACCAATTGCAGGCATTATAATAAACAAAATTCGCAATCCAAGATTTGAACTCAACTTGAAAGAGATTGAAGATTCTGTAGACATTCCAGTTATAGCAAGAATCCGTGACGACAAAAACGCTGTAAAATCATTATTCACACGCATCCCACTTCCAATTTACAAAAAACACTCCCCTCTTTCAAAAGAAATCAACAGACTCAACGCAGCCCTAACCAAAAATATTGAAAAAAAATCATTCTTCCAAAAACTAATGCCCTTCGATTTCAGAAAGGAA
>Ga0180007_10007609_pt1 | contig 10190 bp, 12 predicted proteins | sample MM_PC_MetaG_FD_121122 | JGI IMG/M metagenome (GOLD analysis project Ga0180007, IMG submission 121122) | Groundwater microbial communities from the Aspo Hard Rock Laboratory (HRL) deep subsurface site, Sweden - MM_PC_MetaG | ecosystem: Environmental > Aquatic > Deep subsurface > Groundwater...
GGCCATATAGGAACCTATTGTTCACTTTTTCTATTCTTTTATATTTCAAATAATCTATCTTTTGCTATTTGTTTTTGGGGAGAAAAAACAAACTCTTACTACCCATGATCGTTCGTATTGTAAATATAAAAAGAATTTAGATATGACTTAGTGGCTTGGGCTTATTTGCTAAATATTTCTGCATTCTATATTCAGCTTACTTTTAGAGCTCGACATTTCGTCTACCCTTCGACTCCATTTCGACTAGGCTCAATGATCGGCTCAGGAGAAGCGCTCAATGTCCACACAAAAGGCAATCGTCAAATCAAAAAAGGCGGGATTATTACATGATCCCTTGAGGTCCGAGGTCATAATCAAAACAAAAATCCAATTGCTCCGCAATTGTAAGCCTTTCGCAAGCTCAAAAAAAAGCAAGCTCTTTTTTGAGCTTGCTTTAGTCTTGTTAAAATTTTTGTTTTGATTTTCTAGTGATCTCGGCGGGATTCGAACCCGCAACCGCCAGAACCGGAATCTGGTATTCTATCCAGTTGAACTACGAGACCATTATTGGCTGCAAAGTTAATAAATCATTAACCCATTTTATTAGATAAATATTTTTAATTTTATAGTTCAATTAATCCATCAAAAAAATGTCAGAAAAAATATTAGATCATGTATCGGCAGGTGTTATTACCGGCGACGATATGCAGAAAATTTTCAGCATCGCAAAACAACATAAATTTGCTTTACCAGCGGTAAACGTAGTGGGCACCAACTCGCTCAACGCCGTGCTTGAAGCTGCTAAAGCGGTGAATTCACCCGTCATTATTCAATTCTCAAACGGAGGCGCCGCCTTTTATGCAGGCAAAGGTGCTGCGGGTTTAGATGCAGCCATTGCAGGTGCTGTTTCGGGAGCTATACATATTCATCAATTAGCCAACATTTATGGCGTACCGGTGATCATTCATACCGATCATGCAGCGCGTAAATTACTGCCTTGGATTGATGGTTTACTGGATGCTGGCGAAGATCACTTTAAAAAGCATGGTAAGCCTTTGTACAGCTCTCATATGCTTGATCTATCCGAAGAGTCTTTAGAGGAAAATGTAGAGACCTGCAAGCGCTATTTGGAGCGTATGAGTAAAATCGGCATGACCTTGGAAATTGAACTCGGCATTACTGGTGGCGAAGAAGACGGTGTTGACAATAGCAATGTTGACAGTTCAAAATTATATACCCAACCCGAAGAAGTGGCTTATGCTTATGAGCAATTGAGTAAGATCAGTCCAAACTTCACCATTGCTGCCGCTTTTGGAAATGTACATGGCGTTTATAAACCGGGTAATGTTCGTCTGGAGCCTATCATTTTGAATAATTCTCAAAAATTTATTCAGGAAAAATATAATACCAAAGAAAATCCTGTAAACTTTGTTTTTCATGGAGGTTCGGGTTCGGCTAAAGAAAAGATCCGCGAAGCCATTTCGTACGGCGTGGTAAAAATGAATATTGATACCGATACTCAATGGGCATTTTGGGATGGAGTGAGAAGATATAACGAAAAATACGGCCCTTACTTACAAGGACAAATTGGCAATCCGGATGGAGAAGATGTTCCAAACAAAAAATATTATGATCCACGTAAATGGTTAAGGGCAGGAGAAGAGTCGATTATTGATCGCTTGAAAATTGCCTTTGAAGATTTAAATGCGATTAATAGAAATTAAAGAATCTAGACCTTCGAAACATCTTCTAGGGTCTAGGATCTTCTTTATTAAAAATATATTACTATTTGATTTAAAATGAATACAAAAAACATCCCATTTCAAAGCATTGATTGGACAAAAATTCCCAAGACTGAACACAAAGGGGATACGGGGATTGCTTACTGGCAAACCATTAAATTTGAAGGACTCCGAATAAGAATCGTTGAATATTCGAAAGGCTATATGGCTGATCACTGGTGTACAAAAGGACATATCGTACATTGTTTAGAAGGAGATTTTGTAAGTGAACTCAAGGATGGCGAAGCATTTATACTAACAAAAGGAATGTCTTATGTAGTGACAGATGAGCTAAGTTCTCACCGTTCATCTACAGAAAATGGAGTAAAATTAATGATTATCGATGGAGATTTCCTGAAACAAATCATTGATTAAAATTCGCTAAGCACACTTTTAGAATGAACGCTCAGTACAGGGATGGGCGAATTATTCACCATCTGCGAAGCATAAGGTCCCAATAAAATATTGGAAGCCGAATATTCTTGTTCGGTCATAATGGTAATCAAATTGGCATCGATTTCTTTTGCATAGTCGATAATAGAGTTGGTAATATTATCGGCTTGTTGACTCACAAGTTTGCATTTAATGCCTTCTCCTTCCAAATATTCCATCATTTGCTTGGCGTATTTATCAACGCGGTCTTGCACCCTTTTTGATTTAGTGGTATACAATGCTAATACATGCACCTCGGCATCAAAAAAACCAGCCAGTAATGCCGCATAAATAATCTTTTGACGTGTTTCGGGAGTGCTATCAATTGGAAGAACGATGCGTTTTAATTCGTGTTCAACATTCACTTTTCTACGAATGGTGATAACAGGAATATGAGTAGCTGAAATAATTTTATTGGCATTGCTTCCAATCCAAAATTCCTCGAAACCTGAGCTTCCATGAGTTCCTACTACAATCAGCGAAACATCCCACTCATTAGCGGCCGCTACAATCTCTTTATAAATTTTCCCTTCCCTGATTTCATATTTGATCTCAGGTTTAAAATCAGGTTTATATTTAGCAATGAGTTCTTCAAATCGTTTATTGACTTCCTCAATAATACTAATCCCAGAATCAGGATTGTATAATTCCTTTTGGGATTCGCGTCGATTAACCCAAACCATAATAATATTTTTATTGGCCTTAGCAGCCAAATTCATCGCATGCTCCAATGCATTTATTGAACATTTTGAGAAATCGATACCAACAAGAATATCATTCATAAAACAAATTTAATTATCCAAAAGTTTAGGAAATTTGATTTTTTCTTTGGTTATAAAAGCATTGGGATAGCGTCCGACAATCATTTTTAAGAAAGCCTCAGCCTCCATTTTTGTTCTAAAATCGCCGACTCTAACTCTATAATAAGGTTCCCCAAAAATGATGTAGGAAGGCACTTGAGGGTATCTGCGGTCAAAGCGATCTTTCTCACGGATGGCACTGTTTTTGGAATTATTCCCCGATTCAAAATATATTTGAATGCGATGACCCAACAAACCATCATGCTCCTCGTGAGCAAGATTCATTTCCATTGCTTTTCGGTGCATAGAAATCAAGCTGTCAATTCTGGATTCTTGAGTGACTGGCACAATAGCATCCAATTCCTGAAAATCTTGTGCACTGGTTTTTAACAGTCCGGCACAAACAAATAGAATCAAAAAAAATAAAGATAGTCTCATAAAAAACTCAATTTTGGGGTCTGATATTCAAAACCGGAATTGTTGAATTACTTATGAGTTGCTTGGCATTTGGACCTAAGAAAACACTGGTTTTAGTACTCCCCTGCTCTGTCATAATGCCAATCAAATCCGCATCAATTTTTGTTGCGTATTCAACAATTGTTTTGGTGAGATTATCAGATTTCACCATTTGATCTACAAAGTTAATTTTATTTTCAATGAGAAAGTGAATTGCTATTTTTTCATTTTCCTCAACTTTGCGTTTCAGCGCTTCAATCACTGTTGGAAAAACAGATACAACATGAACTTCGGCATTAAATGTTTGAGCTAAATTTTTAATAAAATCAAGCTTAAGCAAAGTTTCTGAGGTACCATCAATCGGAATAACAATTTTTTCAATTCGATCTCTTATCGGAAATTGTTGACGCATGGTAATGACCGGGCAAGGTGCATGAGTCACAATGCGGTAGGCATTGCTTCCAATCCAGTATTCTTCATAGCCGCTCACACCATGAGTACCAACAATGATTAAATCTGCCTTTTCAGTTTTAGCCATGAGCGATACTTCTTGATATACTCTCCCCTTCCTAAACTTATATTTCAAGCTTCCGTTAAGACGATCAGCATATTTAAGAACGATTTCATCAAGTATTTTACTTTTTTCTTTCCGCGATTCAACTTCGATATCTGCTGGTTTAAAATCCATATCGTGTTCAACTTCACTGTCAACCCATACAAGCAGGATATTAGCTTTAACCATATTTGCAATGGAAATAGCATATTCTAAAGCATGTATTGAACAGGCGGAAAAATCGATAGCAACAATGATCTTTTTCATAGGCTTACATTTTTTGAACGACCACAATTTAATCAATTTCATTCCTTATATCAACGTTTTAAGTCAAAATTCTATTGTGAATGGGATTTTAAACATATTTCTTACATTTGTTAGATAATTCAATAGACCGAATGAACGAGAATCTTGATCCATCAAATGAGAATCTAAACCAGACTGAAAAAGAGATAGAAAAGGTTTTAAGACCCATCGAATTTTCAGATTTTAGGGGCCAAGCCAAAGTGCTTGACAACCTGAAAATATTTGTTGAAGCAGCTAAACTGCGAGGCGAATCTCTGGATCACGTGTTATTACACGGTCCTCCCGGATTAGGGAAGACAACCCTCTCATACATTATTGCCAACGAGTTAGAAGTGGGCATCAAGGTCTCCTCAGGGCCTGTGTTGGATAAACCTGGTGATTTAGCCGGACTATTGACCAATTTGGAAGAAAACGATGTTTTATTTATTGATGAAATTCATCGTTTAAGCCCCGTCATTGAAGAATATTTGTACTCAGCCATGGAGGATTTTAAAATCGACATCATGATTGAGACCGGACCCAATGCACGCTCGATTCAAATTGCATTAAATCCATTTACTCTGATTGGTGCAACAACTCGTTCAGGACTTTTAACAGCACCTCTTCGGTCGCGTTTTGGGATTAACTCTCGTCTGGAGTATTATGATGCCGAAACCCTCCAAAATATTATTATACGTTCCGCCTCCATTTTAAAAGTACAGATTAGCCCTGATGCATCCATGGAAATTAGTCGCCGGAGCCGAGGCACTCCACGTATTGCTAACTTATTGCTTCGCAGAGTGCGTGATTTTGCACAAATTAAAGGGAATGGTAAAATTGATTTAGCTATTTCACAATTTGCACTATCGGCCTTAAACGTTGATAAACATGGATTGGATGAAATGGATAATCGGATTTTAAGTACCATTATTGATAAATTTAAAGGTGGTCCCGTTGGTATTTCAACCATTGCAACGGCCGTTTCTGAAGAAGCTGGTACCATTGAAGAAGTTTATGAACCATTCCTTATCAAGGAGGGCTATTTAATGCGTACACCTCGTGGCCGTGAGGCTACAGATTTAGCCTATAAACATTTAGGGAAGATCAAAGGAAAAGAACAAGGCAATTTATTTTAAGGATTAAATAAAAAATGCCTGATAAATCTCATATAAGTCGGCACATCAAAGAACAGGCTCTCGCGCTTGGATTTGATGCATGTGGATTTAGTAAGGCTGAATTTTTAGAAAAAGAATCCCAAAAATTTAAAGATTGGTTATCCAACAAAATGCATGGAGAGATGCATTATATGGAAAATCATTTTGATAAAAGAATGGATCCACGATTGCTTCATGAAGGAACAAAATCAGTGATTTCTGTTTTATTAAATTATTATCCTGACACCCTTCTTCCCGAAAATGATAATTATAAAATCTCGAAATACGCTTACGGAAAAAATTATCATTTCATTGTAAAAGAAAAACTTCAAGAACTGCTAAATAAAATGGAGGCATTTGCTGAATATCCAGTGAGTGCAAGGCTATTTGTGGATTCTGCCCCTGTATTGGATAGAGCTTGGGCAGCAAAATGTGGCTTGGGTTGGATTGGGAAAAACAGCTGTTTAATCCGGAAAAACGAAGGGTCATTTTTCTTTATCGGCGAAATTTTATGCGATTTGGATTTGGATTATGATGCCGACGATTATAAAGATTTTTGTGGAAACTGTACAAAATGCATAGATGCTTGTCCAACTGGGGCGATCACATCTCCTCAAAATGTGGATGCCCGAAAATGCATTTCTTATCTCACCATCGAACATAAAAATGAACTCCCAGAAGCATTGAAAGAACAATTTGGAGATTGGATTTTTGGTTGTGATATATGTCAGGATGCATGCCCTCACAACCGTTTTGCGAAACCCACCACAGAAATAGATTTTGCTCCAAAAACTGAATTATTGAAAATGAAAAAGAAAGATTGGGAAAAGTTAAGTGAGGAAGAATTTCACGCATTATTTAAAAACAGCCCTCTCGAACGCTGCAAATTTAATGGGCTAAAGCGAAATATAAATTTCCTTAAAGAATAGATTATTGTACCTTTGCCCTCACTCAAACAAAACTAATTATGGCTGCCACACCTACTATACAAATCCCTTTGGGATTTACTGCTCCTTATTTTAAACTTTATGAGCCTGCTAGCGATTCTTTTAAATCGCTGAAGGATCTTCAATCAGACAAAGCAACGGTGATTATGTTCATCTGTAATCATTGCCCTTTTGTGAAACATATCATGGACGAATTAATCCAATTAGCGAATGATTATATGCCAAAAGGGATCTCTTTCATTGGGATTAATCCAAACGATGTGGATAATTCTCCCGAAGACCGCCCCGAAAAAATGAAGAAATTGGTTAAAAAATTAAAGATCCCTTTCCCTTTTTTATTTGATCAAAATCAACGAGTAGCGAAAGATTATAACGCTGCTTGCACTCCTGATTTCAATATTTTTGATGCCAATATGAAATGTGTTTATCGCGGTCAGTTGGATGATTCGCGTCCTGGAAATGAAATCCCAGTGAGCGGTAAAGATATTCGTGCAACCTTGGATGCCATTCTTGAAGACCAAGAAATTTGTGAGGATCAAAAACCAAGTATTGGTTGTAGTATTAAATGGAGATAAGATTATTTTTTTCGTTCGGTGGTATACATTATCAATTTAATCAGCGATGATTTAAACTCGCTATCTGCAAAACCAGCAATAAATTCAAGAGCCTTTTCTCGGTACTCTATCATTTTCGTTTCAGCATAATCGAGTCCGCCAATGGCTTGAACCTTTTGAATAATTTGGGCTACTTTTTCGGGATTGGTATTGTGATTTTTTATCGTGAAAATAATTTTTCGCCGTTCAATATAACTTGAGTTTTGTAGTAAATAAATAAGTGGAAGTGTCATTTTCCGTTCTTGAATATCGATAGCTCCCGGCTTATCAGCATTCGCATTTTGCTCATAATCAAATAAATCATCTTTGATCTGAAAAGCAATCCCTATATTTTCGCCCATTTCCCTAAAATGCTCAATCGTTTCACCATCGGCATCCCCCGAAGCAGATCCTGCTGCACAACAAGAAGCAATCAAAGAAGCTGTTTTTTTTCGGATAATATCAAAATAGACCTTTTCACTAATATCTAATTTGCGGGCTTTTTCAATCTGTAACAATTCACCTTCACTCATTTGTTCCACCGCTTCCGAAACAATTTTTAATAAATCATAATCGTTATTTTTCACTGCAATCATCAATCCACGCGAAAGTAAATAATCACCCACCAAAACAGAAATTTTATTCCGCCACAAGGCATTCAACGAAAATAATCCACGGCGTTTATATGATTCATCCACCACATCATCGTGAATCAAAGTAGCCGTATGAAGCAATTCGATTAAGGATGCTGCCCGATAAGATCGCTCAGAAATTTTGCCACATAGCCCAGCCGATAAAAAAACAAAAAGAGGGCGCATCTGCTTTCCTTTCGTCTTGATAATATAGCGGGTAATGGTATCAAGCAAAGGAACTTTGCTCTTCATCTGAGATTTGAAAATAATATCAAATTCTTTCAGATGCTTACTTAAGGGCGCTTTTATTTCGTTTAACTTACTCATGTCTATCCAAATCCAAAAGTAATACATTTCTTAAATTAATGCTCAGCAAAAAGACAAATGCAATATTTAATAGCTAAATGCCCGATAAATGTGGAATTAAATTAATTTTGCAATAAAAAAAGCATGTCAGGATTTTTGTTTCACGATATCATATTTGGCCCTGTTAAGAGTAGACGATTGGGTAGTTCCTTAGGAATTAATTTATTACCTCTTGCCCGAAAATTTTGTTCGTTTAATTGTATTTATTGCGAATGTGGATGGTCGCCAAAAGCATCCTCAGAAAAAGAAAATTTGCCTAAACGGGAAGATATTTATCGCTTACTAGAAGAAAAATTGCAGGAGTTGAAAGAAAATAATATGCCTCCTGACAATCTCACTTTTGCAGGAAATGGAGAGCCTACAATTCATCCCGAATTTGCTTTGATTGTGAAAGACACCATCGCTTTACGCGATAAATATTTCCCAGATGCATTCACAACGGTGCTTTCAAATTCGAGCATGATCCATAAAGAGGAGATTTTTGAAGCTTTAAAATTAGTCGATCAAAATATATTGAAGTTAGATGCCGGTTCGCAGGAACAATTTGAGCGTATTAACTTGCCATCTTCTAATTTAAAGCTTGAGAATATTGTTGATATTTTGTGTAATTTCAATGGAGATGTAATCATTCAAACACTCTTCCTAAGAGGGACATATAACGATCAAGTGATTGATAATACGAGCGAAAAAGAAATCAGTCTTTGGTTGGAGCATCTTGAAAAAATAAAACCCAGACTCGTGATGATGTATCCCATCGACCGTAAAACACCTGTCAAAGAGCTGGAGAAAATTTCGTCTGAAGAATTGCATCAGATTGCAAAAAGGGTTCATTTATTGGGAATCAAAACAGAGATTTTTTAATGCAAAATTACCCCATTAAAATATTAATTGCTTTTGGAGAATCTCTTGGAGGGAATCAGGAAATTCATCTATGGTTGGCGAAGAATGGATATCAAGAACTGGCTGCCCTAAGCAGTGCTATTCGCGGAAGTGAGGAAGCCACACAATGGTTATTAGAAAACAATTTCTCACAATTGGCTGTTTTGGATGCAGCCATTGCAGAAGACCCCAAAGCATACGATTGGTTAAAAAAATACAACTATTCTTTTTTAATTGTTTTTGCTGATGCATGTAATGGACAGGCTAAAGCGTTTGAGTGGCTGGCCAAAAATGATCTGGAGATTTTTATTATTCTGGCAAAAAAAATCAAGGTGATCAAAGATGGTTTTACCTTTAATCATCACAAAATCCATTTTTAAATCACGCATTTAAAATAAAATCTATAAAAAAAACCTGAATTATAGTCGGGTTTTTGAATTATTAGAGACTTCATTTGATATATGGTTAATTTGATAATTTAAAAATTAGTGGAAAATTATAAATTGACCTAATACATCTATTATGCTGTTTTGCCGGATCCCATTTTGGAGAATTTCTAAAAACCCTCAATGCCTCAGCATTAAAAAGTGGATGTGAAGGTTCAATAATTTTTGCATTTGTCACAGTACCATCTTTTTCAATTACAATAGAGACCATAACTTTTCCTTCTATTCCATCAAGACTAAGTTTTATTGGATAAATTATATTTGAGGCTATATATACATAAAATGTTCTATCAGTAGTATCGCCCATAAATCTAGCTATATGTTCAGCTTCAGTGTCAGATACTTCGATACCATTTTCATCCCAATACTGCATTTCAATTTTTTCATTATTTGAGTATCGTTCATAGGCTGCTATTTTCCCATTTTCAAAAAGCCAATTCCATTCACCCTCCTTTTTATTATTTTTGTATTCTCCTTTGTGATCTAGCAATCCATTTTTATAATAATATTTAAATTCTCCATGTCTTTGGTCGCATTCTTTATCTTCAAAAGAACCAATCATTTGCAGATTACCATTCAGATAATAATCTTCTGCAACCCATAATTCATTCGATTTATATAATTTTCGATGGAATTCGATTTTACTTTTCCGTTTTGTCTCTTTCCATTCATTATTATAAAAAATATGAGTGGTATCTTGAGAATACAAAGTATGAGAAAAAAATAAAACAACTATTAAAATGAATACATATTTCATAGATTAATGGCTAATGGTGATAAAAATACTTGTAGTTCGGCATTTATAAATATTAATACCAAAACCTTTAAGATGTCTCTTTTTCTAAGGTGTTTTTTTAAAAAACTTTGATTCCATTTTTAATTTTCTA
>Ga0180007_10007610_pt1 | contig 10190 bp, 23 predicted proteins | sample MM_PC_MetaG_FD_121122 | JGI IMG/M metagenome (GOLD analysis project Ga0180007, IMG submission 121122) | Groundwater microbial communities from the Aspo Hard Rock Laboratory (HRL) deep subsurface site, Sweden - MM_PC_MetaG | ecosystem: Environmental > Aquatic > Deep subsurface > Groundwater...
CAAAGAAAACTAGTAAAAAAATTGAAGATGTTAAGGAATATGATGAGGTTACAATTATATGCTACTCTGTTGTTAAAAAAACAGGTATAAAGAAAAAACCTGATTTGGTTGAATTTGGTTTGAATGGAAGTGTTGAAGACAAGATGAAATGGGTTAAGGAAAATTTAGGAAAAGAAATTTCTGTTGTTGATGTTTTTGAAAAAGGCGGATTAGTTGATGTTCGTGGTTTGACAAAAGGCAAGGGGTTTCAAGGACCTGTGAAAAGATTTGGAATTAAGTTGCGAGCTCATAAATCTGAAAAAGGTGTTCGTAAAGTCGGAAGTATTGGGCCATGGCATCCTGCTCGAGTGACTTTCAGAGTTCCAATGGCTGGTCAGCTTGGTATGTTTACACGGGTTGTTTACAATAATAAAATAATTGATATTGGAAAAAGCGAAGGAAAAGATTTTCTGAAAAATATAAAAAATTACGGCAATATTAAAACAGATTACATTCTTGTCAGGGGTTCTGTTCAGGGTCCTGCAAAGAGGCAATTGATTATTACTGCTCCTCTTCGAGAAACTAAAAAAACTAAAAAAAAGAATTATGAATTGCTGGGGGTATTGAGATAATGGGAATTAAAATTCAAAAAGCAACTATTGAAGACTTAAAAGATATTCAAAAATTAAATTTACTTCTCTTTGAGAAAGAATATTGTAATTATGATAAAAAATTGAATCTTGGTTGGACTTTCGGTAAGGACGGAAAAAAATATTTTAGGAAGAAAATTACAAATAGTAACTCATGTGCATTTGTTGCTAAATCCGGGAAGGACATTTTGGGATATTTAGTTGGAGGGATAACTAAAGCAGAAGATTATAGAAATCTTCCAAAGACAGCAGAATTAGAAAACACTTTTGTATTGGGCGAATATAGGGGTAAAGGGATTGGAACAAAACTTTATGAATCTTTTATTGATTGGTGTAAAACAAACAGAGTGGAACTCATAAAAGTTAACACCTCTGCTCAAAATGATAGAGCAATTAATTTTTATAGAAAAAATAAATTTAAAGATTATTCTCTGACACTTGAAACAGAAATCTAAAATGAAAACAAAAATACTAACAATTGATGGAAAAAGCGAGGGAGAGATAAACCTTCCTAAATGTTTTTCTGCTGATGTGCGCGAAGATATTGTTGCAAAGATTTTAGAAGTTAAAAAAAGGCAACAGCCGTATGGTCCTTCACCTGTTGCAGGAAATCAGCAATCTGCAAGCGGAAAGTGGGTTCATAGAAGGCATGTCTGGAAGTCGCAGTATGGAAGAGGGTGGTCAAGAATTCCAAGAAAAATATTCTCAAGAAGAGGAACACAATTTAACCAAGAAGGTGCTGTTGTGCCGAACACGCGCGGAGGTAGAAGAGCGCATCCTCCAAAACCAATTTCAATGATTAACACTAAAAAGATAAATAAAAAGGAGTTACAGATTTCACTTGAATCTGCGTTAAGCGCAACTGCTGATAAAAAATTCGTTGAGAGGAAATACAAAAGAATAGACAAATTAGACAAAGATCTTCCTTTTGTTGTTGATTCTAAATTGATTGAGTTAAAAACAAAGGAGTTTATTAGAAATATTAAGAAAATTTTAGGAGATAAATTGTTTGAAATTTCTAGGAAGAAAAAAAGTATCAGGGCTGGAAAAGGAAAACTACGGGGCAGGAAGTATAAAAAAAATGCAGGAGCATTGATTGTTATTGGAAAAGATGAAAAATTGAAGACAAAACAATTTGATGTTATTAATGTTAAAAATCTAAGTGTGAATGACTTGGCTAAAGGTGGTTTAGGACGCTTGGTGATTTACACAGAAGAGGCAATTAAATTTTTGGGAGAAAGAAAATGAGTTTAGAGGAATCGGCTGAGAAAGAATATGAATCGGTGTGGGGAACAGATATGAATATGCATTATCATGATTATTTAGAAGAAAATAACAAGGAAATAGTTGTTACAAGCTCTAAGGGAAGTGAAGAGTATGTTAAGAAATCAATAAAAATAATCGAAGAAGATCATATAAATTTTTTAGAAAGAACCGCTAAAAAGGTAATTGGGAGAAATCTCACAGAAAGAAAGTTGAAGAGATTTAGAAGGATGATAGATGCTGAAGCAGAAAGGTATACTAATTTATTAAAAATCTTATTGCAACAGGACTACGAGAAAATAAGAGAGTGCTTAAAACCTTTCAAAACAAAAATAGAAAACTTATTAAAAAGATACATAGGACAAAATGAGTGAAATTTTATTACCAATTGTAGTTGATTTAGAAACAAGTGGATTAGATTTAGTGAAATCTGGAATATGGCAGATTGGTGCAGTTGACTTGAATACAATGGAAGAATTTTTTGATGAAGCACGAATTGACGACGAAGATGAGATTAATGATGGAGCATTAAAAGTTATTGGAAAAACAGAAGAAGAATTAAGAGATAAAAATAAACAATCGCAGAAAGAATAAATTGAAAAATTTATGAATTGGGTTGAAGGAAGAAAGATGAAGAATCTTCTTTGTCATCATCCACAGTTTGATTATAGTGGTATAGAAATTAAAAGAAATAAATATGGATTAAAAAAAACAATTAGTTACAAGGCGTTTGATTTACATTCAATTGCACAAGTAAAATTTTTTGAATTGAATAATAAATTTCTTATAGACAGCAAAGAAAACAAAAGTGAGATGGGATTACATCAAGTTTTGGAATTATGTGGGCTTCCTGATAAAAGAATAATTGTTGGAGTTAATGAGATTATCCAAGAAGGCGAACCGCACAATGCACTTGAGGATGCGAAGATGGAAGCAGAATGTTTTAATCGTTTAATGTTTGGAAAAAATCTTTTTCCTGAATTTAGTAAATTTGAAGTACCGCAGGAGTTGAAAAAAAATGAAACCACTGACAACTGAAAAAGCTGTAATGAAAATTGAAGCAGAAAATATTCTGACTTTTATAGTTGATGCTAGGAAGACAAAGGATGAAATCAAAAAAGAAATTGAAGAAACTTTTGATGTCAAAATTGAAAAAATTCGAACATTGATTAAAAGAAATAAAAAATATGCTTATGTTAAATTAAAAAAGGATTTCCTTGCTATTGATTTGGCTACGAAATTAGGAATGATGTAAGATGGGAGCAAACATGCTAAGATTAACAAAAGGAGAAATATATAATGTTCATTTGTACCCTGGGGTAAAGGTGTTAAAAGCTAAATATGTTGAGGCTAAAGATGGAAAAAATGTATTTGACCATGACAATGGATTAGGGAAGATATTAGTGGATCCTAGGTTTATTATTGAAGATAGGGGAATTATAACTCATAGAAATCCTAATCTAAAAATTAGGGAAGACGTTCCAAGAATAGTTTATTCTGAAGAAGGATTAGGAGTAAAATTATAAAATGGGAAAGCGAATAATTCAACAGCGAAGAGGAAGGGGGACGCATACTTACAGAGTTAGGAAAAAGGCGTTCAGATATAAAGTCCAGTATCCCAAGAAACTTGCTGGAGAAGGAGAAGTTTTGAAATTGATAAATTCGTCGGCGCATAGTGCTCCTTTGGCGAAAGTGAAATATTCAGAAGGGATGTTTTATATTCCGGCATGCAAAGGGATGTTTGAGAAACAAAAAATAAAGTTTGGTGGAAAAGCAATTGAAAAAGGAAATATTCTTGAATTGAAAGACATTCCATTCAAAACAGAGATTTATAATATTGAATCAAAACCAGGAGATGGGGGGAAGTTTATAAAAACAGGTGGAAGTTCTGCAATTGTTAATAAAATAGTTGGAGATGCTGTTTTTGTCATGATGCCGTCAAAAAAAGAAAAAAAGTTCCATGCAAATTGCAGGGCAATTATGGGGGTGATTGCAGGAGCTGGCAGACTTGATAAACCAATTGTAAAAGCAGGAAAAAAGTATCATATTAAAAAATCGAAAAGCAAATTATGGCCTCGGACGTCGGCAGTTAAGATGAATGCGATTGACCATCCTTTTGGCTCTGGTCGTGGAAAAAATCCAAAAAGCAAAATTGCAAAGAGAAATGCTCCACCTGGAAAAAAGGTAGGTTTAATAAGACCACGGAGGACTGGTAAGAGAAAATAAAATGGAGATTGAAATTATAGCAAAAGGTAAAGAAGCATTGATTAGAGATAGAACAAATAATCTAGAAATAGCAAGATTAAAAGTAGAAGGGGGTATTATGGAAGGTGTTCCAAAAGCAGATTATGAAGGATCTATTAGTGGAATTCCCTATTCAATTAAATGCTCTGGAAATCCTATTAATTTAAGTACAATTTTTGTAGAATCTTCGAGAAAATAATCAAGGTGGAAGGATTAACTGGAAATAAAAATGGAACTAACAAAAAAACAACAAACATATCAGGGGAAAACAATTGAAGAATTAAAAAAATTAGATGTTCGGGAGTTTGCAAAGTTAGTCAGAGCTGGAGAGAGAAGAAATATTTTAAGGAATTTTCAAAAGATTGAGGATTTTATCCGAAGGTCTAAGAAAAAAATTGAGAAGAGCAAAGCGATTAGAACTCACCAAAGGGATTTGGTTGTGACGCCGGATATGGTTGATTGGAAAATTTTTGTTTATAATGGAAATAAATTTGTTCAGTTTCAAGTAACAATTGAAATGCTTGGGCACAAATTCGGAGAGTTTGCTTTGACAAGAAACAGAGTTAAACACTCCAAAGCAGGTGTTGGAGCAACTAAAGGAAGTAAACATAAATCAAAGAAATAAAATGCCACAAACAGAAAGACCACAGACAATTGAATCAAAGAAACAGGAAGGCATAGCTAAAGCTCCTATGAAAAAAATTGAAGAGCCAAAAAAAATGACTCAACAACAGGAAAAAGAAGCAGAGAAAATAGAAAAAAAACATGAAGAAAAAGAACAATCTGATGAAAAACAGGGAGACGAAAAAGCAAAAACTGAAGACAAAAAACACGAAGAAAAGAAAAAACCTGTTGTAAAAAAAGTCAAAAAAAATGAGGTGGCTGTAAAAGGAAGCAATCTTCATATCTCTACTAAATATGCTTCTGCAATTTGTAAATTTGTCAAAAGGAAAGATATTGATAAAGCAATTGCTGATTTAGAAGAGGTTTTGAAAAAGAAAAAAGCAGTTCCTATAAAAGGTGGGTATGCTCATAAAAAGGGTCTTGGAAAAATTGCGTCTGGCTCTGGAAAATACCCTAAACAAGCAACAGAGCAGTTCATCAAATTATTGAAATCATTGAAGGGAAATGCCAACAACCATGAACTTGAAGGACCTGTAATTGCCGAAGCTATTGCTAACATAGGCTCTCGTCCTTTAGGAAAATTTGGGAGATGGAAAAGAAAAAGAACGCATGTTACAATTGTCGCGCGAAACAAAAAAGAAGCAAGAAAAAATAAAAATGAGGAGGAGAAAAATGGAAGAAAGAAACACAGTTAGATTAAAGAAAGAAGAATTTGCGGTTAGAGAAGAAATAAAGAAAAGACTTGGAAAAGGAAAGGTTAGTCGTGTTAAGATAGAGTATACTCCTGTTGGAGAGAAGATTATTATTTCAACACATAAGCCAGGACTGGTTATTGGACGTAAAGGAGAAAAAATAGAAGAGCTGACTAACCGGTTGAAAAAAAATTTTAACCTTGAAAATCCAAGAATTGAAATTGAAGAAATCAAAGAACCTTATTTTGATGCCCAGATAAATGCCGACGAGATTGCTCTTGCACTTGAGAGATTTGGTCCTTTGAAATTTAAGGTTGTTGCTTACAGAACCTTACAGAGGATAATTGATGCTGGAGCGCTTGGTGTTGAGATAAGACTCAATGGAAAACTTCCAAGTTCAAGAGCTAGACAATGGAGATTTGCCCAAGGTTATTTAAAGAAAACAGGAAATGAAGCAAAAGTAGTTGACAGAGCTCAGGCAGTGGCGCAAACAAAACCAGGAAGTGTTGGAGTTAAAGTTGCAATACTTTCTCCTTATGCTGTTTTAAAAGACAAAATTAAAATTGACGATGAAATGATTAAGAAATTAAAGGAAAAAGAAGAGCCTGAAGAAAAACCAAAATCAAAAGATACAACAAAAAAGAAAACTACTAAAAAGAAGGCATCAAACAAAAATAGAGAGGATGGGAAATGAAATTCGCAGAAATTAAAAAATTAAGTAAGACAGATAAAGAAAAGAAATTAAAAGATTTAAGAATGGAATTAGTCAAATCAAAAACAGGCACGCAAAAGACAAGCGGAAAAAGCAAGGAGATTAGAAAAATGATTGCACAAATACTCACACTCAACAACCTAAAGGTTGTAAACAACCTAAATAAATTGGAAGTTGAAGATAAGAAATAAATATGGAAATATGTCCAAAGTGCGGCTTGCCTGAGCAGGCCTGTGTGTGTGAACAGATTGGAAAAAGTTCGCAGAGGATACAAGTAACAACTGACAAAAAGCGATACGGAAAAATCGTGACAATTGTTACAGGATTTGACAACAGCGTGGACCTGAAAAAAATCGCAAAGGCTCTGAAAAACGAGCTTGCTTGTGGAGGAACAATAAAGGACAATGCAATTGAACTGCAAGGAGACCACACCAAAAGAATAAAACTTCTTTTGGTCAAACTTGGATTTGAAGAAGATTCAATCTCAGAATAAAACGCATCCGATAGCACACACAAAAAAGAGTAGAAAGAAAATGAAAGCGAAAGCAGAAGTGGAAAGCGAGAAGAAGAAAACAGAAACAAAAGTAGAAAAAAGAAAGGTAGCTGGAGCTATCTGTGATGATAAAGATTGTCATATTCATGGAAATTTAAAAGTTAGAGGAAGAATTTTTGAAGGAAAAATAATCAAAAAGTTCCATAAAAGAATAACAATAGAATTTGAAAGAATGATTTATGTTAGGAAATATGAGAGATATTCTAAATCAAAAACAAAAATTCATGCAAGACTTCCTGTTTGCATGGAAAAAGAAATTAATATTGGAGATTTAATCAAGGTTCAAGAATGCAGACCCTTGAGCAAGATAATTCATTTTGTGGTTATTGAGAAAGTAAATAAGGATGGGGAGGAAGGGAAATGAAAATAGAAATAAAAACAGGGTTAATTAAGGAGTTAGTAAATTATGCAAAAAATACTCCTTGTGCTAAAGAAGGATATGATGATACTTGTAGAGAAAAGTGTTTATTAAAATTTATTCCCTATGAATTCGAGATAGACATAACTACTTATAAGAGAAATCTTTGCCATGTTCTTACACATATCCAAAATCTTGACTTATTTAGAGAAAAGCTAGAAAATGCTAAAATTAAATTATCTATAAAAGGAGGGACAATAAAATGAAAGTAAAATTAGAAAATTTTTCATTCATCCGAAAATTGCACGGAGGTTATTTCGAATGAAAGCAGTATCAGCAAAACCAACACGAGCATTGAATTTAGGAGCATGGGTTACATCAGCAGATAACAGCGGAGCAAAGATTGTGAAAATCGTGTCTGTCAAGAGAGGTAAGAGCAAAAAGGCAAGACAGGGCTATGCAAAGATTGCTGACTGGGTGAAGGTTGCTGTGAAAAAAGGTATTCCTGACATGAAAGGAAAGGTTTTTGATGCTGTTATAATCCGGCAGAAAAAACCATACAAGAGAAAAACAGGCGAGAGAATTGCATTTGAGGATAATGCAGTTGCAATATTAAAAGATGACAAAGGAAATCCAAAAGGAACTCAGATTAAAGGACCGATTGCAAGGGAGGTACTTGAGCGATGGCCGAATGTTGCAAAAATCGCGAAGATAGTTGTTTAAAATGATTCCAGAATTAGTTATCCAGACTGAAAACCCCAAAAAATTTGAAAGATTCCAAAAAGAATATGCAGGGAGTCTTTTATTAGAAATCACAAAAGCAGGAGATGGGAATAACTTACTTTATGTAGTTTGTGATTTAGGATACGACCAAAATTTATGGAGAAATGATTTGGCGGAAAAAATTGGAAGTACTTGTTGGGGAGAACTATAATGAAAAAAAAATTTTCAACAAAATGGAAAGCAAGTAAACAGCCTCGAAAGCAAAGGAAATATAGAGCGCAAGCTCCGTTGCATATTAAAAGAAAATTTTTGGGTGCGAATCTTTCAAAGGAGTTGAGAAAAAAACATGAAAGAAGAAATGTTATTGTAAGAAAAGGAGATAAAGTTAAAATAATGCGCGGAAAGTACAAGGGTAAGGAAGGTAAGGTAACTGAAATTAAAACAAAAATGGGAAAAATTTATGTTGAAGGAATACAGGTTAAGAAGATTGATGGTTCAAAGGCAAATGTTTCTTTAAGACCTTCTAATTTACAAATTATTGAATTAAATTTAGAGGACAAGAAAAGGATAAAAAGATTAAGCATAAAAGGAACTAAAAAAGAAGAAGAGAAAATCAAAAGTAAGGAGGAAAGGAAATAAGATGGCACATATGAAGAGACACATGGCGCCTAAGAGATGGCCAATTAAAAGAAAAGGCACAAAATTTGTAGTTAGATCTAATTTTAATCCAACAAGAGGAATTCCATTGTTAGTTGTGTTAAGAGATATGCTCAGAATTTGCCAGAACAGAAAAGAAGTGAAGAAAGCGATTTATGAAAAGAAAATATTTGTAAACTGCAAAGAAGCAAAGGATGAAAAAAATCCGCTACTGCTCTTTGATACATTGTCAATAATCCCTGCTGAAAAATATTACAGAATTATTCTATCAGCAAATGGAAAATATAGCTTAGGAGAAATAAACGAGAAAGAATCTGGGCAAAAGATTACAAAGATAATGGATAAAAAAATTTTGAAAGGAAAAAAAATTCAGTTGAATATGCGAGACGGAAATAATTTTATCTCAGATATCAAGTGCAATATGGAAGATTCTGCTTTGATTGATTTGAAGAATAAAAAAATAATTAAATGTTTGCCCTTGAAAGAAAAGGCAAACATCTTTGTTGTTGAGGGAAAACACGCTGGAAGCAAAGGAGTAATAGAAAAACTGAAACTCGAACGAAAAATGGCTAAACTTAACATTGAAGGAAAAGAAATTAATGTTTTAATTAAACAAATTATGGTGGTTGAGTAAAATGAAAAAACAAAACCCAATGCGAAAAATAAAAATTGAGAAAGTTGTGCTGAGTGTAGGTGGAATTGGCGACGAGTTGGAAAAAGGTTATAATTTGCTTGAATTTTTGACAAACAGAAAACCCGCCAAAATGAAGACAAAAAGAAGAATTCCTGGATTTAGTATAAGACCTGGTTTAGAAGTTGGAGCTGTTGTGACAATTCGAAAAAATCCTGAAAAGATTTTGAAAAAAACGCTTTTGGCAATTGAAAATGTTTTGAAGAAAAAACAAATCAGCGTGAATAATTTTTCATTTGGAGTTAAAGAGTACATTGAAATTCCTGGTGTAGAATATCAGAGAGAGATAGGAATAATGGGTTTTGATGTTACTGTTGTATTCAAAAGAACAGGACGAAGAGTTGCATTGAAAAAAATTAAGAAAGGTAAAATTCCTTTAAGGCAAAAAATTACAAAAGAAGAAATAATCAAATTTATGGAGGATAACTTCGACGTGAAGTTTGAGTAAGATGAAAGGAAAAAATGGATATGTTTGGCCAGGAGAAGCAATTGAAAGTATGAGAAATAGTCATGCTCTTATGAAATTTTGTGGTAAAGAGTTTAAAACAAACATTGCAAGAGATTATTGTTTTGCAAGAGATGCGGCAATTCAGATGGGGGCAGATGTTAATAATTTTCCAAGATCAATTGGAGATTGTAATTATAGGGAGAGAAGACAAAAATGACAGCAAGTGATTGGAGAAAAATATTAAAACAACTTAAGAAAAAGCCAGTGAAAAAAGCTAGGTTTTTAAAGCATAACAAGCCAAAAGACAGGAAGATAGGCAGAGCTGTACGAAAATGTGAGAGGTGTGGACGATTTGGCGCGCACATAAGTTCATATGGATTAAATTTATGCCGACAATGTTTTCGAGAAACAGCAGAAGAAATCGGCTTCAAAAAATATAGTTAAAATGTCACACGATGTAGTTGCCGACGGGCTTAATATGATATGGAATGCGAAGAAAGCTAGAAAGGACTCTGTTAAAATTAAAAGAATTTCAAATTTGATGATCGAAATATTAAAAATAATGAAACAAGAAGGTGTGATTAAAAAATATAAGA
>Ga0180007_10007611_pt1 | contig 10190 bp, 10 predicted proteins | sample MM_PC_MetaG_FD_121122 | JGI IMG/M metagenome (GOLD analysis project Ga0180007, IMG submission 121122) | Groundwater microbial communities from the Aspo Hard Rock Laboratory (HRL) deep subsurface site, Sweden - MM_PC_MetaG | ecosystem: Environmental > Aquatic > Deep subsurface > Groundwater...
ATTGTCTTTCTTTTTCTTTAGCAGATTTCATCTTATCACCTAAAGAAAGAAAAGATTAACTAATATAAATACTTTGCCCTATTACTTCTCGCGTTGACTATAATCTAATATTCTGATCTAAGACACGCTCCCAATCATCTGAAGATTGAGATAAAGAATTTTCACCAAGATATCTAGGAACATCAGAAATTAGTTCTGATTTTTTTTCAAGGTAGTGTAAATCACCATATGCCCCTACTTTTGGAGCTATATCCCTATCACAAGAATGTCCTTCATCTTTATCACCAGAAGAGACTAGAGAACCAAATCTGTCCCTATCCCCTGCAACAAACAGTTCAAAATCAAAATTATTAATAACAGGACTATTTGAATTTGACAGCCATTCGTATCTCTCAACGCTAGTAAGTTCTTCTCGTCCAGCTTCATAATCGTCCCACATTTTCATTCCAAGACGCTTAGCCTGCTTTACATCCCATCGCTTTGCAACAACAACATAATTTGCCATAACTTCTAAAGCATCATCTTCTGTTTCAGCAGCAAATGCTTTACCTAAAGCTTTGAAATATGCATGACCATCATCTCCAGATGTAAACATTTTTTCTAATCTATTAGGTTTTAATTCATCAAAATAAGAATCACCAGGGTTACCTGAACTGCCAAAGGTATTTTCATTGTTATACTCTCCAATGATATACTCTCGTTCTGCAACAGGTCTTTGTCCCATAAAAGCTGCACCTAAAGTACCCACAGCAAATACCTGACTTCTTAACAAATCTTTAATCTTTTTTGAACTCATTTTTTATCCTCGTTGTTTTATTTTTTAATCTTATTTTTAAATTTTTTTGTATGATTTTCTTAACTATCCTCTCAGAACGCATTTAGTAACAGAACATTGCTTAACTTTCATTTTAAATTGATCACCATCTCTGACCAAAGTATATCTACTATTAGCTTCAGGACCACCTAACATTCTATAAGCAGCGTCAAGAATCCGATAGCATTGTTCGGTATTGAACGGGCTAACAATCATTTTAGGTGTTCTTCTACCCAAATCTAAGGCTTCATGTAATAATTCAGCAGATTGATAAGTCATTTGAAATGCTCGCCTGCCAGTTAATTCTTCATACTGACTTTCAGACAAATCTCTTACTAAATCAAATGCTTTAGTAAGTGCTGGTTTGACTAACGAAACATGATCCACCAATGCATCTACTGAAGGAGGCCAAGATCCATTTGTAACCAAATCCATTGCTTGTTTAATTCTTTGTTTTTGTTGATTCATTTTAATTCATCCTCTCAAATCATACTTAGCATCCATATGCCTGTAAACTTTGCTTGATACTCCACCAACAGTATTGCCGGCGTTAGCGTTCCAAGTTGAGAATGAACCACTTTTACTGCCACGCTGGACAATACCTACCATTATGTATGGTCTTTTCACACCATTTTCATCTTTTGGTACAATAATTCCCATATCTCCAATAACTAAACCCGTAGTTCCAGTCTTGTTATAACAAACAATTCCTTGGTCTTTTGGAATCGCCGGAGCTCTGGTGATTATCCTTTTACCTCCAAGAGCCATCAGTCTTCTTATTTCTGAAGAGTGTGGCAATTTATTGTAATACAACTGGTACAGGAATCTGCTGTAATCATGAGCAGAAGCCATGTTACGGTATGTCTGTCCATTACTTGGAATTGTTTCTACAATACTTGTTTGCTGGAAAATATCTCCATAATTATCTTGCAAAATCTTTTGAATCTTTGCAGGAGATCCTATTTGGTTCATTAACCAAGTAGTTGAATCATTATTGCTGTTTACCAATGATTTGTACATATGTTCTTGACTTTTCGGCCCATAAGTATATCCTGCATGGTCTACTTGATGGAAAAATGCTAATGCAACAAACGGTTTCATCATACTTGCACATTGCATTGGAACATCTTCATTGATTGAAACCAATTTTTCTCCAGTTGAAAAGTCGTAAACTGACCATGCAGTTGTACACGAACCTGAAATATAACCATCGTTTTTCCTGCCTTTAACATAAGCATCAACAATAGCTTCCAGTTCAGCATTGCCTGTTGAAGGAGTTGTGCTTTTAGGAGGATTTGTAGGTGATGGTTTCGGTTTTTGATTTGAATCAGATTTTGGTGCTGGAGGTACTACTGGGTTCCTTGCTCGATCTTCTTCATCTTTTTCGTTCAGTAATCCCTGGTCATTAAATATAACATTATTATTACCTGCTCTAATGATTGAAGCTTCTAAACTACTATTTCTTAATAATTTACTAAGCCTGCTGGCAGATTCCAAACCCGAATCTCGATCACCATACCTTTCATAAATTAAAGCATAATTTCCGCTCGCTGTTTCAGCAATAACAAGATCCTTAGCAATTCCTTCTCCTAATACTCTTGCGATAGTTCTAAAATTTTCTTTTTGTACGCTTAAATTTGGTCCTACACCAAAACTAATATGATATAATTCTTCATACCCAGTATCTTCAACAAAACTAGCTTCATCTAAATCACATGAGGTTAAAAGATCAGAATGTCTTGCAGAAACACTAATAGTTGAATCTCTGTCACCATTACGATCATAAATAATACCTAAGTTCCCAGAATTTCCGCGAACTAACCTAAGATCCCTTCGAACATTAGATCCTAAACATCGACCAACTTGAAACATATATTCTTCAGCATCTTCCTTATTAGGAGTCCATAAATAAGAAACATCAAATTGCCCATCCTGAGCTCTAGCAATCCTAGGTATCAGTAGATCTAAGCTTAAACCAACTCCACCCAAGCCTAAGAGTTTTAGTACATCTCTCCTGATTTTATTATTTGTCATTATTAAGTGGTAAAAGTAATGGTTAATATATAAATATTTCGGTCAAAAAGTGCTAAATCTAGAAGTCAATAACAATAAAGAAAAAGATAAGTTAAAAAAAATAAAAATTTACTTGCTTAAAGGACAAGCATCAGTACTGTATGTAACAGTTGTAGCTGATCTGTAATTACCATTAGCTCTCTGTTCTAAAGTAGTAGCCCATTCGTTAACAGGATTTGCAACAACAAATTTACCTTCGTCGTTAAGACCACATCGAACACTGCCAACTTCGTAAAGCTTACCTTCTTCTAAATCAAGAGGCTCAACAACAGCAACAGTTTCTCTGTTAATTTTAATTTTTTTAGCAAGCAATGTATCAACTCCATTAGTTGCAGAACCTGCAACATAACTTCCTGCTAAAGCAACCAAAGCACCAGCTCCAATTGCTAAATTTCTTACCAAATTATCCATTTTATATTCCTCCAAAACATCTAATTTTGAACATTAGATTTGTGACTTTATATACCAGGATGGGAGCGTATATATAAAGCTTTTGATTTGTTTGTCACTTTGAAGTAGCTATTAACCAGATAGTTACGAATTTAATCCATTTTAAAGAAAAATAAACTCACAAACAGATCCTAAATTCCTTAACCATACCTTTAAATATACCAGAAAATTACACTTTTAGCATGGAATTTAGCAAACTTGCTCAGATATATGAGGAATTAGAAAATACCCCTTCAGGTAATAAAATGCGAGAAATTCTGGCTGAATTCTTCAAGAAAGTTCCGAAAGAAGACCTTTCAATTGTTTCATATCTGACGTTAGGCCAAATAGCTTCTGATTATGATAATGTAGTTCTTGGTCTAGCAGATAAAACAGCACTTAAAGCAATAATCACTGCCAGTGGCCAGGATTCATCTAAAGTGAAAAAAATTCTTCAGGAAACTGGTGATTTGGGTTTAACTGCAGAGAAAGTTTGTGGTAAAACTACTATGACTTTGATTCCAAAAAGTAAACTTAGCATTAAAGAAGTGTTTGATAAATTACATAAAATTGCTGAAGCTTCAGGTTCTGGTTCCCAAGAATTAAGAACTGGCCTTTTAGCATCGTTATTACAGAAAGCGTCTCCAACTGAAGCTAAATATATTATGAGAATCAGTGTTGGTACACTCAGAATGGGTGTCGGTGATATGACTGTCTTGGATGCTTTAGCAATTGCGTTTACTGGAGAAAAGAAAAACAAAGAATTTCTTGAAAAAGCGTACAACATCTGTCCAGACCTGGCGATCATTTCTGAAACTTTGGTTAAAAAAGGAATCAAAGGAATAGAAAATATTGACATTCATGTTGGCAGGCCAATCAAAATGATGCTTGCTCAACGGGTGAAAGAATTGGACGAAGTTCCTAAAAAAATTCCAAGCAAACTGGCCATTGAAGGTAAGTTTGACGGTGAACGTGTCCAAGCGCATAAAGATGAAAAAGGAAAAATTCATCTTTTCTCGAGACGACTTGACGATATTACTGCCCAATTTCCAGACCTAGCTAAAGCTTTGGAAGAAAAAGTAAAGGCCAAAACATTTGTTATTGAAGGAGAAATTCTTGCAGTAGATAAAGATGGAAATCCCAAACCGTTCCAAACTCTTATGCAAAGGAAACGGAAATATGATATTGCAGATTATGTTAAAAAAGTTCCAATCGTTTTGAAAGCGTTTGACTTACTGTATCTAAACGGAAAATCGTATCTGCACGAACCATACCACAAACGTACTAAAGAATTAGAAAACATTATCCCGAATAAAGGTCTTCTGCTTGTCGCAAATAAAATCTATACAGAAGATCTTGACGAAATCAACAAATTTTTTCATAAGATGTTAAAGGAAGGATTTGAAGGAATTATCATTAAAGGTATGGACTCAGAATATCAAGCAGGTACTAGAGGTTGGAGTTGGATCAAATGGAAAAAAGATTATGTTAAGGAAATGGTTGACACTTTTGATTTTGTCATTGTTGGTGCTTTTTATGGAAAAGGTAAACGGAGTGGTACTTACGGAGCATTACTTTGTGCATCTTATAACGACAAAGATGATACTTTTGAAACTGTCTGTAAACTTGGTACAGGTTTGACGGACGAACTTCTTGCCGAACTGCCAAAGAAATTGAAAAAATATGAAGTTGACAAACAGCCAGCACGGTTAGAGATTAAAAAAGAACTTAAACCAGATATTTGGTTTGAACCAAAATTAGTGGTTGAAGTTTCTGGTGCAGAAATCACCAAAAGCCCAACTCATACTTGTGCTTCAGGTTTAGCATTACGATTCCCACGATTTATTAGGTACAGAGATAATAAAAAAGCTGAACAAGCAACTACAAGTAAAGAAGTTGAAGAGATTTATTCTGCTTAATTGTAATCATATTCTTTAACTTAATCTTCTCCAAGATAAGCAAACCTTGGAACTTCTTTACCATCAATGTTCTTCATGTCAATAAATAATTTTTTAGGTCTTACCCATAAAACATTTGGTCCAAACTCATCAGAATCGTAAAGTGCTCGGTAAATTACAACTTTGCTACCTTCCGGCACATCAGCCAGGTCTCTTGGATCATACCTATAAGCACCATCTGTTGTTTGTAGTATTGGAACAAGTGCCATAGGTTCTTCACTAAACCTAGCATCTTCAAAAGATTTAAGCATGTCAAGTTTACCAGAAGGAGTTGCTTCACCTAAAACATCATAAAGTCCACCTTTAAAATGTTGGTAAAGTCCTAATTTAATTACAATATTATCTTGATTCTTTTCTCTATTCATTTTCTAAGAATTATTTAATTAATGTTTATAAGAATAGTTGTTCTTAAAAGTTTATAATCTTCACCATGAAACCACTTTGACAAAACAACCACGTTCAACTTCTTCTTTATGTGTATCAAGTTGTTGCTGAAATTCTGGGAATTTGTCAGTTACCCTCATGACAATTTCTGTTCCATCCACCTTAATATCAATAAACTTTGGATTCACGAACCTGAACTTAGTCTTTGAATAAAAATGACAATTGTCCGGATCATCTACAATGGTTAATTTTGGGTTTAACTTTTCCAAATTCTTTAAAATTTCTTCATCGCCAGAATCTTTTAACTTATTAAAAACAAATTCATCATTTTCAAACAAATCTTCCTCATTGATAATCTTCAACTTGAGCGCTCTTTTCAAAGCTAAAGCTAGAATTTCGTAAAGTGCAACTTCAATTGGATGTGCCCAGATCTTTTTATCCATATCTAAATAAAATTCTGCAAATTGTGTAGCAGTTTCAGCATCATCAAAAATTATTTCTGGCCTACCATCACCACCTTGTTCTGAACTCAAATTTTTAACAACAAAATGTTTCATAAAAGTATTAATCTTTTCATCAAAACCAAAATTAGCAACAAAATCTCTAAATGTATAATCTATCCTATCTGCACATAACTCTGGAGAATTTCTTTCGAGTAATGGAAAATTTTTCTCATCAATAATTTTTTCTACCTCAAAACCGTACTTTTTCAAAATATCAGGAATTTCCGATTGCATAATCAATTTTTCATGGAACTTTTCATGAAATTCGTGCGCTTCACTTTTGAAAACAAAATCTATAACATGCGAAAATGCAGTATGTGGTACGTCATGCAACAAGCCAGCGATCTGTTCTTCAACAGAAGCACCTAACTTCTTCAATAAAAACAGAACTCCAATACTATGCTCGAATCTGGTAATGTTCTTTTTTTCAGAATAATATTTGGAAGCTCCAGCCTGACCAATTTTCTTTAATCTTTGCAAGGGTTTAGAACTGATCAGTTCAAGAATAACTGATTCGTCAATTACAATTTTGCCGTAAACTCGATCATTGATCTCCATTGAATTTTCAGCAATTAATCTCATTTAAAAATTTATCTAGAATTATGGTTCAGTAGAATTATTAAAACAAATAAATTAAATTAAAAAATTAATAAAAAGAGCCAGGACCCAAAGTATCTTCACCTATGCTATCGATTCCATCACCTTCGTCTGTCATTAAGTCAAAATAGTGATCATTAACTCGTTCGGCATAATCTTTAAGACCTTTTTCATTCAACAAACTTGCAAAGTCAATAACTGTTGCATCTTCAGCACGACTTGGCAGATGTTTTCTATAAAAGTTATTTACTGTTGTCTCGATATCTGCTGAATTTTTCATCCCAACAAGATTATCAGCATTCCTTTCAAATCATCCAATTTCATTTTATCCAAAATACCCCCGTTCTTCTCCTTCTTTTATTGCGTTTGCCCGAGCACTACTAAAATACTCTGACAACTTACTATAAGTCTCTTCAATTTCTTTGTCAACAGAAGCATGCACAACTTTCAAAGCATCCTTAAAGTTTGCCATTGTAACATCCTTGGCTTTGTTATCTTTACGTAATGCTACCATTCCAGCTTCTCGACAGACAGCTTCAATATCAGCACCGACATAACCTTGTGTACTCTTTGCCAACTCTTTGACATCAACACCACTAGCAATCGCCATTTTCTGAGTATAGATATTAAACAATTCTTTTCGAGCTTCCTCATCAGGTACTGGAGTTAAGATAATATTATCAAATCTGCCAGGCCTCAACAAAGCAGTATCTAAGATATCTGGCCGGTTGGTAGCAGCAATAATCACAACATCATTCAAAGCTTCCAGACCATCCATTTCCATTAACATCTGGTTAAGTAAACTTTCATTTGAATCTGCCATAGCATTACCACCAGCACCACGCCGTTTGGCAAACGAATCAATCTCGTCAAAGAATATTATACTAGGAGCAGTCTGTCTAGCTCTTTTGAAAACTTTCCGTAACTGTTCAGTTTCTTTACCAACAACACCTTCATGTTGTAAAGCAGAACCATTAACCAAAATAAAATTAGCTTCACTTTCTTTAGCCACTGCTTTAGCTAACATTGTTTTTCCTGTACCAGGAGGCCCGTAAAGAAGAATACCTTTTGGGGGTCTGATTCCAATCCGTTTAAACATCGCACTATTTTTCAACGGCCATTCAACAGCTTCTTTCAGTTTCTGCTTAATGTCTTCTAAACCGCCAATATCTTCCCAACCTATGTCAGGAACTTCAACTAAAACTTCTCGCATCGCGCTTGGTCTTACAGTACGTAACGCTTCTTGGAAATCTTTTTGAGTTACCATCAATTTCCCTAAAATTTCTTCAGGAACTTCTTGACCTTCTTCAACACCTTCTAATTTCAAGTCAGGAAGAATTTTCCTTAAAACAATCATTGCAGCCTCTTTTGCCAAAGCATGTAAATCTGCACCAACGAACCCATGAGTAACATTAGCGATATCTTTCAATACAACATTCTTTGCCAGAGGCATGTTTCTGGTATGAATTTTCAAGATTTCTAACCGGCCAGTTTTGTCAGGAACACCAATCTCAATTTCTCGGTCAAACCTGCCAGGTCTTCGTAAAGCAGAATCAATAGAATTTGGTCGATTGGTAGCAGCGATAACAACTACTTTTCCCCGAACATTAAGCCCGTCCATATTTTTCAACAATTCAGAAACAGGTGCGTTAAGAAATTCATTAGTTCCTCTATCTTGCCGTTTGAACGCGATAGAATCAAGTTCGTCAATAAATAATATTGTCGGCGCGTTCTTTTTTGCGTCTTCAAACACAGCTTGCATCTTTTTCTCAGTAGCACCCGGAATTCCAGAAATAACTTCACTCGCTTTTAATTCCATAAAGTGTACTCCAGATTCAGAAGCAACAGCTTTTGCTAGAAGGGTTTTACCAGTACCCGGCGGACCGAATAATAGCACTCCTTTTGGAGCTTCAATCCCTAGCTTTTCAAAAACTTCAGGATGACGTAACGGTAATTCAATCATTTCTCGAACGTTTTTAATTTCTTCACCCAATCCCCCAATATCTTCATAATTAACGCCGATTGCAACTTCTTCTTTCAATTCTACTGCTCGAGAACTTAATTCAACTTCAGTATCTTTGTCTACAACTACTATTTTGTTTTTTGGTTCAGTGTCAACTACCATAAATTTTAAATCTCCAAGCCCCATCCCAGAAAACCGTTCTTCCATAGCAGTAAAGATATCATTTACTGAAGAACTTCCAACTGGCTGGTCCATCTTTGGCGTTTTTGATCTTCCTAAAGATACCAAATCACCTTTCATTAAAGCTTTCCCGGACAAACCTAACTTGAACAGATGAGGAGACGCTCTCAGTACTACCTGTTTATTAGTTGGAGCAATTAACACTTTTTTAGCAATTTCCACTTCAACTTTTTGGATACTTACCAGTTCACCAACACTCGTCTTAGCGTTAGTTCTAGTATTTCCGTCCATCCGAACAATATTTAAACCAATATCTCCAGGATATGCTCGTTCAGCGATTGAAGCAGTTTTCCTTGCACCAATTACTTCGACTACATCTCCAGGATTAACATTAATTTGTTTTAAAAAATTAGAATCAATCTTGATAATGCCTCTATTGACATCATCTTGTACAGCTTCCATAACTTTCAGCTTAATTTCTGACATTTTAACACTTTATCTGTTTATGGCGGAACTAATATTCCATTAAACTCAATTGTTTGCAGTGACTTTTGATTCTAAGCAAACTTCATTTTCCTAGTGTGTTTACTTTTTAAAATTTATGGTAGAACAAAATAAAATCATCAAAAAAATCATTAAAAAATAAAGATAAAAAAAATTTTATTTCTTCTTCTTTTCTGAAACAGGAACTGAAGTCGGACCAGCTTTGACTTTAGGTAGTGGCAAAGGACTTGGCAGGCTTACATCTTCACTTATCTTGATTGCCTGAATATTACCTTTATGTAAAGCTGCATTCACAATCTGTTCCATGATTTCCATAGTGATTTTTTTATCTTTATCCCATGATTTCTTAACTTCATCAACTTTGCTTTTCTCATCCACAAAAAGCACCTGCCCTTCAACAGCTATTTTTCCTAGATCAGGTTCGTAATTACAGACAAATTCAAACGTAAATTTTAAGCCTTTTTTATTTTCAACATTAAATTCCAAATCTTCAACATTCTTAATAGAAACATTATTGTTAATCTTAACCTGTCCGCTCTTCGCTTTAAGATTTCTCTCTGCATTAACTTTATGTACATTTATTTTTACAATTGTCATTATAACCACCTATTTAATTTTTATATACCTATCGGAGAGGTTCTTTATAAATTTTCCTGGTTTAAAGACCAACATAAAACCATCTCGCCAATGTATATATGACCCATTATTTAGAAACTTTTATAAACAAAATTACTTTAACAAGCCATATAAAAACAAGGTGATGTTTATGGCTGGGGATGAATATG
>Ga0180007_10007612_pt1 | contig 10190 bp, 15 predicted proteins | sample MM_PC_MetaG_FD_121122 | JGI IMG/M metagenome (GOLD analysis project Ga0180007, IMG submission 121122) | Groundwater microbial communities from the Aspo Hard Rock Laboratory (HRL) deep subsurface site, Sweden - MM_PC_MetaG | ecosystem: Environmental > Aquatic > Deep subsurface > Groundwater...
CTTTGGCTCTATAATATTATTGCTATATATCCACCAATACGGTGTGATATACCAAGAATACTTGTCTGCTTTATACAAAAAACTCTTAGGGTATCCACTGTATCTATCGTGCCCTGCTATCAGTAGAAACCCCTTTTCACCAAATAACTTTCGTGCTATTCTCGCACCAAGCTCCCAATGCTTTCTTTTCTCCTCAAGGTTGTCCAGGTAATCTTTACCCCAATGTCCTATATCGTGGAGTAGTATGCAAATTGTTTCCATGAAGGTTGGGTATCTCTTGTAAAGAATACTCCAAGCTCTCCATACAAAAAAGGAATGAAGTATAGAGTGGCTACCAATAACAACGCTAATGGTTCCCTGTTTCACTAATCCCTCACATTCTCCTTAATTAAATCCCATACTCTCTTGCCGCCGATGCTATGACATAAGTCTGTAATATCTTTCCCTAAATTAGCATCCCAGGTTAACATTGTCGCTCGGCCAACAAAGCTATCAATGAATTCCCTGGCGTTTCTCTCACCCTCATTATCTCTATCAAACGCTATGATAATATGGTTAAAATTTTGAAAGGCGCATATTGATTCAGGTGTTCTCCAAATCTGCTTCCATGCGCTAACGCCATTTGTGAATGAGACTGAACAAATGCCCTCACTCCATAGTCTTAGGCAATCTAACTCTCCCTCCGTTATAACAACTATCCCATCGCTCATATACGCAAATTCCGGTGTTAGTGCCTGCCCATTAAATACATGGGTCTCATTTCTTCCTTTAATTCCCCAATACTTATTACCAGCCTTTGTTACCAAATCATCCCTTCGGTATCTAATGGTAAGTATCGTTTTACCATCAGCGTGCCAAATAGGAATTGTAAATGCGTTATTATGATAGCCTAGTAACATCTCGTCTATCACTGCATTGGAAATACCCCTACTCAAAAACCACTGTCTCTTATCACCAAGATTATCATGGCCGAATGTAACAAACTCGGGGCTTAATGGCTTTTTGAATACTGAGGGACCAGCCCACGTTCCCGCCCCCGTCTTTGGCTTTGTATATGTATCCGGAATGAAAGTCCCGATGTATTTCCTTGCCGCCACTTCGACAACCTTACCAAACTCATGCTCTATGTCAATGCCCTCTTTCTCTGCAATCCATTCTAATGTTGATTTAGACTTACCGCAAGCAAAGCAGTGTATCCTACTCTTATAAACAGCGCAACTAGGATGCTTCTCCTCGTGCCAAGGGCACAACTGCATAATAGGCCTATCTCCTGATACTGTTCTACCAGGACACAATAATTGACGTAAATCTATTCGGTCAATCACCTCACGATAGTAAGTCATCGTATTTGCCTTCTTGTTCTCCTGGATAGATTTTTCCACATTGCTGGTTCCACATTACTGGTTCCACATTGCTGGATAATTTACAGTTACACAGTTACACTTTTATTTTTAACTTTATAATTTTAGTCACAAAAATAGGAAAAACTGAAAATCGACTTGCTATTTAGCTTTGAGGAAGTTACATTTTCGGTTACACCCTCAGTTACACCAAAGTTACACTTTTCCTCGTTTGAGTTCCCCATAGTAAAGTGTAACTTTAGTGTTACTCGTCGCTAGTCACAAAGTTACACAAGTTACACGGAAACCGTGGTGCCTTAAAAAATCGAAAAAATAAGTTCGATTGATTAAATTCCGTGTAACTCCTGTAACTCTGCTCGTGATTGAGAGTAACATTTTCGGTTACACCCCAGTTACACCAAGTTACACTTTTTGAAATCCTCCAAACCAACTAATATTAACCAATTCATCAAAACCGGAAAAACCATTTTGCCTGTTTATTGGTATATATCCATACCTACCTGGCTTTCCATTGCGTTTTTTCTAAAAACGCCCCGAGGTAAACACTCATACTTCCATATAGTATACCGGAAAATATCCTATATAGCATCGTTTGAAAAAGAAGCCTACTATTCCCACCACTCTTTATTTTTTGGAGCTTCTTCCTTTTCTGTAAGAGCCGTTTGTTCATCTATTGAAAGCCCGGTTTCTTCAGCCTCAAAGAACTCTCTCGGTATGCCCCATAAGCGATATTTCTTACCACCAATACTTATGGGGTTACACTTTTTACCACGAACAGCATTGTGCTTACGGATGATAACCCAGAGAACATTTTTATCGAGCTTAAATTTTGCGGTGTCTTGTATGTGCTTTATCATCCTATCAGCATGTATCCAGTAATACTCTCCTCTGAGCGCAAAGCCCCTATTCAACTCCTCGAATATTTCAACCTCATAGGCATTCTTAAACCACTCCCTAAGATGATAGATTACGGTTTCCTGCTTTGACATGCCGGGTGGAGCTTCCTCTTCCTTGATACCTTTAACTATGTCATCAATAAGGTCATCGTAATTTTTAGGGAAGATTGGATTTAGGTTCATTTCGGCTATGACCTTCTTCTTCATAGCCGCTCTGCTGACCAGCTCATTCAGCGTGGCCTCTATTGTGCAGGCACTTTTACCATCAACGGTTCTTACGCCAAGCTCGTATGTCGGCGGGTCTGTCGCTATCTTGCTACTCTCTGGTTTCGGAAAGTAGACATACCTTGATGACTTACCTCTATATGTTAAGGTGGCTAGCTCCGCTATTGTTTCATCCTTGATTTTAGTAGGGTCAATTCCCCCTTGAGAAGCCTTTGTGGATGATTTTTGGCATATATCCCGAAACTTCTTTAAGAGAGAGGCCTTTTTGATAATATCGGCATGGTGCTTACAGGCCGTTGTTGTTGTGACCTCTGCTAGTATTCTGGGTATAACCCAGGCCTCTAGACCAGAGCCAACTTCCTTCTCTATAGCCTCGGGGCTTAATTGTGAACCAGCCTGTCGTAGAGACAATATCGCCTCGAATATGCCTCTGTATTCCTTTTTGGAGAAATCCTCAGGGCCTAAATCTATTTGGCCAAGAAGGTCAGGCGATTTAATTAGACTGCCTACAACCCACTTTTCTGATTCCTCGCTTACTGGGATTGGTGAGACAGGCGGTTTCTTCTTTTCTTTCGCCATATATAGTTCTCACCAATTTAGATACTTGATAGAAAGTCCTGAGCCTCTTTGTCGGTGTCGGATAGCTCTTCCGCCCCCTCTTTTTCCTCACTCACTTCCTCGGCCTTTGCTTCCTCCGTTGCGGGTGGTGCTTGCTCATCCTCGGCCTTTGTCTCCTTCGTTGCGGGTGGTACTTGCTCATCCTCGACCTTTGTCTCCTCCGTTGCGGGTGGTGCTTGCTCGCCCTCGGTCCTTCTTTCGTCAACAACCTTTTTTACCTTCTGTAGGTCGGAGCGGGTCCAATCTTTACGCTTGTCGGTCGCCTCTACAACAAGCGCCTTAATCCCCTCTTGGTCGCTTATACCGAGATTCTTTATGATATACTCGGCCATTTCCCTTCTCTCCTCAGTGGTTGTAATTGGATCCACCTCCGAGGGCGCCTCTCCTCTCCCCTGTGTTGCATTAAGAGCAGCAACATCACCGTCTATCGCTGATTTGGCCTTTCTGAGTTCATCGACGGTAAGGTCCTTAGTGCTTTCTTTACCAAACCTTTCCTTTAGCCACTTTTCTCTTTCGGCGTCGCTCTCGGCATCGGTCCATACATTCATGCCTTGCCATTCACGCCAGCCCATCATAAAAGCGGCCTTGAGTCTGTTTAAGTCGGTTTTGGTATCTTTGGTTGCCGCCGCTGCCTTTTCTCCTGTGGGCTTCGTCGCAAGCTGTTCCTTGGGTCTTTCCTCTGTCCCGACTTTACCTGTTATCGTTTGCTTAGGTGGTGCCAATCTCCCGAGCTTCTTTTGCTCGATAAACTGTTGGACAACCTTTATGACTGCTTCCTGTGGAGCAACTGACAGGATACCATTTCTTTGCGCCTTACTCAGGGCGATAACATAGGCAAACTCATTTTTTCTGCTGGTTGGTTCGTTGTGTTCGGTCAGAACATACATTGATTGCCTTGCCGTTCCAAGAAGCGTCACATTTCGTATAAGGTCTTTTACTCTGACCATTCCATAAAAGTAGTCATCTCGTTCCGTAACCTTGACGTCGGGAAGCACCTCAATGTTGCCGAGTAGCCTAGCAATCTCATTTGACCCGGAAACATTTATTCCTACTATTAGCCGCTTGCCGGTTTTTGTTGGTATTTCAAAGCTGTACAGCAGGTGCTCTTGGGCAAATCCTCCTCTAAAGGATTCGGTTAGACTCGCTTCATCGGCCCTCTCTATTGCGTTAATGGCATCCATGGGAACTTCACCTGTATACGGGACCACAGCCCCCGCATCTGTCTTTTCAAAATATGGCATTATTCTCCTCCATTTTTATTTTTTAAGACACTGCCTCAAAGATATACGACAGGTCTCCATGCTCATCGTATATGGCTATTGCTTGAAACCTCTCTATGAATTGCTCGGTAGACATGTCATTGTTATACGCATGTCGATTTAGAACATGCTTGGGAACGGTAACAACGATATTTTTTCCACCATCACCCATTCGACGCAACCTATATGCTTTACGATATAATGCCTTCCCTTGCGTTTCACTCATTGGTGTTACCCCCGTACCACTTGTTTACTACTTGTATCAGTCTTGTATAAGTATAGCACGAAACGGTCAGTGGTTCAAAGTCAAAGAGAGTAATTTAGAAGCGTAAAATCTACTTTCTCAAGCGTAGCGTCTAGCTCAATCTCTCTCAGTCTCACTTAGACTTCATTTTTCTTACTCTAACTCATCTTTACTTTATTACGCTTTCGTGCTATACTTATGGTACAAAAGGGTATGATGCTTAGAAGTAACCAAGGGAGATTAAAGTTATGGATTACAAACAGGCTAAGGCGATAGGTGAGGAGTTTATCGAGGAGATTATGCAGTTTTGCGAGAGGTGTGAGCTTACCGGAGGTATTAGACGGAAAAAGGAATACCCACACGACGTTGACATCTTAATTATACCCAAGGGCCCCGAGCTATTTAATTTTGCCCACAAATTAAACTCATTGGGTGGCGGCGGGAAGATAAAACAGAGAATGATAATTCCTTACAAAGGTATAAAAATAGAACTCTGGCTTTCAACGCACAGCAGGTGGGTTGTTGACTTCTTTGTATCTACCGGTAGCGAAAAACACAATAGAATGATTGCCGGGAAACTAAAGGCATATAAATATCACTTGTCTGTTAGCGATGGCGTTATCCTTGATGAGCAAAAAATTCCAGTTGCTATTGCGTCGGAGGAAGATATTTTCAAATTGGTTGACATGGAATATGTGGAGCCATATTACAGAACTATGGATAAGATACTGCAGGCCGCTCCAAGAAATACAGACGAAGAAGAAGAGGAACCCTTTATTTAACATGAAGCAAGCCATTTACTTCGACGACGACGTTTTAAGGCGACTAAAGAGCTACTGTAAGGATACATTTGGTAGCCGTAGGTCTATTAGTGCCGTTACACAGTTTGCGGTTAAGAAATATCTTGATGACCTGAGTTACCATGGGATAAATAATGGTAAAATCAATAAGCGTGTTGGAAAAAAGTCAAGAACTATTTAGAATAGACGACAGCGGAGCGGTCGTTAGAGATTGGGAGCCACTTGAGGGTGGTATACTATCTAGGCCTATAATTATTGCTCCTAATGATGACATGTCTTGGCTTGAGGAGCTTAGTGACGAGGAGCTTGAGGAGAAAATAACCAAAGAGCGTGATTGCTCAAAGAGTATGGAATGTTGGCAGCATCAGATACGAAAGAAGTTTGATGGTGGCGATGGGATTGAGCAGCTAGAGTTGATGCCTGAGGATATTAGTCTTGAGATTAAGGACACGGTTTTAAGAAAAATACCAAGAGAGGTTGTAAAACCATTCATTGAGAAATATGAGTGGTTAGGAACCTTAGGAACCTTTAAGTTTGGTTATGGCTTATTCTTTGGTTATAAACTTGGCGGTGTTGCCTGTTTTTCAAAGACAACAACATGGCAGGCGGAAGTTAGTATCTGCGGTGAGAAATATCGAGATAAAGTAATATTACTAAATAGAGGTGCTTGTGCGAATTGGTGTCCTAAAGGAACTAATTCCCATTTGATAGCACAGGCACTAAAGGCCGTTGAACGTGATACGCAATATCGCATAATATTAGCATACTCAGACAGAAGGGCAGGTGAAGTTGGTACGGTATACCAAGCAACTAATTGGCATTTTATAGGCTGGGGGGCAACTGGGCACGACCATGTTCCTAAAGGCCTTACCGATATAGACAGTGTTCGTTTTCATACAAGAGGATTACCAAAAGAATTAAAAAGCGCCAAGAGATTACGAGAGGCAGGGTATGAGGTCGTTAAGGTTGCCAGACCTAACAAAGGTAGGTATATCTATTTCCTAGGGTCAAAAAAGGAAAGGAAAGAGTTACTTAACTCACTGCGTTTTCGTATATTACCATATCCAAAGAGAGAGGACTTCTCGAACATCAAAAAATTGAAAAGGTTTGATGCCAAACTAAAACGTGGGCTTGGATGAATAAGTTGATTGATGGACCGTCAGTGTTACGTTTGTTGACTTATTATTATCCACAATTATGGTGATGAATTTACTGAGTTGGTATTCGAACCTCTCAGTATTGCTACCCAGTTTTAGGAGGTAATTTTGGAACGACCTACTTTAGAGGCGCAGATAGCCTGGGATAAGAAAGTAAATGCTATGACAAGAGAGGATGCCAAGAATTGGCTCATGGGGGGCAATAACTGGTACAGGAAACTGAACTTCCTTATATGGCGCAAGAGTCATTTCCTTTGGTCAATCATTCATTGGAACTGGTTTTGTATCTGGTGTGGTAGGAAGCACTTCTATTTTACTACTAAGAAGTGCGAGGCGGATTACTTTAGAAGAAAAGGATATTAGCGTTAAAGGTAAACCATATAAGTACCATGAGAGATACGAAAAGAAAGATATATTATCCAGCGACAGGTAATCAGGATAAGGCATTACTGGAATTGATAGGGAGCCTTACCCCGATATTGCTAAAAATTCCTCAGAATGTAGACATAGGTTATGATGTAGAATATGGAGGGTGGAGAGTGTTACTGTTAGCCTTGGAGCACCATCTGGGAACTGAGGCGTTTGATAAGTTGATTACCGAGTATCTCGATAAAGAGGATAAGCAAAAGTTTAGAGGAATAAGGGCAGGTTGGCTAAGATTACTAGCAAAGGCTGGGCAGGTCTCAAGAGAGAGACGTTTAACTATTCCAGTTAAAAGGGCCGAGGGCGGTTCTCGGGCCCAGCTCCAATCCAATAAGTAGGTTACTTATGGCGGCACGAAATAAGGAAAGACTAACTCCTAAAACTACGGTAGTTCTTGACCCTGTAACTGGTCAGTTTACACAGATGGGGCATATCGTTCACGGGCCCAAGATACTGAAACGTGAGGCAGCGGTTTGTGATTACTGTAACAAAACATATTCCAAAAGGCGAAAAGACCAAAGATTCTGCCATGATAGGTGCAGAATGTCATGGTGGGTAAGAGAAAATCATGGCGGCGTTGAACCTGACTATGGTGAGACGGCTTGCATCGTTTGTAATATTACGTTTAAGAAAACCAGACCGTGGAGTAAATGTTGCTCTGATGTATGCAGAGAAGCGCACAGGCGAGAATTAGTTGCGAGTTACCGTCAGAGACCGTTGCAGGAAAGCGTATAATGCGTAACAAGCTAATCGTTAAGACTAACGAGTCCTCTCATACTACTAAGACTAGATTTTGCTTACAATACGACTACGAAAAGCGTTATAACGCTTAATGAGTATATTATGGTCATAAAAGCAAGACAGGTAGGTAGAGCAAAGGAGCATAGGTTATTAAATGCCTTTGATTCCGATATTAAGTTTTGTGGTTTATCGGATGGAACAAGACGACAATACCTATTTATCGCTAAAAGGTACCTTGAATTTACGGGGGGTAATCCCACTTGGTCACGCAGCGAGATTATGGAGTTTATAGCGTCACTAGGTGACGTTACCTCAACATATGCCTTTTGGGTTCTTAGTATCGTAAGAAGATTCCACAGGTCTGTCTTAGAGTTAATACTACAACATCAGACGAAGTGGCCAATTGGCCCCAGAGAAGGACCTAGACCTAAGGTTAGACCTCAGCCCTCATTCGGAGAAGATGTTATTGATAAACTATTAAGAAGTATTAAGGATGAAAGAGACTATGCGGTAACCCGTATACTTTTCGCCACAGGTATGAGAAGGGATGAGCTTTGTAGGCTTGATATAGACGACTATAAAGGTAAGAAGGTATTTATTACTATGGCCAAAGGTGAGGAATCAAGAACCGTAAGATTGGACCGAGTAACCTGTAAGGCTATTGATACTTATTTGGACACCAGAGATGATAAAAATGACGCCCTATTTGTTAATGACCATAGACAAAGATATACACCAAGCGCACTGTCCCAAGTATTTAGAAGATACTTTAGAAACATGGGTGCCGAACCACGAACGGGCCTTCATGCTTTTAGGCGGGGGTTGGTAACAGTTCTGCACGATAGAGGATTAACTAGAGAGGAAATACAGAAGTGGTTTGGATGGAAAACACCCACGATGGTTGAGAGATATATTCAATTAAGCCCTAGCGTTGTTAGCGGAAGAGTTGAGAAGGTTCATCCATTCTATGACAAGGAGGGTAAGAAGGGTGAGAATAAAACATAAAGCGTGGAAGAGGTGTTACAAATGACTATGGAAGCATTTTCTCATTGGACTTGTCACTTTTGCGGTGAAGACAGACCAGATAGATGCATCTCGGTAGTGCGTAAGCCAATTCTCATGAATGGCATGAGTATTGGTGAGCATAATAGACGCTACTGTAACGATAATCATCTATGCATAGAGGCCGCTTATAGATGGTTGGAGGAAAAAGATGCCGAGGGTGCTGAACAAAAGAACCGATAAAATATCATCTAATGCTGTTTATGTTGATAGGCCTAGTAAGTGGGGTAATCCTTTCAAGATTGGCAGAGATGGCACAAGAGAAGGGGTAATAAATTTATACGCTAATACAGTCCGTAGTAGATTGTTATACGACCCTCACTGCCTTGATGAGCTAATAGGTAAAGACTTAGTATGCTGGTGTGCTCCTCTACCTTGTCACGGAGATGTTTTACTAAAGCTGGCCAATGGCTTGTAGAAGGAACAAGGGAGGCGTTGACCAAGGAGGAAAAATGAATAAAGATGAACCAACGACAGAAGAAACTCAGCAATTCTGGGAGAACCTTGGGTGGACACATGGAAGAGTTTTCTGGCAGCCACCTGATGAGAACGAAGACGAGAGTTCCGAACTGAGAACAGAACCAGTTGCGGACCTCAACAACCTTTTTCTATATGCTCCAGACATCATAGTTGGTATTGTCTTTCATTACTTTCCTGGTTGTGTGCATTGCGTGGTAACTTACAGGACTGAAGCGGGTTTCGATGCTGAGAGGGTTATTCTCAGTAACACAGAGGAAGAAGGGCTTACTGAAGAAGTTTCGAGAAAGAAATCCGCTCTGGCTCTGTTCAAAACAATAGATAAAATAACCAAGAGGTGAGGTAAGAGTACGAGCGAGGTAAAAGCCCTTTGTTTTAATAATGATGTTAACCGGCGTGCTGAATGAGCGTATTAAAGATGTATGATAGTATTAGATAAAGACACCGGTGTATTTCATGAGATTAAAGAGGTAAAAATATGCTACGTCTGTTCTAGTGACCGCTTCGTTGATGACCACCACATAGACTTAAAACACGGTGCTATTAGCGATGAGACGGTTCCGTTGTGCAGAAGATGCCATACCACAATACATCGTTACGGAGGAATACATTGGTTCGATGATGAGATTCTTGATAGGGCAATCGAGGTATGGAATAGAACTAAGGCCTTATATGACAAACCTTTAATGACCAGAGACAAGATAAAGAGGTCTGACTATTGGTATAAGAAGCATAATATAAAGAAGGGAAGGAAAAAAGTGGTATTGTGTAGCGATACCATGGTGTTTAAGGAGGTGTAACAAATGCTGGAAATATATGAGAAAACGGATGGTAGCAAAAAACTAATTCGTAGTATGCAAGGAGAAATTGCAACGCTTTCGAGTATCACTGGTTATACCATTATTCTTGGCATTAACGTCGAGAGCA
>Ga0180007_10007613_pt1 | contig 10189 bp, 11 predicted proteins | sample MM_PC_MetaG_FD_121122 | JGI IMG/M metagenome (GOLD analysis project Ga0180007, IMG submission 121122) | Groundwater microbial communities from the Aspo Hard Rock Laboratory (HRL) deep subsurface site, Sweden - MM_PC_MetaG | ecosystem: Environmental > Aquatic > Deep subsurface > Groundwater...
CGGCTGGTGATGCCTACTCTGTGGAACCCATGAAGAATCACCCATATTCCGATGTGCAAGATGCTCTCCAATACGCCTGTATGTATTGCGAGAGCGGAGGTATATCAGGGAAGGCGAATCCGGATGTCCGGGGTTCCGGGACTGCCCGTCCGGTGAAGAAGCACAGTTCGGCTGGCTGGGACTAGAAGATTTTGGTTTTTTCTGGCGGACCACGCCATAATGTACCTGAAATGCCTAGTGTTTTGCACGAAATGTACGGCAAAATATGATTTGGCTTGACTTTTCTGCCGGTTTACGGTAGGATGCAGTCTAATAATTGAGTCATTTTAGGCTCGTACTTCATCTAAGACCATGTAACCCAAGCACTTACAGCAATGTAGCAAGAGCCGCCGTCTAGCTAACGGCGGTGAAAGCAATTTCGGAGAGGCCATTTCAGGGCGTATACCCCTGGGATGGCCTCTCTTCTTGTGGGGAAATGTTGATGTTTGTAGGGAATCTTCCTCTCAGTTCCGCGCCGACAGGATCCGCGTCCACTGCTTTTGGAGGTATTCATCCAAGTGGGGGCCGTTTTGGCCTTCTCCGGGTGTTGAACAATCAGGAACTCGACACCATTCAGGAGGCGCAGGCCAAGGCCAACGAGACAGTCAATGCCCAGGCCAAAGACGAGATACGCGGTTTGGTTCGCCACATTCTCACGGCATGGGAGAAAAACAAGAGCTACAAGGAGGACTCCGGTGTTGAAGAGGCTATGTTGCAAGCCCTACGCCAGCGGAACAACGAGTACGATCCCGAAAAACTCTCTGCGATTGAGGCCCAAGGCGGAACCCAGGTATTTATGGGTTTGACGGCTCTGAAATGCAACGCTGGCGAAGCGTGGCTGCATGACGTACTGGCTTCCGACCAGGACAAGCCCTGGGGCCTATCCCCGACTCCTCTTCCGGACCTGCCCCAAGAGGTTCAGCAATCCATCGTCGAAGAAACCCTAATGGAACTTCAACGCCACATTGAGTCTGGCGGGGCACCGGTTCCCCTTGAAGCAATCGCCGATTTTGCGGCCAAAATGCGGGAAGACATGGAGGAACGACTGCAGCAGGAAGCCGAGGACCGGGCTGCGAAGATGGAAGTCAAGATCCACGACCAGTTTGTTGAAGGGGACTGGGAAACGGCCTTCGCTACCTTCATCACAAACATGGTCACACTGAAGGCGGGCTTCATCAAGGGACCTATTCTCAGAAAGAAGAAAAAACTCGTCCATCTGTATGTCGGTGGCAGAACCAAGACCATAGCCCAAGACGTAATATGCCAGGAGTACCATGCTCCAAGTCCGTTCGATATGTACCCCTCGGCCGGCGCCATGAACTGCAATCAGGGCGACCTCATTGAGCGCATTAGATTGAGTAGGTCGGCTTTGGAAGCCATGAAGGGCGTTGATGGTTGGGACTCCAAAGCGATTGACCTTGTGCTTCTCGAATACGGTCAGGGTGGACTTCGTAACTGGACCTCTATTGACCAGGAACGGTCTGAACTTGAGGGGAGGGGGTCAAATCTTGAGGAGCAGCGGGATTTCATGGAGGGCCTTGAATACTGGGGAAATGTCCAAGGCAAGATGCTCATGGAAGAGCAGATAATGACCGACCTCAACGGGCAACCCCTGAACGCTTTGTCGGAATACCAAGTCAATTCCGTACTGATCGGCAACTATGTCGTCTACCGCGGCTTGAATCCTGATCCGCTGGGTGAACGGCCGTATTCAAAGAGTGGCTGGTCATTGATCCCAGGTTCGTTCTGGCACAAAGGCGTTCCAGAAATGATGCGCGATTTGCAGGGCATTGTGAATGCCACCATCCGGGCACTGGTCAACAATGAGGCCGTCTGTTCGGGACCCCAGATTATCTATAACGACACGTCAAGGGTTCCCATAGGTGAGGACATTACCCAAGTTTTCCCGCTTCAAATTCGCCAGTTCACCAACCCCGGGCAGAGTACTCTCAAACCAATGGACTTTTTCCAACCAAAGTCGAATGCGGAGGAACTTCTCAGCGTCTACCAGGCTTTTGCCAATATGGCCGACGATTACACAGGCATTCCATCGTATGCCCACGGAAACGACAATGTGCGGGGCGCTGGTCGAACGATGGGAGGGCTCTCCATGCTGATGTCAAGTGCGGCTCGCGGAATTAAAATGGTCATTGGTCGGATAGATCGGGAAGTATTGAAGCCGACGATACGGCGTCAGTTCAACTGGAACATGGCCTACGATCCTGACGAGTCGATTAAGGGTGACGTTCAAATCATGCCGCGTGGCGCCTTGGGCAATATCATTAAGGAACAAATTTCGGCGCGGCGCATGGAATTCCTGAATGTCACGAATAATCCGGTAGACAGTCAACTCATGGGGCTGGAATTCCGGCGTGATGTCCTGAAAGAGACGGCGAAGTCGCTGGACGTTGCCATCAGCAAATTCAGGACGGGTGAGGAATGGAAGGAGTTGCAGGCGCAACTCCAGGCGGAACAGCAAGCGGAGGCACAACTGCCGCAAACTCAAGCGGCGTAATTCAAGGAGGTAGTAGGATGAAGTGCAGGAAAAGTCTGAGAGTGTTTGGTGTTCTGATGGTTGCGGCATGTCTGACACTGGTAGCATGGGAAAGGAATGAGTACACGGTCTATCAACTCAGGGTGAACAATATCAGGGCTGGCTCGAATGGCGGGACTGTGACCATAACAGACCCCATAACATTCAGTGGTGCTGTCAGCTTAGGCGCAGCGTTGATCGTAACGGGGGACCTCACCGCCAACAGTGACTTCATCATGGAAAATGATGAAATGCTGCGCAACGATGTGAATGGCGACGTGGAAGTGATATTCGACGATGACGCTGCGACGCTGGGGCAGCTCATTCTGGACACGTCCATAGCGGTTGGTTCGCAGGCCGACAACGATCTGTACGAGATTATTGGACGAGCACTGGATAGCGCTGAGAACGTCACGGATTATGCGACAATTCAGTTGAAGATCACTGACAACACTACAACCACCGAAGATGGTCAAATACTGATGCAGTACATAGTGGGTGGGGCGGAAGTGACTGGGCTGACGTTGGGCGCAAATGCCAGCGGAGTGGAAACGTGTTTGATTCGTCCCAACCTTACGATCACTGGCGACGTTGACATTGACGGAAACGATCTTACGTCGGCGGGCGATCTGTTGATTACCCCGGCAGGTGCTGAGGTGCATATTGACGGCGGGCTTTCGGTTGGTGATACAACGGCAGTTGGTGACAACAACTTCAAGGTTGTAGGCACTGCGCTGTTTGCGTCTACCGTGGAAATTGATGCCGGACTGGACTTGGATGGTGACGCGCTGACATCGAACGGTGATCTGCTCATTACGCCTGGAGGCGCGGAAGTCCATATCAATGGTGGACTGGACGTGGGCGGGACAAGCGCAGTTGGCGACAATAACCTCAACGTCGTAGGTACGGCAGCCATAGGTGGTGCCGCAACACTGACCGGCGGGTTTGACGCCAATGCTGCGAGCACCTGCACAAATCTGGCCTTGGACGCCGGTGCTACACTGACAGTAGGGACCGCAACTATCGTCCCTACCAGCGCGACAGAATTGACGATCAGCGAAACGACAGTGACGGTAAGCGGAACGACACTGGCCGCTCCTGCTCTTACTGCGACGTCAGCTACCGTCAGTGGCGCGATCGCAGCGAACGGCACTATCGCGGGTGACAACGACACGGTTGTTACCGGCCTGTCGAATACGACATGGGTTGCCGGTGCTACACTGACAGTAGGGACCGCAACTATCGTCCCTACCAGCGCGACAGAATTGACGATCACGGAAAACACCGTGAGCGTTTCCGGTGCGCTTGGCGTTTCTGGTGCCGCAACACTGACCGGCGGGTTTGACGCTAATGCTGCGAGCACGGCGACAAACATCACGCTGGATTCCGGCGCTACGCTGGACTGCGGCGAGAACGTTGTTACGAACGTCGGCGCAATCTATTGCGACAGCATCGCAGCGGATGGGACGGCGGTTGCAATCAATACCGGCACTGGCGAAGTCACGCTCGATGGGAAATACGCGGCGGTCGGACCGGACGCTACCACGCCACTGATGATACAGACGTTTACGGCGACGATAGGCGCTGGGGGTTCTGTGACGCAGGCGTTTACGGTTGCCTTCGGCGCGGCTCCGATAGTCACGTTTGACTACACCGAGAGTCCCGGTACATCAAATACGAATTGGGTTGGTACTGTGACGGCTAGCAACGTCATTCTCAACGGTTTGGCAAACAAGGCTGTCGCCGGGATTGCAGTCGGCCAAAGGCCCTAACAAACACTTATGGGTGACGACCTGAAATTGAAGGAAGAGAGGCGGCAGCAACGCATTGTTGAGGCAATGGGCCGCCTCTTGGGGAATAAGGACTTTCAGTTCTTCGTGGATGAGGTTCTCGTTGAAGGACTGCTCCGACAACGGGACGAGAACGACGAACTGACGGGCGAGGCTTTGATACGCGGCCAAGGGACAGCCCGAGCGTATCGGAAGATTCTGAAAGACGTGGACAACTCGCCGGAACTCTACGTGCGATTGCGGGTTAGAGAAGCGGCGCGGGTCCGCGGATTGAGTACAGCAAACGTCCCGGTTGCGGGACAACGAAGCGCATACTGAAAACGGCGCCGAGTGAGGAACATGGGCATACTTGAATCCAGCGCGGGGGGAGACAGCACACTGGAAAAGAGCGCCCCTGAAATCATCAGGCACACCGAAAAACAGCGCGTGAAGGAGTAGTTATGGGCACAGTAGTAATACAAGATGGCGCAGCGATACCGGAAGCGATCGTGAGGCAACAGGAAGCTGACGAACGTGCGCAACAGGCGGAGATAGCGGCGCGGAAAGCGGCATTGGTAGCGAAACCTGTCGATCCGCCCCAGCCAGAACCGACTCCTGCCGCACCTTCGCCAGCGCCAGCCCCTACGGTCACACCAACCCCATCTCCGGCTCCGGTGCCGGCGCAGGGGGATGTTCAGACAGAACTGTTGCAGATGCGGCGCGAACTAGCAGTTGAACGGCAGCGGAACCAGAGCCTCCAAGGTAGGATTGATGCGCTGGGTCCGCAAACAGCAGAAGTGGTTAAGGAGCTTCGCACTCAAAATGCGATGCTGCTCAAACGTCTGGAACAGCCGCCAGCACCCGCTGTGCCGGCCTATCAGATGTACCTGAAACCGGAAGAGCGTGAAGTGTACGCTCCCGGAAACGAACTCCCGCCGGAGGCCCGGATGGCGCGTGGCGAGATCGAGCAGGCCACCGCGCAGATTCGGGCAGAGAACGCCGCATTGCTGGCGAGGCTGGACCGCTTGGAACAGGGCACTCAGGCCGAACGGCAAGACCATCAGACCATGATGGTCATGCAGGAAGTTGAGAAGATGCAGCCTGGCGCAATCGACCTGAACAGTGATCCGGTATTCATAGACTGGTTGAAAAACCGTGACCCTAGGAGCAGGACCGGCGCTTCTTACGAAATGCGCGGAGTCTCAGCACTGGAGCGCGGTGACGCTCACGCCATTGCCGAACTGATGAAAGAATTCCTGGGTCAAGGTCTTGTGACTGACCCCAGGATTGCGGCGCAGATAAAACCGGAACTGACGACAGTTACTCCGGCAGTAAAGCCGCCGGTTAAAGAGACTGTGACTGTATTGGAGGCCACAATGTTCTTTCAGGACAAGGCGTTGGGGCGTTGCAGAAATGCAGACGGTTCTCCAATGAGTCAGGCACAGGTCGATGAGGTTGAGAAAAGGATCAATTCTGCCATAGACGAAGGGCGTGTTGTTCAGGGGTAGGACCCTGATTGCACCCCGCTGTTGGCAGGATACAACAAGAAAGCAGGTGACGAAATGGCAGCAGTATATCCAGCAGCGTCGGGTATCAGGAACATTGGCAACACAACGATGAAGTATATTCCCACCATCTACAGTGGGAAGATGCTCGTCAAGTTCTATACCGCGACCGTATTCGGTGCGATTGCCAACACCGATTACGAGGGTGAAATCAAGGCACAGGGTGACAAGGTGGAGATTCGTTCTCTGCCCGACATCACGATCAGCACGCACCGCAAGGGGCAAACGCTGACCTACGAACAGCCGGAGGCAACATCGACAAACCTGGACATTGACCAGGGCAAAAGTTGGAGCTTCGCTACCAACATCGTGGACGACGCACAGACCGACATCAAGAACTACGCCGAAAAATGGGGAGACGTCGCCCAGAAGCAGATGAAGATAGCGATCGACTCCGACATCCTGGGCAATGTCTGCACGGATTCGGCCGCGGCCAACCAGGGTGCCAGTTCTGGCGCCATATCGGCCGACATCGAACTCGGCACGGATGGCGGGACCTCGGTAACGCTGTCGAAGACGGATGTGCTGGAGAAGATCGTGGATTGCGGTCAGATCCTCGATGAGCAGGACGTTCCCGAGGAGGGCCGGTGGATAGTCATACCGGCATGGATGTGCTCGCTCATCCTGAAGTCGGACCTGAAGGATGCGTCCTTGTCCGGCGACGGGACCTCAATGATGCGCAACGGGCGTCTGGGTATGATTGACACGTTCACGCTGTACAAGAGCAACCAGCTCGCCACCAGCACGGACGTTACGCCGACGACCTGCACGTTCATCCTGTTCGGGACCAGAGCCGCGATCACGTTCGCAGCGCAGATCACGGAAAACGAGAACCTGAAGAACCCCAACGCCTTCGGAACGCTGTTCCGTGGGTTGCAGGTCTACGGCTACAAGGTTGTGAAGCCGGAAGCCCTGGGAACGCTCTTCGCTAAGAAGGGCTAAGGCAACAACGGTGGGGGCCAAGTGACCCCCCACCATAAACCGCAACTTCCCATAAGGAGGGGAATAGTCATGGCAGTAGATACAGCAGTAACAGTGGAAACCGGGGCAGCGGCTCTCGGTGCGAAAATCGTGATGTATCAGCGCACGATCAACTTTGCCACCACGAACCTGACGACGGGTGACTGGTTTGACCTGTTCCAGCCGCCCGCAGGGGCGCTGGTTCTGGGAGGCATGGTCGAAATCGTGACAGCAGGCACGGCGACTACCGATGTAACGGTTGGAGTGGAAGCCGGTACGGAACTCCTGACTGGCGCCGATTTGGACGGAGCCGCAGGGACATGCACTGGGTTCACGAATACGGCTCCGGTTGTGTTCGATGGGACAACCATAGATATGTCGTGCGATACGGCCAGCGCGGAGGCTGGTGCGGTGCGCGTGACAGCGATTGTCGCACTGTGCGACGCGATGTAAACGGGTTCAGTTGAACTGAACATTCTGGTGGAGGGGGTAAAACCCCTCCACCATCTTATCATTTCAGTAGGGAACGAAACAGACAGTCCGAAACACAAAGGGAGACACAAACAATGGTCGAAATACTACGCACATGGGTAAAGGTCCGGAATAAAGACGTGGTGTTCCAGTTGACGCGGCAAATGGCGGAAAGAGAACCCCCGCGTTTGGGCGTTGACATGGACATCATAACAGAAGCCGAAGCGCGTGCAATCCAGAAACGGGCAGTGAAAGCAAAGGAACAGGCCGCGATTGATAGGCGGACAAGCCAAGTATCCAAGGCGCTTGAGATGGCGCGGCAGCAGCAGATTCAGGCCGAACTGGAAGCAACGCAGCGGAAACGGTACGAGGCAGCAGTGGCGGCACAGCAGGGTGCGGAAATACCGGTTCCACCGGCTTCGGTGGTTCCTGTTCAGCCAGCCGCGGTTGCTTCGTTTGCAATAGTACCCGAGACCCCCGAGCAGGTGGAAGCGCGTTTGGCTGCGGAAGAAGCGGCAGCGGTCGGCGGTGAGACAGGGAAGATCAGAGAGGACGATCTTGACGAGAAAAACCGGAAAGAACTGTTCGAGATAATCGAAACGGAAGAACTGCCGGTCAAAAAGGCGGGGAACAACAAGGCTCTGGTCATAGCCATCAGAGAAACCCGCAGACTTGTCCAGAGAGCCAAGGATGATGCCGCCAAGAATGCGCCTCCCTCCGAATAGAGAGGTGGCGAATGGCTCTGACGATAGGGAACGTGATTACGCGGGTCCGATATATGATATCGGACTCCGTAACCACGTATCGCAACGACGACACGAAACTGATGCTTTACGGCGACGACGGGCAGAAGGCAATACTGTCTGAACACCCGGAGGCCGCCTATAAAGACAGTGATTCCTCTGTTTCAGTAGTTGGGCCAGATGACCTCACCGTTTTCACGGCCACAGGAAATTCCCTTCAAATTCGAGACTCATGGGCCGAACGCCTTGCTCACTACATAGCCTTCCGGGTGTTTGGTGAGGACGCCGAAGACATCGCCAACCAGAACCTTGCGAAAGAACATTGGGACCTGACCGGATTGGAGACGATGCCGTAATGGGAACAGCACTGTCAGAGATGTACCAGTACATGATGCCGGAATTGCCGGGATGCCCGAAGCCGCTGATTATCCAGCATCTCAGGGAAACGATTCGGGAATGGGCATACCGAACCCAGGCATGGGAACAAGACCTGAACGACATCGACATCGTTGATGGCACCAGCGATTATGAACTGGACTCGCCCGTTGAGGATACCGAGATTGCCGGACTTGTCCACCGGCCAAGCGATGATGTTGGGGTTCATTATGATGGCCGCCTACTTTCCCCCGGCGTCGAGTACACGATTCCAGTGGCAAAGGATGTCATACACTTGGTGTCGGCGCCGGTAGCTGACTTGACCGACGGACTGGAAATTACCGCAGTCCTGACGCTTGCCAATGATGCCACGGCTTCCTCGGAAGTGCCTGACCGCCTGTTCCAAGATTATCGGCAGACCTGGGCCTATGGGGCCATGAGCCGACTCATGCTGATGAAGGGCAAGAAGTGGAGCGACAAAGAGACGGGAATCCTATATCACAACATCTACTGGGATGCGATCAGGCTTGCCATCGGCGAGCGAACACGGGGGCGAACAAATCGAAGCTTGCGAGTACAACATCCTGCCGCATTCGCTTAGGGAGGATCAATGGGTGCATCGGCGACTATTACGATTGACCTTGCGACCAAGCGGGTCACGTACAGTTCTCCTGCAATGGCATTGCGGGAAAACGTAGCTGTTGCCCTCATCAACGCGGACGTCTCCACTCCATCGGACCTCACCCTTTCCATCCTCTATCGCGGGACAACTCTTGTCCAAGCCGCGAATTTCGTTGCTGGATCGGGGCAGTATGATGGAAGCATTGACCTGGACGATGCGGACTTGGAGGCTTTTTTTGCCGGAATCCCTGATGGAAAAGCAACCCGGACGTTTGATCTGACTCTTTGGGATAACGCCCGGATGAAAATGCTCATCAACGACAAAATCACGATAATGAACAATCCCTACGATCCGGATATGCCATTACCGACACCGATTTAGGAGGACATGCGACAATGAAACGGAAAATTTGCCTTGTGGCTTTCGGGATTCTGTGCGGATGCGCTATGGTGTCTCTGGCGACAGACCTCACCATTACCATCACTGCCGCGACCAAGAAGGTCACGCTTTCCGGCCAAGTATCGGTCAGAGAGACCGTTGATGTGACAATCACGAATATCGGAAGTTCATCCGCTGAGAATCTGCTTTTGGGAATTATTGATGGCACCAACCTTGTAGCGGCTGGCAGTTCATTCACGAACCTAAGCGGTGCTGCGGTAGGCGAGTTGAATCTGAACACGGAAGAATTGACGAACGTATTTGCGAAGGCAACCGTGGGCCGGTCCAAGCGAACATTTGATCTGGTAGTGTGGGACACCGACGCTTATGCGCTGCTGGCGAACGATACCATTGACATTCTGAACAACCCCTATGTCAGCGGGATGACGTTGCCAAGCAGCATCACGAATGAGTGGACGGAGGCCGACGCTCGTTACCTGAAATTGACCGCGCAGTACGTCAAGACGGTGGAAGTGTCGGGTGGGCTCCTGAGCATATCAGGCACGTACACGCAGACGGTGGCGCTGACGACCAACACGTTTACGAATACGGTTCAGGCCACGGACGGGGCTGGGTCGGGCTATGACGCGGACCTGCTTGATGGGCAGGATGGGGCATACTACGCTTCGACCACTACCGTTGCCGCACTGGAAGCGCGGACATCGGTATGGAAC
>Ga0180007_10007614_pt1 | contig 10189 bp, 5 predicted proteins | sample MM_PC_MetaG_FD_121122 | JGI IMG/M metagenome (GOLD analysis project Ga0180007, IMG submission 121122) | Groundwater microbial communities from the Aspo Hard Rock Laboratory (HRL) deep subsurface site, Sweden - MM_PC_MetaG | ecosystem: Environmental > Aquatic > Deep subsurface > Groundwater...
ATGGTGAAGGCAAGGCAAAGAAAAGCAAAATACTTCCCAATATCGATGAAATCGTTTTTATCATCTGCCGAATGCGCCTTGGGCAAGCTGTGTTACAACGCCGCTTAGCACGTACGCTGCCAAACTTACTGCCAGACCGAGACCCGAATAAAATATTGTCTTTTTTGACTTTTCAAGGTTTTCCGGATTTCCGGAGCTCGTGATGTAGCCGACCCCGCCCCAGACAAAGAAAAGTGCCGCCAAAATTCCTGCAAGCGTAACCAAAGTTTGAATTATGTTTTGCATGAAGTTTTCGACCTTGGCAACGTCGTCGGACTGGGCATATACGCTGGAAGCAGTAATCAAGGCAGTGATAAGAAGCGATTTAAATAATAAGATTGTTCTCATACCCTCACCTCCTTAATACAGAGCAGAAGCTATGAGCAGTATTCTTAATTTATAAAAAAACTGCCGATTAAGGCAGTCTTTAATTAACTTGCCGAATTAAACCAAAATCTAGGTCAAAAGTCAACATTATTCATTTATTCAGCTGTTTTGTTTAAATCTCACCAAGGGAGTGTTTTTATGAATAGCTTCGACCAAATCCTATTTGCGTGATAAAATAGGCCAGAATGTCAACCGATTTAACATTTATTACAAACGAGCCTGGGGCCAGTCTCTTAAAACGCTTCAAGGTTTTAATTAAAGACGCTCGTTTTTTTGATAGCTTGGTGGGTTATTTTTACACCAGCGGATTTTACAAGCTCTATCCCGTGCTTGAGAAAACCGAAAAAATCCGCATTTTAATAGGGATCGGCACTGGTCGCGGGACCATTGAGAATATCAGAGCCGCCGAGGAACAACTCGCACTTACTTTTTCCCACGCTGAGGCTAAAGAGGAATTTTCAACTCTAATTGCCTCCGAACTTGAAGAATCAGAAGACGCTGAAAGCATAGAAGAAGGTGTACAAAGGTTTATTGACTGGATTAAAAACGGAAAGCTGGAAATTAGGGCCTATCCTACCGCCAATATTCACGCCAAGCTCTACATCATTACCTTCAAGGAAGGGGACCGAGATATCGGCCGTGTCATTACCGGCTCAAGCAATTTTTCGCAAAAAGGCTTGGTTGATAACCTTGAATTTAACGTTGAGCTCAAAACCGTGGCCGATTACCGTTTTGCCCAAGATAAGTTCAATCAGCTCTGGAAAGACGCTGTTGACGTATCTGAAAAATACATCGAGACTGTCAACAACAAAACTTGGCTTAATAACACGATCACCCCTTATGAGCTTTACCTCAAATTCCTTTATGAGTATTTCAAAGACCAAATTAGCCAGACTGGAGATGTTTTTTACAAATACACCCCAGTTAAATTCAAAAAACTTGAATATCAGGAGCAAGCGGTCCTAAATGCTAAAAAAATCCTGAACGAATACGGTGGTGTTTTTATTTCCGATGTCGTAGGTTTGGGTAAAACCTATATTGCCGCAATGCTGGCCAATCAGCTTGATGGACGAAACTTAGTTATTGCTCCGCCGGTTCTTTTGGATGAGAATAATCCGGGTTCTTGGCCGAATGTTTTTTCCGACTTTAAAGTCTCGGCTGACTTTGAATCAATTGGGAAACTAGAGAAGTTAATCGAAAGAGGCGTAGATAAATACAGTAATGTTTTTATAGACGAGGCTCACCGCTTTAGAACAGAAGATAATATAACTTACGAGAAACTGGCTCAAATTACTCGTGGCAAACGTGTTATTTTAGTTACCGCTACCCCTTATAACAACTCGCCCAAAGATATCCTAAGTCAAATCAAACTGTTTCAAAAGCCTAAGAAAAGCACTATCCCCAACCTTCCTAACTTGGAAATTTTCTTCTCAAGTCTTGAAAAAAGGCTTAAAGGGCTGGACCGTCAGCGAAACCGTGCCGAATATCTCAACACCGTCAGAGACAATGCAAAGGAAATAAGAGAAAAAGTCCTTAAATACCTAATGGTTAGACGCACCCGTAGTGAAATTATCAAGTATTTTAGTAAAGACTTGGAAAAGCAAAATCTCAAATTCCCCGATGTTGCCAATCCGGAGCCGATTTTATACCAACTGGACAAAGAAGAAGATGCGATTTTTACTACGACCATTGAATCAATAACCCAAAAGTTCAAATACGCCCGTTACATGCCCCTAACCTATTACAAAGGTGATGTATCTCAAGCAGATAAACAAGGTCAGAAAAACATAGGTAAGTTTATGAAAATCCTTTTAGTTAAGCGCTTGGAAAGTAGCTTCTTTGCTTTCAGAAACACCCTCGATCGCTTTATTGCTTCGTACGAGCGATTCTTAGATGAGTTTGAAAAAGGCAATGTCTATGTCAGTAAAAAGTATATCAATAAAATCTTTGAGCTTTTGGAACAGGACGACGAAGCCGCCATCCAACGGCTGGTAGACGAAGATATGGCACAACGTTACAAATCAGAGGATTTTGAAGACTCTTTCAGAGTTGATCTTGAAAACGACCTGGCAATCCTGCGGGATATTGCCAAACTTTGGCGCCGTGTCAGTGGGGACCCTAAACTGGCCAAGTTTATAGATATTCTCTCATCTCGTAAAATCCTGGGTGAGAATAAACTTATTATTTTTACCGAGTCTAAAGAAACTGCCCAGTACCTTGAGAAAAACTTGAGTACCAAATTCCCCGATCAAGTGATTTCGTTTCATGGTAGCTCAAGCGCCAGCGTGCGCGAGAAAGTGATTGAAAACTTTGATGCAGGGGCTCGCTTTCCCAAAGACGATTACCGGATTTTAATTACCACCGAGGTACTTTCAGAAGGCGTCAACCTTCACCGCTCCAATGTGGTTATCAATTATGACATCCCCTGGAATCCTACCCGCCTAATGCAAAGAACAGGAAGAATTAACCGCGTAGATACCCCCTTTGACAAGATATACACGTTTAATTTCTTTCCTACCAAGCAGTCAAATGACCAGATTAAACTCAAAGAGGCGGCTGAAGCTAAAATCGAAGCCTTTATCGAACTTCTTGGTGCCGACGCCAGACTTTTGACCGAAGGCGAGGAAATTAAGTCGCACGATCTTTGGGTTCGCTTAACTTCCAAAGAAGTTATCACCGGTGAGGATGAGGAAGAAGAAAGCGACCTTAAATATCTCTCAATAATCCGCGATATCAGGGATAACAACCCCGATTTATTTGAGAAGATCAAAAGACTGCCTAAAAAAGCCCGCACTGCTCGAATTGATAGGGAAGATGGTAAAACCAACTCTTTGCTTACTTATTTTAGGAAAGGCAAACTGCAAAAATTCTTTGCTGTCGCTAGTGGCGACTCACTGGAACTTGACTTTATATCAGCCGCTCAAAAATTAGAAGTCGCCAAAGAAGCCGGACGGGAGCCGATAGGAGAAGATTTTTATAAAATGCTTTCGAAAAACAAACAGGCGTTTATTATTGCTACTACCGAAGAAGCGCAGGAAGTCAAAGCCAAACGCGGCAGGGATACCGGCGCCCAACTTCTCAATATTCTTAAGAGCCGGGAAGTCAAAGACTTCAAGGGTTATACCGAAGAAGACGAACTTTATTTGCGTGATGTCATGGCACTTTTGGAAGAAGGCGCGCTTCCTAAGTCCACCACCAAAAGACTGCTTAACCGTATAAGCGAGGAGCTGGCAAAAGGATTTAACCCCTTAAAGCTACTTTCACTTTTGAGACTGGGTATTCCAAGCGAGTTTTTCAAAGAGACATTGGCTGAAAGTTCGGCACAAGTTGCCGGACCAAGAGAAGTTATTTTATCTGAATATTTAATTGCAAATAACAAATGAATGATAACGCCGCATCAAACCTTGTAAGAAAGACTTTTGAGAACTCCTTTGATAGGGAGCGTTTTTTGATCTTCGCTAAAAATCTTTTTCACTTTCTAGATACCGATACTTTTATTTATCGAGGCAATCTCATACCGGACGCCTACGACTCCCATATAAAAACGCTTGAACGGCTCGGAAAGTATGAAGATATTGACGGCCATAAAATCGAAGTTTTAGCAGTTTGTTTGAATAAACAAAGCTCGCTCGAACGGGCGCGCACTCTACAAAGAAATTTTATTGCTTGGTACTTAAACGGCAGTCGCGGCGGTGTTGCCAAAGACGCGGCTCTAGTTGCTTTTTATACCAAAGACTCGGACGACTGGCGACTCTCTTTAGTAAAGATGGATTATCACTTGGGAGAGTCAAAAGCCGGCAAGATAAAGGCCATTACCGAACTTACCCCCGCTCGCCGCTTTTCTTTTTTAGTTGGCGCCAATGAGAACACCCATACTGCCCAAAAACAACTCTTACCCATAATTAAAGATACAGAGTTTAAGCCAAGACTTGCCGATCTTGAATCAGCTTTCAGTGTCGAGGTTGTTACCAAAGACTTCTTTGAGAAATATAAAAAGCTTTTTCTTGATACTAAAGAAGCCTTAGATAAAATCGTTGCCAGAGACGAAAAAATCAGAGCCGACTTTCAGGAGAAAAATATAGATACAGCCGACTTTGCTAAAAAGCTTCTCGGCCAGATTGTTTTCCTTTACTTCCTGCAAAAGAAGGGTTGGTTTGGCGTTAGCCGAGATAGCGATTGGGGCACAGGACCAAAAGACTTTTTACGCCGGCTTTTTGAAAAAACAATCGCTCCTTATGATAACTTCTTCAATGACACGCTGGAACCTCTTTTTTATGAAGCCTTAGCTGTTGAGCGTACGGATAATTTTTATAGTAAATTTAACTGCAAAATTCCTTTCTTAAATGGAGGTCTTTTTGACCCCCTTGGAAACTATGACTGGGTGCACACCGATATTCGCTTGCCGGATGAGCTTTTCTCTAATAACAGAAAAACTAAAGAGGGCGACACCGGAGACGGAATCTTGGATGTTTTTGACCGCTACAACTTCACGGTTAAGGAAGATGAACCGCTAGAGCGCGAGGTAGCGGTTGATCCGGAAATGCTGGGAAAGGTTTTTGAGAACCTTTTGGAAGTCAAAGACAGGAAGTCAAAAGGCACTTATTATACCCCGCGCGAGATTGTCCACTATATGTGCCAAGAAAGCTTAATTAACTACCTACTAACGGAACTGGACGGCAAGGTTAAGAGAGATGATATAGAAACTCTCATCCGCTTAGGTGAAACTGTCATTGAGCACGACAAAGTGGTTTGGGAGCACGGAGAAGAAAAAGGCCGCTATACTTTTAAGCTTCCCCAAAGTATCCGCGACAATGCAAACATTCTTGACGAGAAGTTAGAAAAAATCAGAGTTTGCGATCCGGCGGTCGGGTCCGGAGCCTTCTTGGTCGGTATGATGACAGAGGTTATCAGGGTTCGAAGTGTTCTCACAAATTACCTATCCGATAACGACCGCAGTATTTATGATTTCAAGCGCCATGCTATTCAAAACTGTCTTTACGGGGTGGACATAGACCCCGGAGCCGTTGAGATAGCCAAGCTTCGTTTATGGCTTTCACTGATTGTTGATGAGCAGGATATCAAGCAAATAAAACCCCTTCCCAACCTTGATTACAAAATTATGCAGGGCAATAGCTTACTTGAAGAATATGAAGGCATTAAACTTTTTGACGAAGGAATAGTTACTGCTTCGCCTCTTGATAACACTAAGCAGATTGAGGAAGTAAAACAAAAACTAAGTGAGCTTCAGAGAGAGTTTATCAAGCTTCATTCTGCGGGTGAGCTGAAAGGTGCTAAAAAACAGCAAATTGAAGCAGAACTTAAAAAGTATAGTGATTGGCTGAATAAACTTACCAAAGCTCCAAAAGTTAAGGCTGATAACGGTAGTTTGTTTGACCAGTTTAGTGAGGCAAAGCAAAAATCAGATGAATTAAAGAAACTTCATCAAGAGTTTTTTGAAACAGCCAATAAGAGAGAGAAAGACGAGATTAAAAAACAGATTGAAGTTCTTGAATGGGAGTTGGTAGAAACTACCCTAAGAGAACAAAACAAGCTGTCACTTCTGCCGGAGATTGAGCATTTCAAAAAAGCAAACATCAGACCCTTTTTTCTTTGGAGCTTAAATTTCAGTGAGATTTTTGAAAAGAATAAAAAGTACGGTTTTGATATTTTAATTGGCAATCCTCCCTACAAAACTACAAGAAGTCATGGGATGACAGATAAAATGAAAGACTACCTTCGGAAAGAGTACCAAACAGCCGAAGATAAATTTGATTACTACTCATTTTTTATAGAGAAATCATCAATTTTAACAAAGCCAAATGGACATGTTTGTTTGATTACGCCAAGTACCTATTTAGTGAAACCTTTGTCAAGAAAAATAAGACGATACTTACTTACCAATTACCAAATAATAAGCATTTTAGAATTTAAAGGTCTTGTTTTTCAATCGGTTGTACCAACAGCAATATTATTGTTTAAAAAAGCATACCCAAGTGAGAGTCAGAAAATAAAGGCCGGTTACGACATAAAAAGTATTACGGATTTCCTAGACGACAATTTCTTCACAAAAACTATGAATCAGTCTCTTTTTAAGAGGGAGCCGGATTATTATCTTAATCTTTACGCAGACGAAAGCTTCTTTAGCTTTTATGACAAACTTATTGCTAAGAGCAATACTATCAAACTAGGTGAATTGGCAGAAATATACAACGGAATACAAACTGGTAATGATAAAAAGTACATTAGTTATAAAAAGGATTCCAATAAATGGGAGAAGGTTATTACAGGCTCTGATATCAAGAAATATTATAAAAAGTGGGGAGGTAAATATGTCTATTACGTTCCAGATTTACTACACAGTAATACCAGAAAAGATATTTTTAAAATTAACGAGAAAATAATAATAAGGCAAACAAGCGATAGAATTATTGGCTGTTATGATGATGAACAATATTTCACTCTGGCCAGCACCTTTGTTATTAAGCAATTCAAGAAACTTATTTCTTACGAAGCTTTACTGGCAATACTAAACTCCCAATTATTTTTGTATCTATACAGAAGCATAAATAACGAAGCCGGTAGAGTTTTGCCTCAAATAAAAAAGAAGCATATTTTTGATTTACCTATCATGGTTGATTTTGATGAGGAGCCTTTGAAGAAAAATGTTTTTACAATTCAAGAGATTACAAAAAAAGATGATTATTTAGCGGACTTAACAGCTCATGCTAAGGTAGAAAACTACGAACATCAAATTGACCAATTGGTTTATAGATTTTACGGCCTTACGCCGGAGGAAATTGAAATTGTGGAAAATAAATCTCCAAACTAAATATGAAATTTACTGAAGAACAAAAGAGAATATTCCGGCATGATCCTGCGAAACATGCCTGTATCTTGGCTGGACCTGGAACTGGGAAAAGTTCTACTATTATTAGTTACATTTGTAAAGTTAAAGAACAATTTCCGGAGAAAAATGTTAGACTTCTTACCTTTACCAGGGCCGCTAATTCTGAACTTGTAGATAAAATATTCGAATCTGGAAAAGAAACAATAATATCAAGTACGGTCCATTCATTTGCAATTTCAGTATTGCTTGGTAATCCAGGTACAAGTGGCCTACCAGAACCAATAAGAATTGCGGATGATTGGGAATGGGACGAACTAATACGAAAAGATTTGGCAGCAAAATTGGGTATATCAGTTAGTGAGATCGAGAAGCTAAAAAATGAAATGAGTGCTTCTTGGGAATCACTTGCAGAAGTCCAAGATGAAGCCATACCTCAAGAGTTGCGTGCTAAATATATGGGGCTGTGGGAAGAACATAGAAAAGTTTTTGGCTACTCGCTTTTGTCCGAATTACCTTTTAGGTTAAAAACCGCGCTCGAAGGCAATTCAGAGTTAGACTTGGGCGGACTAAGCCTCGTCGCAATAGATGAATACCAGGATCTGAATGCGTGTGACTTGAACTGCTTTGACCACATATCAAAACGCGGCTCTACTATTATCGCTATAGGAGACGACGACCAATCAATTTATTTGTTCAGAAAAGCACATCCAGAAGGGATAAGGAAATTTTCTGAGGATTATAAAGCCGAAGTGTACCCCTTAACTATTAGCCATCGGTGCGGAAAGAAAATACTTAATTGGGCAAATTTTGTTATTGGAGGTGATACAACTAGAGCAAGTAAACCACTTTTGTCCGCGAGTGCCGATAATCCTGAAGGTATTATTGATTATTTGGTCTTTAATCGAGAATCGAGCGAGGCCGAGGGTATCATCAAACTGATTTCTTGGTTAATAAATTCACAACGTATTCCTTACGAAGAAATTTTGATACTTTTTCGGACAAAAGCTATATCAAGAATAATTAAGATGGACCTTAAAAAATCTAATATACCTTTTTCTGATCCAGATGAACTGTTGGAAATATTAAACCAAAATCAAATAAGACATTTTCTTGCGTACCTGAAATTACTTGTTGATAAAACCGACTCACTAGCTTGGTGGTCATTATTAAAGATGACCAAAGGGATAGGCATCGAAGCAATTAATGCGATATATGAATTAGCAAAGAAAAATAATGCAACTTTCGGAGCAACTCTATTATATCAAGCTAATACTGAATTTACAGATATAAAAAAATTTAAAAATAAGTTATCAGCCTTAGTGCAAGACGTATTAAAGAAATTAGAAAAAATAGAAGTCCCGGAGAATTCTAAATGGGGAACGTGGGTATTAGAACAAGCAAAGGAAGGTCTACTTCCAAAACCGCCTCAAGAACTCAAGGAGCTATTATTGAAAGTGGACGAAGCAAAATTAAGGAATGAAGGAAGTTTGGGCCAATATATCAACCAAATTGAGCCAACCATAAAAGATATCATGAATTCTAAAATTCCTGGCAAGTTAAGGATTATGTCTTTGAGTAGGTCTAAAGGTCTAACCGTCAGAGCAGTAATTATTGCTGGAGTGGAAGATGGAATTATTCCTCATCCGAATGCTGATTGTCAAGAAGAAAGACGCTTATTATATGTAGGGATGACTAGGACTAGGGAATATCTGTTCTTAACACGGTCTCGAAGGAGGGTTGGCCCCAGCGCTAGATCAGGAAGAGCCAACGTTGCCGGAACGAGAGCCATATGCCCATTTCTTGTGGGGGGGCCTGTCCGAGAAAGTGATGGAGATTCTGAATTGAAAAAACTTGGTAAATCCTGAAATTCTCACTTTTGACCAACTTTATTATAGAGCTAAGAACATTATTGAAAAAAGTTCATAAAATGTCTAAATATTACAACCCAAAAAGAAAGGCGGATTGGAATTATGGAGGATCTAAATGGAAGCTTTCTAGATCTAAACTTGAATTGTTTATAGATTGCCCCAAGTGTTTTTATCTGGATAATAAATTAGGAACAAAAAGACCACCAGGTTATCCTTTCAACATTAACTCGGCAATTGACCATTTACTGAAGAAAGAGTTTGACGTTCATCGTGCAAAAGGTGAAAGTCATCCTTTGATCGAAAAATATGGAGTTGATGCAAGACCAGTTCATCACGAGAAATTGAATTTGTGGAGAGAAAACTTTGTGGGTGTGGAATACACTCACCCCAAAACAAAGATGACCATAAGCGGAGCAATTGATGACCTATGGATTAATTCAAAAGATGAGTATATTGTGGTGGATTACAAAGCAACTGCAATCAATGACAAGATAGAAACTCTAGATAAAGATCACCACGAAGGATATAAACGTCAGATGGAAATATATCAATGGCTACTTCGGCAAAACAAGTTGACCGTAAGTGATACCGGATACTTTGTCTATGCAAACGGAAACAAAGACGCTAAGGCTTTTGATGGCAAACTTGAGTTTGATGTTACATTAATAGCTTATGAGGGAAATGACAGTTGGGTGGAAAAAGCAATAAAAGACGCGCACAAGTGTTTGGAAGGTAACTCAATCCCTCAAGCCGGTGAAGAATGTGACTATTGTAGTTACAGAGAGGCTGTTACAAAGGTTGAAATATGAAATCATTTAAAGAGATAGCTGAGGAAATTTTAAGAGAAGCAGGTAAGCCCATGCACTATCGTGACATAACGCAAAGAGCTTTAGATAGAAGTTTGATTAAAACTAAAGGTGAAACACCTTGGGCAACAATGAATGCAGTAATAACTGTAGATATTATTAAAAACAATAATAACTCTCCGTTCATTAAAGTAGGTTCTGGAAAATACAAATACAACACTAAGTATGTTCCTAAAAAAACG
>Ga0180007_10007616_pt1 | contig 10187 bp, 7 predicted proteins | sample MM_PC_MetaG_FD_121122 | JGI IMG/M metagenome (GOLD analysis project Ga0180007, IMG submission 121122) | Groundwater microbial communities from the Aspo Hard Rock Laboratory (HRL) deep subsurface site, Sweden - MM_PC_MetaG | ecosystem: Environmental > Aquatic > Deep subsurface > Groundwater...
GCAGATTAGAAATGTTTTTTAAGTCATGGGTAAAATATATATTTTATCTTTTATTGATAATAATATATATGATTTCTTCGGTTCAGGCTTTTGATGGAGCCAAGCAGAATAGATACTCGAGGCCTGTGCATGAGCTGCAGATAGAGGCTGGTGTATGGATGAGGGAAAATGTAGCGCAAGAAGGAAAACTCATAGTCGCAGAGCCTATCATTCCTTATTTCTTTTATAAAAAAACACCTAATAATTATGAAAGATTGCCTTACGGAGAATACAAAAGCTTAGTAGATTATATGAAATTTAGTAAATCTAAATATCTGGCTATATTTAGCTGGATGCGCGAGGATAATCCCGCCGTTAACTTTTTATTTAACCATAACGATCCTGTTGAGTTGCAACTTCTCAAATCACTAAATAAAGATTCACACACAGTTCTTATATATGAGCTAGGCAATGAAAACCTTACAACAGAAAAAAGCATGACAGGTATAAATGAGAATTAAAAATCTTGTGATCAATATAAATATAGTATTAACGTCAGTTATTATCTTGTTATTTTTCTGTGAATGCTTTACCAGAGGACTAGTGTTTGTTAAGAACAGGCATAATCTTAACTCGGTGATAAACAGTTTGCCAAAAATAAAAAATGGAGATGAAGTTTATCTGGCAGGTATGATACAGCCAAGCATACACAAAAAGGTTATTTATGAACTAAGGCCTGATATCTTTGTCCGTTATGACAGAAATAAATGTTTTGTTAAAACAAATAGTCAGGGGTGGAGGTCTTCCAGGGATTATAAGATCAAAAAAGACAAAGACACAGTGAGAATAATAGGCTTAGGTGATTCTTTTATGTTTGGCTCAAATGTAGAACAGGGTAGTAATTTAATGGATTTTCTGGAAGCCGGATTAAATGAAAGATTCCCGGAGAAAAAATGGGAGGTTATAAATACAGCGGTACCAGGATATAACACAGTAATGGAAGTGGAGACCTTGAAGAAAAAAGGGTTAAAATACAATCCTGATATAGTTATTATTGAATTCATAGGAAATGACGCACATTTACCAAATTTTATTTATAAAAAGGAAGATTTTCTAAATACTAAAAGATCTTTTTTTTGGAAATTTCTGCTAAGTAGATATAGGTTATTATGTTTCAATTTTAATTTATATGAATCGCCTTTACGCTCAGACTGCATGGCATATGAATTTGACCCTTCTGTCGTGCCTGAGGAATTTAAAGATATGGTAGGGTGGGATTCTTATGTTAAAGCTATGATGGAATTAAAAAAGATGCAGGTTAAACATGGTTTTAATGTCGTGAGCTTTTTGACTCTCGGATATAAGAACGACAAACTTTTTGACATTAGTAAAAGATTAAAATTCAACACAACGTATAACGATGCTTATAACCCCCATGATCTGTCTTTGGTTATAAGTAAAACAGATCCTCATCCGTCAGCATTGGGGCATAAAAGGAATGCAGAGCTTCTTTTAAATTTCATGATTTCCGAAGGCATTATAGCGCAGTACCTGGTGCTAAATGAATAAGAAAAATATAACTATATTTTTTATCGTCTATTTTACGTGTAATCTAATTTGGTTATATCGCGATCTTTTGCCTCCATCATGGGATCAGGCGCATCATATGTTATTATCCCTTAGATATTTTAGACTGATGCCTAATATGTGGCTTCTGCATGATGTAAGAAATTTTTTGTCGGTTTCGCATTATTATCCGCCATTTTTCCATCTCTCATCCATTCCTGTTATTTTTCTTTTAGGTTTTTCCGAAAGCAGTTTGATTTTAACAAATGTTTTCTACTCTATAATATTGATAGTTAGTTTATTAGGGATAGTCAGGTATTTATTTAATGAACAAACGGGTTTATGGTCTATACTGCTGCTATTGTTGTATCCTATGATTTATGCGATGTTACGGGAATATTTAATTGATTTTGCCTTAGTCGCTATGGTAGCTGCTACTCAATATTTAATTTTGAAAAGCGAAGGCGGGATCAAAAAACGTTGGAATTTGCTATTGGGTGTAGTTGTAGGTTTTACGCTTTTAACAAAATCAGTATCAGTCATATTTTTTATACCTCTTTGGATATTTACAGCTATTAAAAATTTTAACAAGAGCAGAGATTTTATCCCTATTTTTATCTCTATTTTGATATCTGCAGTAATAGCAGGTCCATGGTACTTAGCTTCTTTTAAGGATATGATATTCTTAAATGATTATTGGCAGAAATTTGCTATTAATGTCGAAGGCGATATAAATACTTTTATACCTTCGGTGTTTTGGTATATAGGAGTCATAAAAGATACTATGATTTCCCCTATTCTGTCTTTTGTCTTATTGATAGGCACTGCTTGTTTTTTTCTTTTTGATAGAAGGAAAGAGGTCCTGGTTTTTCTTATGACGTGTTCTGTCCCTGCTTTTTTGCTGTTATCTTTAACGCCTAATAAGGATGCCAGGTATATAATGCCATGCTTACCTATTTTTGCTATGTTGACAATGGGGGGCATATGCGCAATTCCTAAGAAAGTCATAAGGAGAGTGGCTTTGGTATTTATTACCATAGTTGCATGCGTGCAATTCGTTAATCTTAGTTTTGGTGTTCCGCCATTTTTAGTTAAGCGGGAAAATTTCTTTTACAATCATTCACCGTTACAATATGACTGGAAGATAAAGGAGATATTGGGCTTTATTTCAAAGCGTTTCGGAAGAGAGAATATTGCGATAGGATTTCTGCCTGATTCTAAATATTTTAATCTATCCGCGTTTATATTTTATACTAATCTATTTAATCTGCCTTATTCAGTGGAATATGTTGGTAATTCTAATGTAGAAATAACCCAAATTGACAAATATGATGTATTTATTACAAAATCTCCAAATGTAGCGGTGCCTCACAAATCTTTTTATCGCAATAAATTCAATAAAGAAATGGATGTATCGATGTATAATGATATAGGTTTTAAGGCTCTGGAAAAATTTGAGCTTCCTGATAACACTATAGCGTTTGTTTATTATAAGGTTAAAGAGTCCAATGACTAAGTCGGATTTTCCGCAAAAAATAAAGTATTCCCTGATCATCCCTTTTTTTAATGAGGAACATTCTGTTGAGCCTCTTTTTGATTCTTTAAAAAAAGTAATGAACGGATTTAAGGAAGATTATGAGGTAATTTTTATAAATGATGGTTCGCGCGATAATACGTTAAGCTTATTGGAATGTTTGTCAAGATCGAATGATTTTGTACGCGTAATAAGTTTTGATACTAACAGAGGGCAGGGTAAGGCTATAGAAGAAGGGTTTCGCAATGTAAGAGGCGATGTGGTTATTACTATGGACGGAGATTTACAGAATGACCCTGTTGATATACCTATGTTGACACACAAGATCGACCAAGGTTTTGATCTTGTGTGCGGATGGAGGTATCTTAGGAATGACACGGTGATAAAAAAGATCAAATCAAAAATAGGGAATTTTTTTCAGAGAAAAATAACAGGATTGAATATCCATGATATAAGCTGTACCATGAGAGCTTACAGAAGGGAGATCATAAAAGAGGTAGTTTTTTACGGAGAATTTGAATTTTCCGTACTACCGTATATTATTTCAAGAGATAAGAATATAAAAATAACAGAAGTAAAAGTAAAAGATAATTATCGTAAGTTTGGAAAAAGTAAATATAGAACTCTGCGCACGATTTTTGGTACGATGTATGATTATATAAGGTTAATAGTTAAAAATAAAAGATAATGTTTTTATCTTATGTGGTAACCGGAATATAATAAATGGAATTTTTTCAGCTTTGATCCTTGTTTTTCTGCTTTATTTAGCTTGCCTGTTTTTAAATATAGATCATATAGTTGCTGGCTGAAATATTGGCTGGCAGGATATAGAGAGGAAGCTTTTTCAAATTCAAGTATGGCTTTTTTTGTCATGCCATTTTTTAGATATGATAGAGCAAGAGCCTTGTGATAGAAAGGGTAATATGGATTCAACTCTATTGCTTTGTTGTATTTTTTCATAGCTGCGTAATATAGATCATTGTATGGTTCTGTGGATATTGCTTTTTCGTATTCGCCTTTTTGAAAATAATTTAAAGCAATTGCGCTTTTTATATTTAGCAGGATCAGGATAAAAACTATTGCCAGCGCTAAAGATCTGGTTGTGTTGTTGGATTTTACATTATCTGTTTTACGCGCTCGTGATAACAGCCCTAAATATAGCCACCACAAAAAAGAAACCTGCGGTATAAAATATGAAAAATCCAGCATGTTATTCACGATAAATACAGAGCAGGAAGCTATTAACCCTATAGTGATAAGATTCTTTTCTATTTTAAAACTTGTTTTTATGAATGCCGCTAACAGCCATATAATAGAAATAATTCCCAATATACCTGTCTCTGCCCATGCCTGTAAGAATATATTATGCGCGAACATGGTTTCATTGGCTAAAAAGTATTTATATTTTAGGTAGATATTGCTGAAATTCCCGGCCCCGACGCCTGTCAGGGGGAAATCCTTGATCATGGCAAGTGAACTTTTCCAGAAACTTAAGCGCTGCAGTATTGTATTCTGCTGGTTAGCGAAGTCAGCGAACATGTCAAAACGTAAGAATAATATATATGCCGGCATCAGTAGCATCAAAGCGCAGATGATGAGACGTGTTGAACGGCGCAAGCGGTTACTTAAGATCACGAAGACAAGAGCGCCAAAGGCAAGGCTTATCCATACCCCGAGTGATTTGGTAAGGACGAGCGCTGTGAGCGTTAACGCAAGACAGGCACTCTGGAATATGTATGGTTTTTTCAGATTTATTTTATCGAGAATACTTCCCGCGCACAGTGGGATTGTCATCGCGAGATAACAACCGAGCATATTAGGCGAGAAAAATGTCGCTATGGCCCTTTTGGTAAAGAGGATCTCGCGGAAATATTTTGCTTCCAGCGAATCCTTTAGGTTTTTAGCCAGATATTCTTTTAAGTGCTCAAAACCCCAGACATATTGATATATCGCGTACACGCTTATCAGTAAAGCCGTGAATAAAATTATCGCCCTTAGTTTTTTAGTCTCTTTATTACTCATATTTGACGCTAAAAAGAAGAGAGAGAATAAGGCGGATATCTGATAAACCTGATGCAGGCTTGAGAGTATGTTTATGGAATAGAACAGCGAGATAATGAGAGCAAATAAGCACGCAAGCAAAGGTTTACTGAAATAGTTATTCAGGGAAAAAGCCCTTGAGAAGAACAGGGATGCAAGAAAAACCGCAAGGACCGCTATCCGTAGGTAAGCGCCCATGAGAGGGTAAGCCATTTCCGATATAAAAGGCCTGATAAATATAACAGCCAAGAGGGGCAGTGATAAAATCAGATATAGTTTCTTATTGCGCACAGGACTATTCATGACGTTATTATTATAAAATGCAAAGGGACATTAAGCAATGATATTGTAAAATAGTTTGCTGACTTTTATTTGACAAAGATTTCATTACGGTTCTCGACTTACTGCGCTCGCTCGAACAATATTTTAAGACAAAGTCCTGAGCTTGTCGAAGGACAATATTCTTCGAGCTTGTCCCGAAGTATCGGGACATAGTCGAGAAGACATAAAGTCAGCAAAGTTCTTGACACTATGTAAGCACAATTAACCTTGCATATCATATATATGTATGGCATAATATAACAATAAAATAAATCGCATCAATGAACCGCAGGCCATCCGGAGGATGGTATTATTTTATCTTATTTATGACGAAGTTTAAAAAAGGGTTAAATCTTAAGATCGTTATCTTTGTTCTGGCATTATCTTTAGCGTGCCCGTTGTCCGGATTTTGCCTTCGCGCGCCTATAAATAGTGAAAAAAATGCAGAAGCCATGCTGGGATTGATCTATAACGATGTGGGAAGAAATCTTTCCACAGAAGAAGCGTTAGATTATCTAAGATTTAATAAAAGCGGCAAAACTCGGGTATATACTTTAGGAGGGGGGCGAAAAGACTATTCGAATATAATGCTTCAGATCCCGGTTGAGTATGGATATGCTGTTATTTCACGATTAAAGAGCCCTGTTTTTGAAAAAAGTTCCGGAAAATGGATAAGTCTCGTAGCTTTAATGACGTATAAAAGAAATATACCGCTGTGGCAAATATCCTCCAAGACTCAATACGAAATTTTAAGTGATATCCCAAGCTTGTTGCGGATGATGCCTTCTCTTGCTTCGCGTGAAAATCTTGAGCCTGTTCTGGAGATGCTCAAAGATGACATAAATCATAATTCCATCACGATAAAAGCTGTTTCCGCTTTTGTAAGGGCGCGTAAAGGCCTCTTTTCTTATATCTTTGAATATTTGGATAGATACGCACACGCAGATGAATACGATAATAGAGACCTGAAGACCAAAGTAAGAAAAATAAAAACAGAAATTATTTATTATACGTTAGAGCCGGAGTTAACAAAGTCTGAAAGGTGGGTTGATCGCGCAGGCCGTAGAATAATAAGATCATGGATATATCTTCAGTTGATAACAAACCATAGTGTGGATTTAGCGGGATTGTTAGATACTTTAAATAAAAGAGTTGTTCCTGCGGTGAGAATTATAGGGCATATGGGAAAGGACGCTCCAAAACTAGGATACAAAATAAGCAATAATAAATCAGACAAGAATATGCAGGATGAACACATTGAAGACCCCTCAATTATCTGGTGGCTTTTTAAAGACTCTATGGATACAGAGGGTCACGAGCCCGAGGACAGCGCGCAAGAAGATCTACGGGATGATTTAATACGGTATTCAAGTATCGGAGAACCTATTTTGCAAAATACAGGGATGATCAAACCAGCGGCAGATGAATATTTGCGGGAGATAGTAAATATAAGCAGAACCATAAACAATATAAAGACTAGCACTTCTGTCCAGGTAAAACCTTTTTCTTTCCCGCTTATGCTTTTGGATTTTGTTCTTATCGATCAGTTGGAAGCAGGAGAGGTGCCTTATTATGTTTATGAGATTACTAATGGCCTTGGTTACAAAGATCTTTTTATCGACGAACTTTTTGATCGCAATAATGTTTATCGCCTTAGAGATAAAAATTTTCTATTCAGGTATATGATAAGGAGCGTTTCCACTATATATTACGCGGCGGCTTTAAATGGGAATAAAAAAAGTGAAAATGCCCAGGTTTATGAGCAATCTATAGATGAATTACATCTTTTTTTATTTAATGAGATAGGAGAATTAATAGATATTAAAGACTTTAATATTTTAATGCACAAGGAGCCTTATGAAGAAGTCGGAAGAAATAAAATCATTAAGAAAATAAGCGCAGAAATAAGCAGGAATAAAGATTTTGGAGTAGGATTATGGAACATTTTTGTGAGATCTTTTGATAAAATAGCAGAAGAATATAAGAAGAACCATTACTATCCTGATGTATCAGGTGAAATAATCCTCAGTTTTTTAGATAAAAAAGGCCCTTTTATTCCGGGTGAGAATGAATTATTGACTGAATTTTATGGCGGAGAATTAACGGATAACAAAATTGAGGAAATACTATGGATCTTATCAGAGACAGGCAGTTTTGAGTCTTATAAGGCCATAGAGTCTTTGTTAAAAAATCCTGATACTGAACGGATAAAAAAAGTTTGTGAAGAGGCTCTTGAAATCATGGAATCAAGAGGCATTTTGGCTGGCCAGTTTAAGGTGTTGCGCAAAACAGCGCCTCGTGATAAGTTATAGTCCGTGATATCTATAGTTATCGTAAATCATAATACAAAAGATTTATTGAAAAAAAGCTTAAATTCTGCGATAGAACAGGATACCGGCGACGCAGAAATAATAGTCGTAGATAACGGTTCTGCGGATGACAGCGCATCAATGGTCAGTTCACTGTATTCCGAGGTAAAACTGATACAGAATGCCGAAAATATGCTTTTTTGCAAAGCGCAGAACCAGGGCATAGGACAAGCGAGAGGCGAATTTATCCTTTGCCTGAACAGTGATTGTGTTTTAGAAAAAGATTATTTAAAAGAAGCGCTCAAGATAATGAGCATTGATTCAAGAATAGGCATGGTTAGCGGTAAAATACTACGGTCGGACAAAAAGACAATAGATTCAACAGGATTATTTCTCGGCAGAAACAGGAAAGCTATTGAAAGAGGTTACGGAAAAAAGGATAAAGGGCAATATGATGAGCCCGGTTATGTCTTTGGCGTAACAGGCGCGTGCGCGTTTTTTAGGAAGGACATGCTTGAGGATATAAAAGATGCCAACGGGTATTTTGATGAACGGTTTGGAATGTATTTTGAGGACCTGGACTTATGCTGGCGCGCGCGAAAAAAAGGCTGGAAGGCGTATTATAATCCTAAGGCTGTGGCATATCATGAAAGAGGCGGGACGGCAATAGGAAACAACGCCAAAAAAGGCCATAATTTCCCACGCCTTTCCGATGAATTGAAAAAACGATATATTAGGAACAGGCACCTGTGCATGAAAAAAAATGATTCTATGCTGGGGATGCTCATGAATTTCCCATTTATCCTGCTATACGAAATAAAGATGCTGGCATATCAAGCCTTAACTTTACACTTTTGCAATGCAAAAGTGTAAAGTTGTAACCGGTGAGTCAACGGGGGTGGCGTGTCAATATTGTTCGAGCGAAGTCCCAAAATATCGGGACGTAGTCGAGAACTAAATCGACTTCTCGACTCACTTCGTTCGCTCGAAGAATAATAATTACCCCTGATAACTCACCGGTTACGTAAAGTTAAAGATTTGGCTTGACTGGGGTGCTAAAGGATAGTATAATTTGGCTTCGGAGGTAAGAAAAAATGGTATTAGAGATAAAGAGTAAAAAAGAAATGATGGGTAGTTTCGCTGAACACGAAAAAGATACAGGGTCTTGCGGTGTGCAGGTAGCCTTGTTGACTAACCGGATCAATGCCCTTACTGAGCATTTTAAGTCCCATAAAAAGGATTTTAATTCCAGGGTAGGCCTTTTGCGCTTGGTCAGTCAGAGAAAAAGACTCTTGGTCTATCTAAAAAGAGAAAATGCCGAGAGATACCGCGAACTCGTAGAAAAGCTGCAATTAAAGAAGTAATGAGAGCGGATTTAAGGCCCTGATCTGTGAAGTTACGGATGAAACCAGCAAGGCCTCTTAAATCCGCTTTTTCATTACGGCAAAATAATAGCAGAGCTTTCAGCCATCACCTATTGACTTTCACTTGATGAAAGGCTATAGGTGACAGCTGAAGGCTCAACATCAGAGAGGAAGTGTTTATTATGAAGGTAGAAAAAAAGATAGGTAGCGAAAACATAACAATCGAAACCGGTAAAATGGCTAAGCAGGCTAATGGTTCCGTGTTGATCCAGTGCGGCGGCACAGTAGTTTTGGCCACGGCTGTGTGCTCTAAGAAACCCAGGGCAGGGATAGATTTTTTCCCTCTTACGGTAGAATACCAGGAAAAGACATACGCGGCAGGAAGGATTCCCGGAGGATATTTTAAACGCGAAGGAAGGCCTACGGAGAAAGAGATATTGACCGCGCGGCTTACTGACAGGCCCATAAGGCCGCTTTTCCCTGAAGGCTTCATGAATGACGTGCAGATATTTACGATAGTGCTTTCGAGCGACGGAAAGAATGATCCGGACATCCTCTCGATAATAGGCGCTTCATCCGCGCTCACTATTTCGGACATCCCTTTCGCGGGGCCCGTGGGAGCCGTAAGAATAGGCCTTATAGATGATAAATTCGTAGTGAATCCTACTTATCAGGAGATGGAAAATAGTGTCCTGAACCTGGTTGCCGTAGGACTTAAGGATAAGATCGTCATGCTCGAGGCAGGCGCCAACGAGATATCGGAAGAAAAAATGCTCGAGGCAATAGAGTTTAGCCAGGTGTCTATAAACGAAACGATTGCTTTGCAGGAGGAGTTACAGGGTAAAGCAGGCAAGAAAAAAATTAAGATCGAGACGAAAGTTATTTCTGATGAATTATATGGCAAGGTCAAGAAATTGGCATTATCAGGCCTTGAAAAGGCATATCAGCCTTCTTTAAAAGAGGAAAGAGAAGACGCCTTAGAGTCATTAAGTAAAGAGGTAATAGATAAATTAAAGTCAGAAGACGAAACTCTTGAGGAATCTGATATAAAATCAGCCCTGCATAAGATTGAAA
>Ga0180007_10007618_pt1 | contig 10185 bp, 6 predicted proteins | sample MM_PC_MetaG_FD_121122 | JGI IMG/M metagenome (GOLD analysis project Ga0180007, IMG submission 121122) | Groundwater microbial communities from the Aspo Hard Rock Laboratory (HRL) deep subsurface site, Sweden - MM_PC_MetaG | ecosystem: Environmental > Aquatic > Deep subsurface > Groundwater...
AAAGGTAAAATTGAAATATAAAAATGAATGGGGCTTTATATTTCAATATAATTGACTAAATGAAATAAAAGCGATATGATAATTAAATAATTTCATTTTAGGAGTATTGTCGATGAATACCAGAGCAGGTGAATACCGTATCAATTTAAAAGGGACAATGGAATACAAATCTTTTCTGCCCAAGCACCTCCCCCCAAATCCGGCAATTGAATATGATCAAGAGATGGTAGAATTGCTGTCAAAAGCAAATAGAAGTGTGGGAATTTTACAGGGAGTATCAAGTCAGGTTCCGGATATTGATTTATTTGTATCAATGTACGTGAGAAAAGAAGCGCTGTTGTCATCCCAAATCGAAGGAACACAGGCAACATTAGATGATCTTTTAGATCCAAACCTTGATGATAATACGAACCTTGAGGTTGAAGAGGTCATTAATTATATAAGGGCTTCGTCTTACGCAAAACAAAGAGTGAAGGCATTGCCGATATCCAGTCGATTGCTGAGGGAGATCCACGAAATTTTATTAGCAGGGGCAAGGGGAAGCGAAAAAAATCCAGGCGAGTTTAGACGATTGCAAAATTGGATCGGTCCCCAGGGAGGAAGTTTAAAAGATGCGCGATTTGTGCCGCCCAATGTTAACGATATGATTGATGCGATGTCAGATTTAGAGATATTTATCAATCAAGAAGATGCACTGGATCCATTAATCAAAATAGGACTCGTACATTATCAGTTTGAAACGATCCATCCTTTTTTAGATGGTAATGGTCGAATTGGACGTTTGATGATTAACTTATTTTTAATGGAAAGAAAAGTAATTAGTTATGAAACCCTATATATATCCTATTTCTTAAAAAGAAATCGAATTGAGTATTATGACAGGCTGATGGAAGTAAGATCAAAAGGAAATTTTGAACAGTGGATCAAGTTTTTCATATTAGCTGTTTATGAGTCAGCTGAGGATGCTATCCAAACGATTGAAAAACTTGTTAAATTAAATGAGCAGAACACACGCCTCGTAGAAAATAATGTCGGGAGAGCTAAAAAGACCGTCAAGTTGGTGTTAAAATACCTTGAAGGTCACCCGATTATTGATATTAAGAAAACCAGCGCAGCCCTGGACCTTTCATATAATACTGTTTCCAGTGCAGTCAAGCAGCTTATCGATTTGGGGATTTTGGTACAAACAGTGAGTGGACAAAGAAATCGAGTTTTTGCTTATGAAGAATATTTGCAAATCATGAGAAAAGACACTGAATATTAGAAACAAAGCAGAAGCATGCAGATGCAGAATAATTCAGATGCAGAATAATGCTATTAAATTCCACAAATGATTTTTTTGTCAACTTAGGGAAAAATATTTGAGGAACTTATGATTCAAAATAAACCCCGTAAGTGGTACAATAATAACACGACAAAAACCGAATTGGAGGGTGACCATGGAATATAGCGCCGGAATGGTTTCAAGCCTGTTTTGGCTCAGCGAAACCCGAAAAACAGCCCTGCTTTTGCAAGACGGCAACGACGTTGTGGCGATCCGGGATCTTGCCCAGACCGAAAATATTTATCAGGTTAAAAATGAAATACGGGCCCGAAAAATGGCCAATGTCATCATCAAGCGTCTTCACAGTCTGCCCGATGACTGTTTAGAATTAATCGTCACCGCTGATATTGCCACCGTCAAGCTGATTATTCTGATCAGCATTATGAAGACCGATCGGCTTTTTTTTGAGTTTATTCATCAGGTGTACCGACCGGCGATTCTTTTAGGGGAGACAGTCATCACCGACCGAGCTATCAACAGCTTCTTTGATGAAAAAAAACAGCAAAACGAAACCGTGGCAGCATGGTCTGAAATAACCACCAAAAAGTTGAAGCAGCAATATATAAAGAATCTGCTTGAAGCCGGGGTGATTCAAAACAAAGAAGAGCAAAGAAAAATTATCATTCCCCTGGTTGACTACAACCTGAGAAAAATACTGGAAGATCATGGCTTCACAGCTTACTTGAATGCCATAACTGGAGAGGCCTAACATGAACAACATCGAAACCCGCTTGGATCAAATTGAAGCGAAAATCACCACTGATGACTTTTTAAAAAACAAGGGTCTGGGCAATGAAGTGGGCTACTACATCTTTGACTATGCCCCCCAGAACGAACTAAAGGTTAGGCAGCACATTGCCTATCTTAAAGCGAAAATTAACAAATCAGCCAGCGGCGTAAAGATTGTCGAGTATGACCTCTACCAACTGGTGATTACCATTTTAAGAGAACGGGGCTATCTGGAAAAGTGCTTCCAGTTTGAAAAAACAAAAGGTCTGGATTATACCTACCAGGCCATTATTAAAATGCTCCGCCTGACCAGCAAGACCAATCTGCTAGTCAACCATATTGTTGAGCATACCCCAGATCATTCGGTGATTTTTATTACCGGGGTAGGAAAATGCTATCCGATTGTGCGGTCCCACAATGTCCTCAACAATCTTCATCAGGTGCTGGACACTGTGCCAGTGGTGATGTTTTTCCCCGGTGTTTATTCTGGCCAGGATTTACAGCTCTTTGCTACCATTAAAGACGATAACTACTACCGGGCCTTCAAACTCATTTAAAGCTGCCCGTCATACCGACCTAAAACTTAAAAACTTGTTAAATAAAAACTTTGGAGGAAAAAAGATGCGTATTGCAGAGATGTTTGTCAAACCGATTGATCGGGATATTAAAGGCGTCATTAAAGTCGGCCAGGACGACGATGTCAACATTTATCAGGAACTGGATGAGTATGTGGTGACCAAAGAGTTGCTAAAACATTTCCGCAACTTTTTCGAAAGCTACAAAAATGGCATCACCGGCCATACCGATAAAATGGGGGTCTGGATTTCCGGTTTCTTTGGTTCCGGTAAGTCCCACTTTCTCAAAATCTTATCCTATCTGCTGGAAAACAAAGATGTCAACGGGAAAAAAGCCATTGAGTTTTTTACCGACGGCAGCAAGCTGAACGATTCCGTAGTTATGGCAAACATTCGCCTGGCCGAAAATGTCTCGAGCGATGTGATTCTTTTCAATATCGATTCCAAAAGTGAATCCAACTCCAAATCCGCAAAAGATGCGATTATCGATGTCTTCATGAAAGTCTTTAATGAAATGCAGGGCTTCTGCGGTTCACTTCCCTTTCTGGCCGATCTGGAACGCAAACTCGCTGATGACGGCAATTTTGAAAGCTTTAAAGCCGCCTATCGTGAAGCTTACGGCAATGCCTGGGAGGATGCCCGGGAAGACTTCTATTTTATTCAGGACGAACTGGTGGAAGTGTTAGCAAAACAGGCGATTATGAGTGAGGAAGCCGCCCGCACCTGGTGTGAGAAAGCCACTGATACCTACACCCTCTCGATCGAAAAATTTGCCAGCCTGATAAGGCACTATTGTGACAAAAAGGGTAGTAATCATCATGTTGTCTTTATGGTCGATGAAATCGGTCAGTACATCGCCGATGATGCCCGTCTGATGCTCAATCTCCAGACCGTTACTGAAGATTTGGGTACGGCCTGTGGCGGTAAGGCCTGGGTGATTGTCACCAGTCAGCAGGATATTGACGCCGTTGTTACCGTCAAAGGCAGTGACTTCTCTAAAATTCAGGGTCGCTTTGACACCCGGCTTTCGCTGTCCAGCGCCAACGTCGATGAAGTCATCCGCAAGCGGATTCTGGAAAAAAACCAAGCCGGGATCGTAACCCTGCAGCTTTATTATGACCAAAAAGAATCGGTGATCAAAAACCTGATCACCTTTTCCGGCGAAGTGGAAAAAAAGCTCTACCGTGACCGTGACGAGTTCGCTGGGGTCTACCCCTTTATCCCTTATCAGTTCAACCTGCTGGGACAGGTTTTAACCGCCATCCGTAATCACAGTGCCTCCGGAAAGCATCTGGCCGAAGGGGAACGCTCGATGATTGCCTTGTTCAAAGAATCGGCGATGTCGCTGATGGAAGCGACCGAAGGCGCCCTGGTGCCATTTTATACCTTTTACAACGCCCTGGATCAGTTTATCGACCACACCCACCGCATTGTCATTAAGCAGGCTGAAGAAAATACCCTACTGGAAGCCCAGGATGTGGAGCTGTTAAAAATTCTCTTTATGATCAAACATGTCAAAGAGATTAAAGCCAATACCGAAAACATCACCACCCTGATGGTGTCAAGCGTCGATGACGACCGGATCAACTTAAGAAAAAAAGTGGAGGCGTCGCTAAGCCGTTTGATCGCCCAGACCCTGGTTCAGAAGAACGGCGACGTCTATATGTTTCTGACCAACGAAGAGCAGGATATTAACCGGGCGATCCAGAATGAAGCGGTGGAAATGGGTGAAATCATCAACGAAGCCGCGGCCATCATCTTCCAGGAAATCATTAAAGAAAACAAATACCGTTACAATAACCGCTATCATTTTCCTTATAACCAGATTGTCGATGGACGGTATTTTAAAAATAACCAGTCCGAAGAATTGGCGGTTCATATTATCACCCCCTATCATGATCAGGACTACAAAACCGAAACCCTCCGGATGCTGTCCGCCCAGAAGCCCCAGGTGCTGGTGCACCTCCCCGGGGACGCCACCTTTCTGGATGAAATCATCGAGCAATTGAAAATCAGTAAATATTTGACTAAAAGAGGAGTGGAGCTGGAGAAAAACTTTGCCAGCATTAAACGGGCGAAAGAGGATGAACTCAGCGAAAAGAAACAGCGGATTCGGATTTTTATTGAAGAAGCCATTAAGCATGCTAATATCTACGTGGCCGGCGATAAAACCAATATTCCAGCCAAAGATACGGAAAGCCGGATTAGTGATGGCCTGGGCAAGCTGGTCAATGCCCGCTACAATAAGCTCTATTATATGGAAACCCAGCCCCAGTCTGCCGATATTGAGCAGATTTTTAAGTCGGCCAGCCAACTTTCCATGGGTCAGTCCACTGCCCCGGCGGCCAACAACCTGGCGCTGGAAGACCTATTAAACGCCATTGAGCTGCTGTCCCGGCACACCAAAATTTCATTAAAAGCGCTGATCAAACATTTTTCCGATGCCCCCTACGGATTTATTGACTGGGACGTCCGGTGGCTGGTCGCGATGCTCTTTAAACAGGGAAAGGCCAGTCTGATTTTAAACAGCGAAACCCTGTCCCCGGTGGAAGCCGACCCCAAAGACCTGCTAAAGCTGCTGACCAAAACCGAGTTTGGCGACAAACTCTTAATTGAAAAGCGGGAACATCCCAGCGAGGCCCAGATAAAATCGGTCAAGGAAGTGATGAAGGGTCTCTTTGCCATGACAGCCATTGACGATGAAGAAGACACCATTATCAAAACTTTTAAATCCCGAGCAAAAAGCAAACTAAGAGAAATAGATGCACTGCTAATTGAATACCGGCTTGAACAACGTTTCCCGGGTAAGGTCATTCTTTTAAATGGCAAAGCGATGCTGGATACCATCTTAAATATGACCAATGCCCTGATATTTTTTAAACATGTTCACGACCACCGCGATGACCTCCTGGATCTGGGGGATGATCTGGAACCGATTATCAGCTTTTTTAACAGCGAACAGAAAAAGATCCTCAAAACCGCCTTTAAATATATCGATATCTATGAAAACAGCAAAAACTATATTGTCGATGAGGAACTCAGAGAGACCATTGAAGAAATCCGCCAAGTTGCCAAAAAGTCCAGCCCTTACAATGACATTTTCAAGTTGCCGGATGCCTTAAGCCGCTATGCCAAACGGCACAGTGCCCTGATTGCCGTTGAAGTTGAACCGATTCGGGAGCTTGTTTTAAATGATGAAAGAGATGTGTTGGCACAACTAACGCCCATTGAAGTCAAGGAAAAATTTGAAAGCCGCTATCTCAAAACCTTTCGGGAGCTGATCGATAAGCTGGAAGCTTCCAACGAAATAGCGACGGTTAAAAATATTCAGTACGAAAGTGCAACCCTGAAAGAACGTTTTATTCATGAAATTGTGGATTACAAAAACACGATGGTGGTGGTCTACCCACCACCACCGAGTGGAGGCGGGTTAGTAGCTGAACGACCGCCTAAAAAAACAAAAATCGTCAAGCTCAAGACCATGCAAATTCCCACTACCGTCACCATCGAAAAGGAAAGTGACGTGGAAGCCTTTATCCAGACCGTGAAAAGCGAATTATTAAAAGAATTGAACCGCAGCGATGACACCATCATCAATCTGACTATTTAAGGGAGCCTAGACATGAACAAGACCGCCATTAAAGATTTTGCCGTAACGGCGCGAAGAAAACTGATCGCCTCGGTTAAAGACAAGGCCGGGAAAATCGGCATTACCGAAGACAGCATCACCACGGCCATTACCACCGGTAGCGGATTTGCCATCTTTCCCACCCATTTCGGGACGGAAATAAAATTGGCCGGAAAAGAACTGGTGCAACGGGAGAACCTGATTTGTCAGATTAAAGAAAAAGGCTACAACACCGTGATCGAAGAGGTAGCCTATACCTGGTTCAACCGGATCATCGCCATCCGCTTTATGGAAGTCAACGACTATCTCCCCACCCGGGTGCGGGTGCTGTCCTCGGAAACAAAAGACAAGTTTGAGCCCGATCTGGTAACCTTGGCGCCCAATATTGAACTAGATTTAACCACCGCTGAAAAGGATGAGATCCTGAGTCTTAAAATGAAAAACGACTTGGATAATCTTTTTCGGATGCTCTTAATCAGACAATGTAACGCCCTGGGAGAAATCCTGCCGGAGCTGTTTGAGAACACCTCAACAGCCAACCGCCATTATACCGAAATTCTGCTGGATATTTCATATACCAAAGAAGAAAGCATAATCCGAGATCTGCTTAAGATCGATGAGGCAGATTTTCGGGATGCGGTGGAGATTATCGGGTGGATGTATCAGTATTACAACACCGAGCCCAAAGACGAAACCTTTGCCCTCTTAAAAAAGAACGTCAAAATTACCAAAGAGCGAATTCCTTCGGCCACCCAGCTTTTCACGCCAGACTGGATTGTCCGCTATATGGTAGAAAACAGCCTGGGGCGTTTGTGGCTGGAGCATTGTCAGGCAGAAGCGGGACTATCGAACGAGCATTTGAATGCCAGCTATTTCGGCTGGCAATACTATCTGGAAGAGGCCGAACAAGAGCCGGAGGTACGGGTAGAGCTGGAAATCCTCCGCCAGGATGCCAAAAATCTCAGCCCGGAAGACATCAAAGTGATCGAAATAATCATGTCGAGATTAATACAATTTAATCAGTTCAAAAAATGCTGTGCATAGGGGTACGCAATCTTGAAACAGGTATGCAATCGCATATAAGTAAGTGATTGGATTATAGATGTGAAAATAAAGACTAAAGATTTAGGAGGAAACACAGGCGTGACCCGAAAAAAAGCTTGCATATATTGTGGAAATGAGAATGATTTGTCAGAATCGGATATTATACCAGATGCTCTTACCAATGCAAGGATAACAAATAAAAATGTATGTAGAGTAGAACACAACAATAAATTCAGTGATTTATTTGAAAGCAAGGTGATTAGCTCTTTTGCATTTATTACAAATGAATTAGGCATAAAATCTAGCAAAGGGAAGAATTATGCTTCTTATGATGCTACTGTTAAAATTGAAGGAATCGATTTTGAAACTCAGGTTTTATCTGAAAAAGAACTACTAAATGGACGAGTATTGAAGTCAGTAGACGAGAAGTACCTCGTGGGTTCAATTGATAGAATGTTGCAGATCGAAAATGAAAGTAGAAAAATTGAAATTATTGAGACAGACAAATTAGTACTTGATAAGACAGTAAACATTAATTTAGAAATATATTTTGATGAGGCGATTTTTCGAATGGTTGCAAAAATTGCTTTTGAATGGTATTGTGCAAAAAATGACGTATCCGGTTACCATGAGGATTTTAAAGATATTATTTCATTTATTGTCACAGGGAATGGCAAAAATCCAGTTACAATTATTGAGAACAAACATTTATATGATATGGTAGGCGAACATGCTAATTTAGGAAGTCATTGTTTATTTGGATTGCAAGATTCAAACGGAAAAGTGAATATTATTCTATCTTTGTTTGGAGTTGTAATGTATAGAGTTATTGTGGCTGAACACAAACCTATATTTTGTCAGAAAAATTTGTTGTTTTTAGAATTATGCACGGATTCTTCAAGAAAAGAATTTACGGAAATATCACGTGAACACGCTCATCAAGGATTTGTTGACAATCTGAGGTCGCAAAGCTTTATTCCCGGCCCGCAAATTAATGGTTTAAAAACAATGCTACTTACTAGTTCAGCAACTTGGGATGTTGGAGTCTATATTTTTTTATTAGGAATTATTGACTGTCTAAATCTCAATATAGAAGAAACAATATCCTCAAATGAAAGAATAAATTCAACATTGATAAATCAAATATTGCAGATAGTGCAGGCATTTTCAATACATAAAAAATCAATTAAGCGATTTGTAAATGAATATTTTAGTGATGGGCATGCACCAATTGTGCTAAATCCAGCTATAAGCAACAAAAAGAACACCGTTTTTTTCTATATATTAATGGCAGTAGGCAACAGTGGAATTAAAACGATAGATGACCAAAAGTTTAGGCAAGTTGTGGACTCGGCTCTTGAAATTCCAGCAGATTCAGAAATTAATATTGATGATTTCTTAGAAAAAAAACTAAAACTTGAGATAATTGAAACTCCGAACTATTCAGAAATTTTAGAATATGGTGCAAACACTATTAAAAACTGGATAAACTAATCATGGCATCGATCGTTAAGCACCTCTTAGCTGACACGAAGGTCGGCAAAGGGGTGCATTTATTGCTTAGATATGTAGCACAGTTCCATTCTTAAAGGTGAACCGAACATCATCCTTTCCATAAACCGTGACAAAATCAACCAGGCTGTGCCAGAGCAGGGGATCAAAACCGGTGAGCAATTCCTTCTGATTTTGCAGATCCAAGAGAAAAGCCTCTATCGTTTTTAAACTTGCCATTTTTCTTTTGATTTGCTCAGTCACGATTTCTAAACTCTGTTTGCCGCCTTCAAACCGCTCGACCAGACTATCATAGCGCTTTTGGTATTCTGTTTGGTTGAGGGCAACATTGGCATTTTCATAAATGCACTGCTGGATCATCTCAGCGACGATTTCCATTTCACGCTGGAGCTCAGCCTGTTCAGCTTCTAGAGAACTGGTGTCGTAAAGTATGTTTTTGATGGATTCAAAGTTATTGATGATTTCATTTTTATCGGTCAGTAGCTTATTGACGGTCTTCACAAATAGCTGTTTGATAGTTTCATCATCCAGGTGTGGCGTCAGGCATTTTTGCTCGCCGCTAAACTTGTGGTTACATTGCCAAACCAAGCGTCGGTACTTGCTATTCGAGTGCCAGACCTTTGAACCGTACCAATTTCCACATTCGCCGCATTTTATCTTCCCGGAGAACATGTGGACGCCACTATGGCGATTCCGGCCAGTGCCACGCCGTTCCACCTCACGTTGCACCATATCGAATACCTCTGGGTCAATGATCGCTTCATGGTTATTCTCAACATAATACTGAGGGACTTCGCCATCATTTACTTTAGATTTCTTAGTGAGGAAATCAACACAGTACGTTTTCTGCAGGAGCGCATCACCTTTGAATTTTTCATTTGTGAGGATGCTTTTGACCGCAGCCGCGTTCCAGTGATCTTTGCCGGCCGGGGAAAGTGTACCATCCATTGTGAGCTGACCAGCGATACCGTAGGGGGTCATACCCTGCAGAAACATGCTGTAGATGCGCTTTATAGTAACAGCTTGTTCAGGATTGACGACAAGATTTCCGTCTGGTCCACGATCGTAACCAAGAAACCGCTTGAATGGAACCGTTACCTTGCCATCAGCAAATCGCTTTCTCTTACCCCAGGTGACGTTTTCTGAAATACTGCGGCTTTCTTCCTGCGCCAATGAGGACATGATGGTAATCAGCAGTTCGCCTTTGGAGTCTAGCGTCCAGATATTTTCCTTCTCAAAAAAGATCTCGATGCCTTTTTCCTTTAGCTGACGAACGGTGGTGAGGCTGTCTACCGTGTTGCGGGCAAAGCGGCTGACCGACTTAGTCACAATAAGATCAATCTTACCATTCATCGCATCCTCGATCATACGCT
>Ga0180007_10007620_pt1 | contig 10184 bp, 9 predicted proteins | sample MM_PC_MetaG_FD_121122 | JGI IMG/M metagenome (GOLD analysis project Ga0180007, IMG submission 121122) | Groundwater microbial communities from the Aspo Hard Rock Laboratory (HRL) deep subsurface site, Sweden - MM_PC_MetaG | ecosystem: Environmental > Aquatic > Deep subsurface > Groundwater...
GAAAGAATTTCCGCATCCTTAACTTGAACCAATCCGTAGACTCCGAGAAAACCACCAGTCGGTCGTAGTTCAGTATTATTCTCGAAAAAAAATAAATAATTTCGTTGATCTGGATAGCCCAAAAAACTCGGCAGATGGTCAGCTATCACTGCTAACGTCGTCAGTGTCGAACGGGCAGAACGCAATTTTATTTTGGCTGCATCTATGGCTAACAATAAATCGTCATCAAGTACGTCTGCTGGCACTTCATCAAGTGCAACCAAAGCCTCAGCAATCCGAGAAACGGATTCAGATAAACGCGGTGCACTCCTGGCCAGAGCAGCCAGCACAGCACGCTTCTTTTCGGCTGATAAATCACTGAAGGGCATTTCAGATGTTGGTACGTTTTTAAGGACGGAATCAACCAACCCCTCACCTTCCGCTGTTAACTCCAACACTTCTTTAATCGCCTGCAAAGCATCACGTACAGCCGAAACGGCTGTCAACCCACCAGCAAACAAGCTTTCTGCAGCCTGAATTCTTTTTTGGGCGTACGGAATAAACGCCAATAGACGCAACTGAGCCAAATTACGCCGAGCAGCAAAAAATTCTGTTTCAGCCAATTCCAGTCGCTTTAAAGCATCGCCGATCATCAACTGACTGGCATAACTTTCAGCTGCTAGCAAATCCGAACGCCCAGCTTCAACATGATTAACCAAACTGCGTCCGGCCCAAAAGAATGGCAGACTGACCACACCCAACAACAAAACGACCGCTAAAAAAGACAGTGCAATCTTGGTCAAAATCCCGGCCAAGTGCCTGACTCGTCGTTTCCCCAAGGCTGGTTCGGCCCGGAGTAAATTGGTTTTAAAATGAAACATGAACGCTAATTTTATAGTTGAAAATCAATTGAAATTCCGGTTTAAAAAAATAAATAGAGATGTTCGCTGATTCCTAGGAACATTTTTCCGTTATTTTATTTTTTATTTCCTCGTGTTGAACGGATTTAGTTCCCCATTTACGAAAATAATAAATACAACTTTTTATATGCTCCCGAGCGGCGCGATTCAACGGACCAAACAACCACAACACCTGAGCGGAAGCACGTTCATGACAATGAACCATGGTCGAACCAGTAAAATAAACCACGCGATAACCGGCCTGCCAGAAACGCCGACACAAATCCGTGTCTTCAAAATACAAAAAATATTTTTCATCAAACAGACCGACCTTATCAAGCGCTGCCCGCCGAGCCATCAATACCGCACCCAACAACCAATCAACCTCGCGAGTTTCCAGCCGGTTAAAATCATCCATAATGTAACGACTATTTTCCGACAGACCGATTGGCAAACGACCCAATGGAGTGCGTCGATAGAGCGGTGTAGTCCAACGATGAAACCGATAACACGATTCATCCACTCGACCATTAGGCTTGATCAATTTAGGTCCGCAAATTCCGACATTCGGATGCTCATCCATAAACTTCACCAGAGCATCAATAGAACCAGGCCGAACTGTGATGTCGGGATTCATAATTAAGACATATCGCCCCGTAGCTGCCTTGATGCCCAAATTATTCCCAGCTGCATATCCATCGTTCTGTGATGCGGCAATAAACTTAACATCTGGATATTTAATCGCTAAAAATTCACCCAGGCCATCACCCGAAGCATTATCTACAACGACAATCTCAAACGATCGTTCGCTTGGGTACAGCTTAATCGTCTTGATGCACTGGGCGACCAAGCCTCGACTCCGATAATTTAAAATAATAATTGAGACATCCATAATATTCCGCTGACTAGGCAAACCAACGACGAATTTCTCTGGCCCTGGAGCGCGCCAAAGCCATAATGGCTCTTCTTTTTTTTAACGTCCTTGGCAAATATCTGATTACATCTAACATAGCACTAAACCAAGTTGTTGGTTCAAAAAATATCAAGTATAGAGCCTTCCGGGTCTCCTGAAACCAAATACGAGGGAAATCAATCAGTACATTGAGTAGTTGTTCATTCTTCAACAACATCAATAAATGATTGCGGTATGACAAGCGGCTTAAAAACCTGGATCGATTTTTCCGACCGCGTAGCAGTGCCAAAATAGATACTTTTTCACTCCCAGCCAAATGCCGATGGTGATAACCGATAGCATCAGGAATATACAATGCCTTCCAGCCGCGCAACCGCAATCGCCAGGCTAAATCAATGTCTTCTTTATAAGCAAAAAAATCCTCGTCAAAATAATTACCGTCTGGAGCCACATCCACGAGTGCACTCAATCGATACAAGACTGCCGCACCTGTAATGCCAAAAACCTCTTCAACACGTTCAAATCGACCATTGTCCCGTTGTCCGGAATTCCGATCCACTGCCCGACGAGACTTAAACATACGAATTCCAGTTGAATCAACCACGTCAGAAAATTCCTTTTCTAGTAAATCTCCATCCATGGTCTGAAACAGGCGCAATAGCTTACCACCAGCGCTCCCAATATCAGTTCGATGAGCCGCTCGATCCATCAACTTCGCAATAAAATCAGTCTGCAAAATAATGTCCGGATTCAAAACCAAAACAAACAAGTCTTCCAGATCATTCAGCTGAGTAAAATTGGCTCGGGTATAAGCGATGACTTGATTATGAGCCCGCGAAAAACCCAGGTTGTTAGTATTGCGCAACAACCCAACTTCCGGAAATTTTTCACGTACCAAATCAGAAGAACCATCGGTTGATCCATTATCAACTACCACGATAGAAATATCGGGATAAGTCTGAGCTAAAACTGAATTCAAAACATCAGCCAAATACTTGGCGTGATTCCAGGAAATAATGGAGACAACAACTTTGGACATAATTTTTTTATTAACCAGAAATAACAGTGGCTCTTTCAATAGTCTTATCAGAATTATTTCGCTTCTTTTCCGTAACCTCAAAACCCAGATATTTTCCTAGCATCAAACGAGTCTGAGCATCGATGGCTGGAATGGAGCCAAATAGGACGAACGTCACCGGCACCATTACCCACTGCAGTATCATAATCAAGATCTGCCAGCGGCCACGACTCCTGGGACGAGGCGGCAGTAAGGCTAAACCAATAAAAGCTGAGACAAAAACACCGACCATGGCCAGACGCATCAACGCCTCCAAAACATGTGGTGTATTTTGATAAAAAACATTTACTCGCACCGGCTCAGCCGCCAACCAAAGCGGCAAATAGCCAAGCAGGAAGATCAGCAGTGGTGCGGTAGCCCACGAATACATTCCCTCAACCAGGGTAAACAAATAAAAAATTTTCTTACGAAGAGGAAAGCGAGGGTTCTCATGAAAGCGCCGAATTAAATATGGAAAATGCTCTACCCCATATGCCCAACGACGTTGCTGTTTATAAAAATTAACCAAACTACGCCAGTGTGTTTCAGCCTGAACCATATCCATTGAAACCGGCGTATAAATCGGCACAACTGAGTAATCGCCATCGTAATGCAACGAACACTGTAAAAAAATTCTTGAATCCTCAGTCACAATATCGCGCTCCCAGAAACCCACATCAACCAAAGCCTGCATAGACATGCTATGTGAAGAAAAGGTAAACATGCGTTCCGGACGAATGAGCTCGGACATTAACCAGAAAGTCGTGCCTGAAATCGCCACTCGTACCACCGGCGACGCTTCCCAGGCGTTATTATTAAATAGCGCTACCGGCTGATATGAGGCTCGGGTTGGTGTAGGATGCGTAAGATACTTATAGGTTACGCAAGAAAAATAATGCTCGTGCACCACCGTATCACAATCAAACGATGACACGATAACCTGATCGTATCTCAGGCCGAGACTATCCACTAATTCCTTGACTCGATGTCCCATAAAATGAACATTGGATCCCTTACCAACTAAATCACCAGGAACATTATGTGGGTGTACGGTAAACTCCAGCTGAAAAAAACGACCAGCAAACTCTTGCTGTAGCTGTGTGGCAATTCGTTCAAAATTTTTACGATCAGGTTCTTCGCCGCCTAATACAACCATCATCTTTTCTTGCACCGGATAACTAGATGCAACCAAACTATTTAATGTCCCGCGCAAAATTTCCAGACCTTCTTTATATGTTGGCAATAATATCAAATGATAGGTATCGGCAAATCCAGGCTGATCTTTGGCCAAAGCCAGCCAATCAGTTCGAATGGCCTGACGATAACGCCGCCAAGAAACCAGCAATAACACCACAAAATAACAAACACGCAACACCCAATACAAGTCAAACAAGATGATAAAGTACATGACTTGCAGTGGTGCCAAACGCGAAAGCACGACCGCTGCAATGAGGGTCGTCCAGACAATTGCTCCCGGAAAAATTTCAGCCCAACGATATGATCGACCATCAATCGAGTCACCGGCTGGCCGACCAGACGATTTAGCCCGACAAGCTGGACCGACATAATCCGGACAAACTAATGTTTGTGGGTCATTTTTTCCCATAAAAAAGGAATTTTAGTAACTGAACCTTAACAAAATTTAATCGCTTTATCAAGCCATAAAGCATGGCTAATTACCGCTAAATTCAGCTGGGTTTGATTGATTTTTTCTTAATCGGACGCTAAGGTTTAGTTGCTTGTTTTATCGGCAAAAAACCATCGACTGCCCACGGGAGAAAGTCCAATGCCGTTTTATTCAGACAAAAAACACATCCGAAGCTTTCGTCACCGCGGTGTCATGATCGACATCCATCAGAGAGTGAGAGGCGCAAAGCACTGCGGCTTAGAGCACGAACCGGATCGACATCAAACTTGTGATAAATGTGACCAACCTCTGCAGCACAAAACCGTGTTCAATATCTGTATCAATGGTTCAGAGGTGGCTGGACTGGATCTCAAGACCGAACAGCAAGCCAATGACCTGGCTGTTAAATTCGTTGATCACCTGCTTGAGACAGGGGCAGAAGACATCAATGAAGATGAACTGATCGATGAAGATCCGGATAACGAAGAGGAAGAAGACGGCAGAGACGACGAGAAGGATGTTGATAACAAAAATCCCGATGCTGATCCGCCGATAGATCATCAGTCTCCGCCAGACCAGACATCGCCACCGGCAGAAAATCGTAATCAAACTGATATGTCTGGCATTATCAAACAGATGGACAAGCTCAAATGGTTCGAGCGAGCCGCGGCCATCGTTAAAGGTCGCAAAAAAAGGCCGCCGAAGAAAAAATAATCGAACCAAAACCCCCTCCGTATTCGAAGGGGGCTTTTTTATAGTGTCTATCCAGAAATTTTTACATCTTGGATTTAGTGATGTTCGGTTCGCCATCATACAACGCACTAACCCGAGCCCTGAAATCGGCATTGCTCAAAATTTTTACAGCCTCATCGGTTAATTCGGCTTCTTCTTTCCCTGACAAACGAACCGCCGGCACTCCCCAGGCAAATGCTAATGAATTCGCCATGGAAACAGCGGCACGCGTATCGCTCCAGGACATTCGTTCAGTCGCCCCAGGCATAACCACGGCGATACCCTGCGGCTGTGTCAATTTATCCGATTCAGCTAACCAACGACCCAATAGCTCAAAACCAGCACCTCGACCACCAGAAAAACTCCTCATGATATTCTGGTCAGTGAGGAGTAGTTTGCTCTCATTCTGCCGATAATCAATCATTAAAATCACACTGGTTTAGCTTGAGCCTCTTTAAGGCCGATATCCTGAGTTAAATGACTGACGATGATCATTTTTTTTGAATTCAAAACATTGTATAAAAAACGATCAGTTAAATCTTTACGGTAACGAAATTCGCTGGGTGTCATTATCGTATAATTTATTTCTCGGCCGATGGCCCGTTGAAAGTCACGAATAGCTACCGCGGTTTTGTCTTTATTTAAGTTTCCAATAATAAACATGTCGGTTTCGGATTCGTCATCGCCGACAAAATGACCCATCAGCGCCAAATACTGTATACGTCCGGCTCGATTCAACTTTTGAACAAATTGCTTTTCAAGTAAAACCCCAGATTTTGAAAATAACGCCTGCAACTCTGGATACAACACCGACTCAATATCTATACAATAATATTTTCTTTGTTGAGATGAGCGACTGACTGATTGACCAGCACGTTTTACATCCGCCTCAGATATAATTTTAATTACCCCCATGGACTCAAGATTTTCCAGTTCATTCCGGACGGCATTAATTTGTGCACCAATCCGTCTGGTGAGTTCACGGACGAAAAAAGACTCGTCTTTGTTGGCCAAAAAGAGGCGTAATAACTTCACCCTGGTCTTTGAACCAAATAATTGCTCAAGCATATGAGTCGACAAAACGTCTTATCAACTAGTAACACCTTCCTCCTGATTTTCTTCGAGTAGCCGGTCATTAATCTTATTCTCCACCGATTAACTGCGACCTCCTCTCTTTGCTATCTCTTTTCGTCCTATAGTATAATGTCTTCGATAACACAGGTCAAAAACCGTGACCAAATATGCTGGAACAAATTAAAGATTGGGTCAAAGCTACCCCATGGAAAAGAGACCGGGTTGGATCATACGTCCGGACCCTGTCATTAAAGGTACCATCAGAGGCAATCGGTCGATTGGGTGATGTTCAGGGGTTGATCGGTACAACCGCTGATATTAAAACTGGAAATATCCTGTCAGCTAATATTGAGGAAGCCTTCACTGAAGGCTTGGATCAGGCTCTTAAACAGTTGCCGGTCAGTGCAACTTTTGTGCTGACCTTCGAAACGGCAGTGGCTCGGGTCAACACCATGCTGCGACGATTGTTAGGCGAACGAGGTTTGCCAATCGGTAATGCCGAAATTCACGGTACGATTATTGCTCAAAAAGGTGCTGAGGTGGCAGCTGCTGTTTGGGGCAAGCCTTCACTGATTCTTTTTCGACGCAGTGCCGAGGGTGGATCCAAACTTATCGATGTTTTGGGAGCTGAAACCAAAACTATACTCACACCAAAACCAGGTGTGGGTTTCACCAATTTGATTAGCGGAAAAATTTCTGGCAAAGATCGAATGTTGGTGGCCAATCGGAATCTATTAGATCTGCTGGATAAAAAATGTCTGCAGGAAATTTTATCAGCTTCTCGCACTGATACGGTGACCATGCTACTACGAGACTCGCTGATAGCTCGACACGAAAACCTTGATCTAGCCATGTTGCTCCTTGATGGTCGTCTGCAAAATAATACTCAATCGATCCGATCAGAAATAACGACCGAAAAAGAACAACTTAAAAAAAGCTCACGCGAACGACAAGTAGAAGCAGCAATCACTATTGATGAATCTCCTGCTGGACCTGAAGAGCAAATCTATAATCCTTTACTGCCCCAGCCGCGATTAAAAAATGAGCTACAGGTTGCTCAACACACGAGTACTACTCAAAAAATTCTAGTGGGCGCTAAAAAAGAATTGAAACAAGCTTTCACTATTTCGATCCGGACAGCTAGTTTGATTGGTAATAAAATTCTGACTACGGCCAAACTAATTAGCGATAAGACACTGGATCTTATTACTGTGGAAGAAAAAGCTGCTGAACCTGGTGTCAGTCAGGCTGAGGCTCCACAACAAAGCTGGAAAATGAAAATACGGGCTTACTGGAAAGCGATAGCCCAATCCAATTCGATCGAAAAAATTATTGTTGGCTGGAATGGACTTACTGATCGGAGCCGAAAACTTTTTCTGGCGGCCATGGTTCTGTTGTTTGTTTTAAACGCCAGTTTGAACGGTCTAAGCTGGAAGCATGGCCGGGAAGAGGCTCTCGCTTCTTATGAAAAAACAGTCTCGAGTATTCGTCAGCAATTGGACTCGGCCGAAGCCAGCATGATCTATCGAGATGAAGGCCGAGCCAGAAGACTTCTGGAAGAAGCAGCGGCAACTGTAGCGACCCTACCAGCCGGCAACGATGAAAGAACGGATCTAAAAATACAATTAACCCAAGAAGTTGAGAATCGCTTTGATTCATTGCGTCGAGCGACCGGACTTGATGCGCCGGAAGTTCTGTCCACTGTAGTAACTCCATCTGGGATGGTTGAATTGCAGACCCTGGCTACGACAGACGGAATAATTTGGGCCACGGCTACCAATGGAACTGTATTTAAAATATCCGAGGATGGTTCAGCTGAAGCGCTTTATGCACCTGAGAATGGTTCTACCCCAGAAATGTTTCTAGCGTTAAGCAATGGCATCTTAACCGGCACAAAAGATAATCTAACTTTCATATCAACAGCAGGCAAAATCTCCCCGCAGACAATTTCCGCCGGAGACTTCGAATTAAATGTAAGTGCGGCCACTACTTTTGGCTCTCGGCTCTACCTACTAGATTCATCTCGCAACCGAATTTTAAAATTTGCCGCAGTACCTGGTGGCTATGCCTCACCACAGGTTTATATAAAAGATGGCACAGACCTATCAACGGCAGTGTCCCTGGCTATTGATGGCCGGGTTTATGTATTATTAACCGATGGCCGAATTAACAAATTATTAAGTGGTAAAAGTGAGGATTTTACTGTTGGTCAAATTGATCCACCACTCGTCTCGCCGATCCTACTCCGCACCCCAAACGAAAAGAGCGATCTATATGTTTTAGATGCAGGCCAGCCTCGCATTGTACGCTATAGCAAAAACAATGGTCAGGTGGTAGCCCAATATGAATCTGAAGATCTGCGGGGTGTGACAGACTTTGAAATTAATCAAACCGCTCACACTATATTGGCCACCAAGGGTAATCGATTGTTAAGATTTACTTGGACGGAAGAAGAATAAAAAATCACGTCAAAAAATAAGCCTGGCCACCAGCCAGGTTTTTGAATTATTTCGAATCTCAACCATACAGCTACGAAGCTGTGGCTATAGAGCTACCCTCCGCCTATCATTATTCAAATCGGATGGGCAGAGATAAACTCTGCAGCTACCCTCCGCCTATCATTATTCAAATCGGATGGGCAGAGATAAACTCTGAGGCTGCGCTGACAAAGTAAAAATGGGCCGGAGCCCATTTTTACTTTAGCGTCACTTTTGCACCAGCCTCTTCCAGTTTCTTCTTCCACTCACTGGCTTGCTCTTTGGCTACAGCCTCTTGCAGCACCTTCGGTGCGCTATCGACTACACCCTTGGCGTCAGCCAAACCCATCTGGGTTAGCTCACGAATGGCTTTAATAACACCGATCTTATTTGAGCCGGCTTCAGTAATCTCCACATCAAATGAAGATTTCTCTTCTTCACCAGCGGCATCGCCACCAGCTGTCGGTGCGGCCATCATGGCGGCTACTGGAGCTGCGGCTGATACACCGAACTTATCCTCTAGGACCTTGACCAACTCGGCCAAATCCAGAACGGACAACTTCTCAATGCTTTCGACGAGATCCTTAAATTTGGCTGGGACCTCAACATCTTTCTTTTCTTCCGACATAACTTTGACAGTTAGGATTTTGAATTCTTAATAGCGTTAAGTGTGTAAACTAATCCACGAATATTACCCTGCAGAACATTAACCAAACCCGAGAGCGGCGCCGCTACCGAACCAACCACCTTGGCGATAAGCTCATCTTTAGAGGGTAAACAAGAAAGCGCCAAAATCTGTTCCCGAGACACCCACTTATTTTCAAGCAGGCCACCCTGAATAATCAGCTCTTTGTGTTCTTTTCGCAACTCAGCCACAAGTTTGGCTGGAGCAACCTCGTCGCCGTAACCTAACAGGAGCATAATGCTGCCACCGAGCGCTGACTCATCCATCTCCAAACCAGCTGACTTACTGGCCAACTTCAAAAGAGTTTTCTTTGCACTGCGAACCTTAACCTGCTGCTCTCTGGCTTTGTGGCGTAAGTCGGTTGACTGAGACACCTTGAGTGGTGACAGATCAGCCATAACCACAACCTTGGCTTCAGTTAAACCTGTGACTACCTCACGCACTTCTGCTTCTTTCTGTTGCCTTGTTTTTGCCATAAAAATAATTCCTTCACGAACCGTTTTTAACGATTCAATACCGACCTTTAAATAAAAATTCTACGACTGAGGCCGTAGACGTGGATGCACGAAACGTTGGCAACGCTCCGATCATCGGCCTGTACGGGATTTATCCTTGCGGACCCGTAGTCTACGGCATCAATTGTCGGAACAATATTAACAACGACATCAAACACTGTCAAGCTTTGTACTGTTGCAGTGTTCCAGTTACCAAATGTGGATAATGTACTGTCCGTGACAGGTA
>Ga0180007_10007621_pt1 | contig 10184 bp, 6 predicted proteins | sample MM_PC_MetaG_FD_121122 | JGI IMG/M metagenome (GOLD analysis project Ga0180007, IMG submission 121122) | Groundwater microbial communities from the Aspo Hard Rock Laboratory (HRL) deep subsurface site, Sweden - MM_PC_MetaG | ecosystem: Environmental > Aquatic > Deep subsurface > Groundwater...
CAGGCGGTCCGGTTCGCGGTGCAGATCGATGCCGTTTATCAGCAGTTTCCCGGAGTCGGGCGCTTGTTGGCCGTTGAGGATGCTCAGCAGGGTTGATTTGCCGGCCCCGCTGACGCCCATGACTCCCACCAGCATTCCTCCGCTTAGGGCGAAGTCGAAATCGTGCAGGCCGTTGTCGCTTTCGGGGTAGCGAAAGTCCAGGTGGTGCCCCTCAAAGTTGAGATTTGTGGCCTGGTCTCGGCCTTCGAATTTGGCGGCCAGTTCGGCGTGGTACAGGCGGTTGCCTATGGGGTCCCGGAGGATTGCCCCGGGGGGAAGCACCTGCGGAGCCCCTGGGGTCAGAGGTTTGGATTCCAGAGTCAGCGCAGTATCGCGGCCTGCCGCCACTAAAATGGCATCGACATCGTTCAGGCGCAGGGCCGCGAAGGTGCCTTCGAAGTCCGGGCGAGTCACTTGCAGATACGAGAATCCTTCGGATGATGCCCCGGCCAGGGTGGGTGTCGGGTTCCCTTGGCGATGATGGCTCGTGGAGAACAAGCACAATTGGCGCATGGCTGCGGCCTGCTCCGGGGTGGTGGAAAGCTCTTGGGTCATGGTGTCCACCATGCGTCGGGCTGGGGCATCAGGTGCGAGAGCGACAGTAGGCTCCATGTATCGCAACAGAAAAACGTGTTGCTCGAAAAGGGGGAGCTTGGAGCGAAGTTGCCGGGCGATGTCCTGGGCCTGGGGGAAGAGCCGTTTTTCGTCGCTGTTTTCGTGCACCTCAAGCACCAGCTCGAAAAGTTCCATGTAGTCGGCAACGTTGTTGAGACGTAGATGGTTTTTCAGATAGCTCTTTAAGTGCGTGCGGATATCGCCGTGTGCGTCTTTTCCAAGTGAAACGGCCATGATGGCAAAGAGATTTATTAGAGCATTCAGCAGTATTTCAGTCATTTATTGATTTTCCATTACCGATAGGCAATTGTTAATTCATGCGAGGAGTATAATGGCATTATTCGGTTTTGTTCTAAAATTGTTTTGTAAGGGTTCCCTAATTCCAATGTGTTGTCTAACCAAAAAATTTTTTATAAGAATCGAGCCGGATCTTGAAGTAGATTTTTCGTGGCGAACGATTTTATTCTAATACTATATTCTATTTATAATACGGCTTCTAAGGCTGTCTAGAGACTTATGTGTGGCGCAGTATCTGCGCACGCAATATTGACGAATGTCTGTATGGCTTAACTTAGAAACAATTGATGAATAGATGGATCGTATATGTTAGTGATATATATTTAGGCGTGGGAGTAACAATGCGCTTTTGTCACGTTGCAAAGTGAAGTGGATTCGGGGCGGGAAGGGATGATGGGGGGGTACATGTGGTCTACCGTGGAGTGGGTGTCGCTGGGGCTAAGCCAGGGATTTGCGCAGGAAATATTTGTTGATGATGTATGCGTCCTGGTCGCTGGCCGGGGTGTGGCAATAGATGTGGAAGTCGAGGCCCTGGGCGTCGATGCCGCTATCAATGAGCACGCCGTGGCACCAAGCGTTGCGAGAGGACTTGCGGCCACGTTTGGTAAAGGGACGGTGCAGTTGGCACAGGGCCTCGGAAGGGGGGAGGGTGTCGCAAACGGTGACGAATGCCGATTCGTTGATCTCCACCAGTGGGCCCATGGCGCGCAGTTTGTCGCCCTGAAGCACATTGACGCGCCAGTCGCCCTGCTCGCGCAGCGAGCAGGAGTGGCGCGAGACATTGCGCTTGCCGGTGCAGTAGCGGCAACTGACTTTGCCGGCCAAGGCGATGCGCCTGAGCAGGGCCAGGGCCGTGAGGGCGACGAGGCAAGCGGGGGCTGCAATTCCTTTGGATGTGAACGCCATGGTGGTTATGCGCCCAAGGCGTTGGCGGATGCGCTCGGTGGTGCCGTGGGGCGTGAACAGATGCGCGGGGGCGATGAGGCCGGGACGTGTTGCAAGGCGCCAGGACACATCCTCGCCGCCGTTTTCCAGGTGCTGGGCCACGAGGGGGCGCAAGGGGCGCGGGCCGATGAAGGCCATGTCACCCATCAGGACGTTTACGAGTTGCGGTAATTCGTCCAGCCGCGTGTCGCGCATGAACGCGCCCAGAGGCGTCTCCAGGCCGTGCCAATGGGCCAGCATGTCGCTGCCGAGAGCCTGCTCCGCACCGAGGTTCAAGGTGCGGAATTTATAAATGGAAAATTCTCTGCGATCCTTGCCCAGTCGTGTCCCCCGATACAGCAAGGGCCAGCCCTGAGTGACCAGCAACGCCAGCGCAATGAGGGCTAGAACAGGGGCACCCAGCATCAACAGGGTCAGTGCGCAGGATCGACTGCAGAGATTCATGAATAAATCGTTTTGCATTCTTTCTTTCTACACGCCTGTTATAGTTTTGGCCAACTACAAACGGGTGGGAGGCGACCGAAAAGGCTCGGGGGGTCAGCCAGGGGCGATCTTTGCGGCCCACCCTGGCTGCGCGCGGCGGTCAATGCCTTGGCCCTGGTTATAGGGCCTGGGTCAGGATGGCCTTGCTGACTTCGGGTGTGATGGCTCCGCGTTCGCCCAGGGCGGTCATGCCGTGGCGGGTCAGGGCCTCCGCGAGCAGTTCCGGTGCCTTTGCATCGGAGACGCCCGCCTGGGACAGGCGCGTGGCCACGCCAAGGGAACTGTAGAGGTGTTCCACTGCGTCGATGGCACGCTCGGCAAGGTCCTGGCCATTTGCCAGATTAAAAACCGTGCGGCCCATCTGCTCCAGCTTGGCACGTTTGGCTTCGATCTGCGAACGCAGCAGCGCAGGCTGCACGATGGCCAGCGTCACGGCGTGGTCCAGGCCGTAGCGGGCAGTGATTTCATGGCCAATCATGTGCGTGGCCCAGTCCTGGGGCTGTCCGGTTCCCACCAGGCCGTTTAAGGCTTGGTTGGCTGTCCACATCAGATTGGCGCGCCAAGCTTCGGTGTCGCGATCGGCGAAGGTCCCGGCCAGGACGGCCAGGGTGCGCAGCAGGGCCTCGGAATAGCCGTCCTGCACCATGGCCCCGGCGGGGTAGGTCAGGTATTGCTCGCAGACGTGGACGAAGGAGTCCACGACGCCGTTGGCGAGTTGGCGCTCAGGCAGGGTCTTCATGACGTCCGGGTCCAGCACGGCGAAAAGCGGTTGCACTGCTGGCGACAAGAAGGCCAGTTTGTCCTGCGTGGCGGCGCGGGTGATCACCGCCCCGGTATTGGATTCCGACCCGGTGGCGGGTAGCGTCAACACCGCGCCGAGAGGCACGGCGCGCTGCACTGTGTGCTTGTGGGTAAGAATGTTCCAACCGTCGCCGTCATACAGCGCCGCGGCGGCTACATATTTGCTTCCGTCTATGACCGATCCACCGCCTACGGCCAGGATGAAGCTTATCTGCTCTTTGCGGACCAGGGCCACGGCCTTGTCCAGGGTCTCCACCGTTGGGTTTGGCTCCACGCCGGAAAACTCCAGCCACGAGTGCCCTTTCAAGGCTTTGGACAATTGATCATAGACCCCGTTTCGTTTGATGGAGCCACCTCCGTAGATGACCAGGACCTTGGCTGCGGGTTCGAGAAGTTCGGTTATGGCGGCGATTTGGCCTTGGCCGAACAGAATGCGCGTGGGGTTGTGGTACATGAACTTCATAATGCCCTCCTGTGTCGGCATGGTGTGTGTTTTCGGTGTGCAAGGACGTTGGCCTGCGCCGAAGTCCGCGCCTGTCCGAGCCTCCATAGTACGACGGATAGGATAAAAGTCCATCGCTGGAATTTCTGCGGGCGCAGTTGTCGTCTTCATCGCTGCGCCCAGAGGTGCAAACGTTTGTATTGTTGGCAGGCGAGGCGTAGAATAGTCCCGTGCAACCCGGTTCCGGGTGCAAGGAGGGCATGTCCATGTTCCGCATCCGCCGTATCTTCGACGACACCTTGCCGCGCGATCGCCAAGCCATTGCGCAGGTTCAGGAAATTCTCAAAGCGCAGTTCGTGGACGCCCCGGTGGGGGAGTATGAGGATATCCCGGCCAAGTTGCGCGACCCTTTGGGCTACCACTTCAAGACGATTCTCTTCGTCGCCGAGCAGAAATATTCCGTGCGCGGGTTTGCGTTACTCCTGCATGCGCCGGATCTTTCGTTTTGCTATCTGGACTACATAGGCTCGGTGCCGGGGCGCACCAGCCAGGGCATTGGCGGTTCGCTCTACGGGCGCTTGCGAGAGGAGGCGCTGCTCATCGGCGATATGGGAATTTTCTTCGAGTGCCCCTCGGATGATCCGGCCATTTGCCACGACGCTTCTCTCCTGCGTCAGAGCGCCTCGCGGCTCAAATTCTACGAAAACTACGGGGCCAGGCCCATTGTGGGCACGGCCTACGAGACGCCCATCTCGCCCACCGACGACAGCCCGCCGGTCCTTGTCTTCGACGGTCTGGGCCTGATGGAGTCACCGCCTCTGGGGCCGACCAAGAAAATCGTGCGCGCCATCCTGGAGCGCAAGTATGCGGACCGCTGCCCCGAAGGCTATATTGATGCCGTGGTGCGTTCCTTCAAGGACAACCCGGTACGCATCCGGCCACCGCGCTACGTGAAGCTGGAAGCCCCGGCCCCGGCCCCCGGTTCCTCGCCCAGCATCCTGCTTACGGTCAATGAGCGCCACGACATCCACCACGTCCACGAGCGGGGCTACGTCGAGTCGCCGGCGCGTGTGCGGACCATCCTGGAGTCGCTGAACCCCACGGGCCTGTTCGAGCGGGTGGATGTGAAGCATTACCCGGAGCGCAATATTCTGGCTGTGCACGATGCGGGCATGGTGCGCTACTTCAAGGCGGTGACCTCCAATCTCAAACCCGGTAAGTCCATCTACCCGTATGTTTTCCCCATCCGCAACCAGGCCCGCCCGCCCAAGGACCTGCCCGTGCGAGCTGGGTACTACTGTCTGGACACCTTCACCCCGCTCAATGCCAACGCCTATCTGGCGGCCAAGGGGGCCGTGGACTGCGCCCTGACCGCTGCCGACGCGGTCCTGGACGGGCAGCGTCTGGCCTACGCCCTGGTGCGGCCTCCGGGCCACCACGCCGAGCGCAAGTCCTTTGGCGGGTTCTGCTACTTCAACTCCGCCGCCGTGGCCGCGCATTATCTCACCGCCCACGGGCGCATCGCTGTTTTGGACATCGACTACCACCATGGCAACGGCACCCAGGATATCTTCTATGGCCGCGACGACGTGCTCACAGTGTCCATCCACGGGCATCCTTCCTTTGCCTATCCGTATTTCAGCGGGTTTACCGATGAAGTCGGCGATGGCCGGGGCCGGGGCTGCAACCTGAACCTGCCCCTCAAGGAAGATGTGGACGGCGAAGTGTATGCCAAAGCCTTACACAAGGCCCTGGATCGTGTGCGCAAGTTCGCTCCCAGCGTGCTCATCGTGGGCCTTGGACTGGACACGGCCAAGGGGGACCCAACAGGCACCTGGAAGCTGGCCCCGCGCGATTTTGAGGCCAACGGGCGAGCTATCGGCTCCCTGGGGCTTCCGGTGCTGGTCGTGCAGGAAGGCGGTTACCGCATAAGGACCCTGGGCACCAATGCCCGACATTTTTTCCAGGGTCTGCGGGCGGGGGCTTACGGGCTGGCCGCCAAACGGTCCGTGAGCAACGGCGGCGGTGCAAAACGTTGAGGGATGTTGGGGTGGTGGCAGCTTGAAGGCGGTCGCAAGCCAAGCGCAATTTCGCCTGAAACGAGACTCATTTTTTCTTGACCGGACCGGGGGGCTCGGATTAATACCCTGTTGCCCCGCGCTGCGGGGCTGTTTGCGCCCACGTAGCTCAGTTGGTAGAGCGCGTCCTTGGTAAGGACGAGGTCAGCAGTTCAATTCTGCTCGTGGGCTCCACAGGCATTGAAACCCCAGGCTTTGGCCCGGGTTTTTTTTTGTTTGGAGGGGTGTTTCGGGGGGGCCGTTAGCGGTTGCGCAACACGTTAAGCAGCGTTTGAATTCGGTGGACGTAGGTATGCTGGGCGGCGATGCGCTTGCGGGCGGCCCGGATGACGCGCATGGCGGCGGGACGGTCCTTCGTATAGCGCTCGGCCAGAGGTACGATGTCTTCGGGGTGGTCATAGCAGACGATCTCGGTGTCCGGGTCGAAGAGTTCCTCGACCTGCCGTGAGCGGTCCGTGAGCAGGAAGCCGCCGCAGGCGGGAACGTCGAAGTGGCGCTGGTTGGCGGCTTGGGGCATCTGCACCCCGCCGCAGGTGAAGTTGATGGTCGAGCTGGCGTAGAGGTGGGTCAGGTCCGTGCCGTAGTAGCCCAGGGGCGGATGCAACAAGGCGTGGTAGCCTTCGGGCCCGAGTTGGCGCATCCAGTGTCGGTCCCCGACGATGAGCGGAGCCAGGGGCAGCAGGCGGCGCACGCGCTCCAGGCGGTAGCGGCGGTTGCCTTCCCAGCAGAGCAGGTGCAGGACGCCGTTTTGGGTCTCGGGAGGCAGGGCCGTGAACAAAGCGGCGAAGTTCGGATGGTGCCGGTTCAGTGCGTGGGCCAGGGGGCCGGACGGGCGACGCTCGGCCAGTTCGCAGGCCACGCCCTGAAAGGTGCGCAGCACTGGGGCTGTGAAGCGAAAATTGCGGTGGACCTGGGCCAGCTTGTCCACCCAGGTCGTGCCCACGAAGGACACTGGGAAGCGGATGTCCGCGTCTTGGACGGACCCGGAAAGATCGAAGCGTTGGGCGTCGCAGGCCAGGGGGAGGTAGTGCGCGCCGCCAAGGCCCAGGGCTTCAAGCTTGGCCGGGCCGTCGGGGTCGCAGGTGAAGGGAACCAGGCTTTCGGAGGGCTCCGCACCCATGCCGTGAAGTAACAGCTCGGGGCTGTCCACGAACCAGGTGGCGAAAGGCAGGCGCAGCCGTTCCAATAGTTCGAACAGTGCTCCGCGCATATCGCCGCCGAGAAAGTTGACGGACAGCAGGGCGTCGGGGCGTTCGGTGCGAATGCATTCGAAGAGGGTTTTGATATAGTTTGCGCCGCCCTCAGGTGTTTGCTTGCCCGGGCGAAAGACTGCGTAGGGTACGCCAAGGGCAGTGAGAGCTGCGCAGATTTCACGTTCCAAGAAGAACCCGAAGCGCAGCAGGAGCAGCTTGGGGCTGCGTCTGGCGCGGAACTGTGCCTTGTCCGCTGCGGGGCCTGCTTGGCGCAGTGCTCGCGCCACTGTGGCGTAGAGTTGCGGGTTCAGGCGCAGGTACGTCGGGTTGGGCAGTACATGCAGCGTTGCCCCGTTGTGTTCTTCGCGCCAGCGCACAAGGCGCTTTAGGATGGCCTCGGGGTCTGTGTCGGTGAGGTGCAGCATGGGCGATCCTGCTGCGGCCAGCGCCCCGGTGGCGGCAAGAAGCCCGGCCTCTGCATCGAGTACGGCCAGCGGCCCGGGGTGTTGCTGGGCAAGCAGGGCCAGCAGTTTACCACGACCGGCCCCCAGGACGACGGGCAGGCAGCCCCGGGGCACTGCCCGGGCCTGATCCGTTGCCCATTGTGCATCCTCCAGGGGCAGGCCTTGGCCCCGAAAACGAAGGGTGGCACCGTCCTCCAACAATTCATAGTCATGCATGGGGCGTTGTTCCGGTAGCAGGGTTTGTGGTTGCTCTTATAGGCCAAGGGGCGCGGTACGGCAAGTTTCCCAGGCATTGCCTGGGAGTAGGCGACAATCGTGAATCGGTCATTGTTTTTACGAAATTATGTTTTTTAGTAGAGTAAATTTCGCAGGATGTGCTTGCAGGGCGCAAACTTTTCGGATTTCGAAAGCATGAGGCATTGAATCCCTTTGATAGATGATGTATAATGCCCGTCATTCAGCAGCCGCAGCCGCAGCCTTTTCGCGGCATAAGCGAGCCCAAGGGGAGAGTCATGACCGAAGGCAGTAACGTCATTCACAGGCGCGTTCTACGGGACGAGGTCGCCGATTATCTTATTGATGCCATATTGAGCGGCGAGTTTCGCCCTGGCGACAAGATCGTTGAAACGCGCATTTCCAAGGAGCTGCAGGTCAGCCAGGGGGCCGTGCGTGAGGCCATCCGCGACCTCATCGCCCAGGGGTTTCTGGAAACCGAGCCCTACAAGGGGACCCGCGTACGCGAGTTTTCGCCAAGTGAGTTGGGGGACTATTATGCCGTGCGCGTCCAGTTGGAGAAGCTGGCCGTGCAGTGGGCGCGTGAGCGCCAGGAGAGCGGCGAGTTGGACCTCACTGAACTCAAAAGCATTGCGGATCGTATGCAGGAATGCGCCAAAAATGGCGACACTAAGAATTTACGCAAGCTGGACATCGATTTCCACAAGGCTCTGGTCTGCGCCGCGGGCAACGAGTTTTTGCTCAAGGCTTGGGAGTCGCTTGGCAACTACTACTGGGCTTATCTCGGCATCCATTACGGTGCCAAGGGCATTCATCCCGATCGCCAAGCCTCCTTGCACCTTGATCTGCTGCACTCCCTGGAAGGCCACGACATGACCGAGGCCGGGGGTGCCATCGAAGATCACTTCTCTGACATCCGCAAGCTCTTCGGCCAGCCAGACTAGAGGGCGGTCTTTTTTCGTACTCAAAAAACCGGCCTCGCGTGAGGCCGGTTTTTTTGTTGTACACGAGAGCGGGCGAAAAGCTTGGCAACCACCGCCCAGTCTGGAATATTCCTCCTACCGTGTTGGGCCTTGTCGCGGCCCGGGGTTAGCCTAGGTCCATGGCGCTGACGCGGTTGCGTCCGTTTTCCTTGGACTCGTAAAGCATGGAGTCCGCCGCCTTGAGAAGGGCTTCGGGAGAGTTCTCCGTCGTGGGTAGCACGGTGGCCACTCCAACGCTGATGGTCACGTGATCGGCGGCGCCGGAGTTTTCGTGCGAGAGGGCCTGGTCGGATACGATTGTGCGCATGGCCTCGGCTATGAAGGCCGCGCCTTGGGCATTTGTTTCCGGAAGCACGGCGACGAACTCCTCGCCCCCGTATCGAGCCACGATGTCCGTCGGGCGGTTGACTATCTTGAGCAGGGCGGAGGCGACGGCCTTGAGGCATTCGTCGCCTTGGGCGTGGCCGTAGGTGTCGTTGTAGGCCTTGAAGTGGTCGATGTCGCACATGACCACGGTCAAAGGCGTTGCGCTACGTCGCGCACGTTTCCACTCGATGCTGTAGAATTCATCGAAGCGGCGTCGGTTCGGGATGCCCGTCAGCCCGTCGATGGTCGAGATTCTGTGCAGCATGTCCCGCTGGAGCTTGAGTTCCACATGGGTTTTCACCCTGGCTTTGACGATGGGGATGCTGAAGGGCTTGGCGATGTAGTCCACGGCACCTACGGCGAGCCCCTTTGTTTCGTCTTCCTCCTCAGTCATGGAAGTGATGAAAATCACGGGGATATCCCTGGTCGCCGGGTCTTCCTTGAGGCGGGCGCAGGCTTCCAGGCCGTCCATGCCGGGCATAATGATATCCAGCAGGATCAGGTCTGGCGGGTTGGTTCCCCTGGCGATGTGCAAGGCGTCCTGGCCGTTTGTGGCGACGCTGATTTCGTATTCCTTGGACAGGGCCTCACCAAGGATGGTGATGTTGAACGAGGAATCGTCGACTATCAGAACGCGGTGCTTGGTGTCGTTCATGCTTGCTTCTCCTTACGGGGGAAAGCGGGGTCGTTTTCGAGGGCGTCAAGGTCTAGTCTGGCCTGGGTAAAATCGAATTTGCCCAGTGCGGTTTCAAGGGCTTCTATTTTTTGTTCGAGCCCGAGGCCTCGTAGTACGGGGCGTAACTCCGACGCCGTTTTTCCGGCTGTAAAACTATTTTCAGCAATGAGCTCAGTGAGCTGCGCAAGAAGCGTCCTGGCCGTTTGGGCTTTCCCTGTTTCGGGGGCGCCAGTTTCGTCTTCTTGGGCCTGTGCGTTGGCTTTGCCGAGGGTCGCCAGGGATCGAAGGACCAGGGCGTGGTGTTCGCAAAAAACTTCCAGGCTTTTGGCGTGCGGCCTGTCATGGCGCAGATTCGCTTCCAGCTCCGAGGCGACACGGTGCAGGTCTGCGGCGGCGATGTTGCCTGCCACGCCTTTGATTGTGTGGGCCATGCGCCGTGCCTCTTCACGGTTGCCGGCGGCTATGCTGGTCGTGATGTCCTCGCAGAACGTGGCGTAGTCCTTTTCGAATTCGTTCAGCAATCTGTGCAGGAGCGCGGCGTTACCACCCAGGCGTTCCAGAGCCGCGG
>Ga0180007_10007622_pt1 | contig 10183 bp, 9 predicted proteins | sample MM_PC_MetaG_FD_121122 | JGI IMG/M metagenome (GOLD analysis project Ga0180007, IMG submission 121122) | Groundwater microbial communities from the Aspo Hard Rock Laboratory (HRL) deep subsurface site, Sweden - MM_PC_MetaG | ecosystem: Environmental > Aquatic > Deep subsurface > Groundwater...
CTAATCATTACTTTTTCTGGTTGCGCTACCTTGCAAAAACCTACCAATGAGACACTAGCATCTCTTCCAATCATAACGTACGGTGATCAAGTTCCGGCGGGGACAGAGATTACATACTATATTTTCCCGCTGGTAAGCCAATATCAACGTCTGTATCTATAAAGGGTACATCTTTTGCGCAGGGTAGGGAAGGGGTCAAGTCTGCCGTTGACTCTTCTAATTCAAAAAGGCTAATCACAAGCCAAAAGCAGACTTGACCCCTTTATTGACCCCTTTACCCTTTATGTCAATATCGTTAGATAAAATCATTGTGTAAATGCCAACAAAGCGGTGCAGTTGACCAGGGCCACAGTGGGCCTATGAAGAATTATTGATAATATTCACCCAGTTGCCTTTGCCCATCACCTTCGAGTGGCCCTGGTCAACTGACCTTGTCGTTCGGCAACACAATAGGAAAGGAGAAACCGATGAATCGAAAGTTCTTATTACTATTTCTTGGTTCAGTGCTAATCATTACTTTTTCTGGTTGCGCTACCTTGCAAAAACCTACCAATGAGACACTAGCATCTCTTCCAATCATAACGTACGGTGATCAAGTTCCGGCGGGGAAAGATTACATACTATATTTTCCCGCTGGTAAGCCAATATCAACGTCTGTATCTATAAAGGGTACATCTTTTGCGCAGGAGGTAGAAGATACGCTTGAAGTGACACTTAAAAAGGATATTTACGCATACAAGCGCTGGATAAGCTATGACAAGAACAACTGGATTTATGGGTCTGATGCAATTGATTTCAAGCTTGAAATTAAAGTTCCAGGATATGATCATCCTAAACCCGGAATAATTGCCGTTCAGATGGATAATAAATAGTTTTGCTTATCAAGGTAAGGGGTCAAGTCTGCCGTTGACTTTTTTAATTCAAAAAAGGCTAATTAAAAGCCTAAACGGATAAGGGGGAGTATTCCATCAAGAATTTTTTGCTGTTCATCCTTGCCGAACCTGTAATTTCACAGGGTGCGGTGGCGTGGGAGCATACGTCAAAAAGCCGTTTGTCCTGAAAAAATAGGCCTGACCGCCAAGGCTGAATTAAACAGCACTCGCAGTTAGGAAACTGGCCGCGGAGAAGCGATTTGCGTCATCTTGACTGCTTATCAGCTAAAGCCTTTTCCAGGGCCTCGGCGATGCCGGTCATGTTGGTAAAATAATCTTTGGCCAGCGGATCAAGGGCGACGACGACCCCGTTTATGGCGCGGGCCACGGTCTCCGCGCTTTTCTGTGAGAACTGGGGCTGAACAAAAAGCACTCTCACCCCATTTTTTTTAGCCAATTCGATAAGACTGGCCAGATGCCGGGCGCTGGGCGCATTGCCACCCGTTTGCACGGCGATTTGTTTGAGTCCGTATGCCTTGGCAAAATAGCCGAAGGCCGGATGAAAAACAAAAAAGCTCTTGCCGTGCAGGGGGGCCATGGCCTTGGTCAGCCGCGCATGCAGCGCATCAAGATCAGTGATAAAGGCGGCGAAGTTTTTTTCATAAAGGGGCTGGCCGTCCGGGTCAAGCTGAGCCAGGGTGTTCTTGATGATTTCAGCCTGTTTTTTGACAAGCAGAGGATCGAGCCAGATATGCGGATCGAGTTCCTCCCCATGGTCCTGGTCGTCTTCCCCATCATGTCCCGTCATTTTTTCCAGGTCAATGCCCTGCCTGGTGTCAACGATGGGCACGCCCGGCATGGAATTCTCGAGTTTGGGAATAAAGGCGTTTTCAAAGGCGACGCCGATGCGGAAATAAACCCTGGCCTCGGCAAGCCTTCCCATCTGGCGCGGCGTTGGGGCATAGATGTGCGGGCTTTGTCCGGGCTGGACCAGCACATCCACCTCAACCCTGTCTCCGCCGATTTTTTCAACAAAAAAGGCCTGGGGAAGAATGGAAACAAAAACCGGGATTTTCTGCTGGGTGTCCGCCTGTGCCGTTGCGGTCAGAGTAAATGCGAGGAAAAGAACCTGGGCCAGGCAAGAAGCAATAATTTTTTTCAGGCAATGCATGTGGGCATTTCAGCTGTCGCCCAGATATGTTCTGGCGCCCATGAAGCGGGCAGCGAAATAGTTGCTTGCAAGAGAAGAGGTCTCGATGTGTTTTCCTTTTCTCGGAGCATGGATAAAGGTGTTGTTGCCGGCGTATATTCCCACATGGTTGATTCTTTTGACACCCCTTGTGGCGAAAAAGACCAGATCGCCTTTTTTGAGTTCGTCTTTCGCGACCGGTCTGCCGGACTGGAATTGACTTTTTGAGGTGCGGGGCAGGTCAAGGCCGTTCAACTGATACACGGCCATGGTGAGCCCGCTGCAGTCAAAACCGTCTCCCTGGGATTCGCCGCCCCATTTGTAGGGGATGCCGACGAATTCTGCCGCGGTCTCGAGTAATTGTTCCCGCAGGTAATCCTCACCCAGCTCATTTTTTTTCGCCAGGGCATAGGATTCCGGCCTGACGAGATAATAGTCCGAGATGATGCCGGCGCGTAAATAGTTCTCGGCCTGCTGGGTTGCCGCCTGCAGTGAGGGGAAATTGCCGAAGCGTACCTTATAGAGTCCGGAGCTGTGCCGGAAGTAGTAGGCGTTAAGCCCCTGCTTTTCCAGTGTCCTGCTCAGGCGAGCGGCATGAGCCACCTCGGTAAATGCGCCTGCCTGGATGGAATAACCGAGCCTTAGGCTGCTGGATGATTGCGGGGTAAGCGATGTGTTGTCCGGGGTTGGGGAAAGGGTGCTGCAGCCGGCAGCCAGCATGAGCTGGACAAGCAGCAGCAAGAAGAAGGGCCGCAAGGGGGCCATATGCAAGGCGTTGTGTTTGCTTATCTTCATGATCCCTTTTTATTAAGTTTATAAAAATACTTATACCTTTTTGAATAAGTATTCGTAAAGATAAAAGATGTTATCAGTAAAAAATTGGGAGAAGAGTTGACGGCTGAAATTCACGCAGTGGCGGCACAGTTTTTTGCGGCCTCGGCAATCAAAGATATCCGGGAATATGGAACAGGCAGGGTCAACGATACCTTTCTGGTGACGGTTACCGGTATAGGTGAGTGCCGTTTTATTCTCCAGCGCATCAGTTCCGCTGTTTTTGCCCATCCTGAATGGATTATGGAGAACCTGCGTATTGTCTGCGATCATGTGATAAAAAAGCTGGCGGCAGAGGGGAATCCCGGCAGCTGGCGGATGCCTGTCATCCAGCAAAGCCTGGCAGGAAGAGATTTTTACCGGGACCGTGACGGTTCCTGCTGGCGGGTGCTGCATTATATTGCCGGCTGCAAGAGTTCCGCCACGGTGCAGAGCCCCTTCCAGGCCAGGGAGGCGGGGCTGGCCCTGGGGCGTTTCCACCGGCTCATCAGTGATCTTGATCCGGCCATGCTCCATGACACCTTGCCCGGTTTTCACGTCACACCCCTCTATCTCGCCCATTATGACAGGGTGGTTGCCGCGGCAGGGGGGGAGCATTCAGCGGACATCGGTTTCTGTCATGATTTTATTGCCCGGAGCAGGGAAGCGGCCCACGTCCTGGAGGATGCTAGAAAAAAGGGGAAGCTTTTCAGCCGGCCCATTCACGGCGACCCCAAGCTCAGCAACATCCTCTTTGATGAACAAACAGGACAGGCGGTGAGCCTGATTGATCTTGATACGGTGAAGCCCGGCCTTATCCAGTACGATGTCGGCGACTGTCTGCGTTCCTGCTGTAATGGCAAAGGGGAAGAAGGTCCTTTACCCGTTTGTTTTGACACGGAGCTGTGCCGGGCGATTCTGCAGGGTTATGGAGAAGAGGCTGGCAGTTTTCTCACCCCGCATGATTATGATTATTTTTATGCCGGGGCGCGGCTCATCGCCTTTGAACTGGGGCTTCGTTTTTTTACGGATTATCTGCAAGGCAGTATCTATTTTAAGACCTCCTCCCCTGAGCAGAATCTTGAGCGGGCTCTGGTCCAGTTTGCCCTGACGGAAAGCATTGAAAAGCAGGAAAGGGAGATAAATCTCATAATCAGTGAAATAACCTGAAATTCTGAAAATCATCTCTTGGCAATCGCTTGGCAAATTTGCTAGTGTATAAAGATGGTGTCATTAGGTTGTCAAAAGAGGAGGTGCCCATGCATCGTATTATTTTCTTTCTGTTACTGTTTATCACTGCAGCGCCCTGGTCTGTTTTTGCGGCGGATGATTTTGCCGGAACCGTAAAAAATGTCCAGGGAAATGTCTTTGTCAAGCGGCAGGATATGACGCTTACCGCGGAATGGGGAATGAAAATTTATGCAAATGATGTGATCAGCACCGGCAAGGATGGCTCGGTGGGCATCATTCTGCAGGACAATACCATCTTTTCACTGGGACCGGAAAGTGAGCTTGAGTTAAAGGAATTTGTCTTTGTCCCGGATCAAGGCAGCTTTTACGTGCTTGCGAAAATGATCAAGGGGACATTCGTCTATATGTCCGGAATGATAGGGAAACTCTCGCCGGATTCCATCAAGCTTGAAACACCGGTGGGAACCATTGCCATCCGAGGGACCAGATTTGCCGCAAAAATTGCTGGCAAGTGACATCTCATTAAAAGAAGGGGAGTGCTTATGAAAGGTGCCGTTATTATTGTGCCATGCCTGGTTATGCTGCTCATGTTGACCGCCTGCTCTCCGCAAAAGAACATCTTTGTTCTGCTGCCGGATCAGGATGGCAATGTGGGGAGCATTGAGGTAACCAATGACAAGGGGAGCTCTGTGGTGGACAAGCCGGGGGAAAGTGTGACCGTTGCCGGCAACAGTAAACCGCAGGCCGCCCCGGCAATGAACATGGAACAGATCAGGGCGACCTTCGGAGAGGCCCTGGCCGCTGAGCCGTTACAGCCGCTGAGCTTTCTCCTCTACTTCAAAACCGACTCCTTTAAGTTGACCAATGACTCAGCGGCTCTCCTGCAGCCGATCCTGGATGCCATTAATAAAACTCAGTCCCGGGACATCAGCGTCATCGGCCATGCCGACAGAGCCGGCTCCAAAGAGTATAATCTCACCCTTTCCACCAAACGGGCCCAGACTGTGCGCGATCTGCTTGTGGAAAAGGGCGTCGACGCTACCATTATTCAGGTTTCTTCCCATGGCGAGGGTAATCCCCTGGTGCCCACGGCAGACAATGTCAAGGAGCCGAGAAACAGGCGGGTTGAGGTCATCATCAGATGAAATCTCCCCGCCGGCCCAGCCGCTGGCAGGGAGTCATCGTTCTTTACGGTTTAATCGTAACACTGCTTTTTTCCCTTACCTCTATCTACCGGCCGTCCTTTCTGTCCCTGGTCGGCCTGAAAGTCTACGACTCCATGGTACGTTCGCTGCCGAAAAGCGGACCCGGCTCCCAGCCGGTGATCGTCGACCTTGACGAGAAATCATTGGCCCAGTTCGGGCAATGGCCCTGGCCCCGTTACCGGGTTGCCCTCCTGCTCGATAAACTGCGGCAGCTTGGGGCAAAATCCGTTGGTCTGGATATCATTTTTGCGGAAGCAGACAGGACCTCTTTACATATCCTGCAACAGGAAATGGAACGCGACCTGCATGTCAAATTGTCTCTTGCCGGCCTGCCGCCGGCTCTGCAGAATAATGATCAGGCTCTGGCCGATGTGTTGAAGAAAGGTCCTTTTGTCCTGGGATACAAATTTTCTTTCGAGAAAAATGAAGCTCCCGGCAAAGAGGAGCTTCTTCATCCGATAGATGCGGTATTGCCGCAAAACAGCACGGCAGCCGGCCGGGATTTTCTTTTTGCAGCCCAGGACGCGACCGTAAATATTGCTGAGCTGACCACGGCAGTGGATGCCTCCGGCTTTGTCAACTATCCTGCCGATACCGATGGGGTGCTCAGGCACGTTCCTTTGCTGATGAGTTACCGGGATAAGGTTTATCCCGGACTGGCCCTGGCCACGGTTATGAAGGCCTGGGGCCTTAAGGGAGTAGCTCTGGACATGCATGCCGGCCAGCTGGAGGCTGTTGTCATCAACGGCCGTCGCATTCCTGTTGATCCGGTGAGCAGTCTTCTGCTTGCCTATCAGGGCAGAGGCCATTTCTTTGATTATCTGTCCGCCGCGGATATCTTAAACGATGCCGTGCCGAAAGAGCGTGTTGCCGATAAAATAGTGCTTGTCGGCTCCTCTGCCACCGGCCTGATGGATACCCACCCCACCCCGCTTGATCCTGTCTACCCGGGAGTGGAGGTGCATGCAACAATCATCGAGAACATCATGAACGGACATTTTCTCTCAAGACCGCTCTGGTCAAGAGGCTTCGAGTTCGCCGCCGTTGTTGTTCTCGGCTGTCTGTCGACTTTTTTTCTGGCCAGGGCAAGCGCCCTGTTCAGTGGCTGCTTTTTTGTCCTCGGCGGCTGCGGGATATGGTATGGATCCTTTATCCTTCTGGAAAAACAGGGGATTTTCATTAATCCGCTTTTTGGCGTGCTGATGCTCGTCGGTAATTTCGCCTGTCTGGGCCTGTTGCAATTGTGGCAGCAAGCTGCAAAGAGCAAAGAGGATGAGTCTATTTCAATGCCTGGCTGATCCGTTCCATGGCCTTTGTCACGTTTTCATAGCTGTTAAAGGCGGAAAGCCTGATGTAGCCCTGGCCGCATTTGCCGAAACCGGCCCCTGGCGTACAGACCACGCCCGCCTTGCCCAGCAGCATGTCAAAGAACTCCCACGAATCGCGGCCCTGGCCGTCAATCCAGATGTAGGGGGAGTTTTCGCCGCCCACCGAGTCAAAGCCCAGGGCGGTTATCTCCTTTTTGATCAGGGCGGCGTTGCGCAGATAATAATCGGTCAGCTCCCTGATCTGTCTTTTGCCCGTTTCACTGTAAACAGCCGCGGCCGCCTTCTGCACCGGGTAGGAGACGCCGTTGAATTTGGTGCAGTGGCGCCGGTTCCACAAGGGGTGGAGGAAATGCTTTTTGCCGGCGCTGTCGTAAGCCGCGCATTCCTTGGGCACCACCGTACAGGCGCAGCGGGTGCCGGTGAAGCCCGCGGTTTTCGAGAAGCTTCTGAACTCAATGGCCACCTCTCTGGCCCCTTCTACCTCAAAAATTGATCTGGGCAGGGACTCGTCGCGGATAAAGGCCTCATAGGCGGCATCAAAAAGGATGATGGCCTTGTTGGCCCGGGCGTAATCAACCCAGGTCTTCAGCTGCTCCTTGGAAATGGTCGAGCCGGTGGGGTTGTTGGGGAAGCAGAGGTAGATGAGGTCCACTGGTTCGGAAGGCAGATCAGGCACATAGTTGTTGCCCTTGACTGAATCAAGATAGCAGATGCCCTGGTAGCGGCCGTCGGCAAAGGGGCCGGTGCGCCCCGCCATGACGTTGGTGTCAAGATAGGCAGGATAAACCGGATCGGGAATGGCGATTTTCACCTCGGTTGAAAAGATCTCCTGGATGTTGCCGGTGTCGCATTTGGCGCCGTCGCTGACGAAAATTTCATCAGCCGCGATATCGGCGCCCCGGCGGCGGAAATCATTTTCGGCAATGGCCTCCCGCAGGAAGGCATAACCCTGTTCCGGGCCATAGCCGTGGAAGGTCGCTTCCGAGGCCATCTCGTCGGTGGCTGCATGCAGGGCCTCGATGCAGGCCGGCGGCAGGGGGCGGGTCACGTCGCCGATACCCAGTTTGATGATGTCTTTGCCGGGATTGTTTTGCTGAAAAACTGCCACGCGTTTGGCAATATCGGAAAACAGGTAGGAGGCCTGCAGCTTGAGATAATTTTCATTAATGGTGATCATGTTTTTCCCCGTGTGTTTCTGTGACTGACGAATACTGAAATGCAACCTGTTGATCTATAAAACAATGTTCTTTTTCTGTCAATTGCGGCATTGGAAAACATGATGGTTGCATCCGTTCATGGGTGAAACGGCAGCGGCCGGGGAAAGACAATTTGCCATGACCGACGGCATGGCAGTCAAAGAAAGTTGCGGGGAGGGAAAAAGGCAGGTATGTTTGCAGCTTTGATTTTCATCATGCGCCGGCATGCCGGCAGTTTTGTTTCAAGCAATCAGGTGTTAAGAGATGATCACATTACTCGATTACGGGGCGGGCAATGTCCGCAGTGTGCGCAATGCCATCAAGAAACTGGGCTTTGATGTAAAGGATGTGACCTGCCCGGAGGATATCCGGCAGGCGGAAAAGCTGGTCTTCCCAGGGGTCGGCAGTTTTGGCAGCGCCATGGAGCGGCTGCGGCGCATGGGCTATGTGGAGCCCCTGCTGGCCCATATCAGGGACGGCAAGCCCTTTCTCGGCATCTGTCTCGGGCTGCAGACCCTTTATGAGGGCAGCGAAGAGTCGCCCGGCGTGGCTGGGCTTGGCATTATGCCTGGCCAGATCAGGCGTTTCAAACCCTCGGCCCTGTCAGTGCCGCAGATCGGCTGGAACGGCGTCAATGTCAGAAAGCAGTCGCCCCTTTTTACCGGGTATGATGGGGAAAAGCTCTATTTTGTCCACTCCTTCAGGGCGTCACTTACTGAAGCCAGCCGTGACTGGGTGCTGACCACCACCAATTACGGCGAGGAGTTTGTCAGCGGCGTGCAGAAGGGCAATGTGGCGGCCTTTCAGTTCCATCCGGAAAAAAGCGGGGAGGCCGGTCTGCTGATTCTGAAGAATTTTCTGGAACTTGCGGATTTTGAAGCTGCCGCGCCGGGCACGGTTACCCTGGCCGGGGGGGAGACCAGGCTTGCCAAGCGCATCATTGCCTGCCTTGATGTGCGCAGCAATGACGCCGGTGATTTGGTGGTGACCAAGGGCGATCAGTATGACGTGCGGGAAGAGGGCGAGGTGCGCAACCTGGGCAAACCGGTGGAGCTTGCCCGCCGCTATTTTGAAGAGGGGGCTGACGAGATAACTTTTCTCAATATCACCGGCTTCCGGGATTTTCCGCTGAAGGATCAGCCCATGCTTGAGGTGCTGCAGGACACCTCGGAAAATGTCTTTGTCCCGCTGACCATTGGCGGCGGCATCCGCGAATTCACCGATACTGAAGGCCGGCATTATTCGGCCCTGGATGTGGCATCGGAATATTTCCGCAGCGGGGCGGACAAGATCTCCATCGGCAGCGACGCGGTCTACACGGTGGAGCAGTATCTGCAGAGCGGGGCAAAAACCGGCGGAAGCTCGATCGAGCAGATCTCCATCGTCTATGGCGCCCAGGCGGTGGTCATCTCCATTGACCCGAGAAGGGTCTATGTAAAAAGCCCGCGGGAGACGGCGCACAATACCATCAAAACCGTTGTACCCGGACCCAATGGTGAACAGTACTGCTGGTACCAGTGCACGGTCAAGGGCGGCCGGGAGGGCCGGGACGTGGATGCGGTACAGCTGGCCAAAGCCTGCGAGGAGCTGGGCGCAGGCGAAATTCTGCTCAACTGCATTGACAAGGACGGCACCAACAGCGGCTTTGATCTTGAGCTGATCAACCAGGTGCGCCGGGCGGTCTCCATCCCGGTCATCGCCTCAAGCGGGGCGGGCAGGGTGGAGCATTTCTCCGAGGTATTTGCTGCAACCGATGTGGAGGCGGCCTTGGCGGCGGGCATCTTCCACCGGCGGGAAGTTTCTATTGCCGCGGTGAAAGAGCACATGCGGGAAAAGGGGATAGAGACCCGCTAGCAGCTGTGCCGGTGCGCACTCCCCTTTTTTCGTCACATGGCGGATTTGCCCGATATGAAAAAGTTGCGGCATTATAAACGGTTCCCATGGCATGACGGGAATCAGGGAAAATTGCATTGTGACGGCGATGCCTTTTTTCCGGCCATGCTGCGGGCCATCTCGGACGCACGGGAGTTTGTCCTGCTGGAGATGTATCTGGTCGAGTCGGGCCGGGTGGCGACCCGGTTTATTGATGCCCTGCTGCAGGCGGCCCGGCGGGGCGTCAAGGTCTGGGTGCTGTTTGATTCCTTCGGAACGCTGGGCCTCTCAAGCCATGACGCCGGCCGCTTGTCCCATGCGAACCTGCAACTGGCCTACTTCAATCCCTTCCACCTGTGGCGGCTGTTCAACGTGGACAGGCTTTTCCGCGATCATCGCAAACTGCTGGTGATCGACGGCAAACGCGCCTTTGTCGGAGGCACGGGCCTGACTGATGATTTTGATCCGGTGGTTTCTCCGCAAAGCTACTGGCGGGAGATCATGCTTGAGATGGAAGGCC
>Ga0180007_10007623_pt1 | contig 10183 bp, 9 predicted proteins | sample MM_PC_MetaG_FD_121122 | JGI IMG/M metagenome (GOLD analysis project Ga0180007, IMG submission 121122) | Groundwater microbial communities from the Aspo Hard Rock Laboratory (HRL) deep subsurface site, Sweden - MM_PC_MetaG | ecosystem: Environmental > Aquatic > Deep subsurface > Groundwater...
AAGAGAAACCAATACTGCCAGACTTCAGATTGAGCACGATGAGGTATTCAAACTACGAGACTTGCCTAAAGTGCTTGGGGAACGGAAACAGGAACTTGACGCCAGAACACTTGCTCTTGATGCACAAACAAACAGGCAAGATGACAGAACTATTGCCCAAAATGCAAGAGATAAAGACATTGCCGCTAGGGATGAGAAGTCAAAGAAGTGGGAAGAGGAAACTAAAATCCGTCTTGAAATAGCAGATGAGGCTTGTCATTATTATGCCCAGCATATTCCTTACCCAAGGCTTTCTTTCTGGACTAATTCTCCAAATCCAGAGAATAGGATAGGGTACGAAGACGACCTTGTTCTTATGGAGAGAGTGGTAGAAACACTTAAACTAAAAGGAGGTGCAAAATGAACACAGTAAAAGAAAGACCAAGCTCCAAAATCGGTAGTCATGTAAAAGAAGAGTTGTATTACATTTCTCATATTATTGACTCTTTGGGTGTCGAAGAAGGCTTTCATTGGCTTGCTTGCGTGGAGACTACCCGACGCATATATGGCTGTAAACCGCTCCTAGAGCACGCAAGAGAGCTAGATGAGTTGGAGGCAATGTATGAAAGGAGAAATTAAGGTAGGTAAACACGAGGCGGAAACTATTCTCTGGCTTAACTTCCTCTCTGAAGATGATATAAGAGCAAGAGAGTCTGTTCAAGAGTTCTATGGGCAATGTTCTGATATGGAAAGGGCACGACAGATAGACAAATTAGAAGTAATATTTGGCAAGGAGGTAGAGTAAATGTTAACAGAATACAATGCTTATATCTTTCGATCAGTAGGTTTTTCCCACCGTGAAATTGCAGAACTAGCTAGAACTACAGAACCAGAGGGTAAGCAACCGCAGCCAAACCTAGAATCTCCTCTTTGGCAGGCAGTTCTTCAATCACGCCTTGATTGGGTAAGAGACAAAGTCCAACGAGATTGGTCTTGGGGAGACATAACTAACGAGGTAAATGCTTACTATGACCGAGATAAACAAAGGTCAATTTATGACTTCTTGCGTGCTGAATACCGCAGTCCTAAAAAAGCAGATTATATTGCTGCTAGACGGCGTAGAGCAGCAGTCCAAGTAGCAAGCAATCTTCCTGGTTATTATAGGAAACGGTATTGACTAAACCTAAGTACCCAACTTCTGGCACACAAATCACAGTAGAGATGCTACCTTGGTGTCTTACTCTGCAACAAGCGGCAGAGGTTCTTGGCATTGCCTACCGCACTATGCAACATTACATTGATGAGGGCAGAATACCTTACATAGACTTAGGGTGGAGGACAAAGCGCATTTACTACAAGGATTTAGAGGACTATGTCAACAACAGAAGAGAGATAGATGAAGCTCTTGTCAAGTTCTTCAGACGTAGTCTAGCCAATGAAAATAAGCAAGCAGCAAAGCTAGACAGGTAGCCTGATATACGCCGAAACCGCCTTACACTTTACCGTGTTTTTGTAGTATGATATAGATGTAAGGTTGGAGAAGGCGTGAGAGATTACAATGGGCAACAAAGCTGGGGCAAGAAATAGAGAAAGACTCTACGGACCAAAGTACCACCAGAAACTTGGTGGCAGAGGTGGAACTAACCTTTGGAAGAAAATTAAGCAAGGAAAGTTCCCAGTGAATCCTATGGGGAGACCATAATGGGCACCAAAGGACGTAGAGAGAAGAAGAAGCCAAAGCAACCTAAACTGGGCAAGCATTGGAAGGGTAAGAAATTCCCAGTTGCACAAGTAGGAGCAGAAGTCTAATGGCACAACAAGTAATAGCTACATCTCCAACTACTGGTGAAGTAATAGTCCACGATACCTCTACTGGTGAGGTGTCTTACCAGCCTGGAACACCAGGACAGATTGCTAGTGTTACAGCGGAAATAACTGCGGCAGGGGATGAAGGAGAAGTAGAACGGGTACCTTACCAAGCACCTGCGCCAAGTGGTAATGGTAACGGGAAAGCACCAGCTGTCAAAGGAGTTGCTCCTAGCCCTGCACCTGTGCCAGCTATTACTCCAGCCGTTACTCCTCCTGCAGGGCTAACTACAGAAACCAAGCCCGACCAGCCAGGAGGACAGGTTGCTACGATAGAAGGTAAGCAATACTACATTCCTGGTTCTACTATGTATCAAATGGGCTATGGGACTCCCGAGGAATATCGCCACGCTAAAACTGTTGAGATTACTGACCCTGAGACTGGGAAGACTAGGAAGATACGAGTTGGTGGCGGTGCTGTTGACGCAGGTATTCCTCCATATGTAGCAATCACTACTGCTGAAGGCGGGGTAGTTCACCTGCCTATCCAAGAAGCCATTGTTCAGTCTGGATTGGAAGGTGAGGCTTTATTTGAGAGACAAGTAGCAACAGGTATTATTCCCAAAGGCTCTGAGTTTGTCAAGACTGACACTGGTTGGGGATATTACCCCGCAGGGACAGCGGCAGCACAAGCGGCAGAAGCTAAAGAGCTAGCAGAGAGAGAGAAATACAAAGACTGGACTGCTGAGGAGTTGATTGGGGGCAAAGTAAAAGACGAAGTCTATTATCCTTCTCCTTGGGGACACAAAGCAGGAGTCTACATTCCTCCGCCTGATTGGGTAAAACAAATAGTCTACAACGCACAAGTTGCTGCTCTTACAGAGCTAGACCCTTACAAGAAAGAAACTGGAACTGGCAAGTATGTTGTGAGGGGAACTCCTGAGCATCCTGAGGGAGAAAGGTCTGAGATTGTAGACACTACTTACGATGTTGTGGGAATGCTTGAAAACGAAGTCCCTTCAACAACTATAAGAATGGCAGGTTTTACAGATGAACATATAGTAGATGCCAAACTTGCCATTGAGTTACAGAAGCAAGAGGATGACTTACAGGCTAAATATGAGAACCTTGAAAGTAAGCTAGGCAAATATGCTGAAGATGTACCCAGTTTAATTGCCCCAGGATACCAACTCCAGAAAAGCATTGACATAGGCAAAGCTCTTGATGAAAGAGCAGTTACAGAAGCAGAGTTAGTAGAAATCGGCTATGAGCAAGAAGACATTGACCGAGCTAAAGTTTACCACAAAGAAGGCTGGAAAGTCTATATTCCTGTTTATGGCACAATAGCTACTTGGGCTGTTGCTACTCCCTATGAACGAGGAATAAGTGTCGTGGGCGACCTGGCAATGTTAATTCCTGGATATGGGCTAGCGGGTAAGCTGGGTACCGTAGGACTCAAAGCCGCAGCAGCAGAATTTACAACATTACGGCTTGCAGCATTGTCGGCAGAACAAGCTGGCAAAAGTGCAGTGGCAAGGACACTTCTTGCCAGAGCTGCTAAAGTTATTTCAATCAGAGGATTGAGAACTGCCGCTCAAGTGCTCAGGGTGGAGGCAAGGAGTCTTGAGAAAGTTGGAGCAAGGGCTGCTGCACGAGGTGATTTGGCAGCATTTGAAACTGCTAAGACGCAATACGCCACATTGCTACGCCAAGCTAACTTATACGACTCATTTGTTGCTGCTGGGTTTGAAGCTAGGGGGGCTACGCTAGCCACTAGGGTTGCTCGTATGGCAAAAGCTCCTTATTACTTTGGCGAGCAATTTGTCAAGTCGCCCTTCAAAATGTTAGGAGAAATCAAAGCAGGTAGAGGCGGTGCTCTGTTATCTGGTCTAGGCGAAATGTATACAATGCCTTTCCGCCATCCAATACTTACTGCGAAGGGAGCAATAGCAGTTGGCTTTGGGGCAGTTCCATTACCTGGAACAGCAGCAGGATTCGCAGCTAAGTTTGCTGCCCCTGGTAGATATTATCCTGGAACAGCAGTTTCTATTCCTTCTGAGACTGGTGTAATGAGAATAACAGGGAAAGGCATGCCAGTACTAGAAACAACCAGAGGAATAGTAACCAGTTATGCAGCAATGACTCCTGCGGAAATAGCTGGCACAACTGCTCTTGTTCCTGTCCAACCTATTGTAGCTCCAGGAGGTTCTGTTCCTGCACAATATTATAGTATTACACCTTACGCAAAGATATTTGGACCAAAGTTCTACCATGCTACACCTACAATAGCTGCCATGAGAGGGCTAACTCCCAGTGTTGGAAAAGTTGAGTTCGCTATGGATTTAACAGCAGCACAAGCCGAGAGAGGTGGCTACCTACTTTTACAGGATACACCTGCTGGCAAGATTTGGTATAGAGAAGTACCTGCTGGGTTATACTCTTCTATCGTGTTGTCTAGACCATGGACAGCATCCGCTGCTATGGGTCCAATTGGTATCACTCCTGGTGGTATTGCATTTCCTGCTGAGGTGCCAGAACTATTTATTTCTCCCTTACGGGCTGCTCCTGGCGAGTTAGTCGGTCCCTTTAGGGGACTTGGTGGAGGGACTGAAGTAGAAGCTGCCCTTTCTTACAAATCTTCATTTGGCGTTTCGGAAAAACCAGAAGCTATTGTAAGAATCTATGGTAGAGATGTTCCTATTTACACTGGAGCTAGGGGAGAAACAATACCCGAGAGAGCAGAATCAACATTTTGGGAAAGATACAGAGTTAAGCTTGCTTCTATTGCAGCAATGAAGGGGCAACATGACGTAGCAAAAGCATTAAGAAAATCTGGTCTGAGTTTCGACACAGGAACTTACAAATTGTATGAACCGGAAGCTAGAATCATATCACGAGCTAGAGCATTATTAGAAGAAGAAATACTTGCACCAACTAACCGCACATTACGTGGAGTTCCTGTTCCTCAGCCAAGCGCTTGGGATGAATATGTAAATGAGGCTGGAGAGATTGTTTACCTTAGAAAACATGTTCCGCATCCTTCAGGCACTGGGCTTATGGGAACACGTACTGATGTAATAGCAATAGATGACAAAGGCAGAATAGCACTTGTTCATGCTTCTGCTGACAATGCTCCTAAGAATGTATTTAGTCTTCCAGGTGGAGGTGTCCATTTACCTACAGAAGACCCTCACGCAATAATCTATGGTAAATCTTTCAAGTCTAATGCTTTGCAGCAACTTAAAGAGGAAGCTGGGTTAATCGGTAAAGACATGGAACTGCTCGGTGTTTATGAAGGGCAACACAAAAGACATTCATTGCCAGGAAGCCGTGTTTATGTGGTTAGAGTAGGCGACCAAACTCTAGACCTCCGACGTTATGGTCATGAAGGTATCAGTCGCTTAGCTCCTGGTGAAAAGCAAGAAGTTGACGTAGCACAATGGTGGGATGGAAAGTCAGAGGTAACTGTTTATCCAGCAACTTACGACATGATAAAAGCTATTGCTACTAAATATCCGAAACTTAATCTAGAACTTGATAAAATTAAGATATATAAAGGCAAAGCTATTAAACGAGAAGCAACACTAGTTGAAATCAACAAGATGATTAGCAATGTTGCTGGGGCAGAAGGTAAATCAACTGGAACAGTGCGTGAAGAACTTGGCATAGACCCAGCCAAACCAGAAACATATAAGGGTAAATGGTGGATAGAAGAAAAACATGACTTGAGTGAGTTGCTTAAACGTAGAGACATTGATTTTTATAAAAAGACAGGGATTACTGAAGCGGAAATAAGACAACTTGCACTCTCTAGAAAGAGAATCCTTGGACAGAAAGGATACAATCTTGCTGAGTGGACAAAGCCAGGAGCGAAACCTACGGAATATCCAATGTCAGACGCAGCTGCCAGAGAATCGTACAATACAGCAGCCGCAATGCCTGAGGCAGAAGGCAAAGCCTACATTGGCAAACAAACCGACTCTATGCCTCCTGAGTATTCTGAAGATTACAAAGCTGGCTACGAAGACTTCCTGAGAAACAGAGCTACGATAGGACTTGGCATTTCTGCTGTCCCCAGTGCAACCTCTTATGTCTACAATATTGCTAATCCTACTGCCAAATACTTCATACCGCCTCCTGGAGTAACTCCATTTGCTATACCTTCTCCCGTTAGGAGAATACCTACTGAGCTTCGTGCTGCTGGGATTGTAACACCTCGGCTATATGAACCAGTGTCTTATAAGAAATATAAGATTCCTGTAACTCCAACGCCTTTAACCCCAACGCCTTATATCGCACCTGCCCCTACTCCAACCTATATAACTCCTGTGCCTATAATAACACCTATTTCTATACCTGTTGTTACTCCTCCTTATAAGCCTCCGCACATACCGCCTTATGTTCCACCTCATAAGCCTACATACAAGCGTCCGCCTCCTCCACCTCCCCCACCTCCTCCACCACCTCCACCTCCACCTCCCGACGAAGAGGTAATGGACGGAGAGGTAATAGACAGAGAGAAAGGGAGATTCCCTGTTGGCACAGTAGTTTGGCGTCAGGGTTTATTCTGGCAAGCTGTTGTGCCTCCTTATGACCAGAAGACGGCTTACACATTACCAATGGGAGTTAAGCCAGAAGGAATAACAAAGTTTATGAGAACTCCACAGGAGACACTGCAGGTGTTGGGCGGTGTTCCTCCTAGGAAGATTGACATTGACTTGGGTGTAGTAGACATTCATATTACACCAGAAAGGGAAGGTACAGAAGGGACAATAACCTTTAGAAGCGGTGGTGAGGAAACTATTGTTGGAGAGTCACTACCTTCAAAGACAAAGGGAATAACTATTACTGGTAATCCTTTGGCAGAAGAAGGGGCTAGAATAAGAGGAACATTTGTTCCCAAAACAAAGTCTCCTACTTATGCAAGAAGAGAAGTCTCTAGAGAAGAGTTTATGGAACTGAAGCCAGAAAGTCTTGGTGGGAAGACTTGGAAGAAGTTTGGTGGACTAACAGAAGGCGTTGACTTGATGGATGAAGATGCCCAACTTGTTGGGAATGTTAGGATTAAACAGCCAACACCGAGAAAGGGATTAACTGCGATGGAAGAGTTCTATGGACTGTCAACTAAGATTGGGAAGAAGAAGGCTGTTAGTAAGAAGACAGGGAAGGAGTACACGGCTTTTGAAATGTTACCCAAAGATGATGTAGGAGTGATGAAGTGGATAGGTTAAGATTATGATAGAACCAGTGCTAGTTAAGTTATTCATTGCAATACTTTTTCTCATTTGTTTATATTTCAGTTACTCTTATTGGATGAATAGGCAACAAAAGAAGATAAGGAAGTTTGAGGAAGAAACTCATAAACTTGAGAAAGAGTGGCTAAGTACAGGAACAGAAGAAGAACGCAAGGAAATTGAAGAGGATATTGACAATAGAATAAGAGCACTTATGAAGTAAGAAGAGCCAACGGGTAAGGAAGGGAGGCTAATGAATAAACCTCAAGAACTAGGTAGAAGACCTGTCAAATATATGAATATGCACACTGGCGAGCCTTTAACAGAAGACGAAGCTAGGTACATTGATTATTGGATTAAAATGGGCTTTGATGTAACTAATCCAGAGTTTAAGGATATATTAGAAAATGGTGACCCTTGCCCAGAAATAAGAAAGGGTTCATACTACATTAACTGAGAAGAGGAGTAAGAAGTGGCAATAACATTTTACAGCTCAGCAGAAGCTCAAGAATATAGAAAGCAGAAATTGACAGAAGGTTATGAATCAACTGCCCGTGCAGAGGGCAGCAAGGTTATTGTAACTTTAGGGCAGAAGATTAGACCTCAATCTACACCTTTTGGATTGGGTGCAATAGCAGTAGAAGAACATGAAGCCAATCCTGAAGCTAGAAAGTTTGTAATGCCAAGACCTGCAGTAAAACATTCTAATCCAGGAACTTCATCTGCTACAAATCCAGCACAGTTGACGCCTGAAGAGATTATAAAGAAAGTAGAAAGTGGTGAATTATTCCCAACACACGACCCCGATATGAGAGAAATAGAACAAGGCAAACCTGGCAGAGTTATTACTAGAGAACAACTTCGTGAACTACTAAGAACAAACCGAGCTGATTTTGTAGGTGACTACGATTGGAGAATGTGGTTTGGTGGTAAAATAATAACAGAAGCAGCCAAGAGAATGATAAAAAGCGGTGAAGTTATTCCTGGTGAGAAATATCAATCGGTAATAGATATGGAAAACAGAGCACGAGCACTGCAGGCTCTAACTTACGAGGAAAAAGAAAAAGAACAAAAGCGTGCTTATGAAATTGCTCTTAAATTAGCAGGTGATGACTGGACAAAGATTACATCTGAACAACACAAACAAGGTTGGGAAGAGGCTGGCAAGGAAAGAAAAACCCAGTTTACAGAGGAAGAAATACAAGCACAAGTAAAGGAAACATTAGAAAAGAAAAGTGCCAAACAGCAAGCCGAAAGAGCAACATGGAAAGCAACAAGTGAAAGAAGAGCCAAATTTAGTGCCAGGGGAATGCCAAAAGGTTATACTGTTGCACAAAGCACTACGGGACCAGAGTATTACGTAATAAGACCTGATGGAAGCGAAGTTGGGTTTGAGAAACTACACGAAGACGCTGTAAGATTAGCAAAAGAAGACGCAGAAAAGCAAGTTGTGCCACTAGCTATTGAGGTTGAGAAGCCAATAGCAGAGCCAATAACATTACCAAGAGAAGAAGTCAAACCGCAAGAAGTAGTAGTAGAAGCTCCTGTACTTGTAGCTGAGCAGAAACCTATTGAGCTTCCTACTCTTGCTGTGTCAATGCCAGCACCTCGTCCTACATTCGAATCCATATTAACTCCTCCACCTGCTACTATTCCAACGCCTTCATCAGAAGAAGTAGCTGGACGTGTTAAGCAATACAAAGAGAGAATGGGAATACCTACAGAACCTGTTGTCGAAGAAGAAGTTGGCAAACCAAAGGGAATCGCACTTTCAAGAGAAGAGGCTGAGGAGCTAATAACTAAACCTGAGTTGCTGGCTTTGAATCCAGAACTGGCGGGAGCAGTAAAAGAAACTTTAGGTGAGAAAAAAGAGAGGATAGTAGAATCTAAGGTATTACGTACTCCCAAAGTATATACTCCAGAACAAATGAGATTGAGAGAATATAGAAAGAGGCAAGAACTTAGAGCAGCAGCATTGGCACAAGCACGCAGTCCCCTACTCACTGCGAGAGCATTGGGTAGAACTGCAGAAGAAGAAGTTGCAAGAATAAAAGGTCTGCCAACTAGAATAGGAATATTGGCAAAGGGAATTAAGGAAGCACCGACCAAAAGAGAGAAGGCATATCTTGGACTTGAAGCAGCCAAGATTGCTCCAGAACTTGTAGTAGCACCTGCTGTTGGTGTTGCACAAGCCATTGTGCCCTTTACTGCCGAGAAGATGCTGTTGCCCGCAATCAAAGAAGTAAAAGCAGCTATTCCTCATATGGCTAAGCACGTCGCAGGTAAGCGTGAGTTTAGAAGACACATTCCTACAACAGTCGGTAAACATCCGCACATTGATTTGGATATGCCTTACGTAATAGGTAAAGGGCATATTGAACCGATGGAGGGAAGTATTGGGAAAAATTGGGGTCATCGTGGCGTTGGAGAAATGGAGACAGAGACAAAAGATATAACGGGTTATTACATACCTGAGAGGAAGGTGATATAAATGAGGACTATGTTTTATGATGTAACAGGTAAAATACTCTTTGTTCTTGCCTGCTTAACTTCAATCGTATTACTTGGAATAATCGCAATAATGCTTTTCACAGAAGCTAGCAGAGCATTTACGCCAATATGGGCTTGGTTCGGACCAACTGCAATATTCTTTTGTGCTTGGTGGCTTCTGTCGAAGAAAGTAAAATTGCTAAAGGAGAAACAAGAATGAATGTAAAATGGATGGCTTTCTTTGCTTTCGTCTGGTTCTTTGGGATGATAATGGGTGCTGCGTTTGAAGGAAGCTCGCTAGAGACTCACCGTCAGCGTGGTTTGCAGGCTACCGATGACTCTGTGGCAGGGGCAACTGCAGAAACTACATTTGAGTACCTATTTGATCTTTCTTATGCACTGAAGGAAACAAATATAGGACCAGTTTCCTTCAAATTGCCTAATCCTGAATACCTGGGAGCTTGGTTTGGCATGTTCCTACTAGACTTTAACTTTCTGAAGGAGTACAATACAGTAAGTGGAGAGTGGCACGAGACAACTCAATCGTATTTCTTCAAGTTGATAGGGACAATAGGTATACTTTGTTTTATTCTGACGTTTATAAGTGTAATACAAGGATTTGTAACCCCATAAGGAGGATTTAATGGGAATCTCATTTACAGACCGCAAGTCAG
>Ga0180007_10007624_pt1 | contig 10183 bp, 6 predicted proteins | sample MM_PC_MetaG_FD_121122 | JGI IMG/M metagenome (GOLD analysis project Ga0180007, IMG submission 121122) | Groundwater microbial communities from the Aspo Hard Rock Laboratory (HRL) deep subsurface site, Sweden - MM_PC_MetaG | ecosystem: Environmental > Aquatic > Deep subsurface > Groundwater...
GGAGCACGTCTGAACACGGACGGGTGCCGCACCCGCCACCTCGCCGTCCCACCGCCTCCGTAGCGCACCGTCCCCACGCCGCTCTCCTCATACACAGCCCTTGCTAGGCTGCCGCATGCGGCGGCCATCCGGATGAACATCACCTGCCAGTTCCCCACTGCTCCCTCGTCCCGACCACACACATCCGCAATCTCCCCGCCCAGGAGAAGAGCAACTGTCCGATGTACCGCTTGTCGAAGTGGACCTTTCCGGGCGGGGCATGACCCATTTCGAGGCCAACGTCGCCCAAAAAGTCCAAACGTTCAAAGAGCTCAGCAAGACGGCGGGCATCGAAGTCACCTTTTCGGACGGATTCAGAACCAACGCAGACCAAAAAACCAGCTACGAAGCCCCGAATTTAATCACCCCGGCCAGTCCCGGCACAAGCCTGCACGAAGCGGGAAGGGCGTTCGATATGCAATTGAACAAGCTTAAGGATGACGCGACACGACAAATTGTCATCGACAACGCGAAGAAAGCAGGCTTCGGCTGGGGGGGGGGAGTTTAAGCCCCCCCGACAAACCACATTTCTATTCCAAGGTGCCAGGAGGGAGAAAGCACGGAAAGGCGCACATCAATTCGGCATCGAAGGCATAATGTAAAAGGAAACAGAAATGGGACTATTCATGCTTGCTACGGTAATCCTCCCTTTTTCAGTGGGATTCAAAAGTTGAGACTACGCGGCCACCCTTAGTTTCTGCATCGGGGTAATGCCCCGATGCCCATCACCACCGCGCCATACAAACGACACAGAGCTTTCTATTGCCATCCTGGCTCCCTGCGTTATTATTAACATGGCGGCGCACCACCGCGCCCCGTTCACTTAATCCATCCAGGAGGCCCCGTGGCCCATAAACGTAAAGACCCCGACACCGAATCCCGCTCCGGCGGCCTGGACCAGGCCTCTGTCCTGCGTGCCTTTCGCGAGGCCCGCCAGCCCCTGAAGACCATGCAGATCATGCGCCGCGTCGGCGCACCCAAGGACAGCAAGCGCACGCTCAAGGCAGTGCTGCGCGCCCTGCTCGAATCGGGCAAGCTCATCCGCACCAAAGGCGGGGCCTATGGGCTCACCGAGAGCATGTCCATGGTCAAGGGCCGCCTCCAGGTCCAGCGCTCGGGCGTGGGCTTCGTCATCCCCGAAGATCAGCGCCGCAAGGACATCTTCGTCTCACGCAACAATTTCGGCGACGCCTGGCACGGCGACGAGGTCATGGTCGCCGTGACTCCGCCACGCGGCGGGCGCGACGGCTCGGGACGCGGAAAAAGCGCCGAGGGCCGCATCGTGCGCGTGCTCTCCCGCGGGCTCAAGACCCTGGCCGTGCGCATAGAGCGCCGCCTTGGACCGGACCTGTACCTGTCTTTCCCCACGGACCCGCGCCTGCACTTCAACGTCATGACCGACACCAAGACGCTGCCCGAGGACCCCGAACGCGGCGATATCGTCTACGTCCTGCCTGGCGACAAGCTGGATTCCAAACTCTGGGCTGCCACAGCCGCCGACAACCTAGGCCCTGAGCAGGACGTGGAGGTCCAGGAAAAGCTGGTCAAAATTGCCCACGGCATCCCGAGCAAGTTCCCGCGCCGCGTCTTGGACGAGACCAACGTCCTGCCCGGCAATCCCACCGAGGCTGATTTCGCCGGACGTGAGGACCTGCGAGAACTGGGGCTCGTGACCATCGACGGAGCCAAAGCACGCGATTTCGACGACGCCGTGCATGTGCGCCGCGAGGGCAAAGGCTGGCGGCTCACCGTGGCCATCGCCGACGTCAGCCATTACGTGGCCCCCGGCTCCAATATGGACCGCGAGGCCTTTGATCGCGGCAACTCCTATTATTTTCCGAAATCCGTTGAGCCCATGTTCCCCGAGGCCCTGTCCAACGGCCTGTGCAGCCTGAACCCCGACGTACCGCGCCTAGCCATGGTCGCCGAAATCGGCTTCACCGCCAACGGCCACCCCCACGGGGAACGCTTCTATCCGGCGGTGATCAAAAGTCATTTCCGGCTGACCTATATGCAGGTCCACCGCGCCTTGGAGCTTCGCGACGAAAAGGAGCGCGATACAGTGGCCCCGGTGCTGCCCATGCTGGAAGAGGCCGAACGGCTGGCCCGGGTGCTCAACGGCGTGCGCAACACGCGCGGCAGCCTGGACTTCGACCTGCCCGAACCGGAAATCATGTTCAACATGCAGGGCGAAACCACTGACATCAGGCCCCGGGCCCGGACCTTCGCCCACCAGCTTATCGAGGAATTCATGATCGCGGCCAACGAGGCCGTGGCCCGCTTCCTCACCGCCCGCGATCTGCCCTGCCTGTACCGCATTCACCCCGAGCCGGACGGCGACAAGCTGCGCTCGGTATTCAAACTCTTATCGCGCACGGATCTGGCGTCCAAGCTTCCCGACCCCAAGGACACGATCACCCCTGCGGATCTCCAAACAATGCTCACCGCCGCCCAGGGCACGGACCTCGAATTCCTCACCGGGCGGCTGGTCCTGCGATCCATGATGCAGGCCGTGTATTCGCCGCAACTTCTCGGCCACTTCGGTCTTGCCTCGGAGTGCTATTGCCACTTCACCTCGCCCATCCGACGCTACGCGGACCTGGTGGTGCATCGGTCCATAAAGGCAGCGCTCAGGTTCAGCGACGAACCCCTGCCCCGCCCGGCGACCTTAAAGAAAATCGCCGACCACATCAGCGGGCGTGAGCGGGTGGCCGTTGAGGCCGAACGCGAGATACTTAAGCGCCTGACTATCTTGTTCCTGCACGATAAGGTTGGGGAAAGCTACACAGGCATCGTCAACGGCGTATCGGACTTCGGCTTCTGGGTGGAACTCAACGAGGTCATGGCCGAGGGCATGGTGCGCCTTTCCACGCTCACCGACGATTACTACAACTATCTGAGCGACCGTCAGGAAATCATCGGCGAACGCACGGGCAAGCGGTTCGTCATGGGCCAAAAAATCCGAGTACAACTTGTCGGAGTCAGTCTTTCCAGGCTGGAGGTCGAACTAGCGCTCCTCGACGAGCAGGAAGAATAGTCCTCCTCCCAAGCGAGGCCTGCCTCGCCAATACGTGCCCCTCAAGCCCCAGAGCAAGACTCGGGGCTGAGCGGGTCGTGACAGGCGCACACGCGGCAAACGGCCAGACTGCAAAAGCCCCGCCGCGCTCAAGACGCGCCCCCTGGAGCTTTGCCTAGGAACCGCGGACTACCACACGCGGCCCTGGCCAACCTTTCCGAGCACCCACTCCCCTGCGGAATGCAGGCCCTACCCTGTGGTTTCCAATCCACACGGACGCCGTTGAGGGAAAGCAAGCACTGCGTAGCACGTGACACCCCTTAAGGCGCACTGCCAAGTGCAAGCGATTCACGCCATTCGCTCCTCACCGCATACGCTCCACTACGCCCGGGTCGCGGGCGCCCCCCCCTGTAAACTCCTGCCCCAGCCTGCTCCGATCGCCCGGATCTTACAAAAGCCCTAAACTGCCCTCGCTTCCGCCTCCCGGCTATGCTCTTCTTCCTGCAAGCTCCCAATTCCCTCCCTGACATCTCCCTACCCCCTTTCCTCCAAGCGCCATTGTCTTTCCCGCCATTTGGTTCGCAACAGCTCAGTAATCTCCCAATTTCCAGTCACTTTCCGCTCTATCGCCTCCCCCAGTACGGTGAGTCATTTCCAAGGCACTCAGTGAACGACAAGCAACACCTAAAAGCGGAGATCTCCGCTTTCTACCATGACCGATTTTCACCCTCCACGGAACAATGCGGGCCATTACAAGCCCCGGATTGTGATTTATTGAACATAATCTCGGCAGCGCTTTTTTGCGCATCGCAACAAAAAACCCCAGATATACTTTCATAATCTTCTTCAAGCTTCAACGAAGCTCACCTTAGATGATCCAAATATTTTGTTTTAATCCATAATTATCATATAATTACGACGCAACGTTTATTCCTATAAAAGACCTTGCAAACATATGTGATTTTTAGTACATAGTTTTTACTCTGATGAATCAGCGAGTTAGCCTGCTTGCGAAGATTGTCAGACCAAGTCACGGCTGTACATCTGGATGGGGCTGACAGCACCCCCCTTGGCGCGGATTCCCCCTCCTCCCCTGCGGAACCGCATGCCCGCTCAGGCACCATCCTGACTGAACAGCTTGACACCTCCCCGATCCGACGGTCCCCCCCCAACTGGACCCCGGTCGGTCCCACACCTCCGCCCGGCGCTTCTTTAGCGCCGGGCGGCTTCCATTTCCAAAGGACTCCCCGCACAATCCACCCAGCCAAGCGATCACCATGCAACCAAAAGCCATGAACCACGGTTGATCCGGCGCGCTTCGCCGTACGATCGCACTCCCTTGCTCGCTCTCCATAAACCCCGGGTGACTCGTCAGATTCATTAGCCACACCGCCCGCGAACCCCAATGTCCTCTACAAAGCTCCAGGCATACGCCACTTCAACCCGCCCACCCTCGCCCGCCGTCTACCGAACACCTCCCGCGATGCTCATAATTCGCTTCATGGCGAACAAGCTCAACAGTATAATATGGAGCTAATTATACGGAGCCTAACATAAACTACGACATTCGACTCAATACAATGGCAAAGCCCCACAAAAATAACACTATGCGACTGGGCAGATACAAGGGAAAGGCAAGCACAGCGAAGCCCCTCGGCTACGCGGGCCAACCGGAGTCCGAATTACGCTGAGCATGGGGACGTGTGCAGGCGAATCGTGGGAAAAGGACGTAGCGGGGAAGAAGCCAGGGGAAAAATCGTAGTAAGGAAGCCTCCATACGGAGGGCTGCCGGACCTCAAGCATTTGGCTTGAGCTATCCGCCAAACCCAAGGCCTTAGGGACCACGGAAAAGGGGTTATTTACCGATGCAAAAGGAACCGAATACGCTCTTGAGGACGTCGTCTGGGGCAATGTCACCGGTAATCTCGCTGAGGTGGGTACAGGCCATCTCCAGACGAACGCCAAGGACATCATACGGAAGGCCGCTTTCAATGTCGCCGCTCAGGGCGTCCAACTCCAATTGGGCGGCTGCCAGGCCCCTGGCTTGGCGCAGGTTGGGCACCAGTTGCCCGGCGTCGGGTTCAGCCTCGGCTCCAACGGCCCTGGCCCGCACCTCGGCGCACAAGGCGTCCAGCCCTGCCCCGGTGCGCGCGGAAATTTCCACGATCGTAAACCCGGCCCCCGCAAACCAGCGCCCGGTCTCGCCCATAGTTTCGCAGAGTTCGACCGCGTTGGCCGCGCCGCCAGCGCCAGCCAGATCAGACTTGTTGAACACGGCCACGGCACGTTCGGGCCCAAGGTCCTGAGCCAAGGCGACATCTTCAGGCGCCAGGGGCTGGGTCCGGTCCACAACCAACAGCACGACGTCGGCCCGCTCGGTAATTTCGCGGCCACGCTCCAGGCCCACACGCTCCACGGCGTCCCCCGTCTCGCGCAGGCCCGCCGTATCCACAAGACGCACAGGAAGCCCGTCCAAGTCTAGGGCCTCCTCGATCCAGTCTCGCGTCGTACCGGGAATGTCCGTGACGATGGCCCGTTCGCGCCCCAGAAGCGCGTTCATCAGGCTCGACTTGCCAGCGTTGACCCGCCCGGCCAGCACACACAGCGCGCCATCGCGCCACATGCGCCCTCGGTCGAAATTTCGCACCAGGGTGCGGATTTCCTCTGCAACACCCGAAACCGCATCCTGAAACTCCTGTGGCGACAGACATTCAACCTCATCGTCGGGAAAATCCACGGCCACACAGAGCTTCATGCGCAATTCTTCCAACCGGACGCGCAAGGTTGCCACACTTTCGCGCAGGCCCCCGGCCAACTTGGCTTGAGCCAGGGTCAGGGCAGCGCGGGTAGGCGCAGCGATCATCTCGGCCACAGCCTCGGCCTGGGTCAGGTCCAAGCGCCCGTTCATAAAGGCGCGATATGTGAATTCGCCGGGTTCCGCTGGGCGCACACCCGCATCCAGGACCGCACCCAGCACTGCTCGCAACACCGCCGGCCCACCGTGGCAGTTCAACTCCAGCACGTCTTCACCGGTGTAGGACCCCGGCCCGGGCATCAGTGCAATCAGCACTTCATCCAGGCGCTGTCCCTCTGAATCGCGCACCCAACCATGATGCAGGCGATAAGGCTTGCAACCCGCAAAAGCCTCACGCGCCGACTCAAACAGTCGCGTCGCGATATCCCGACAGGCAGGGCCGCTGACGCGAACGATACCCACGCCGCCACGCCCCAACGGAGTGGCGATGGCCGCGATGGTGTCCTGTGTAGAAGCAAACTGGCGCATGCCCCGGGGTATACGCCAGCCCGACGCATTTGCAAAGCGCAAGACAAGGCCCTGCCTAGCGGAAGCATCCCATCACGGCCCACAGCGCACAGGCCTTTCCGGCCGCTTGGTCGGAATTCCCGACCCAAACCATGCGTCAGCAACCGTGCCGCTCCCCCCTGTTGCCTTTCGTCCCTGGCGCGGGTACACAAAACAGCATGAGCAAAACCACAATGAATAGCCCTCGTATCGAAGTGCCGTGCCCAGCTCGCGCCCAGTCCCTTGGCCTATTTCCAATACTGCTTGCCGCGCTGCTGGTTGCTGCCGCCCTGCTGCCGGGTTGCGCTTCGCGCCCACCCCAACTTGACAGACCGCTCATCGCGGACCTGACCACCCTGCCCCAGGACGCCGGAGCCTACCTCGAACCCGATACCGCGACCCTGCCGCTTATTCCAGGCGAGCAACAAGCGCGACTTGTTGAGGACTACCTGACCCGCCACTTCGCGCCGTGGCAACGCAACCAGCCGGAAAACGGGCCCGATAAAGTCTTTCGACTCCTGGACAACTACGACTCCGCCACCTTCCGCGCCGAAAACAAACGCCAACGTCCACCCTCCTGGATCGAGGAAATGCGCCTGCTGGCTGCCCCCGAGTCCTTCCCCAACGCAGGCCTGCCAGCCATCACCACGGTGAACACCGACATGCGCGTATTGCCTACGCACCGGCCCCTCTTCCGCGACTTCAATCAAGCGGGCGAGGGCTACCCCTTCGATTACAACCAGAATACGGCGGTCTGGGCCCAGACGCCGCTGTTCGTGTCGCACATTTCCTCTGACGGGGCCTGGGCTCTGGTGGAAACAAGCACCGTCTACGGCTGGCTCCCCATGCGCGACATCGCCATGGTGGACGAGGCCTTCATGGACGCCTTCATCACCAGCAACGCAGTGACCTTCACCGCAGATTTTGTCCCGGTCTCCGACGGCTTCGGCCTGCACCGCTTCGACGGGCGCATCGGAACCCTGCTGCCGCAGGTCGGCACAGCCCCCGGGACATTCGACGTACTCCTGGCCGTGCGCGACAGCACCGGGCGCGCCGTGCTTTCCAGCGCAGAAATCAGTGCCGACGACGCCGCGCCCTTTCCTCTGGAGCCGACCCCGGTCAATTTCGCCCGCCTGACCAACGTTTTCTTGGGCCAGGCCTATGGCTGGGGCGGGATGTACGGGAACCGCGACTGCTCGGCCATGGTCTTGGATATGTTCGCTCCCTTCGGCATCTGGCAGCCGCGCAACTCAAAGCAGCAGGCCGACTTTTGGGGGCTGACCTCGCTGGAGGGCCTCGACCACGAGGCCAAGCTGAACCTTATCCATGAAAACGCCCGCCCCTGGCTCACGCTCTTGTGGAAACCGGGACACATCATGCTCTACATTGGGGAGTGGGAGGGCCGCCCGGTGATCCTGCACACCACCTGGGGCCTGAAAACCAAGGTTGGAAAGGGCTACGGCCGCTATGTCATCGGCCAGACGGTCATCACGAGCCTGGAACCCGGCGAAGACCTGCCGGACTTGGCCCGGCCCGACGGTAACCTGCTCTACCTGATGCGCGGCATGGCCCGCGTGGCACCCGGCGAAGGCAACTAGCTTAAAGCAAAATCATCGAGGCCAGGGCGGACGCGAGGACCACGGGCAAAAGTCCCGCGCCCATCCGTAGGGCCAGCAGCGCCGACCCTGCAACTAGGCCGCCAAGGGGGGACCAGGGCGCGGCCACGGCAAAGCGCGCAGCCATGGCCGCCATCAGCCCCACCAAAGAAGCCAGACTGGCCCGCACCAGTCGCTGAAATAATGGGGAGGCCTGAAGGCGGTCATAATAGGGCGTCACCCCTACCAATATGATAAAAGACGGCGTAAAAGCAAACACGGCCCCCACAAAAGCCCCCACATATCCCGCCAGAAGATAACCCACAAACGCCGCAGTAATGACGATGGGCCCTGGTGTGACCTGCCCCAGGGCGATGCCGTCCATCAGGGTTGCGGCGTCCATCCAGCCACGCACGTCCGTGACCTCGTGCAGCATCAGCGGCAAGGAGACGTAGCCCCCGCCAAAGGCAAACAGATCCACCTTGAACATGACCCAGGCAATGGCGAAGAGTTGCGGGGCCAAGGCCCACAGCAGCCCCAGCGTCGCCGCGCACGGCACGGCCAGCAGCGCCAAGCGCGCCCACGGCCCGCTTCGATCCTGGCAGTCCATGGCCTTGCCGCCCGGCACGTTTCGATACAAAACGAGGCCCAGAAGGCAGACCCCGACAATGGCCAGGATCGGGTTGCCCCGCAGGCCGAAGATCAGCCCCGCCAGCAGGGCCAAGGCCTTGTCCGCGCCCCGCTCCAGATAGCGCGAGGCAAAATTCAGGGCAGCGTGGGAGACCAAGGCCACAACAACCACTTTCAAACCGGTAAAAGTGGTGGCAACAAGGGCCAAGTCACGCGACGTAACATACAAATGGGAAAGGAGAGTGATAAGCACAAAGGCTGGCAGCCCGAAGCCGACGTAGGCTGCCAAGGCCCCGGACAGCCCCCGGGTCCGTAGGCCCACATAGGCCGCAACCTGCATTGCCGTTGCCCCGGGAATGGCTTGGCACAGGGCCATGCCCATGCGAAACAGTTCATCGGAAAGCCAGCCCCGCTTGTCCACGGCCATGGCCCGGATATAGGGAACCATTGCCGGACCGCCAAAGGCCGTAAGCCCCAGGGCCAGAAACTCCCGGAAAATCGCTGTCAGGCCGGGCCGCGGTGGCGGCGGGCATTGGTCCATATCCCTTCTCCGCGCGTCAACCGCCGACCAGATGCGGAATGCCGGACACTGCCGTATATCCCATAAGCCCGGCCAACTCCCCCCAGATCACAGCGGCGCCCAAAAAGTCACCATTCATGCCACCCATCTTGTGCGAAAGCGATGACAGTTCAATGACACCCAGAAAAGCCACGATCAACGCCGGAGCCAGAAGCTCTACGGGGCGCGTCATAAAGCCCAGCCCCACCACCTGGGCCACCACCAGGGCCAGGACCAAGGGCGTTGCCCCAGACAGGAAGGTTCGCCCCAAGCCTCCGGGGCGTTCCAGGCCGCGCCCCATGTATGCCGTGGCCGCGCAGGTTCCACGCCCGAGCACGAAGGCCCAGACGATGGCCGCATACGCCCTGGATTCCAACGCATTGTGCAGCAGCAGCAACTGCCCGGCCAACCCCATGAACAGCGCCATGCCCCCGAAAGCCCCAAGGCGGCTGTCCTTCATGACCTCCCAAAACCTGTCGCCCTGCGCTCCGGAGCCCCAGGCGTCGAACACGTCGGCCCAGCCGTCCCAATGCAGGCCGCGTGTAATCCACAGGCCCAGACCCAATAAAATCCAGGCCTGGAGCCACGGATGCCCACGCAGAAAGCCGAAATAAAACGGCGAAGTTACCAGGACACCAATCACGATTCCGACCAGCGGAAAATACTTGATGGTGCGGGCGAAAACGGCGTCCTCATAGACCCTGGCCGGGGCGATGCGGGTCATAAACGACAAGGCTGCCAGAATTGGCGTCACAACCCTCATGAAGCACCTCCGGGAAGGATTATTGTCACAGGCTCAGCGCAACGCACGCCCAAGGCCTTGGCAGCCGAAGCCTGATTCATGCATAATTCCAGATAGCCCTGGCTCCCCGCCATGAGCCCCAATTCGCCCTGGGTCAGTTCTCCGTAGGCCAGCACTGGCCTAGCGGCAAGGGTCCTGCCGCCGCCAACCCGCACGGACAGCACCCCGGAGCAGCACAACCGCCCGGTCCACGGCCCGCCAGGAAGGCCCAGCACACAGTTGCCGAAGCGGTCCACATGCA
>Ga0180007_10007625_pt1 | contig 10182 bp, 11 predicted proteins | sample MM_PC_MetaG_FD_121122 | JGI IMG/M metagenome (GOLD analysis project Ga0180007, IMG submission 121122) | Groundwater microbial communities from the Aspo Hard Rock Laboratory (HRL) deep subsurface site, Sweden - MM_PC_MetaG | ecosystem: Environmental > Aquatic > Deep subsurface > Groundwater...
CAGAATATTCTTCTCCGTCAACATTTATATTTCGAGCTGAACGGGCAAAAACCCGCACTTCTCCCGTTGGAAAATTGCGCTGCCTCAAAACCCTTAGCATCTCAATCCCTACTGCACCCACACCAACCACTGCAACATTATACTTCTTCATCTAATATCTCCTCTTAAAAAACACCCAAGCCATCCCGCTAAATATATACCTCAATTCCAAACCCGCATTAGAACAATTGCACCCTTCATTTAAACTGCTTTTTACTTTGGTGATATATTTGTTCCTTGTACCGATATTTAATTCTATGTCCCGAGACAGGATGGATATATTTTAGCTAAACAATTTCTTTATTCTTTTATCAAAATTAAAATAAATTAGCATAAGTACTGAAAAAATAATTCCAATAGAACAGTTTAAAGTTGGTCGACTTCTATTAAGAAAGCTTATTAAATTTAAAAATATATTAAATGACAATAAAATATTCAGTCCTATCAATGCCCATTTTTTCAGTTTGTAAATGCTCCAATAAATTACGAGCCCAACTATACTATATAATATCCCAAAAATATCTTGCAGAAAGACACCGTTCAAAAAGCTTAATATAATATATCTTAATGAGCTAATAACACCTATTGCAATCAAAAGTTGCGCAAAAACTGGCCATTTCTTATTAGGCATGCATCCTCCTCTCGTACTATACTTTCCTGTTATTATGGAAACCTGTTCATCATTTCTTCTGTCTCTTTTGACATTTTATTATCGCCTTTTGCTTCATATAACTCTTTTGCCTTTTGAAAGTTCTCTTTGGCATCTTGAGGTTGCCCTAATAAATCATAAACCATTCCGCGACCTAGATAGATATCTGCCTCACCAGGATTTATTTGTAAACATTTTTCAAAGGAAGCTAGGGCTTCTTTAAAATTATTTAACATCATGTAGCTAGTTCCAATACCACAACATGCCTGAACATAATCAGAATCTATCTCTAAGGATTTTTGATAGTTTCTTAAAGCCTCTTGGAGCTTTCCTAAACTTTGATATAGAGAAGCGAGAGAAAAATAGTTAACGGCATTGTTAGGATTTAACTGTATAGCCTTTTGTAAGTTTATTATTGCTTCTTCTGACCGACCTGAGCTGAGTTGTGTAACTCCAAGATTTTGATATGCTGCATCATAATTAGGATTTATTTGAATAGCTTTTTCAAATTCCTGAATTGCTTTTTGATGCTCTCCCTGTACTAGATAGTATGCTCCTTTAAAGAAAACACCGGCGTATTCTTCACTTATTAATTTGTTATTAAAATCATTTATTATTCTTAGGGCTTCTTCACAATCACTATCGAAATTATTTAATTTTAAAGCCGTTCTAAATTCTTTTTCCGCCTCTTTAAATTTCTCCTGAGAAGCATGCATTACACCACTCTTAAAGTAAGAGGTGGCGTCTGTAAGATTGTTATTTTTTGAAGCTGAAACAATGGGTTCTTTTCCATCTATGCTTTTAATTTCATCCATAAAATAGGTTATAGCCACACCTGCGACTTCGATTTTAACGTACTTATCCGTTTTTTCAACTATCTTTCCTTGTAGCGTTTTACCTGATTTAAGGACAACAGTCTCAGCAAAACAAACCAAGGGAACTACTAATAATAAAGTTACTGCTATCCCAACCGACCTAATCTTTTGCATTTAAGACTCCTTGACTTCGAAAAATGAAGCTGTCAGTTTTTAAGCTCCGATCGATTTTAGCTATTAGCGAATTTACTTGAGTCTGTTTCGACCAAGGCATTTGTGCAAGAAATGCCGCTGACAGTTTTCGAGCGAATGTCGATTTTAGCCAATGTACCTTGTAAGGGACAGTCCCCATTCGGAGACAGTCCCTTTACTTATAAATTCTTCACTACTAAATCCCCAACTTCAGTTGTAGAATACCCCATCTTACCTGCACCCAGGGATTTTAACTTCGTCTGCACAACTTTGATTACTGCATCCTCAACAGCCTTTGCTGCCTTAGCTTCCCCTAAATTATCCAACATCATACTCAAAGCGCAAATTGCCGCCAGAGGATTAATCACGTTTTTACCTGTATATTTAGGAGCACTTCCTCCGATCGGCTCAAACATCGAAACACCTTGCGGATTAATATTCCCGCCTGCGGCAATCCCCATACCACCTTGCACCATTGCCCCTAAATCAGTAATAATATCACCGAACATATTATCCGTAACAATCACATCAAACCACTCCGGGTTCTTCACAAACCACATCGTAGTGGCATCCACATGCGCATAATCAGTCCTAATATCAGAATACTCTTTAGCAACTTGATCAAAAGTCCTCTGCCATAAATCCCAGGCAAAAGTTAAAACATTAGTCTTTCCGCAAAGAGTAAGCCTTTTGTCTTTGTTACGTTTTCTTGTATATTCAAAGGCATAACGTATACAACGCTCAACACCCTTTCTAGTATTATAGGAGATCTGTATCGCTATCTCATCCTTAGTCCCCTTTTTCTGGAATTCCCCCATACCTTTATATAGCCCTTCGGAATTTTCACGCACCACTACAAAATCTACGTCATTCGGGCCCTTATCCTTTAGCGGACAAAACTCAGCATTATAAAGCTTCACCGGCCTCAGATTGATATATTGGTCTAAAGCAAACCTTATTTTAAGCAGTATTCCGGTCTCAAGGATACCCGGTTTGACATCAGGGTGTCCGATAGCGCCTAAATATATCGCTGAATATTTCTTTAGCTCTTCGATATCCTTATCTTCTACGCTCTTACCCGTCTTTAGATAATAATCTCCGCCGAAATCAAAAGTTTTGGTTCCATACTTAAAACCAAATTTTTTGCTTACTACCTCCAAAACCTTTAGCCCCTCACGGACTACTTCGGGACCTGTTCCATCTCCCGGTATGACTGCAATTCTATGCATTTCCAATCCCCTATTTTAAATTTCCTCAATTAGTTTAACGGAATCCTTATTTAAAATTACCATTTTTTTCTTATCGGAAGAGGCCTTCGATAGCTGAAATGACTTTGCCTCTTTGATATCGCAAAACTTTAAATCAGTTACCGCTATAAAACTTTTCCTTTCATCATCAATAAAATCAATCACCCTCTGCCCGGGATTGATATGGATAACACCGCTTAGCGATGATCCGTCCACGCAGATAATATTAACTTTTCTTTTTTCCTTCTCTACTCTCATCAATCCGCTCCTTTCCTGGAACTGATCCAATTCATCAAACCGCCGTATTTTACGATCTCCTGCAGAAACTTAGGAAAAGCCGACACTTTATAAGTTACACCCTTGCTTAAGTTTATTATTATACCACCGGATAAATCTATTTCAAGCTGATCTCCCTCTGAAATCTTATCTATGTCCTGCAATTCCAAAAAGGGAAGGCCGATGTTAATCGAGTTTCGGAAGAATATTCCGGCAAAGCTCCTGGCGATTACTGCAGAGATCCCGCAACCCTTGATCGCTAAAGGCGCATGCTCACGGGAAGAGCCGCAGCCGAAATTCTTACCGGCGACGATTATGTCTCCGGAACTCACCTCTTTAGAAAAGTTCGGCTTGATACTCTCCAGGCAATGACTACCTAGTTCCTGAGCATCAGTTGATACTAAATATTTTGCAGAGATGATATCGTCTGTATTAATATCATCTCCGAGTTTATGAACTTTGCCTTTTATTAGCATATTTCCCCTGGATGCGTAATCCTTCCCTTTATCGCAGTCGATGCGGCGACTGCCGGATTAGACAGATAAACAAAAGACTTAGGATCTCCCATTCTACCGATAAAATTACGATTCGTTGTTGCCAAAGCCACTTCGCCTTCGGTTAGAATGCCTCCGTGCCCGCCTAAGCAGGGCCCGCAGGTCGGCGTTGAAAAAACCCCTCCCACCTTAACGAATATCTCCGCCAACCCTTCCTTGGCTGCCTGAAGATAGACATTTTGTGTAGCTGGAATTACGATTAATCTTAAACCTGCTTTTATCTTCTTTCCCTTTAAAATCTTACCGGCAATGCGTAAATCTGAAATCCTCCCGTTTGTACACGATCCGATAACCACCTGATCAACCTTAACATCCTTTAATTCTCCTACCGGCTTGACATTACTCGGTAGATGAGGACAGGCAACCTGAGGCTCTAAATTAGTAACATCCCACTCATATACTTTTTCATAACTAGCGTCTTTATCGCTTTTCAACTTTACAAATTTATTTGACACTCTGACACCCTGACACTTTGACACTTCTCGTACGTATTTTGAAGTAATTTCATCTGGTTCGATTATTCCGGTCCGCGCACCTGCTTCAATTGCCATATTACACATAGACAATCTATCATCCATACTCAGCCTGCTGATCACCTCACCGCTAAACTCCATTGCTTTGTATAGAGCGCCATCAACTCCAATCTTACCTATCGTAAATAAGATCAAGTCCTTCCCGCCGGCCCATTTATTACACTTACCTTTATATATAAATTTAATCGTTAGCGGAACTTTAAGCCAGCATTTACCATCAATAAAAGCGCGCGCCAGATCAGTAGAACCTACGCCAGTGGCATAGCTACCTAATGCCCAGTATGTACAGGTGTGTGAATCTGAGCCGATCACCAGATTCCCGGGCATAACTAGTCCTAACTCCGGTAAGAGCGCATGTTCGATACCCATCCACCCGACTTCGAAGTAATTTACAATCTCCTGCTCTCGAGCAAAATCCGCCATCACCTTACACTGATTAGCGCTCCTTAGGTCTTTTGCCGGAGCAAAATGATCGGGTACTAGGACTATTTTTTTTCTATCAAATACCTTCCTCGCCCCTGACTTCCTGAATTGCTCAATTGCTAAGGGTGCCGTAATATCATTGCCTAAAGCCAGATCAACCTTAGCTTCGATAAAGTCTCCCGGACTAATGCTCTTTTTGTCCGTATGAGCCAATAATATCTTCTCTGCGATAGTATAACCCATAGTAAATAAACTTAAAATCTAAAGCGAAAAACGCAAAATTAAAGTGTAAAACTTAAAATTTTAAGTTTTAACTCTACACTTTGCGCTTTAAGTTTTGCGCTTTATTCATCTATTAAACTTCCTCACAACGAGGGTAGCGTTATGTCCGCCGAATCCCATAGAATTTGACACGCAGACTTCTACTTTTTCCTTGCGGGCCGTGTTCGGAACATAATCGAGGTCACAATCAGGATCAGGATATTCATAGTTGATTGTAGGGGGGATGACTCCGTCTTTTATCACCAGGCAGCAAACGATGAATTCAACTCCGCCGGCTGCTCCTAATAGATGTCCGGTCATTGATTTAGTAGAAGAAACGGCTACTTTCTTTGCATATTCACCAAAGGCTTTCTTTATCGCCAGGGTCTCAATCTTATCATTAAGCTTAGTGGAAGTGCCGTGTGCATTTACATAATCGACGTTCTCCGGATTCAACTTGGCATCCTTCAGTGCTTCTTTTAAAGCCCTGGCAGCCCCATCACCCTCAGGATCGGGTGCGGTCATATGATAAGCATCACAAGACATACCATAACCTGCAATCTCTGCCAAAATATTAGCATTTCTTTTCTTGGCATGTTCCAAAGTCTCCAAGACCGCTATGCCGCAACCCTCAGCTATAACAAAACCGTCACGCTCTTTATCGAATGGCCTGCTTGCCTTTATCGGATCATCGTTCCTTTTGGAAAGAGCCTTCAACGCACAAAATCCGCCCACTCCCGTAGGAACAACACAGCTCTCCGTCCCACCGGCGATCATCACATCAGCATTACCATGTTGAATAATCCTGAAAGCATCGCCTATTGCATGTGAACCGGAAGCGCAGGCAGTAGCCACGCAGGAATTAGGGCCCTTCAATCCGAAAACAATAGCCACCTGTCCGCTGGCTTCATTAACAATTAACATCGGGATAAGAAAGGGAGACATTCTTGAAGCCCCCCTATTAAGCAGAATCTTATGCTGCTCTTCTATTGTATATAAACTACCGATCCCGGAACCGATTATTACACCCATGCGCGTTCTATCTTCCGTCTCCAAATCCAGGCCGGAAGCCTCTAAGGCCTGCCGAGAGGCGGCAACTGCATACTGACCGAACCTATCCATGCGCCTGGTATCCTTGCTGGACATTCCATAAAACTGAGGATCAAAGCCTTTAACTTCCCCGGCAATCTTGGAATCGAATCCCGTAGTATCAAACCTGGTAATCGGGCCTAAACCACTCCTGCCCTCCCTTAATGACTTCCAGAAAGTAACCAGCTCATTACCTACAGGAGAAATCACTCCTAAACCAGTAATCACAACTCTTTTCTCTTCCATGATCAAGCCTATTAAAAGTTACCCCGCCAATGATGCGGCGGGGCTGAACTAACTCAAATTTATATTAACCTTTTATTTACTAGCTGCTTTTTCTTCAATGTACTTAATCGCATCGCCTACGGTAGTAATCTTCTCTGCATCTTCATCTGGTATCTCGACACCGAATTCTTCCTCTAGAGCCATAACCAACTCTACTGTATCCAGAGAATCTGCGCCTAAATCATCGACAAATGATGCTTCTCCTGTTACCTCTTCCGGCTTTACTCCCAACTGCTCTGCGATTATTGACTTCACTTTCTCTTGCACTGCCATTATCCTTCCTCCTTCTTATAAAACCCTAAGACATAACCATACCACCATCCACGACGATGGTCTGGCCGGTTACATAGTCCGAATCACTCGATGCCAAAAATAAACAAACAGCTGCAACATCCCCGGGATCGCCAAATTTACTCAACGGAATCACTTCCTTCATCTTCTGCTTTAGCTCTTCAGGAAGCTTAGCCGTCATTTCAGTCTGGATGAATCCGGGCGCAACCGCATTTACATTTATATTGCGCGATGCGAACTCCTTAGCCGATGTTTTTGTAAGAGCGATTATTCCTGCTTTGGAAGCAGAATAATTTGCCTGTCCGGGATTTCCGATAATGCCGATAATCGAAGCTATATTGATGATCTTCCCTGTCCGCTTTTTTATCATCGGCCGGGATACTGCTTTGATGCAGTTGAATGTACCCTTCAGATTCACATCCAACACCGTATCCCACTCTGCTTCACTCATCCGTAAGAGAAGATTATCCTTAGTTATCCCAGCATTGTTAACTAATATATCAACCTTTAAGAATTTGTCAAGAATTTTGTTTACTGATTCCTCTACTTTGGCGAAATCAGTAACATCCATACTTATTGCCAAAGACTTCCTACCCAGAGCTTCTATCTCGGAGGCAGTCTTTACAGCTTCATCAATATTGACATCAGCGATCACAAGATCAGCACCTTCTTCGGCAAAACGCATGGCAATAGCACGGCCTATACCTCTTGCACCACCGGTAACTAAAGCAACTTTATCTTTAAGACGCATTGCTTACTTCCCCCTTATTTAAGTTAAGGACATCTTCTTTCTTACCTATATTTATCACCTCGGCCTTAGGATCAATACGGCGCATCAGCCCTTTGAGTACCTTGCCCGGTCCAAACTCGTAAAATTTAGTTATGCCTTGAGAAAGCATAAAGCGCATAGAATCCTCCCAGAGCACGGAACTGTAGATCTGCTTTACCAAGCTCTCTCTAAACTGAACTATTTTGGTTTTTGGAATGGCATCAACGTTACTCACCACCGGGATCTCCGGCTCCTGAAGTGGAAGATTATCCTTGATGTAGTCTTTGAATTCCTCGGCAGCTTCCCGCATCAGAGATGAGTGAAAAGCTCCGCTCACATCCAAATCCACTGCTCTTTTCGCCCCCTTCTCCAAAGCCAGATCTCTTGCGCAATCAACAGACTCTTTTTGGCCGGAGATAACTACTTGTCCGGGACAGTTTAAATTTGCTATTTCTACCCCTTGGGTATTAAAACATATCTCTTTTATAATACCGGCGTCAAGGCCGATTATCGCAGCCATCTTCCCGGGATTTTTTAATGCAGCACTATTCATCAGATCCGCCCGTTTTTGAACTGCTCTTACTGCGTCTTCGAATTTTAATACTCCGGATGCCACCAGCGCTGAATACTCACCCAGGCTTAACCCGGAGGTAAAACCCACATCCTCTATAGGCGCACCTGCAACTGCCTTAAAAGCTTCGAACGCAGCTATACTCATAGTCAATACAGCCGGCTGGCAGATCTCAGTCGTCTTTAGCATTTCCTCCGTCCCTTCGAAACACCGAGCCCTTAGGTCCCAGCCAAGTACATCTTGAGCTTTATCAAAGATCGCTTTACTTTCAGGGAAGGTATCATAAAGGTCTTTGCCCATACTAACGTATTGAGCACCCTGGCCTGCAAATAGATAAGCTACCATCGTATCACGCAGGCTCCCCAGACAAGACCCGAGCCAAAAGCATCTAAGAGAACGACATCTCCTTTTTTTATTCTCCCCTCCTTCACTGCTTCGCATAAAGCGGTAGCAGTGGAAGCCGAAGACATGTTTCCGTACTTTGCAATGTTAAAATAAATTTTTTCTTTTGCTAAGCCTAACTTTTTGGCCATCGCCAAGATTATCCGCATATTTGCCTGATGCGGGATCACCATATCGATATCTTTACACTCCATGCCTGCGCGTTTAAGCGCCTGTTGAGCAGCATTAGCCATGGTCGTAATTGCTAATTTAAATAATTCGTTACCCTGCATCTTTATGAAATGAAGCCGCTTCTTTATTGTTGCCTGAGTAGCGGGATGACGCGAACCGCCTCCGGGAAGCCTTAGAAGATCAGCCTTTGAGCCATCGCTCCCTAGATAAGTAGAAAGAATACCTCCGGATTTAGCCTCTGCTAATACTGCTGCTCCTGCTCCATCTCCGAATAAAACACATGTATTCCTGTCTTTCCAATCCGTAATAGAGGAAAGTACTTCCGCCCCCACCACTAAAGCATTCTTACAACCACCTCGGGCGATAAATTGCTGGGCTACTGCTATAGCATAAACAAAACCGGCGCAGGCAGCGCTGATATCGAAACTGATCGCATGTTTTGCTTGAAGTGCATTCTGCAGTAGGCAGGCAACCGAAGGAAAAGCCATATCAGGAGTGATTGTTGCGACAATAATCAGATCAAGCTCTTCCGGTTTTATAGAAGTCTCGGCTATTGCCCGCTTAGCTGCCTTAATCGCTAAATCAGAGGTAGCCTCACCTCTTCCCACCATACGTCTTTGTTTTATCCCGGTACGCGTAGTTATCCACTCATCAGAGGTATCCACCATCTTCTCTAAATCAGCATTAGTCAAAACTTTTTTCGGCAGATACTCCCCTACGCCAATGATCCCGACTTTTTTCATGAACTAATCGCCTCTTTTATCTTATCGGTAAAATTACGCTCTACTTCTTCTTTAGCCACTCTGATCGCGTTCTTGATCGCTTTTACATTGGAACGGCCGTGGCCGATAATCACTACTCCGTTAATCCCCAATAAAAGCGCTCCTCCGTACTCCGCATAATCCAGGTCTTTCTTAAAACGCATTAAACTGGGCCTTAAAAAAATTAAACCGATCTTACCTAATATATTGCTCAAGAGGTGCCGCTTTAAAAAGATCTGCATTGCCTCGGCCGCGCTTTCGGAGACCTTTAAGGCAATATTCCCGACGAATCCGTCGCAGACTATGATATCGCATTTCCCGGCAAATAAATCCTTACCTTCGATATTGCCGATAAAATTTAAATTGCTCTTTTCCAGAAGTTCATGTGTATTCTTGATAAAATCCGTACCCTTTACTTCTTCCTCTCCTATACTTAAAAGTCCAACGCTGGGATTCGGCTTATCTAATATATATTTAGCATATGCGCTGGCCATGATCGCATAGTGTAATAACTGAATTGGTTTAGGATTGATATTCGCCCCCACATCAATAAGCAGAGATATGCCTTTCACTGTTGGCGTAACCAGAGCGATACCCGGACGCTCGACTCCCGGCAGTAATCCCAGGCCTAAAGTCCCAGCACACACCACAGCACCGGTATTACCGGCACTGACAAAAGCATCTCCCTCGCCCTTCTTCACCAGATCCACTCCTAAAACTATAGAAGATTCTCTCTTCCTTCTAACACTGATAGCGGCAGATTCAGACATACCGATTACTTCCTCGGCATGATGTATATGTATATTTTTACCGGAGCACTTTGCCTTCCTAAGAAATGAGCTTATCTTTGCCTC
>Ga0180007_10007626_pt1 | contig 10179 bp, 8 predicted proteins | sample MM_PC_MetaG_FD_121122 | JGI IMG/M metagenome (GOLD analysis project Ga0180007, IMG submission 121122) | Groundwater microbial communities from the Aspo Hard Rock Laboratory (HRL) deep subsurface site, Sweden - MM_PC_MetaG | ecosystem: Environmental > Aquatic > Deep subsurface > Groundwater...
AATAATTTCCTTCTCCCTGGCCTGATCCAAGTGTGGTTTTGATGGAGTCCAAATTAGTCCAACGAATGGTTATGGGGCGACCTTCATTTTGTCCGGAATGGAGTATGCGTCTAGCGGGAGTTTGGCATAGATCTTGAGTATTGACGACTGTGTGATCACCTTCTTTTAGGCTTTTTGCTATTTTTTTCAGGTCTTCTGTTGCCTCTGGCGATCTTTCCATTGTTTTAAGTACTCTTTCCATAAGATCTTTGGAATTTGCTGCTATTTGCTCGTGCCATGTGTTTTTTAGTGCGGTGCCCATCATTTCCAATCCTTTCATTATTTTTGAGAAATCTGTTTCGCTATCAGATAGTTCCAATGTCTGCATAATTTTAAGGTATCCTTCCATCTGGAGGAAAAGTAAGGGTAGTTGGCTATGGGTTGCTAATTCCGCCTTGTGTTCCTCAATGAACTTTTGAGCATCATCCCAATTTTCTGTATTCAGGCTGATCATTATTCTTGTAATCCTCTCCTGCGTGTTGTCTCCAAAATCCTTAAGTCTTTCATTTATTTCTAGAAGTAATTCTGCGGCCTGCGGAGAGTTTTTATCCTCAATTTTGTGGTATTTATTTGAAAGGATAAGCGATAGATCCTGACGCAATTCAGCATTATCCCCCTGTATTTCAATGGCCTTGCGGATATGTTTCAGGGCTTCGTCGGTGTTTCCCAGCATGGATGCGGTCTGGCTTAATTCGTAATAAGTTTGAGCATCTGTTTCTGATGGAGAAGATGATGGAGAAGATGATGATTTATTTGAGCTCATGGTGTTTTATAAAAGTTTTGGAATTATTGTATACTAGTTTAGCTGACTAGGGCAAGGTTCCAATCCCCCTACGCGCAGGTTTTGTTTTTCCGAATTTGTGAGTCAATTTTGTGGTTATTTAAATCAAAAAGTATATATTGTTTTTGATTATATGTTTGTTGAATTATGAATAAATCTAAAAACTTATATTTTTATCTGGCGGTTGTGCCGGCTTTGGTCTTCCAATTTGTGGGTGCATATTTTTATCTTGTTGCCTATGAGGGTACCGAGTTTGCGCAGATTTTCTACACCTGTACGAAATTGCTGTTGGTGATCTGGCCTTTGATCTGGATTTATTGGTTGAGGTCGCGATTTTTGCCGTTTTTTCGGGGTGATGTTAGAAGATCTTTGGTGATGGGGGCGGTTTCCGGGGTGGTGATATTTTTGGGGGCTGGTGGACTTTATTTTTTGATGGCGGATTTTCTGGGGTCTTTTGGAGGGAAGATAGCTCTGGCTGCGCAAGGGTTGGGAATTTTGGAACATTATATTTTGTTCAGTATTTTTCTTAGTGTTGGCCATTCCTTTATTGAAGAATATTACTGGCGATGGTTTGTGCTTAACGGGCTGATGATGAAAATGGGGAGATCTGCCGCGATTGTTGTAGGCTCGCTGGCTTTTGCGAGTCACCATTTTATTGTGGTGATACAGTTTGCGCCTTTGCATCTGACTATTATTGCAACTGCGGTGATATTTTTGCTGGGAGTGTACTGGTCAAAACTTTATCTGGATACAAAGAGTATTGCTGGATCGTGGCTGAGTCATTTTATGGCGGATGCGATTGTGATGGGTATTGGCTATTTTTTGATCGCTCAAAGCGGTTTGTTTGCATGAGCTGTGCAAGGTTTGGTATATTTTGAAGGAGGTGTGCCGGCATAAAGGAGCCTGACTTAACGGCGAGGATTTTGAAGCGGCTATGGCTCAGTTGTAAGAAAATTATGGAAGATTATTATAATAAAATTACCGAAAAGGTCCTTTTGGAATTTAAAGAAATTGAATCTGAAAGTATGAGCGAAAGTTTTCGTGACGATGTTGCGTCGTTTTCAAACAGAATTGATAAATTCTGGCTAAAATCGCGTATTGGTGATCTGGGAAGTAATGGAGTTCATGGAGATATTGTTCAGATCATGATGAATTTGACCGAAGACATCAGAGAAGTTGCTCCGTGTGAGATTTTAGCTTTTGATTGGTTTTTGCATATGGAATTACTGCACAAAACGACAGGTAAAAGCGTTTTTCCGATGGTTCGCAGGATTTGGAAGGAAATGTCAGATCGCTAGCTATTTCCTTTTTCCTTTTTTGTAGTGCCTTCTTACAGCCCATGCTATAAGCAGAACAGCTGCAATTATAGGGATGTAAACTCCAAACCAGATTAGGCTATTTACAATAAACTTGCTGGTATCCAGCATGGATCTTAGGGCGTCTTTGAAAACCGCAAATACTTTCCATTCCTCCTGTTCATCTATCACAGGCAAAGTGGAAGGATTTGTTGAGAGATAAACGGTAAGGCTGGATAAATCAACACTATCTTTTAGGTATTTTACCCGTCCTTCAATCCTTTCAATATCTTCGCGAATGTAGCCGAGTTCTTTTTGAACCAGTAAAATGTCTTCAACTTTTTCGGCTTTGTCCATTATCAGCAAAAACTGATCTTCGGTGGCTCTGAGATTTTTGAGCTGAGCTTCCAGATCAATGTATTGTTCCGTGATGTCCCTGCCGTTAACATGTTCATTTTGAATTTCTCCCAGATTTTTTACAAAAAGGATTGTTTCTTCCAAAAACTCGGAAGGCACGCGGATAGAAACATATCCGCTTAGGTCGAGTCCGGATTTATCGATGTTGTTGCTAACTAAAAACCCTCCTTTGCCCTCGGCAAAAGTTGTTATATCTTCGGCTGATTTGCGAACATCGTCGACAACCATGGATAGAGATCCGTTTTTTACAACCATTCTTTGTATTTCGCTGGCTGAACTATTGCCGCTACCTGTATCAAGAGCAAGCACTGAGCTTTCCTCGGTCACATATGCTTCATATTTCTCGGCATAATCATAGTTGCCGTCCATTGTTGGGGCATCATATTCATAGTAGTCGTCATCGGAATCGCGAGAGTAATCGTAGCTTGTTTTCCCGACGCTTTGTGATTCATAGTAAAAATCGTCGTCATTACTAAAGGCGTAGACTAGTGCTGCTACAAAAATCAAGATAAGGACAATGACCATCCATGGTCTTAGTTGCCAGTATTTTTTCATATGGGAGTGGGTTAGAGGTTTATCTTGCTCATTATACAATGAATTTTTGAGAAATGGCAAATTGAGTCGACTAAAATTAGTCACTTCCCACCGGTGCAATAATTTTGTCTTTTTTGATCAGTACAAAAATTCCGGCAATAATTAGTGTGAAGCCGACCCATTGATAAACTGAGGGGATTTCGTGCAGGAAGATGATTGCAAAAATAAGACTAAAGGCAGGATAGCCACCGGTGCTCATGGGGATGGCTTTGCTGATGTCTATGCGCTTGATGCCTTCATACCAAAGAATTTTGGAGAAGTGGTAGATGAATATTCCATTGACTATAAATAGTGGCCAATATTTGAGAAGTTGGGGTTTGCTATCACTTATTGGCCCCTCAAAAAGTAGGCTGATGAAGATGAGGGTTAAGCCTCCGAGCAGACTGCGGATAAAAAGTATTGTTGATGGTGGAGCCGTTTGCAGGGCGCGTTTGGCAAAGTAGTTTCCGAAGGGGTAAAAGAGGGTTCCGGCGATTATTAGCAGATCGCCGAGGTTTATTTGGAGTTTGCCGTTGTAAACTATTGCAGTTGTGCCGCAGAATACTATTATGGAGCCAAGGATTTTTTTGGGGGTAATTTTTTCGAGTTTGAGAAAGCTATAGATTAGGAAGGTAAAGAGAATTTCTGTTTGAAGCAGGATTGTTGTGTTGATACCCGAGGTCTGGCTGGCTCCTGTAAAAATAAAAATTGAGGGAAGAATGATTATAAATAATGTTACTCCGAGGCTGTATTTTATGGTTTCTTTGTGGAGTAGTGTGGGGAGCTGTTTTTTGTAGATGAGCCAGAGTAGGAGTGTGACTGATGCCGTGATGGTGCTTAGGCCGGCGAAAAGTATTGGTGGGAGAATTTTGGTGGAGTGGGCGACTATTATCGGAAAGAGCGAATACATTAAGGTTTCCAATAGGATTAGTGCTTCTCCTTTTTGTTCTTTGTTGAGGGTTTTCATGTGTAGCAGTTTACTACGGATTGCTAAATTTATTGAGAGTTTTTTGTAGTGGAGATTTTTTTGGCAAAGGTGCTAAGTAGGTCTTTTATAGTTTGAATACCTCTAGTACTCGATTTTGTTGGTACAAATTCATCGTTTATCTGGCATCGGTAACTCTCCAATCTGGTGCCTATGTTTATGAATTTTTCTAGTGAGATAGCTCCTTCTTTCTGCAATTTTTGGATTATGGCCTCTCCTTCTTCCATGGGAATATCAGCAAGCACTAAGGCCATTGAGCTGTTTATTCCTCCCTGATCCTTTATGATCTCAAGAATCCTTCTTTCAGGATTGGCTATCTGTCTATATGCATCTGTACTTCTTTTTTCGGTAAATTTTTTCATTTTTGGAGTTTAGCATTCTCCCCATGGAATTCAATTTTTTTATTTTGCTTTTATCGGTTAGAATGGTGGTGTATATATTTAACCCCTTATTTATGAACAAGTTGAGAATTATTTCACTAGTGTGTGCGCTTGCATTGGTTCTGCTGAACTCCGTGGGAGTTTCTGCAATGTATGCCGAGAAGGCTGCGCTTTTTGGGGATGTGAGTTCTTCCAGTGAAAGCTATGAGGCTGTTAAGTATTTGAAAGATACTGGAGTGGTTGAGGGCTATGATGATGGTGATTTTAAACCACATAGAACTATCAATAGAGCTGAATTTTTGAAAATTGTAATGGAATCTTACGGATATGATGTTTCAAATAATAAAAATTGCTTTAATGATGTGAAAGATGAGTGGTTTGCCCCTTATGTTTGTAAGGCTCAAACCCTTGGTTTGATTAAGGGGTATGACGATGGATTTTACAGACCAAACAGAGAAATAAATTTTGCCGAGGCCAGTAAGGTTGTTGCTGAGGCTTTTAGGTTAGAATCTGCCAGTGGTGATCCTGCTGTCTGGTATGAGCAGTATGTAAAGTCTTTGGAGACATTGGCGGCTATTCCGACTTCTGTTGATTCTCTCGATAAAAAAATTACCAGAGGTGAGATGGCGGAAATAGTTTGGAGAATTAAGGCCAAGAAAAAAACTAAAGCAACAAATACCTACATGAAGCTTAAGGGAGAAGTTTCCCAAAGTGGAGAGGTAAATTCGTTGCAAATACAGAATGATGGTGATGGAGAGGTTTCTTGGACTATTGATGGTTATAGCTCACAGGGATTTAAAGTGGTTTGGTCTATGAATGAGGGGCCGACTTATCCTTTGAGAAATGGGGATAAGTATAATTATTATAGTGATGCCGCAGTGAGGGATTCTGAGCTATCTGCATTTGATGGTAGTGGGACTTATTATGTGAGGGTGTGTGAGTATTTAGGAGGAAAATGTGGAGTTTATTCGAATGAGATTGAAGTGGAGTTGGAGGGTGATGTTGATGGTAGCGAGGATGATGCTGGCGAGGATGATGCTGGCGAGGATGATGCTGGCGAGGATGATGCTGGCGAGGATGATGCTGGCGAGGATGATGCTGGCGATGTTGAATTCACTTCTTTGGTTGATAATGGGGATTGGACTGTAACTTGGGGTCTCGAAGGGACAAGTGATAATGGATTTAAGTTAGTTTGGTCTAAGACTCCAGGTGCGACATATCCTGGAAGGGATGAGGGAGATACATATAATTACCAAAGTGATTCTGCTACAAGGACTGCTGAGCTTAGTGCTTTTGATGGAAATGGGACTTATTATGTAAGGGTTTGTGAGTATCTGGGTGGAGCTTGTGGGGAGTATTCTGAGGAGATTTCTGTGGAACTTGTAGAATAGCTTGCTTATTTTGGGGATTGTGCTAATATTTGAGTAGAATTTTGTTAGTATGTAGGTTCAAGGTGCACACTGTTTCGAACATTACATGGTCAGCGAAGTTCGAACTATTACTTAATTTTTTACAAATGGCTAAAAAATTATTCGTAGGAAACCTTGATTGGGCTACTACTGATGAAGAATTGCAAGCACTCTTTGCCGAGTATGGTGAGGTAGAAGAAGCAATTATCCTAAAAGACAAATTTTCTGGACGATCTAGAGGATTTGGATTCGTTACTTACGTGAACGATGAGGATGCTGACAAGGCTGTAGAAGCCTTGAACGAGACTGACTTCAAAGGAAGAAACATCGTTGTTAACGAAGCAAAACCTCCAAGAGAACGTGACTAAACAAATTGAAAGCCGGGTTCCTTATGTGTGCAGTATGGGATCCGGTTTTTTTTATGCCTCGCCATTGATCAAATCCTCCATGAAGGCGTTGATGCCATGCTTGTCTTTGCTGTATTGGCTTGTGTCTGGGAAGTCGAGGGTTTTGATTTTTTGGTAGACGATGCCGATTAGTTTTCTGAAGTATTCGAGTTCTTGGGGATGGATTTCTAGTGAAAGTTTGATGAATTGGTGGTCTTGGTTGGGAGCGATGAATTCCAGTAGTCCCCTATTCATGCGATAGGCGCTGTATTCGCGGGAATTTTCTATTAGAAGTTTGTAGAACATTAGTTGGTTGCGGTATTTCCAGGCTTTTAGCTCGCCGTAGCCTTGGTTTCGATTCCAGTCTTCCAGGGGTTTGCCGGTTTTGAGGTCTGTTACTTCTATTTCGAGGGTTTCAGGGTTTATGTGCATTTTGTCGATTTTTCCGGAAAGGTGAGCTCCTTCTATGTGGACATTTTGGTCGCGGAAGTTTAGTTCTATTTTGTCTTGTGGGTCTAGCTCTTTGATTAGGTTTTCGTAGTAGAAGCTAAGTTCGTCTGCTCCTTGTTTGAGAGCTTTTTGAAAATCTTTAGGGCTGAGGCGCTGGGAGCGCAGTTCTTCTTCAAAGATCTGGAGGAAGCGGGAAAGGTCGGGGATTTTTTCGGTTTTTTTATATTCTTTGCAGAGAGCGGCTATCGCATCGTGGCAGGCGGAACCATAGGCGGCGGGGCGGGAGATCATTTCGGGGAAGCGCAAAAGGTTGTGTTCAAAAAAGTATAGGGGGCCGGCATCTGCTACATTCAGGAAATTGTTTAGATGGGTTACGGAAAGTTGGTAATCTTCGGTAAGAGTTTTGAGGTAATCTTTTTCTTCGGCTTGGTGGGGCTTAAAATCTGAGAGACCAAATTTTAGTTCGAGAATTTCTGCGAGTTTGCTCGGATCTTCCTGGTCGATGTGTTGGGCTTGGTCTGAGGCTAAAAATTCCATCGGTGAGATTTCTTTTTCTTTGTCATCAAATTTATGGAAGCTTATTGTGAGGTTTTGCTTGGCACGAGACATGGCTACATAAAATAGGCGGAGGCGGTCATCACTTTCTTCTTTGCTACGGCCAATGGGCATGGATGATGGGAAGGAGATCTTTGAACTGCCGCCGCGGGCCCATTCGTTTTGAGTACAGGAGATTAGGTGGACATTAGTAAATTCCAGGCCTTTTGAGCTGTGGGCTGTGACCAATTTTACGGCTTGTTCCTTGGTGCTGATTGGGGTTGTGTAAAAAAGTTTTACCCCGTGTTTTTTGTGAAGTTGGACGAATCGGATAATGTCTTCAACTTTGATCATTTCTTTTTTGCTGTAGTCGCGAATGGAGCCTACGAAAAACTGAAGGGCGTTTAGGTAAGAGATGTATTCGTCCATCGAGTTTTTTAATTTTTCTTCTGAAAAGTAATATTTTTTGTAAGGGCTTTTGAAACTAAAATCGTCGGCCTTAAATTCCTTTATGCCGGTGATGTAATCGATAATTTCTTCACCTGATAGTTCGGGAAGGTCGGCGGCGAGGTATATTAGGAAAGTTGCGATGTTGCGGATGTCCGGATTTTCGCTTTCTTGCATAATCTCCAACCAGAGTTTTTGATCTTTGTAGCTGCCTTTGGAATAGGCTGTGCGGGAGATGTTCCAAATTTCCATGCGAGGGATGCCCCAAAAGCTGTAACTGAGGATTTCGGGTAACAGATGGTCTGAATCTATTTCGTTTTTGCGATTGAGGGTGCTTAAAAACTCTAGGATTGTGATTACTTGAGCTACGAGGCGTTGTTCAAATACATCCTTTTTGCGTTCGTAATTTACAGGAATGCCGTAATGATCTAGCACCTTTGCGGCGAGTTCCAGGGTTTTGTGTTTTTTGGCGATTACAGCTATTTCGTCGGCGGGGGTTTGTTCCAGTTCTTTTGTGATTTTCTGAGCGAGATCATAAAATTCGTTCATCTGGGTATTAAAACTGCTTATCTCTATTTCTCCGTCTGAGATTTTCTCGTTTTTTGCTCTGAGTTCTTTGGACATTTCGGGGTAGCGTTTTTCCAGTCTTTCATCTCCTTTGATTATTTTTGTGCGAATATAATCGAGGATTCTTTGGTTGGATCGATAATTCGCGCTAAGGACCACTTGTAAAACATTGGTGTATTTTTCCTTGAATTCCAGGATATTGCCGAGGTTTGCGCCTTGAAATTTGTAGATAGATTGATCATCGTCCCCTACTGTGAGGATATTGGGCCTACCTTCATGGACGGGCGAGTCTAGCAAAAGATCCACGAGTTTCATTTGCGATCCGTTTGTATCCTGAAATTCATCTACCAAAACAAATTGGTATTTTTCCTGAAGGTTGAATTTTAGCTCATCGTTTGTTTGGATGGCGGAGATTGTGTCCATTATCATGTCGTCGAAATCAATCAATCCTTTCTCCTTGAGTTTTTGCTGATATTCTTCGTAAAAGTTGGCGAGGGCGAGGTATTTATCAAAATTTTTGAGATCTTTGAGTACTTGGAGGTTTTGGGAGTTTTTTGTGAGATATTTATCTTTCCAGCTAGTAATTGGCTTGGTCTTGTTTATGTCTATTGCCTCTGATACTGCCAGATTTAGAGCTTCTGTGATGGGGTGAGAATTATTGAGGGTTTGGAGTTGAGAAAGGAGCCTTTCGTACTGCGGCATCAATTTGATGCTCATTCGCTCAAGGAAATGCTCTTTAGTGATCTCGCTGGCTTGTTCAATAAATTCTTTTTCGATCTGGATTTGTTTGCTGAAATCTTGGGGGCTGATGGCTTCTTTTTTCAATTCACCAATCTTGCTAATCACATCTCTCATAAACACATAACCCTGACCATCGGCGTATCCGCTAAGTGGGTTTATGTGATCCATATTTTCGAAAATTTCCTCAAGGATCTCGATTCTGGTGAGATCATCCACGGCTTGAAATCGGGCACCTTTGTAGAAATACTCGGGATTTTGCTCCATTATCTCTAAAGCAAAACTATGAAAACTGTGAATTGCAACCTTGTATGCTTCCTGACCAATAAGACCTGTGAGACGCTTGATCATGTTGATTTTGGCACTGTCTGTAAAAGTGAGGCAGAGGATTCCTGATGGCAGGGCATCGGTTTTTTGGAGAATGTTGGCGACCCGCAGACTGAGTAGCTCTGTTTTTCCTGTTCCGGGGCCGGCCACTACCATAACCGGACCATATATTTCGTCCACGGCTTGCTTCTGTTCGCGATTGAGCTTTTGGTATCGATCTTCCATGCCTAAAATATAGATATATAAAAACAGACCGTCAATCATTTAAAGAAAAGATATGGCGGTCTGCCTTTGGGGTAGGTCCCGATAGAACAAGTCTATCAAAGAGATACCGAAGGGTGCTTGTCTCTTGGAAGCTTGCGCCAGAAAGAGAGAAGCGAGAGCCTGATCTTTGAAAGCCGAAGCTTAGAAAGAAGAGGCGAGAGCCTGATCTTTAGCGGCCGAAACCGGAAAAGAAAGAGGCAGATACCTAATCCTTAATGGCTTGCGCCAGAAGGAAAAGGTGAGGTGCTTTTGCCTTAGTCCGAAGATCTAAAACAGAAGCGATGCCAAATTCTCAACTTAACCCGAGGGCTAAGAAAAGGAAATGGCTGTCTCTTCAGGTTTGGGTCCGGAGACCAAAACGGGAAGAAACGGCTCGTGAACAAATTACCGAAGTAAAATGTTAAGGAGCGAGTGCCTGATTCCTGACATCTGGCCCGTGAGGGTCAAACGGAAGAAAGAGGCGGTGCCGGAGAGGATTGAAAACCGAGGTTTTCTTTCTTCTTCAGCATGTATATAATACCACATTTCTATTTTAATTGCAAGGGGGTGATTGGAGTTTTTTCAAAGTCTTTTTGATCTATGTTTTG
>Ga0180007_10007627_pt1 | contig 10178 bp, 31 predicted proteins | sample MM_PC_MetaG_FD_121122 | JGI IMG/M metagenome (GOLD analysis project Ga0180007, IMG submission 121122) | Groundwater microbial communities from the Aspo Hard Rock Laboratory (HRL) deep subsurface site, Sweden - MM_PC_MetaG | ecosystem: Environmental > Aquatic > Deep subsurface > Groundwater...
CGTTCGCAGATTGCCACAGGGTCATAGTTTATATTAAATATAATCTCTGTTTTTTCACCACAAACGACACAGGATTTATTCTTCCAGACCATCGCTTTCCTTTTCCCAATCATAACCCCTCCTTAATCCAAACTTTATTTCTGATTATTGCGGCAAGGAGCTTATCTGCTTCGCTTATCTCCCACAAGCCGCCCCCGCCTGTTTCAACATATTGAGCTATTATTTCTTGCAGTTCATTCCTAACTGCGTCGCAAAGTTGTTTCATTTCTCTGTCAATTGACATTTTTCTCCTCCTATTCTCCTTGTGCTCGTCGATATCTGTCTGCTTGTCCCTGCATGGAATCGTAATACTCCCATGCTTCGGCCATCCATTTGTGTCTTTCAGACCGATACCCTTCGGCCCTCAGATTGTCGTGTTCCCGGTCAGCGGCCATCTGTGCGAGTTGTTTCATTTCTCTGTCAATGCTCATTTTTGCCCTCCTTAAACCAGATCATTTCTAAAGCGGTTTCAAGTTCCTCTTTCTCATTATCTTTTAGTTCTCCTGCAACATGAGTAAATTGCATCTGCTTTTTAAAGTCACTTTCCCAATGAGAAAGTTCATTTGCCAGCCCACGAAAAAACGCGCTTTGCTCGCTGGAGTTCATATTTGCGAATGCCGCGCCTAAAAGTTCCATATCTATTGTTACTGACTGTGCTTTCATAATCCCTCCTTAACCCAGTGCTTATTTCGGATAATATGGGCAAGATGCTTTGCTGATTCATTGGTGACACACAACCCCTTTCCGTCTGTCTCAACATACTGGGCGATTATTTCTTGTAGTTCTTCTCGTACCGCTTTAGAAAGCCGTGCTATTTCTTTGTCAAGGCTCATTTTTATCCTCCATCATCCGCAGAATAACATCCCACGCCCTCAGCATCCCGAAAAGAAAGACTCCTGACACCATTGACATTACAACGTGAACGTAGGTGATCGGATACCACGATGTAACGCAGAAAAATATCAGCATCCCCAGAGCAAAGGCAAGTGTAAATTCCCTCATGGTTTATTCTCCTCATTGAGTTTCTTGAGTAAAGTTATCTCTGCCTGTACGCGCTCTGTATCTTTAGCGAGAGCTTCAATCGTACTCTCTATATGGGCCAGTAGAATTTCATTTCTAATCCATTCATTAGAATAATGATTCAAACCGGGGATTGTAAGCAATTTTTTCTTAAATATTTCTTCGATGCTGTTTAGTAGCTTTTTTGTGTCCATCATGGCCTCCAGATATAAGCAATGAGCGCGAAGATAGCAAACACCCCCGTACTAATCGCCACCATAATGAAAATCATTTGTAAGGTCATTACAATTATTGCAACAATCTCCGCAAAGGTTTTGTTAAGCATTCCCCCTCCTAGTCGTATTCTAGCATTTTTCGAGCCAGACTTTGTAGATAACTGAGTCTTTCTTGCGAGTGTTCTAGCATCATGTTGGTTGTAATGTGCGCCTGCTCTTCTCGCCGTAGCCGGTCAATGACGAGTTTTATATCATCCAGTGAAACGGTTGCCCCTTCGTTTTTGTTATCGTAGATGTAGAGGTTTTCAAGCATATCGTCGGCTTTCATTTTCGGATCAAGTGATAGTGTCATACTCCCCCCTTGTTAGGCTTCGATAACATCAGAAACCTCTATTTTGTTGTTATAGTCAGCGTAATTTTGAACAGCATATGGAAGGCCATAATTGTCTACGTCTGCTTCTTCCGATGCTTTTATTCTGGCTTCAAGACGGCTGTCTGCTTCAATCTCTACATATTTCCAATAACGCTTGCATAACCCAACTTTATATTTCATACTCCCCCCCATACCCTGTAGTATCCAGAGTTACCGTCAATTACATAATCCATAACCGGGACCGTCGCGCCGTCCCCGTAGATCATCCGAAGCTCTCCCCTGGGGCCGGTATAGCAAAAGCAATACTCTGAGCCATGCTTCCAGAGTTCGTTTACTTGTGGGGTAATAGGAACCTGCGGATTTTCTGCCGCTATTTCTGCCTTTGCCGTTGCTGCATATTTGGCAAAATACTCGTTCACGAACTTTTTAATCTTTTCGTCAGGTGTCATTTTATCCCCCTTTTATTCTGAAATAAATAGTATTTTGCAGCAAGGACAAGCGAAAACGTCCCGCCTGTCATCATAGTAGTTTTCCCGCTTGACCTCTATGGGTAGCTTGTAAAAGCCTTCTTTAGTTCCTTTTGTCGTGTCGCCGAAAGCAGGATCCCATCCGTCTATATAGTTGCAATTTGGGCAAGTCATTTTACCCCTCCCTTTTTATTCGCTTACAATGCGGGTGTAATAACGTCCATGAGACAAATTAATACTTGCCCCTATTTCTACCTTTTCGGCTTTTTGCTCGCTCATTGGCCCCATACGTTTAATAACCTCATCCTCTTCGTAGCTCACAATCTCAACGTAGTATTCCATTTTATCCCTCCTTTATGATCTCAGCACCACCACCAGTAATATCAGCAACGCTATGACAGTCAGCATTGGCAAACCTCCAACCTCCCCCCTGGCAGCAGGGGCAAGTCTCAAGCTCGTAGTACGTCACAGCCGCATCAGGATGAAACGCTTCTAAGTCTTTAGCTGTACCAATTGCCAGAATTACGCCTTGCTTGACTGCTCCGAGCATGGAATCACCTCCCTGCTAATCATAGGACGCCCCTGAGCGTCACGGAAAGCCGTCGTCTTGGCCACCGCGGCCTCAAGGGATACACAAGGGCCAGTTGAGTCTATTACAAGGCCCGTAGGCCCCTTTACGACGATATACCAAAGTGTAGTCATTTTGACACACTGTGGGCTGTAAGTTCGTCTGCATATTTCAACATCTCACTTTTTAGCGATTCCCAGCGTGTAGGAACATCTCACTTTTTAGCGATTCCCAGCGTGTAGGCCAAACATATCGTGCATCCGATTCATGTTCATAGGTTAGGCGTAAATCATTTTCAATTGCAGTAATCCGCCTAATCCAATATCCTGTAGTTGCTTGCATAATATTTTTCCCTAAGTCGCTCATTGTTTTCTCCTCGTTTATAGTGGCTCGTCGTCTACTATCAGTCCTATTGTTAAAATCAATGCAAGAAACCCAAAAACTACCATCCCAGGCCATTCTTGAATTATTCCCTCGACAAAAAGTGCAAGTGTGAAAATAACCATAAAAGCTTTTGCTCCAATATTAAAAACATGATATACCCTTTCCCTAATATCTTTTTTCATTTTACCCCTCCCTTTTTTGTGCCGTATAGCAGCACTGGTCACAGTAGCATCGGACTGATGGACCGGATACCAGCAATATTAACAGCGCAATTGCTACAATCAATTGGAACATTTAGCCCTCCCTCATATTGTCCCTGCCCCTGTATTAGTGAACCAGTCGATTATCTTTGCATCATTGTGTCGCAATTTAGACCGTATCATAGATGGTGGGCAAAAAGATATTTCTTCAATGGAAAATTGGTTCGGGCTCCTTCCGTCTATTCTCCAATAGGGTTTTCCCTCAAAATCTTCACATTTTGTTGCCCTTAAATATTCATGCAGCTTTAATTGAGAAATGGCATTTATTCCGAGGTCTCTTTTTATTTTATTATGTTCGTCCATTTTTACCCCTCATCCCTGCCCGCAAGGCCACAATAGCCCATCTGAAAACCCTTATGCGAAAGTTTTGCCCATCTCCATTTCATGCAGTCCGAAGCAATGCAATTTTGCCAAGAGGCCGTTTTTTGGTGAATATAATCCCCTGCTTGACAAAATCTATTTTCGGCAGCATAATCCCCTGCTTGACAAAATCTATTTTCGGCAGCATAATCCCCTGCTTGACAAAATCTATTTCGTGATTCGCAACACCACTTTGTTTTTGCTTGCTCTTCTGTATACATTTAGTCCTCCCTGTAGACTTCCCCTACCGCGCTCTCTGTAGGTAGCTCCATCCTAGGCCATGCGCAAGCATTGCAAAAGACTTCCCCGTCCTTGTGAAACCCCATACCGCCAATTCGACACTTGCAGCCGTCGCAGACAAAGCTATAGTCAATCATGGTTATTCCTCGATTCTGGCGATAATAGATTCTGCCTTTTTTATCGTTCCCTTGCCTTCCCGCAATTGGATAGATGCAGGCAGATATTGATATAACAAGAGCAATAAGTCGTGGACTGTTTCCGCAAGTTCAGGCGCGGCAGCGATAAGCAGGGCATTGGCGGCGTGATCGACCGATCCCTCCCAGCTATTCATTGTGGCGAGCCAATAATTTGTTGGAACGCTGCGTATTGTTTGTGTCGATGGTTCATGTCTCCATGGTCCCGGTGTGTGTTTCATTGCTTTACCCTCCCTTTTTTGAGTAAACAAACCATACCAACGACCACCATAACCACCCAGAACAATAACGTTTTCATGGTATCACTCCTTTATGGCCTGCTGTTCAAAGTACAGGCAAGCCCCAGGATTCCCCGTTATTCCGCATTTATCGCAGTATTGACAGCAATAGCAAGTCATTGTTTAGCCCTCCTCAGTATTGCAGCACTCCTCGGCCTCTTCTTCGCTGCCAAACTCGGTATCGCATTCGGCGCAAACCCATACCGGATTGTCGGAATCAAGGACCGATTCATAGTCAGACTTCCCGCACCTGAAAGCAACCGGGTCAAGCTCTTTCAAGGCTGTTCCCTGCTCGTATTCCATGCCACAGATTGTTACAGGATCATAAAGCTCGTTTAGTACGTCCTCATACTCTGATTCACTGATTTCTGTTTCCTTCTGGTATGCTTTCATTGTCTAGCCCTCCTGCGCTTTTGCAAGGATCGCCCGCGCTTTTCCCCATGCCGCATCCACTTCCGGCCATTCAGGAATAAAGCCGTCAAACTCCATTTGTCCTATACACCATTCAAGGGCTTCCAGCAGTTTTGGAGCGGCAATAATAAGGCGAGCATTGGCAAAGGCCGTGCCGCCATGTTCATCACATAGCCATTGATCGTGCAAATGTGCAATATGTGATACATAACCTGGCCCGATTTTTACAATGTCAGTTCGTTCATTCTCGTTTCCACCCACAATATTCCACGGTCCCGGTGTATGTTTCATTGTCTCCCCCTTCTTGTTGTGTTCGTGGTCAGTCCCAGGAAAACCGCAAGGACACGTTATCTCAAGTTTCTTTTTCATTTTAGCCCTCCCTTAGTCTGATTTAATCCCTCATCCCTGCCCGCAATACTCCAATTGCAAGCAGAGTGAAGCATTAACTATTGAGATCCGCCAGCTTGTAAATCCCTGCTTTGATCTTGCGCTCTGTCTCGGCCTTGTCCTCGCCTAAAAACTGGTTGCGATACTTGCCGGTCGTTACACTGTAATCCCAGAATGCAGCGTCAAGGTAGACAACCCGCTCGCCGTCCTCAAAACAGGTTTTGACGATCATGGAATCATAAGACTTGAAAAACGTGGCCTCCGGCGTGAAGATAATAAACTGATTTGCTACTGGCTTCCCGGTCCTGCCTGTCATATTAGATACTTTCATGGTTCTCCCTCCCTTAGCAGTTAGGATGCCAGCCGTTTGATCGACATAGAAATCTTGCAACAAATTGCAACGACTACAGCGATTATAACCATTAGGCTTTTCATGGTGTCACCTATTGTCTAAATTTACGGGAAAAAACCCTGCCGCTATTGCAAAGATTCGGAAATCTTCCCACGAGCAGTCATAAATATGAGCGTTATAATATAGCATTGCCTATCCTCCCTTTACGGTCGCTACCTGTTTTTCAAACCAAGGGCAGCGACTAGGATCGGATGAAATCCCGCATTTATCGCAGTACTGGCAGCAATAGCAGGTCATATTTCCCTCCTGCCCATGATTTCAGGCTCTCCGATTAACTGTGCTTTTGGGTGTTTCACCCCGCATTTTTTAGCCTGATGCACTACTTTTGCTATTGCCGCTTTGAGTGTAGTTGCTGATGCTATTCCCTGAAACGGGAACGGAACGGCTACGATCATTATTTTGTACGTGGTAAGTGTCATAGCCTTATCCTTTTTTCGTACTACGACGCGAGTAAATTTTCCGGATTCTCGCAATTCTTTTGCAAGTTCTTTGCAAAAGTCTAAGCTATAATCTTCGCTTGTGTAGGGTATCATTTTATCCCTCCCTATTAGGTATTTAACACCTCAGAAAAGCCCCTGATACGCTCAGGGGTAATGCTCAGGGGTTAATTACGTTGTAACATATATATTGGCATGGTTATATCCGCCCGTTTTGCATGGACGATATATTATGCCATGATTAGGACTATCGTATGCGCGAACGACAATCCACGATTCTGAGCATTTGTGCCCAGCAACACGGAGTTTTTTACATTCCGTGCTGGTCAATCTGCGTCCAAAACCACCAAAAGAAATTTGGCTGCTCAGTACTGCAATACGATCAGAGTATTTCATGGTATCCCTCCCTGTAGTGGTAGTTTAACACCTCAAATAGAGCCCGGATTCTCGTCCTCCATGCCTGCTATATTGCAACCTCAATGCCAAAAAATAAACACAAAGAAAATCATTAGTTGCTAAAAACAAGACCTTGCATAGCGTACAGTTATCGACATATAAACGAGATTCGTCAATGAAATCAATGGTAAATATTTGTCACGTACCTGACATAAAATGTCACAATTATTTGACATAACGTGGAGAATAGTATTGCAATTGACAACGGAACACAAATACGTTATAATTATTATAACGCATTGAAACATAAACACAATTTGTTCCAATTAATTGGAAGATAACCAATGAGCGACGGCCAGCCCATAGATGCAGCGCCCGCGACCGGCCAAGACCGCCAAGGACCGGCCCCTAAGCGCCGTAATAGCCGTTCTCAGTCCCCTTTCAGGCACAAGGCATCAGATACCGACACTCTCTCATTAAAAGCGGTCCTTGACTCTGCTGTTGACCCTCACTCTATACACACCTACACCATAGAAGACAAGACAACGTGTAGAAAAGTAACACCAACCCTCTCGTTACAATTAGTAGCAGATAACACAAGGGGATCAAGCAGTTCAATGCCAAGGTACTGTCTCAATCATCCCAGTGTCCTATCAGTCTTCATGCAGAGGTTTAACAATGGCAGTGTAAGTCTTTGTTTTTCTGGGGAAGAAAGCATGCTTAGACTTGAGAAGCCTTGCTCGGCCCCCTCCCCCCCTATAGACCCCGATATAACCACCCCACGGGATAATGAGGAATTTATGGGATTGGGGATAGATAAGAAACCAGCCTTCGAAGAATATTGCATAGAGTTGCAGATTTAAGTCCGGCTCTCCCGGAGGGGGAACGATGAATGGATTGGCCCTAAACCAGATCGGCTCTAAAGAGGGGGAAGCAGAAGCCGAGGCCGGACAGTATTGGTTGTTTGAGTATGAGGGAGTGGTGTACTGTATCCCTATCTGGGAAGAACTGATTTTAGTAAATCCTAATTTGGTAGGACACGCATGACTCGTCAAACACTTGTATCACTGGTTAAAACAGAAGACCCTTGGGATCGTGTAACGGTTTTGAACCAGGAGTTGCGTGATGACAACTTCAGCGGGAGGGTGGTCTTGGAGTACGAGTGTGGGGTTTTAAAAGAGGCTGAGGTTGCGGAGAGGTTGAGACTGTAATGCAAGCTACTGAAAGGGCTTTAGACAACAAAGAACTGACCCCCTTCTTGAGAGGTATGGTAAGGGAGTACCTTAATAACGGGGGAAACAAGACCAGAGCTTTTCTGTCTTTGAAACCTAAGGCCGGATATGACTACGCCAAGAAGGAAGCCTGTAACCTTTTCCAGAAGCCTGCGGTTCAGATATATCTTAAGGAACTGGAGTTGGAACAGACCCAAGACGCTACGGTAACCAAGAAGGAGCTTTTGAAGGAAGCCCGCGAGATTACGGTTTTGGCTAAAGAAGATAAGCAGTATCAGGCAGCTTTGAAAGGTAATGAGCTTTCCGGGAAGTACATAGGGGCTTTTGACAACGACGAAGATTCTCAAGGGAAGTACGTTCAATTCATTCAGCAGATAGCAGGAGATCATGTCGTGGTTAACATAGGCTCTAAGGAAACAGAGGAAAAGGAACAGAAGGTCATAAACGGTGAGTACGAAGAAACGAATGACTATGAAGCAGGGGGTTAGAAATTATGAGCTTATTTACAAAGGAAGATTCAATTTTTGAAAAAGACGGTAAATGGTATTGGTTAGACCAGAAGTGGGAAAAAGAGTATGGGCCTTATAACTCAAAGAAAGAGGCATCTAAAGATATGGATTCATAATGAACGTTAAGGTTGAACCAAATGCTCCTGTTATAGACAAGTGGAAACTCTTTGACATACTTGGGTACAAGGTCTATCACCCTGAAGTAAGAAGGTTCCATAACTCAAAGGCAAGAGTTAAGGTATGTTCCGCACCCCGAAGGTCTACTAAGAGCTTTGCAGCGGCAAAAGACGTTTTGGATATTATCCTGATGCCGAATACAAGAACCTGGATCGTGGGTCCAAACTACGCTTTGGCTGAAAAGGAGTTTCGGTACATTCATGAAGACTTGGTTATTCGAAGGAGCAAGATCGGACTTCCTAAAGCCAATATCGCAATGTCGAACGCTAGGGCGGGGAATCTTTATCTCAAGTTCCCCTGGGGGAGTATAGTTGAAGGAAAGTCAGCAGATAACCCGGAGTCTTTACTTGGAGAAGCCGTTGATGCGGTTATTTACTCGGAAGCGGCTCAGCTTGCCCGTCACATCAGGGAAAGATACGTCCAGCCTACAGTCATTACTAAGAAGGGCATTGAGATCATCCCTACGACACCGGACCAGAGCGGTGAGTGGGTACACGAGTTGGTTGAGAAGGGCGAGCAGGAAGAGTTTGGGGATATTGAGTCTTTCCAGTGGGATATTACGGCGAACCCGATTTACGACAGGGAAGAGTTCGAAAGAGCGAAGAAGTTCTACGGAGCCGATTCTCCGGTCTTTAGAGAGCAGTACATGGGAGAGTGGGTCTTTTACGGTGGGCGGGTCTATCCAACCTTCAGAGAAGACCTGCATATTATCGAGCCATTTGAGATACCTAGTGACTGGCCTATTATCAGAGGGGTCGATTTTGGACACAGAGACCCGTTTGTGACGTTGTTTTGCGCAGTCGGACCTAATAACGAATTGTACTTTTACGAAGAGTACTACAGCCGGGAAGGGAAGTCTATTCGGGAACACGCAGCACACATAAAGGCTAGAAGTAAGGGCAGGAGGATTTCCCTAACGGTTGGTGACCCTACGGCGAAGCAGGCGATTGAAGACTTATGTTTTGAGGGGATACCAACCGTCCCGGCTAACAACGATAGAACGGCAGGCAGAATGAGAGTCTTGGAGTATCTTCTTCCTGCTGAAGACGGCCCCTGTCCCTGGCCTTTAAGAGAGTCTACGTCACAGTTTGTTCGCAAACGCTGGCCTAGGATGTATATGTTCAATACTCTCAGGGAGACTCTTAGAGAGTTCAGATACTTCAGATGGAAGGAAGGCGCTAACCGGGAAGGCGATAGAGAGAAGACAGAGGGTGAAGATCACGCTATGGACACTATGAGATACATAACAATGACCCGTCCATCTCCTTATAAGATGGAACCTCGGACTCAGCCTAACAGCTTCCAGGGCTGGATAAATCGTATGAAGGACCAAAGAGCTAGAACAACCTATATAACTGGATAGGAGACAGTATGGGATTTTTAATAAAAGACAGGGGTATTCCTGAAGGCGATACCTGGCGACTTCCAACAGGTCAGTACGCTCCTATGAATATTCCTGAAATGTTTGTTAGGGATGTTTCAACAAAACTCTTTGGTGGAGGGTCAGTCAACGTAGGGAATGACGCTATAACTGGTTACAACAAACGTCTACAAGACCGTCTCAGGGAACTTGATGATGAAAAGAAGAGGCAATAATGGGCCGTCATAACGAACTCCAGCAGTGGAAAGAACGTCTGACTGTTGCTCACAGGAAGTTTTCTGTTGTTGAGCCTAAGATCAAACGTGCCTGGGAGTACTATAAAGGCAACCAGTGGTCGGGAGGGGATTGGAGTACTGACCCTTATAAAGACCATCCTGTTGACAACGTAGTCTTTGCGAATATTCGGGCTATTATTCCACGGTTGAACTTTAAGAATCC
>Ga0180007_10007628_pt1 | contig 10178 bp, 6 predicted proteins | sample MM_PC_MetaG_FD_121122 | JGI IMG/M metagenome (GOLD analysis project Ga0180007, IMG submission 121122) | Groundwater microbial communities from the Aspo Hard Rock Laboratory (HRL) deep subsurface site, Sweden - MM_PC_MetaG | ecosystem: Environmental > Aquatic > Deep subsurface > Groundwater...
CTTTGAACGGTACAAAAATAGTATTAAGACTGCTTGACACACAAGATAAAGATTTTTCTTTAAAAAGGCTTGGTTTGAATCAGAAAGACCTTACTACTATGAAAACTGAAATCGCTCATCCGCAAGGCATTATTCTGGTCACCGGCCCAACCGGTTCAGGTAAAACAACCACGCTTTACACCCTGATGAGAATGCTTAATAAGGAAAATGTTAATATCTGCACGATTGAGGATCCCATTGAATATGGCCTTGAAGGTATTAACCAGACGCAGATTAACCTTATGGCTGGCTTGACTTTTGCCAATGGCCTGCGTTCTCTATTAAGGCAAGACCCAAATATCATTATGGTCGGCGAAATCAGGGATATCGATACAGCTGATATATCAATTAATGCAGCGATGACAGGTCATTTGGTTTTATCAACACTGCATACAAACAATGCTTTTCTGGCTATTCAGCGTCTGACAGAAATGGGTGTGCAGCCCTTTTTAGCTGCTTCTGTTGTTAATATGATTATAGGCCAGCGGCTCGTCAGAAAAATTTGTCCGCACTGCCAATCAAAATCACACCTGACAAAAAATCTAGTGGCTGAATATAAAAAGTTTTTTAATCTTGAGGAAATATTCTGTAAGCTTAAAAAATTAAATTTAATTCCGCGCTCACAATCTTTATACCAAATAAAATTGTTACACGGCAAAGGCTGCGAGAAGTGTAGCTTCACTGGCTACCGTGGCCGTGTCGGTATTTATGAAATTCTGAAAGTTGATAAGAATATTTATAAAACTATTTTAAAAGATCCATCGGCTGAATCGATCAAAAGAGAAGCGATGAAACAAGGAGTCTTGACAATGACTGAAGACGGCGTACTCAAAGTTCTTAGTGGCCAAACAACTTTTGAAGAAGTGCTGAGAGTAACTAAAGAGTAATTTCCAAATTCCAAGTACCAATAATCAAACAAATTCCAATGACCGAATAACCAATGATCTAAACTTGTTTTGGAAATTGGATATTGGAATTTTGGTCATTATTTGGAATTTGGGATTTGGTAATTGGAATTTAAAAACTAGTAAAAATAATAAAACTTAAAAAATTATAATCAATATGAGTATCTTTACCTATACAGCCCTTGATAAGTCAAACTCTTATGTCAAGGGAAAAATAGATGCAAAAAACTCCAAAAAAGCTGTGGCTCAATTGGAAAAAGAAGGCTTTCTGATTATTAATATTAAACAGGATAAAGCAAGTCGATGGGCAAAAATTAATAATCTTGTCATTAACGTCACACGGCTTGATAAGATATTTTTCACCCGTCATCTCTACACAATGCTGGAATCAGGCATTGCTTTGGATCAAGCAGTGAAAATTACGGCTGAACAAACTTCCAATCAAAAATTTAAGGAAGTATTGATGGATATTTACGAAAGACTGCGCAAGGGACAGAATTTTCACAGTGCCTTAGCTCACCATCCCCAATATTTTTCCAATTTCTTTATTAACCTAGTCAGGGTTGGCGAAAAAAGCGGTAAATTAGATGAGGTCTTATATTATATTTTGGAACAGCAGGAAAGGGATTACGAAATAATGACTAAAGCCACTGGCGCCATGATTTATCCTTCAATTATCGTTACTGCTCTAATTGTTATTGTTATTTTTATGATGGTCTTCGTTATCCCCAAAATAACCAGTGTTTTAACTGAATATGAAGTTGATCTGCCGATTGCCACCAAGGTATTGATATGGTTAAGCAATTTCTTAATCCACTATGGTTTTATTCTTTTGCCTCTGTTCGTTATCGCTGTCTTTCTTTTCAGAAAATGGACAAGGAAGGGCAAGGGTAAGTTGAAATGGGATTCTTTTATACTGGGCATCCCGCGCTTGAAAAAAGTGATTATTGAATTCAATCAGGCGCGATTGACGCGCTCATTAAGCGCTATGCTTAAGAGCGGCGTCCAAATTGATCATGCCCTGGAATTAGCGGCTGACGTTTCGAGTAACAGCCAATATCAAAAATCTTTAAGATCAGCTGTTAATTTTGTCCAGAAGGGCATCCCTTTGGCTGAAGTACTGAAGGGCTATCAAAAACTTTATCCACCGATTACTACTCGTATGGTTGAAATCGGCGAAAAAACAGGCCGCCTGGATCATATGTTGAGTAGGTTAGCAATTTTCTATGAAAAATCAGTGACCACGGCCATTGGCAACTTGGCGGCTGTTATTGAGCCTATTCTCCTACTCACCATTGGCTTGGCTGTGGCTTTCGTCGCTATCTCAGTTCTTACCCCTATTTGGAAATTCCAAGAAACAATTTGATAAATCCAAAATCCCAAATCCTAAGCACAAAATAAATCCAAATGTTCAAAATACAAAATTCAAAACAACATATATTGACAATCCCCTATTTCAAACTGACTTTAGTCAGGTAATAGATGTTTTACGCCACTTCAGCCAGAGGCTGATCCCCGCCCACCTGCTACCGCAGGTAGCGGGCGGGCGCCTTGGGCGGAAATTTCCAAAACAAGTTTAGATCATTGGTTATTCGGTCATTGGAATTTGTTTGATTATTGGTGCTTGGAATTTGGAATTTAAATAAATAAATTAACTCTAATGTATAAACAATCTAAAAAAAATAATAACGGCTTTACTTTAGTAGAACTACTAGTTGTCATCGGCTGCATTTCTATTTTAACTGCTGTCGCCGTGCCTTCTTATGCTTTGATGCAAAAAAATATCGGCTTAAGCAATGCCGCCCAAGAAGTGGTTAATACTTTAAGGGTGGCACAGAATAATGCTATCTCAGCACAAGATGGCGTAAACTGGGGCGTGCACTTTGAGCAAAACCAATATATCTTATGTAAAGCTGATTGTTCGGTTGGTAATTATGTCACTACTTATACTCTGAACAATGGCTTACAAATCGAGAGTGCACCTTTTAACGTTGTATTTAACAGACTAGACGGTACTCTAAAAGATACTACCGTACCTCAAACAATCACGCTTGATTCAGGCGGCAAACAAAAAACAATTCAAGTCGATGCGGTTGGCAGAATTTCGATAACCAATTAATTTTAATAGTCGCCTCCCTCCGCGTAGGCGGGAATCCCCATTCCCGCCATTGACTGAAAAATCCATGACATTAAAAAAGATATATCTACCAGAACAATGCTATTTTATAACTACCAATGTTACGGACAAAGAATGGATATACGGCAAAATGAAAAATGGTGTTTATGTGTCAAATGATAAATTATGCCAGATTGTTATAAATGATTTGAATTTTTATAGAAATAAATTCCGATTCCTATTACATGGATATGTCATCATGCCAGACCATTTTCACGGTATCATCGCGGTTAGCAACAAAGGTAATATTTCTGAAATCATGCGAGATTTTAAAAGTCATGTGAGTTTCAAGATTAATAAAATTTTCGAAAAAAAAGGAGAGTTTTGGCAAGAAGACTTTTACGAACACGGTATTAGAAATGATCAAGATTTTGAAGAGAAAATCAATTACATTCATTTGAATCCTATAAGAGCTAATCTAGTTCAAGATCCAGCAGATTTCGAATATTCCAGTTATAGAAATTATTATTTAGATGATGATTCAATTATTAAGATCGATGTGACTGGTTATTAATTCTATCAGGTGGAGATAGGTCTTCGACCCTGAGGCTCAGACCCGAAGGGGATCTCCACCTACGCGAACTGGATGGTTATAACTGCTCCATTTCACTACGCGGCGGTAATAAATACGTTCCCCGTGACGCGTAGGCGGGAATCCCCATTCCCGCCAATAGGAAAAATGTATGTAACTCCCCGGGTAGGCAAGGTCCCCCGCCCACCTGCCTTCCAGTTATTGACTAATGAGGATAAATATTAATTTTTCCAATTATCAATTATAAGGTTGAATTCTAAGAAATGAGGCAGGAAGGCGGGCGGGCTTGACCTCGCCGCCAATCGATAACCTGGGTCAAGGGACCCAGGCTACCCCTCTGGAAGGAAATCATAATTTATGAACAGAAAAATACTAAAAAATAACAAAGGTGCCAGCGTCATCGAGGTTTTAATCAGCCTCGCTATGGCTAGTATTATAATTCTCGCTGTCGGCAGTGCCTTGTCCTCTATTCATAAATTAAATACTACCAGCGCAGTCAAAGAAAAAGCTTTGGCTTATGCTAAACAATCCATGGAGATTGTCTCGGAAATAAAAAATAACGAGTATGCGTGTATTTGTGACGATTCTGGTACTTGCACAAAACAACTAAGCACGAAGGGTAACAACGGAGAAATATGCACCTGTCCCCTACCTAGTCCAGCCTATAAAAGTTGCTGGCTACCTTACCCTGATGGTATAACTACAGATTCCCCTTATTATTTAAATGATAATCATCAATTAACGCCGGGTGTTGAAAATATTAATAATACACCATTTACTCGTGAGATAAACATTGAAAACATATCTGGTGACTCTAATAGAAAAAAGGTAACGGTCACAGTCGCATGGCCTGGCAGTCAACAAGGAATCGGCTTGTCAACTATTTTTACCGCATGGGAAAATTTATAAAATTTAATTAATACGATATGAGTCCAAATAATAATAAGTTTAAAAAACATAAAAGTGGTGCTGGGTTTACGCTCATAGAATTATTAATCTATATGAGTATTGTTACTTTAGTCGTCGTAGTCTTCAGTAGCTTTATGGTTGATGTGACCAAAAGTGCGGCGCGGGCTAAAACCGCCAAAGAAGTTCAGCAAAATGCGAGATTAATTCTTGAACGTTTAACACAAGATATTAGAAAAGCCACAGATGTAGATGTGGCTCTCCCACCTGGACAAATAAATTTAACTAATGCTACTGGTGAAGTGTCTTATTGTTTAGTTAATAATGTCGTACACTATCTTGAAGGTTCAGTTAATTGCTCTGCGGCTGCTGCCTCATTATCAAATGATCAGGTAAGGGTTACCCAATTAAATTTCACAGATGATTCAGGCACATATAAAATTGATTTAACAGTCGAACAAAGAAATCAAAATCCATCTGCATCAGAAAAAAGTCAAATTAGTCTTTCTTCAACTATCGTTCCAAGATCATCACTTTATTAACTGACTACACGTTACGCGTAGGCGGGAATCCCCATTCCCGCACCATAAATTAAACCTCATGAATAACAATGTTATCAAAAATCAAAAGGGCGCTATCGCCATTATTACCTTAATGGTCATTGGTGTTTTTGCTTTGGCAGTGATGACTACAATGAGCGTCCTAGCCACCAGTGAACTCAAAATGTCCAGTTCGGAACAGGCTTCAGAAAAAACTTTTTACGCGGCAGAGGCAGGGATTAACGAAGCGTTCTATCGTTTAATTACCAACCCAGTGTCGGATAATTTTTCAATTGACATTGATGGAATTAATGTACAAGTTTCGTTTATAAATAATGGTTTTGAAAGAATTATACAATCCCACGCTACCGATCCTAGTGGTAAAGTCAGAATACTGGAAATCTTCGCCACAACTAATACTTTTGCCTCCGATCTTGATTTTGCTGTCCTTAGTGGGCCATATTTGGAAATGGAAAATAATACCGAAGTGTATGGAGAAGTTTACTCAAACGGTAATATTTATGGCAGCACCGGCGGTGTACCCAAAGGAAAAATTTATGGCAATGTCAAAGCAGCAGGCACACTTGCTGAAAAGATTGTAGTACTTCCTTATGATCTATATTATTCCAACGGAGATTTTTTTAAACATTTAGATGGAAACCTTCATGCTCATGAAATTCAAAAATCAGATATATCGGGAAATGCCTATTCTCAAATCATTGATCAATATACGCTCGATAATCTTGACGGTGTTTGGGATAACACAAAACCGGATCCACTTCCTAAACCATTTCCTATCACTGATTCTCACATTGCTGATTGGACTACAGAAATTACAGATAACGTGAACGACGCAATCTCCAGTGGAACCGGACAACTACTCACTAGCAATCAGACAATCGCCTCTAATACAACTTGGGGAACGACAAAAGTAGAAGGAGATCTCACTATCAGTAACGGATTTCAATTAATTATCACTGATTATTTATGGTTGACAGGAATATTAAAACTTGAAGAAAATTCCAGTTTGGTATTATATAAAAATATCCTGGTCAATAGCGACATCATGGTGGATCAAAATACGGACATTCATCTTGATGCCAGCGTCGGAGAAAATGATGGACTGGTCATTGCCAATGGAACGATTACTGTTCTAAACGGTTCCAATATATATAGTTTAGGTGATAGCAAGAGCTCTTTAATGATGCTTACCACCAATAATTCTCTAGATTCAGATTATCCAGCAATTTTAGCAGCTAATCAATCTACTGGTGTTATTTATTACGCTAAAGACGGAAAAGTGGTAGTTGACCAAACAGGTGATTTAAAAGGAACACTGGCTCATACAATTCACTTAAAAAATAATGCTATTGTCCGATATGAGCCCGATTTACAGACTTTTACCATTCCTCCTAGTGAAGAAGAGCCTATTTTTACTATTAATGATAGTTGGAAGGAATTATAGTGACTTATCCACACCCCCTCAAACTCCCCTTGTAATGACGCTAAAATTAGCCAAAAATAATTCAGCCCCAAACCCTTGACAAAAACCTAAAAATAGTATAAGATGATATAACACTTTAATTGACAAAAGATTTCACATTCGCTAAAGTATATTTACAAATCGCTCTTTTTTGGAGGCATAAAGCACATTCTAAAATTAGTTCGGGGGGACTAAAAAAGAGAACGTATAACGTTCTAAACCAACAAAAGGTTATAATAAAATAAAAAGATTTCAGTTTAATTAATTATTAGTACTAAACGCTATTTTGTAGCAAATTTTATAGCTTGTTGTTGGTTTTTTTGTTAAATTCCGAAATTTACGAGCTCGTGTAAAGTACAAAAGTGTAAAAAGAGCGATGGAAATTTCGTGAATTTAACAATCCGCCGCAACCCGAGCAGAGCGAGGGTATAGGCGGATTGACTCCAAAATTTTGGAGCCACCCTCCCAACTTCTTACTGACTTTAGTCAGGTTACGCCACTTCAGCCAGAGGCTGATCCGCCTCGGGCGGAAAAGTGGCTATGAAGAATGAGGGTTCAAAAGCGGTAGAGCCTTACGGAGTAGAGACTTCAGTCTCTCTAGCCTGCCAAAGAAGCTGAAGCTTCTACTCCGCATAAAAGGAAAAGTAAAAAATATATATTTTAAATAATATCTAATAAACCATTAATTAAGAACAAAACTATGAAAATCAATCTATTACCGAAAAAAGAGTGGAAACAAACATTATGGAAAACAATTAATGTTGTTTCTTCGTTAGCCCTAATCTTCAATATGACGATGGTTGGGGTTTTTATTACGCCGAAAGCAGCGGGAGCCGCGCCTCCGCCTTTGCCAAACTTTGGCGGAGTGAGCTGGAGTCCTTATCAAATTGATGGTCATACTGTCACAGACTTTGAAGACAATGTCTGCGGCATTAATGATTCTTCAAAAGGTCCGGCTAATGTGGCGCCTGATTCTGTTGATCTTGCTTCCAATGCTTTGGTTGGTCCGCCTTGTGAAAATCCCGGCTCTGCCGCCACTCTTCAAACTGGTTCTGATGCTGACTATTTTTATTTCCGCGTTAGGCTGGCTGACACACCTATCTCTTCAGGCGGTGGCGGTAAATATTTAAGTTATCACTGGGACGTGCTTGTTGAAACAAGTGGTGATCAATACAGTGACTATGTAGTTGACCTTAGTGGCTCTGCTAATCTCCCTGGCTTAAACGGTTCTTCGCACAGCGGCACACTCGGTGTTTACACTAATGACCCTGGCGCGCAAACTTACAGTCCGGCTAACTTTGTCTGGCGAGCTGAAGCCAGCGCCACAAGTGATATCTTCACTCATGTTCAAGCGACCACTGAAAACGCCAGCCAATACTGGTTAGACCTTGCTGTGCCCAAAAGTGAAATTCCATTTAGTTCTTATAATGCTCTCTTTGCCAGCACCTCTGCTTCCAATACTGACCCATTGCAAAAAGACTGGATGGCCACTGAAGCATTCTTTATTGAATTAATTAAAAATAAAACAGTGGAAAATTTAACCAATTCTGGTTATACCACTGTTACCAATCCAGCTAAACAGAACGATACCTTACGTTACACTTTATCAGTCACTAATATTGGTAATCGCACTGCGCCTGGTTTTGTTATTTTTGATGATATCAGTGATATTGTTGAATACACCACTGATCCATTTAATATTTCTGATGCTGGATCATATAATACAGGAACAAAAATAATCTCCTGGCCGCAACAGAATATCGATCCGACTGTTACTATTTCTGAAACTTTTGATGTGACAATTAATCCACATACCCAATGGCCGACTCAAGGTGATTTCACTATTTCAAATGTTTATGGAGATTACATTGATGTTCCATTTTGTTATCTTCTTATTACCAAATCAATTGACAAAACAACTGCTTCTGTTGGAGAAACATTAGAATACACCTTGGATTATTCTAATGTCGGTACGGCCGCTTGCACTGGCACTGGCGCCAAAATCTATGATGCTCTTGATTCACGACTGACTTATAATGGCATTCATACTGAATTATTAACCGGTGATACAGATGGTCAAGGTATTACTTTTGAAGGCAACTTCGATGGTGTTGACCCAGTGGCTAATGTCCATGTAGTCAGCCCCGGTGAATCAGGTACTATTATTTTCCAGGCGGTAATTAACCAACCAGCGGAATGTGGTGATTTTGATATTCCTAACCAAGCAAGAATTTGGAGTAATGAAACAGGTGATGTCTGGAGCAACATTGTTAATACCCATGTACCCATGGTTTGCTATGGTTCACTTAAAGTAACCAAAGTTGTTGATACTGGCAGTGCTACTGCTGATCAATGGGATTTTACTACCAATGCTCAAACATTAGCCCCAGCTTCTGGCCAAGATTATGTTGTTTTTAATGATTTATTGCCTGGTCAATACACTGTAACCGAGAGTGCTCTGGCTGGCTATCATCAGGTTTCAACCACTTGCACAAATGTTAACGTCATTGCTGGTCAGCAAGCGACTTGTGAATTCCATAATGCCAGAGATACTGGTTCATTAAAAGTTATTAAATATGTTGATACTGGTTCAGCCACTCCGGACATGTGGGATTTTACAGTGGCTGGTTATGGCACCAAATCCCCTGCCAGTGGCCAAAGCTACGTTATATTTAATAATTTACCAACTGGTAATTACACAGCCACTGAAAGCGCTGTGCCTGATTATCATCAGGTATCCACCACTTGTGACAATGTCGCGGTGACCAAGGATAATCTGACCATTTGCGAATTCCACAATGCCCACGACACTGGCAATTTAACTATTAACAAAGCTGTTGATACTGATGGTGACGGACAAATTGATTATTATAATACAGGCTGGACTTGGGACTTAGATGGTGGCAATCAAAATTACGCCATGGGTTCCACACAAAATGTCTTAACTGGCAATCATAATGTCAGCGAAGACCAGCAAGCCAATTACTCAGCCACTGGCTGGGTTTGCGATAACGGCACTTCAGGCGCTGGTGAAACTTTATCAGTTGATGTGCCAACCAATGGTGTCACTTGTACTTTCACTAACGTCCGTGACACTGGAGAATTAACAGTGATCAAACACGTGGTTGGCGGCACAGCTATTGCTTCTAACTGGACAATGCATATTGATAATATTTATTCATTTCCTGGCAGTGAAACTGGCGAGACCAGAACTTTAGTTACTGGTAATTATCAGGTCACTGAATCAGGTGGTCCATTCGACTACACACTGACCTACTCTGGTGATTGTGATTCAAATGGTAATGTCACTATTAATAAAGGTGACAGCAAAACTTGTGTTTTAACCAATACCAGAGATACTGGTGAGCTTATGGTTATCAAGCATGTGGTTGGCGGTACAGCTATTGCTTCTGACTGGACAATGCATATTGATAATCTTTATTCATTCCCAGGCAGTGAAGCTGGTGATATTAGAATTTTAGATACTGGTACTTATAATGTTTATGAAACAGACGGACTGCCAGATTATTCATTAACCTATTCTGGTGACTGCGATTCTAATGGCGATGTCACCATTAACAAAGGCGATATTAAAACC